>Ga0181539_1000276_pt1 | contig 62468 bp, 57 predicted proteins | sample PEATcosm2014_Bin_46_FD_119767 | JGI IMG/M metagenome (GOLD analysis project Ga0181539, IMG submission 119767) | Peatland microbial communities from MTU Mesocosm Facility, Houghton, MI, USA - PEATcosm2014_Bin23_60_metaG | ecosystem: Environmental > Terrestrial > Soil > Wetlands > Peat | place...
CTTTGACGCGGATAAATGGGCTCCGGTAAAACCTCAGAGCGGGACACCTAATCCTTTTGCGAGTCAACAAGCGCAAGAGCAAGTTAGTTTCCGCGATTCAATCGGCATTATTGACCAAGCCTTACGCGCACGTCCGACAGTCGCACTTTTTACAGGTGTAACTAATGACGAGACAGCAAAGGCTCTTAGTTTGCCAATTCAATCATGGAGCCAAGATGAAGAAATTATTACAAACTGCTCCAGCGTCCTATGTGTGACTCCGAACGCGGCTTTATTCGATGAACACACGCGCCGACAAGCGCAGATTATCGAGCCTCCCTTTAGCACTTGGACGGAGAGACAGGCGATAATTGAGCATACTATCAAAGAGTTTGCGGGAGCGTACGCGAACTTAAGCAAAGTGGACGCGAACGCTATAACGCAACAAACGAGCGGGATGACAATTCACGATACAGAGAGCGTTTTACTAGAGTCAATATGGCGTACGCACACGATAGAGCCCACATTTGTGACAAAAGCAAAAGTCAAACTTCTAAAATCTCTCGGATATGAACTCGTTTATCCTAAGTACGGTTGGGAAGCTCTCGGCGGTTATCCAGAACTAAAACAATTCTATAACGAATTTCTAATTCGTATGCTTGACAATGAAACGGCGCGGACATGGAATTTAGAACCAACGCGCGGCGTTATCGAATTTGGATTAGGTGGAACAGGCAAAAGCCTTAGAGCAAAAATACTCGCAAAAGAAGCGCACTTACCGTTTATCAAAGTTGACTCAAGCAGTATTTTCAAAGGAATTGTCGGAGAGAGCGAGCGCACAATCCGGCAACTAATACGGATAACAGAGGCAAACGCTCCATGTATCGTCTTTATTGACGAGATAGATCAACTCTTGCTAAAGCGCGGCTCGGTAATGGCGACTGATTCGGGTGTCCAGAGGAGAACTCAAAATATGCTTATGGACTGGTTAGGGGATGACGAGCGGAGATCAATAGTTATCGCGGCAACTAATCGCCTTATGGATTGTGACATTGACAGCATACGAGCGGGACGCTTTGACGCATTAATTCCGGTTCTACCCCCGGACGGAGCGGCGCGGCGCGACATTATCCGGGTGCACTCAAGCGTAATGCGCAAAATACCGTTAAGCAAAGCTCTCAGAGACGAGACGAGCGCGGAGATGTCCGAGCTTGTCGAATTAACTACTTTATGGACAGGCGCGGAGCTTGAGCTATTAGTCAAAGAATCCGCAACTCTCGCACTTACACGAAAAGACGCGCAAGTCACCTTAGATCATTTCAAGCAAGCAATCAGGAACCGCACGTTAAACTTAGACGTGCGAGTCTCAAAAATACAGGACTTCATTAAAGAAGCGCGGGCGACAGCGGGAGCGAATAGCGCATTACTGGAAGCTCAAGCCGACAGGTTAAACGGAGAAATGACAGCGTACGCGGAGAAACGCAAAGCCGCGTCTCAAAGCAAGTAAGGAACGGTGAAAAAGAAATGTCGCACCTGGGATTATTCAAAACAAGCATAGCGAACGCGAACAAAACACTTCTGAAAATGGCGTTAGACTACTTGGTTAAGCTCCGAGCAAAAGACGGCGCATACATAGACACAACGTATAACGATTTCAGCGGATACAAACACCAAGCCGAAACGGTGTATAAAGACAAAGTTTTGCATAGAGGCATGTCCGTTTTCATCAAAGATGGCATGATACAATTCTTAGGCGATAACTACGGAGATAACGGACAGTTTGCGCAAGTGCAACGGCAATTTGAGCAAGTCTATAAGGCCGTTGCCGCGTGCGCGAGCGCACAAGCCGAAGGGTTCAGTCACATTGAGATCAAGCCGAGCGCGGACGGCAAAATACTAATCCACCTAACGGACTAGAGAAACTTGAGCGCAACGATTGACACTAAGAAATACTATTGTCTCGACTGTCACACAGAACATACTATTTGGCAAGATTGCGACAAGCGCGTAAGGAACGGTGAGAAATAACTTGCGAGAAATCAACTTAGAAATCGACAAAGACGGCAACATAAAATCGGAGACTCGCGGATTCAAAGTGGACGAGTGCTTAAAGACTCTCAAACGCGTCTTTGACCGTGCAGGAATCAAAGTAGACGGATCTCACATAACGCGCACGAATGATACAGAGACAGCGGTTAAGGATGCAACAAAACAAACCGTCTAACCCGGAACGCGAGCCGCGCAACGTCACGATAACGATTGACGCGGACGGCTCGCTCTCATACGTTAATTGGACTCTCGGAGCGGACGGACGGCAAGATCAACCGGACGAGACTTTGAGGAATATCGAACGCGGCATGATAGAGCGCGGCGTTTCACTCGCTCCGATATGTCCGATTGGCAAAGCGAGACGGCTTTGTGGTTAAGTCCGCGCTCGCGTCTCTAACCGGAGCGGAGCTTTAAGCGTCCGCTCTCACACTCTTTTTCTTCAAGTCTTTGTCTAGTGGAAACGCTCAAGTTTGCTAGACTCACCGCTTTGCTAGATCAACCGTGCTCGGAGCGGAGCTTTTAGACTCGCGCTTAAGGGTTTGCGAGACTGACTCTGAGAGCGGAGCGTCCGCGCTCTAGCCTTTGCGGTTTGAGTTTGACCGGACTTTGCGAATTGACGCGGAGCGAAACTTTGACCGGACACAGGACGGACTCGCGCAAGTCGCAAGAGTGAAATTAGCGAAATAAATCCCAAATTTGACCTACGAATCAATCTGAATTGGCGAAACGAAATTGAATTTTCAATGAATCATCGAAATTTTTGAATCCGGCGTAACAGGCCGCCGAGAACCAGTGAGCGTACACCTGTATCTTCAGCGTTTGAGGGTGGGTAGATCCTACACCTGTACGCAGACTTCCACTTTGATGAGCCTCAAGAAGCCTCGGTTGGGAAAAGCCTGCGCTGTGAAATCGTACGCGTGTATTCTTTAGGTGTGCGGTATCGTTGCGGTACACTTATACCGCGCCTCCTAGAATGTCCTTGGTAGGTGAATGGTGTGAGTAGTCAAAAGGTAGTCGCAAAGACTATCGCTTCTGATGCTCGCGTTTTAGCCCTCAAGGCCGAGCTTCAACAAACGATAGGTGAAGTCCAAAAGTCGAAAGCGAAAGTTGCGCGTTACTCGACAGCGAAGTTAGTTGTCGAAAGTCCGGTTCTCTCGCTCTCGATTGAAGTGAAATGGGATAAAGTGGATAGTGCGGACTTAGACGCGAAAGTTCAACGAATCCATAAAGTGAATCGTGGAACACCTGAAGTTCCCGATTGGGTTATCGTCCATGAACGAGCAACCTTTGAAGATAACAAGCGCATTTGGGTTGACGAAGAAAACAAGCAATATGATAGCACTATGGTTCACGACTTTACGGTAATGGATGGAAAAGAAACTGAGACACGTCCGTTTGAAATGACGAAGCAACTGAAAGTTCTCAAAGAAATTCCACAAACCGACATTGAAAACGAATTTCTAATTGAATCACAATACGAAATATTCAGCGACACCATGCAAGGTAGTCTCTGGAAATACGCGGAACACCTAAAGACAGCTCAATGCGCAGCGGTCACAAAGATCGTTCTCCGCAAAGGTTACAAAGATTACAATGCGCTGATCGTGCCGATAATGCGGCCTGACGGTCAATTCGTCATGCTCGCATACTTGGTTCGACAACGGAAGAAATTGAAACATTGGATGCCGACAAAAGCTGAGGATTCAAGCGGAGCAAAAGACGAGAATCTTAACGGGCAAACAGTTAGTGTAGTGGAAGAAATCTAAGAGTGAGCTTAACCGCTCACTTCCCTTTTTCGAGACTCTAGGTACAGGTGTGTCACTTGGCTTTGAAGCCTCGCGAATGGTGGCTTCCCGACACGCCCGACGAACTAAACCCGAATGATGAAGATAATCAAGAGCCTGTTGACGAGGAATGAAAAGAGCCGCTAACCTCCGACGAGTAAGGCAAGGGTACGTTCAGGTGTACGAAGATGATGAGTGACCAGAGCGATCAAGAACTACTCAAGCTCGCTCGACTGTTCGAGAACTTTCTAACGCCTGAAGAACGCTCCCGACTTGGCTCAATGAAATGGCAAGATCGAAAACGCAAATTCCACCGCGCATTTCGCGTTTTCGCTTTCCTATTCTAGAATACAGGTGTATGAGTTGACTGATGGCTATTACGCTAAGATGGTTGGGAACGCTGAGTCGATTATCACAAACTTGCTCGCGAACTTTTACGTCGCTAAAAAAGGAACGATAAGTGACATCGCGTACGGTATGGCTAAAGAATGGCTGGCTTGCGCTCGCAAGAGTAAGCTACCGAGTTGGAGCAAAGATGAAACTAATTTGGCGAATACGGTTCGCGCTCATTGACCTGATTGTGCCTGAAAAAGATCGTTGGGCACTCGGTCAATGGTACGGTTTCAAAGTACCGATACAAAGTAGCGGCAAAATAGCCACAAAGTAGCTGCACGGTGACTTAGCTTGTTATCTTCTCTCCTAGTTGCCCATACCTGTCCGAAGCTCGTTGAACCGGACGGGTTCGACCAATTCATGCGAAGCACTCAAGGCCCATACTTTGTGCAGACTAAGTATGACGGAGAACGTATGTTCGCTGAAGTCTCTCGTACAGGTGTATTGTTCGCTAATCGTCATGCCTTTCGCGGCTCGCTCCCGACTGTCGGTGCATATTTGAAACTTGCGATTGAAAATTCAGGTGCGAAACTTGAAACGGCAACTTTTGACGGTGAATTAATTATGAATCCGCACGCAAGATTCTATAATGAACAAGATGGATTTCTGAATAATCGAACTAACCGCGACAGCATGATGCTCATGGTCTTTGACATACTTGACTTTAACGGACAGGACTTAAGGACGCTGCCTTACTCGGAGCGGTGGAGGCTACTTAACGAAATTCTAGTTCCCGCGCCTAACAGTCGAGTGCTTATCGCGGATAACGAAATATTCACAACAAAGGATGGAATTGTCGCGAATTTCAACCTGAAAGTTCAGGCTGGATTAGAAGGAGTTGTCGTTAAGCCGGAGCGAAGCACGTACTCAAACTATGCGTGGTGTAAGCTCAAGATGACGCAAGATGAAGATGTCGTGGTTCTTGGAATCAGAAAAACCAAATCGTTCCCCATCGCGGAATCGTTCCTCGTCGGCTACTATGAAGCTGGATACAAGGACGCAGTGACAGGGCTGCCTTACAGGCCTTACAGCCATGTCGCAAGCGGACTTAGCGTAGAATTGAAGCATAGGCTTGGCGAATTGTTGCTGAAACATCAAATTGGTTTGAGTAGAGAGGACGTGTACGTGGAACCGTTTGTGGTTCTCTCAATCACGCATAACGGACGCTTGAAAGATTGGGGTTATCGCCATCCAGCGATAGTTCGCTGTCGCGACGACAAAGAGCCAACCGACTGTATCCGTACAGGTGTATGAGTTCATGTCGAGTCGAGTGAAACTTGTGATTGACGTAACTGTTCCAGACAACGGAAGCATTGACGGTTAATGGTTTCTAGGCAATATCTTGAGCTTTGCAATAAAGACGCGAAAGCGTTTCAAAGATACAAAAGCGATATCGCTAGAGCAAGAGCGCGTTATCAAAACTCGGTATTCAAGAATCGTAAGGCGTTCTTTAAGGCGTTCTTTAAGAAAACGTGGACGCTGCAAAGTCCAAGTGAAATTGAACTGCCATCAATTCAGCAGGATACAGGTGTACGGGTATGAGCTTGTTGGCCTCTGTTTCAGTTGTGAAGCCTCGGTATGCGGCTCAATGGAAAGTTGAGTCGTTAACTGGTCGAATTGACCCGAAAACTAGTGAAGTCGCGCAGTACACGATCAGTCAACTTTTCGATAATACTTGGCAATGCGGATGTTGGGCGTGGATAAAGTGGCATAACGCAGATCGCCGTCCCTCCACGTTCGACTCTAACGGAAACTGCAAGCAAGCACATCATCTACGTCAAGGAATCGAACCTTAAGCCGGCCAGGGAAGTCTTCGAGGGACAGGAAATCGTGGAACATGAGGGCTACAAGATCACACGACCCAAGAATTGGGATGCTAGAGCGTACGCGCTTAAACTTGAACTTCAACTCGCAGACGCACAAACCCTGAAGCCGAAGCCGACTCGGGCTCGAAGCAAGAAATCCAGCGTACAGATGTAAGATCACACCGCCTTGAATACACCTGTACGGCATACGGTAAAATAGTTGTGTGCGGTATCGTTACGGTACGGTACTTGGAGATGTTGAATAATGGCTAAAAAACGTGAAAGAAGTACGGTCTCACTGTCTCTCAACAAAGCATTATGCGCGGAAATCGCAGCGGAGATTGTGGGCACCCATTACCGGAGCGCAGCTGAATTTTTTAATTACTACGGCCGGCGTGGGTTAGAAGAACTCAGGAAACAGAAAGCGGGTTAGAAGAACTCAGGAAACAGAAAGCGAGACGAAAATGAGTTGAATTTTATCGAAAGTTCGTGTTAGGAGGCTCCACACAATGGTGAAATTAGAAGAGTACAAAGGCTTCGCGATCGAAGTCGATGCGCAAGAGGAGCTACTGGGCGAATGAGCGCAAGTGAGACTTTCACGATTGAAGTCAAGAACAGCAGTGGCGGATCCGAGTGGGTCGGCGCAGTCACCCTGGAGAAAGGCGCCTTGAGTACGCTTGTGAATAAGATTCGTGCTATTCGTATTCCGACGACTCGGCCGAGTGTCGACATCCAGATTCAAACGGTCTCAGAAAGTACAGGTGGATGAAATTGACTGGTCAATATCATGTCATGTTCTGCCTCGAAAGAGGTCTCCTGAACTTTGAATATTCGAGATGTCGAGGTCACAGAGAAGAGGGTTACTGAGTATGCCGCTAACCACGGAATTGGAAACCTCGGCCACTATAGGCGTAACGGCATGATCTTCCTCAGACTCAACTTTCCGAAAGGAACCTACGCTCCATTCCATGAGGAATTCCTTCTCTGGGACTCCGGTAGGCTTGAGTAGCATGATTGAAGATAAGAAACAAATAAACTGCCCCGGATTTTTAGACCGTAGCAACATGAAAGGTAACCTACACTGCGTCGATTTGTTCTGCGGCGCCGGCGGGACCTCAACTGGACTTGCGCTCGCTGCCTACGAACTCGGAACGAATGTTGACCTCGTTGCGATAAATCATTGGCCACGAGCAATCGAAAGCCATCAGGCGAACCATCCTTGGGCGAAACATATCTGCGCAAACGTTGAATCGCTTGACCCAAGAGAAGTTATCCCGGGAAGACACCTGAACCTTCTGGTTGCCTCGCCTGAGTGTACGGGTTACTCGTGCGCGGCAGGTGGTAGGCCAAAGAACGATCAGAAGCGCTCTTCGCCTTGGCACATTCTCAGGTGGTTAGAGCTTCTGAGGGTTGATGCTGTTCTCGTGGAGAATGTTAGGGAGCTCGCTCAGTGGGGACCGCTAAACAGCCGTGGGTATCCTATCAAGTCGCGGAGAGGTGAAATCTACCAAGCTTGGTTACGGGCGATTAGGAGTTTCGGTTACAATCTTGACACGAAAATACTTAACGCTGCGGACTATGGAGCGCCGACGTCAAGGAGCAGACTTTTCATTGCTGCAAGAAAGGGAAGTGTCGCGATTCGCTGGCCTGAACCAAGCCACAGTAGAACTGGAGATGGAAAGCGCAAGTGGCGTGCGGCCCGAGAAATAATCAACTGGTCCATTCCGAGCCAAAGCATCTTCACTCGAAAGAAAGCTCTCTCAAAGCGAACTATGGCCCGAATAATTCAGGGACTAAAGCGGTTCGGTGGAGCTGAACTTCAACCGTTCATAGTCCTAATGGAACACGGTGGAGGAGTCCGAAGCATCGAAGAGCCGTTACCGACTATTACGACAGCGAAAGGCGGCACAATGAGCCTGGTCGAACCATCGTTCGTTCTGAGTCAAGCAAGCGGAGGCGCACCAAGACTAACCGAAGAGCCGCTACCCACAATTCCGACAAAGGGAGCGCACGCCTTGGTAGAACCATTTATTCTGAGTCAGGGAAGCAACGGTGCACCGAAATCAGTTGAGGAACCTGTTCCATCAATTCTCACAGCGGGAAAGCACAGTCTCATAGAGCCGTTCTTCGTTGAATATCATGGAGGAGGAAAAGAGAAGAATCCGGAAAGCCGAGTTGCATCCGTTGACGAACCACTCAAAACAATTGACACGAGCAACCGTTTCGGATTAGCTGAACCGTTCATACTACCAACCCGAGGCTTCTACGGACAGAACACACCGAAGAGCTTGGATGAGCCGCTGGGAGCAATCACGCAGCGAGGCGGCGGCAACCTGGTCGAGCCCTGCATCGTACAATACAACGGCAATAGTGGGGCCTACAGCGTCAACGATCCGCTACCGACAATTCCAACTCATGACCGATTCGGATTGGTGCAACCGACTGTTAACGGACGCACATTGGACATCAGATTCAGAATGCTCCAACCGCAAGAACTCGCGAGCGCCATGGGCTTCCCTGAAGGATATCAGCTCTACGGCACAAAAACCGAGATCGTAAAGCAGATCGGCAACGCCGTAGCCGTACAAGTCGCGAAAGCCCTCTGCAAATCACTCCTAACCAGAAAACCAGAAGTGCTCATCTAGAATACACCTGTACGATGTTGATTGGTGCTTGTCAATAGTGTCTTATAGTTTGTGTGCGTTATCTTTGCGTTAGTGATGAATGTTGCGTAGGCAGCGAAGTACGACGTCTTATTCATTGAATAAGGCGTTGTGTGATGAGATTGCAGAGGAAATCAAAGGGACCAGTTACCGGAGCGTCGCGGAGTTCCTGAACGACTACGGACGACGCGGCCTAGAACAATTCAGAAAAGACAAAACGAAAACCAAACGAAAGTGAACATGAAAAATGAGGAAATGGCTCGCTATAGTAGGGAAACTATGCGCTTCTACCAGTTCTGGAATCTTAGCGGCTATCGGTTTAGTTGTCATCAGTGAAGGTGTGACTGGTTCTGCCGCAACGCCATCAATGGCTCCAGGCGAGTGGCAAGCGTTTCTGATAGGGGCTATGTTTGTGGTTCTTGGACTGGTCGGTTTTATCTTCGGATTTAACCGAAGTCAGCATGTCGTAGTTGCAACTGCAACTGATTCTGCTACGGAGAGGAGAAGACCATGAGCGTGGAGTGCGAGACTTGCGGCAAGGTTCTTTCTGACGAGGAGCAGTTTGACCATTGGCACTGCAATACAGATGGGGCAGTTTTACTTCTGAAAGAGACTAAGAAAAACCCTGACGGAACATGGGCCTCTGACCAGTACGTGTGTCCGAGGAATCCGAAGCACACTCTGGCCTTCTACCTCTCCGAGATTGGGGAACTCTCGGAGCTAGACAATACGAGCGAAACGGCAACCAGAATCGAAGTCAGAAGCAGTGGTGGATCCGTGTGGTGTGGCTCCATCGAGCTGCCGGAAGAAGCCTTCCAGGCTCTGATCGATAAGCTTCTCGCCATCCGCATCCCAACCGCCCGCCCCAGCGTCGACCTCAAGATAGAACCCGTCAAATCCTTTACCACACGAATTGCGGACCGAGCGGTTTCTTCAGTCCTAGTTGAATAATGGAGACGAATAAAATGAACTCACGCGGTCAGTATCATGTTCTGCCTCGGTTGCTTTGTTTCGGGAGCGGAGCCTGTTTCTTCGCAGTGTTCTTCTACGATTTCCCTCCAGTCAAGAATCTGCTGCTGTTTCTAAGCGCGACGCTGCTTTGGGCTGCAATCTGTTTCTGGCAAGGCTAAGCGTACAGGTGGGGGTTCTGTCAAGATGTTGAAGGATAGGCTAGTCTGTCAACTTTCGAGGCATTGCCATCGGCTGTGGAGAGTTCACGGGTACGAATTAGGTCAAATTCTGATTTTGCTTGGTGGAACAGGTTTAGCTCTGACGATTGGGTTCAGCATATCGCCAATTGTGGAAGCATTATTTTGGTACTTGATTGTAGCTTATGTAGTCTCTAGTATTGCATTCTGCCTTGGCTTCGTTTTCGTGCTAAGTGATTTTCCTTAGTTTCGGTACATCCGGTACAGGTGTAGGATAGGGTTTGGGAAAGCAGCCGTCACAAGCGGAGGGGACAAGAACATGCCGTACTACACCGTTCACCTACCTGCGAGGCTATGTTGTCCGTACCCTCGCCTGCCCCAAGATGCTCGTACACCTGTATTCTATCCGGAATGATTCATCCACTACGCCTATAAGATACTGAGGTTATACAAGGTAACTTGTGAGTTAAATGCCTCTTGAAGTTGAACGGAAAATCGTGAAAATTGGGCACAGCCTCCGTATGACTATTCCTGATGAAATCGTGAAAGCCCTTAGGCTAAGAGAAGGAGACTGGGTGCTCTGTGGCCTCACGGACTCGACGATGTCAGTTAGAAAGAAACCGAAAGGGGGCGAGACTCGATGAACGAAAATCTGATGAAGAAACTAGTGTTTGCTGTTTTGCTTGTTGGAATTGTTGGTGGGTTATCGTTGCCGGGTGTAGCTGCGGCAACTCCTACTGCCTGTGCTTCGTGGGATCCGTTCTGTTCTCACAGTTCGAATCCAAATCCTCCGAACTACGGTCAGGGTTCTCAGAACGGTCAGGGGTATCATTATCACTATCAGAATCCCTCGTATCCGTCAAATTCCTACCATCCATCAAATAATAATCAGTATCATCCCTCATACTCAAAGCCATACCCATCTTACCCAACTTACCCGACTTATCCTTCGTACCCAAGCTATCCGTCATACAGTCAGCCTTGCGTGAACTATGCTTGCTCGTACCCGTCATACCCGACTTATCCGTCAACTCCTGAACAGGTTGAGCAAATTTCTGACAGCGGCCTCGTATACTCGAACGGAGTACAGCTAATTCTGCAAGATCAGAACGGTTGCAGCATTGTTCTTGAGGGAATGCCGAACGGCTACATTAGTGACCAAGTGACCGTTTACGGACTAGCAACCTACAACGGGAGTCAATGCCCGTACACACTTCAAGTAACAAGCATTGTTCCAGAATATCCACAAGTCCAACAGCAGCAAGTCGTTGTTCAATCAACCCCTACCACAGAAACACAAGTTACGACAACCACGGTAACTCAAACACCCACAACCACGACCGCTCAAACTCCAGTCTACGAGACAGGCACGACGGATTACACGCCGATTGAGATAGGTGTCTTTGTCTTAGTTGCTATCGCTATGATCGGCTACATCGTGTATCGAATCCGAAACCCACAATCCAGCACAACATCATCATGGCAACCTACGCCTGTCGCGGTCGCACCAAGACAACCCACCGCGTTCTGTACGAATTGTGGCCACCCACTGGACAAACAAACGAAATTCTGCGGAACCTGCGGAGCTCCAGCAACATGACCATGACTCTAACCTCGACCCTCCCGCCTGAGGATGTGGGGGACGAGGCTCTATCCTCTATTATTCAGGACTCTCTGAGCAAATGTAAGCACTACTTCCTTGTTGGCGATAAGGATCAGGGTAAGTCGGCGCTTAGCTGTGCTATTCTCCAAGAACACCACGACCACACCAAACGACCCTGCTTCATCTATCAACCGCCGAAGCCTGAACTTCTCCCCAGCTGGGTGTCTCCAATCACGGATCTTGACAAGCTTCCTATTGGAGCTGTCTGCGTGATCGATGAAGCAAGCACTGAGTTCAGCCAATACTCCAACCGCACACTGAGCAATCGGAAGCTTGCGGACCTGATGCAGATTGCTCGTCACCGAGATCAATCAATCATCCTAATCTCTCAAACCTCAAAACGTCTCAACCGCAACCTACTCTACCCAATCGATGTCTACCTGCTCAAGAAGCCGACATTGTTTCAAGTGCTTGAAGAGAGGCCTCTGATCCGTAAGGCGTACGAACGCATTGAGGAACCGATTCAGGTCAACGAATACTATTGGATGGATCAAGACCGTTTCGAGAAAGGCACGTTCACTAAACCAGCCTGGTATACTCCGGAACTTAGCAAAGCCTACTCAGAGATAAGCGCTCAAGACGAAAGATCCCGGAAAGTGCCTAACTTGCCTATTCCTCAAGCAGCAGCCGTCCCTAAGAACATTCGACGAGAACCATTGAAAACGGAACCGTTCGCGCCGTTGAGCTTCAGGAATACACATGTACGAAGTCGAGGCCTAAGCTGGCCACATCTACCCACCCTTAACCTTCCGTCTGGTGGAAGCCGATCTTTTGAACCAGGCGGCCTACTTCTAAGTGTGATCGTTGGTGGATTCGGACTCTTCAGCCTAATCCGAGGCTCTTGGACTATCGCACTCTTATGCTTGCCACTGGCAGCAGCAGGCCTCTTCTACTCACACAATGGAGGATGAGAACTTGGTGAAGCTGAAGAATCCACATGATAGGTTGAAAACTGCCGTCGTTGTTTTCGGGTTATTGCCAATGATTGGACTATTATTTCTAAGAATTATGCAGCTCATAACAAGCAATGTACTGCGTCCTTTACAGGTAGTTGGCTTCGTGTGTCTGATGTACGTTGTTCCACTTCTCACGGTGTTTGTCGCATTTCATTTCATTGATTCGCATAGATCTCAATCATGGCTAGAGAAACTGGAATCCGTGGGCACTTTCATTTTCTCTGAAGTTCATGAGTCAGGAACAGAAGATTATGAGGTTGCTAAAAATGAAAAGGTATGAGGTTGTGTATGAGGTTGTTCTGGCTCACTTCACCTTCTGGTTTCCGTTCGTTATGGGTGGATTTCTGCTTGGTGGAATAGGCTTCACCTGGGAATTCCTTCAGCCCTCCACAATCTGGTTTGGGCTCGTGGTCGCTTTTGTCATGCTGATTTCTTCTGCGTTCTTCCAGAAAGAGTACGTGAACATCAAAAGCTATGCTGAAGAAGAGGTTGCCTCTACTTGGAAAGAGACGAGATTCGTCAATTTCGTTTGGCGGCTAAAACATAACGTAGCTGGCTGCGGAGTTCTCGAAGGAGTCTACCGGACTCTGAGAGGAGACGACTATTGAGCGGAAGATATGTGATAACGTATAGGACGCGCATTAGACGGGCAAGCTTGGGGCAAGCTTGTCAAACTTCATCAGTAACTTTGCTTATTCTTCCAGGCGGCAATGATTCTGGACTTTGGATACTTACCTTGATTTTCTGTGTACCTAGTGGTATTTTCGCAGACCTCCTATACGCAGCACTCCAAAAGAAAGTTCGCACAGGTGTATGCTAGTGTCGATTGTTGCGGTTCGTTGTTTGAGATGTGGAGGCTCTGGGGTTCCAACAGGTAAACCTGACCAGTATAAATGTGAAAACTGTGGGACTCTATTGCCATTGGTTCGTCCTGGGGATGGGACGGTTATCTCGGATTCAAAGATTCATCATTGTCCTCTTTGCGGAATAGAGCTTAAACCTCACAAATCGTTCAAGTGCACTGAATGCGGATTCGTGGATTTCTGTGAAACTTGTGTTAGCTCAGTTCCCAACTTTGGGGTAGTGCGGTTTGTTTGTCGAGCTTGCATAGACGCGAAAGGCTGGGCTTGTCAGACTTGCGGAGCCTTCGGAATGTTCGCGTGCGTTAACTGCGGAAGGCGATCGTGCCAGGCGCATGGCGAAGAACTGTTCGGCGTACTTCATCAAAGCCGCGACGAAGAAACTGTCAACTTCTACAATTGCCCAGCGTGTAATGGACCGCTCTGTGTTGGCTGCGTCGTCGAGAAACGGGGGTTCTTCTCAAAGAAATACTACTGCGGAAAGTGCGGCGTACAGGTGTATTCGGAGTCATGAACATGGTGAAAAGGTAACGGTACCTTCTCGTCAGCTAAGAAACGCTGTTACTTTTCGTCAGCTATCTTCTGAGTTGGGCCATGAAGAATCGTTAAAGTTCTTGGCTTCACTTTGGCCTATTTGTCTGCTATTAATCGCAATCATCGCGATTAGTTCAATTATGATGTCTGCGAATCAGCCTAGCTTAGCGGCTAACGAATCCTTTGGTTTATGGGTCCGTGCAAGTATAGTCTTGTTGGGCGTTATCGTCGGGGTTTCTATGTTCTTCGATCCGCAATTCCAAACAGGCGAAGGCGAGAAAGGCTAGGGACAAGCTCAGCAAGTAAGCATTAGGTCTTCCAATCAGCCAAGAGGCTGACCGTGAGAAACCCACCAAGAAGGCTGAATGCGATAACTCCGAACAACAGCATGTCCCTAACACGACCAGTCCCACCTATGAATAGGAGACTAATGCCGCTAATGACTGCGCATAAAACTGCCAAAAGCAGTAATCCAACTAAAGAGAGGACGACGCAATCTCTATGTTGTGCCATGATTGCACAATCTAAGGAAAAGGGCACCTGCAAGGGGCGAGTAGGGTTTCTGGTCTAGGAAAGTGGTGTTTTTCCTCCATTTTACTTCTAAGGAGTAAATGTAAAATTTGCATCAATTAGGAAAAACGATCCTAGCATTTTGCCTAGCCATACTGATTGTCGGTGCTTTCGCAGGCGGTTGGGTCTACTTTACGAATACGGATTCGAATTGGAGTATGCGCGGTTTCTTAACTTCAATTAACAGTAACACGAATACGAGCCCTAACGGACAGAACCCGTGCGCGGCAGGTCAAATTTGGGTTCCCACAGCAGCTGTAGGCAATCAATGTCAGGCCCCCACAACACCTAGTCCTGCATGCAGTTCAGGAGCGGTTATAGGGCCTGCGGTTGCTGAAGGCGGAATCGCTGACGGGATGACTCGAGCAGGCATAGACGCTACATCTGCGGTTCTCTACATTTTCACCGCTGACCACATCAACGTTATTGATAACATTCCTATGACTGGCAGCAGCTCATTTCAGACAGGTCACGTTCCGTTAATGCCTGGAACCGCATACAGCATTGAAGCCATGGACACAGGGTACTATCCAGGATGGTTCACGTTACATGCGGGTTGGACGAATTGTAGTCCAATCTACTACACGGAAGCAGGGATGGGTTCAGTCACGTACAATACGCCTTACGGTCCAGCAGCAACAGCCGCCGCTAGCACTCCGCTCGGACAAACTCTTGATGTTCAAGTCGGCGAAATCGTCTACGTACCTGGAACCACAGCATACTGGTACATAGAAGGTTCAGCGAACGGACCCTTCTTGATCTTCAAACAGGAAACTGCCGCGAATACGCATTACGCAATTGACACACCATCCACCCGATCAGCTAACACTGCGACAGGAGGGAGCGCAACAGCCACCACCTACGGACCTTTCGCAGGCGGATCATGCACCAGCCAATGCTTCGCTTTCTACGCGGCAAGCAGCCAAACATTCAACCTCAACCTCAACGTGCAACTCATCGACTACTCAGTAGTGTACGGTTACCCAATCGAATTCTACACTGCACTACCCACGCCAAACCTACGTATTGGTTACTTGGGAATGTGGGTAGCCCTCAACAACACTAACACTGCTTTCGCGACAGGCATAGAAGGCGGCTCACCATGCCCCACCTCACCATACCAGGCAGGATACTTCTGTCCAGTTCCCGCCAACACGCCCGGATACCAATCTTTCGTGCAACTCGTTGCACCCCTAGAATCCACGCCAACCGTTTCCGGAATCGGCAACTACCAAATCAGCATAAACACAGGCAGCCTCAGCGGCCAAGCAACCCACGTAGGACTAGCCGTATGGATGGCTGACCAACAATCCAACGACGTCTTCACTGCAACCAACGGAGACTCAGCCGCAGCAGTCTACAGCCCAGTCACCACCTACGGCCTAACCACCCTCATCGCCAACGCAGGCGGCTTCGCGTTAACCAGCAGCAACGTACCAACCGGCGAAGTAACCTGGGTCACCTTCCGCACTTGAGCCTAACAACACACATTCGCTAGGATCGAATCTCAATGGCTCGCCTTCTCGCAAGGGAGGGCGGGGAACGCCCTCTCGCGAGGACACGAAACCCCTCTTTTTGGGTTACGAACCTTACGACCCCTTATAACCGTACACCCGAACGATGTATTGTATTCAATCATTTTCTGTGTAGGTGAAGTGATTGGGAAAAGGGTTTGCGTCTAAAGAACAGAGGATTGGTTTCTTCTCGACTCACAGAGGGCCACGAACGCCGCGTGTTCCGGCATGGCAGAAACGGCAGGACGAAAAGCTGAGGAGTGTGGGTTTCAAATTGAATAATCCAACAGAAGAAGAACGTGTTCCTGCGAATGCTCCTGCTCGTGATGGGAAAGTTCATGAAGTTACAGGGCGGATTCTTTGGGATGAACCGGGGAAGATACCGAAGGATTTGAAACGGTTTGAAGAAATCAAACTTGATAACCCATTGGGTGGTGCCAGAACATTTGGTAGCATAAACGACCAAGCAGGTAGCGGTGCTGTCGTCATCGGCCACCCTACGCCGCCGTCGCCAATTGGACCTGTAGCTACTGGTCTAGGTACTCCAACCGCATCTTCCGTGGAAAACGCTATCGCTAATGTCCTAGGCATTGGGAAAGCAGCGAGTTCAGCAAGTTCAGGGGTAAAGAGTAACGCTGCTGTAGCTCTTGGAGCAAAGCAAGCCCATGAAGCAGAAGGCGGCGGAGCACCCAAAGGCACAAACCGATAATCGCGCGAAGGCTCAGAGCAGTCAGTAAATTCAGAATTGAGGATGCTTGAGTTCCGAACTTCCTTCGCAGCTCGGGCCTCCGAAACGTACGTTCCCTATCGGCGATTTCTTTATGGCTGCCGTTTTCCTTGCCACATTCATTGAAGCGTATCTTGAGCATAATCTTGCTCAGCTCACAATTGATCTGGTGATTGCAACTCTGATCATGACTTTCATCTATCTGTTGTTCGGTAATCTGTTCAGCGGCATAGTTGGCCAGTTGCTTTTCATCGGGTTCGGTTTCGTTCTAATCTACGTGATCGGGTTGGCTACGAGCTATCTTTTTACAGCGTTTAATGTTCCTTTGAATTTTTCAGTGGTTCCAACTGGAGCTCCAAGTTTACAGCTCACGAGTTTGATGGTGTATGGGTTGAATATTCTTTGGCTTCTGCCGTTTCTGTTTGTGGCTTGGCTGATTTTTGCTTGGGGTAACTTCAAGCGATTAGGAAGGAAGAGTAGCCGAAAGAACAAACACCGTTAGCCCGCCCTTAATACACCTGTACGATCATCTGTACGATTGGGTTCAAGTCGTTCAAGTCGCGCGGCATTTTTCGTTTGAACTCTCTTGCCGCAACTGTCCTTCAAGAATTTGCCATGGCAGTTCGCGGCATTATTCTTCTACAGTTTGATTCTCGGTTTCGTGTTCATGCTCGCGGCGTTTGGTACCGTATCTCAGTGGGCCACAATCATCTATGAAGTGGTCATATTCATTTTCGGAATAATCCTGATTGTCTTCACATTTACGTTCTTTCGCGGTCGGACGTCTCCGTTTGATTTCGCCCGTAATGCTCCAGCGTACGCGTATTCTCTTGCTTTCTTTCTGGTTTCAGTGATGTACTTTCTGGCTGAAGCTATTGATATGTTATTGACTGGGACGTTTAGTGCTTCAAGTGGTACGACCGAGAAATGGTTGCCGGAAGTTCTCCCCCATTTTTTCAGTCTCAGCGCTATCCCTAACGTTCTCCCCTCTCTTGGCACGGTTGGGGTTTGGTTGCAAGAGTACGGGTTAGAGCTCGCCCTTGTGGGGCCGGGAGAAGAATTGTTTAAGACAGCATCAATCTTTGGAATCCTAACAGTTATCTTATGGCGCCGACAGGCAAAATCAGGTAAACAGGAAACGTTAGGGTTCGGCATCGTCCTCGCCATCGTCACCTTCGTTAACGGCCTCTGGGTCCTGATGCACGGCATTTTAGAATATCATGCGTTGTCGGATTTTGTAATTGCCTTTGTGGATGGGGAAATCCTAATCCTGCCTACTTGGCTATTTGGCAATCCTTTCCCAGCCGTAATCGCCCACGCCACTTGGAATGCCCTCGGAACCTTAAACGCACTAACAACCGATGCCATGTTCGCAATGGGGCTGGTATTTGGCATACTGACAATCTACTTGTGGGCTGTTGATCGCCGAAGTAAGGACACTTAATCTTTGCATTTTTCTGTCGAGAGACTTTGGTTAAGAAGAAGAGCAATACCCTCAAAATTATTGCAAGCGTAGCCATCATCATCATTCTTGCAGTCGGAATTATTGGAACAATCAGTGTTGGGATCCAGCTCGGTTGGTCTATCCCGTTCATTGGTCCGATTGGTTTAACCACGGGAACAAACTCTACCTCTACGGTTACGAGTACTTCTGGGTCTGGCACGATCACTTGTTCTGCTACGGGTTGCAGCACCTGTAACGCTACGGGCACGTGTAGCGCCGTTTGTACGCAGTCAAGTTGTCCGTCCGGTTCCCTTCTTCCTCCGGGTCAAGTAGAATTTAACATGAACCTGGAGGCCGTTTACACGGACGGCACAAACAGTTCAATCGTTAGCCAAAGTAATGTTCCAACCCTCGCCTTAGGTCAGATTCAAATTGGCGGTAAAAATGTGGATCATGTGGCAGCAGAATCCTTAGTAGGGTACGTTAGTAGTTATCCGCTTCCCGCAGGAAGCACAGCCTACTACGTGGTCAATGAGACTGCGTTCAACAGTGCAACGGATTATGAATGGTGGAACGCTTACAAGTACACAACTGGGTTCGTAGGTACTGTCAGCCTATTTCTTCTACCTATATTCGACCTGCCTGCAATACAGGTGTACTCTGATCTTTGCACCGCTAACTCAACTGGAGGAGTCAGCTGCACTTTCCCTAACGCAAACCCGGTAGCCCGGCAGGTAACTTGGAATGTAGCTGCCACAGTCACCGTTACAGCCCCAGCCCAATTCGCAGTAGCCCCATTCAGCGTAAGCAACCTGGACGTGGCTGCGGCAGACTTCTCCGCCCTCGGGATCACTGGTTGCACAAACTGTGGGAGCAGCCCCGCACCCGCAGTCGCTGCAACAATGAGCGGTACTGGGAATAGCGTCAGCGCCAAGGTAAGTCCTCCAAGTAACCCTAACCCCAACTCATACAGCTCATGTCCTACGTGTAGTACTCCCTCCCCTCCAGTCTATACCACGGTCACAATGGGAACGCCACCAACAACTTCCACAACTCCCGTCACTGTTACGGGAACAACAAGTAGTTCAAGTAATGGTGGTAACGGATCCAAAAGTTCTGGGTCTGGAACCGGCGATAGTGGAAGCGGAATGCATGGCGGTCCAGGGCCGGGGGAAGGACCGGGGGGATTACAAAAATCACTGTTGCCAGTTAGCTATGTGGCTTTGAGTTTCAGTGGATTTCAAATTCTGAATTCCTCGGCACTAATTGTTCTCGCAATAATCTGGATTGTAGTCATGGCCGCACTTGTCAGCCTCTTCATAGTAATCTACCGAGTAATCTACCGATCCTTGGAACGGAAACGCTGAACCGTTATGAACAATCCAACCGTCAACGCTATCACTATCACTAAGTAGGGTAGATTTCCTAGATTTGTTCTCCAAACAGCCGTAATCGTCATTGGAGCTTTCACTTCAACCGTGAATGCTATCAAGCGATGGTCGCTCATCCATCCTGCAAAAACTGAGGTAACGCCGAGTTCACCTAGGATCCCTGATGTGGGTATGCTAGTCGGTTGAACGCTGATCATGGCCCACGAACCATCATTGTACCATCCTGAGCCAGTTACATTTCCAAGCGTAGAATTTACTTGAATTAGGTACTGCTGAACGTAGATGGGATTTAGAGTCATGTTCCCTTCTGCTGTGAAGCAGCATGTCTGACTCGTTGAGATTCCGTCCACTTTCCATCCTGCAAGTATCTGACGGCTGGTGGGCGACTCTTTGATGACTGTTGGAACTGAACTCATGTTAATCTTTTGTCCGATTAGATACCAGTTTGAGGCACCATCTAGGGTGACATTGTACCAAGGCCATAAAACCGTTCCATCATAAACTAAAGAAAAGCGACTTCCCACAGTCCAATCGTTGTTCACTCCAACTGTACTTTGAATTCCATAAGGGAAAGGACCCGTATAGATGGTCGCGCCACTCGCGGCTAAACTGAAGCCACTTATCGCCCGTCCAGGAGACGCTGAATGCCACCCTGAGCTGTCTTGGTACTGAAAATTCTTGAATTCGACGGGCTGCATAATGTTGCTAGGTGAATGAGCATCGGCATCTTCAGCGATTGCGTAAGCATCAAGTCCATAACTGGTCCCTAAATTGACGGATTCGACAGGGCTGTTGTTGATGAAGGCGGTCCAAATGTTTCCGTTGCTACTCAAGTTGAAGTGAACCCAAGTATTTAGAGTAAGGAATGCTACCCCGCCAGATACTCCACCAGTGCCTTCGGATGCTTTTCCTGAAGGAAAGTAAGTCCAGAATGAGCTAGGCCTCTGGTCATTACAACACGATAAATATCCGACTTGGAAAAATGCGTCGTTTGACAGGTCGATGCCAACCCAGAAGGCTAAGGTTGAGCCGTCAGCTGGTGGTGTCTGCTGCACAATTCTGATGTCCACAGCTACCCCTGTAGTGGCCACGGACATGTCTGCGCCGACCTGAAACCAGTAATGTCCGGTTTGTTGCGCACTCACTAACGGTATGACCGCGAGCATCAAAAGAATAAGCAGGATGATGAATCGGGGTCGGCTAATCACTCTTCAGGCCTCTGTGATTAGTTTGCCTAGTTCGATTTTGCGATTTAATGCGTCCGTGAGAAGTAGTTTCACGAATAGGCTTCGTGAAAGTTTACCGCGCTTCTGATCGATTTTGATAAGTAAATCGTCTGGCAGATAGAATGTTACTGGCTTCGCTGTCATATTGAAATCTCTCCAAGTATAGAAACTAATAGGAACTCATATATTAAGGCTGAGTTAAGATAAGCCACAGTGAGCCTGATTGAGGCATGTTCCTGAAGTAAATTTGGATTACTTCTTTGATCGGTTACTTCCAAGAGAACTGCCTGAGGCTAATCCGAGAGATGAGACGGATGTTGCTATCAAAAAGAAACAGATTTTCATCGTGGGCCGGGAAGATAGAGGGAAAGACAATACGGCGAAATGGATTGAGAATGAGGTAGCTGAACGATATGGACTGAAACGTCTCGCGGTTGATTTGGCTGACGCGGAAAACTTTGGTGCTATGCTGAGAGCAAAGTGGCAGCATAAGGACATACAATTTAAGATAATCAATGACGCTGGTGATGTGGGCATTCCATCAGAAGACATTCACTCATTTTTCACGATTCGGCATGAAATGGAGAAACGAACAGGTTTCCGATCGGGGCTGATCGTGACTCTCATGTTGACGCATAGATTGTGGGACACGCCGGCTTCAATGCGTGAGGGTGGTTACGATTGTCTGATGATTTTGAATCCTCCAGCGAAACGCTCTTGGGATTGGAGGTTTCTCGTTGGTTTGGTTGGCGAAGACGCTTTAATCGAATTGGGGAAGCGAGATGAGGAAGGTCAGCTTGACGTTACTGGTGAAAAGAAAGGTTACGTGCTTGTCATCTATGAAGATAATTTCTTAGGAATGACTAAGGTTCCCAGATCCAGCTTCATTGGTAAAGTGCGGGAAATCGGCGCGGAAGAGAAACCGGAGAAACCTGTGATAGCTTCTGGTCGGAAGCAGAGGGCGAAGCCTGTGGAGAAGGTTCCGTTGAAAGAAGAGCTTCTACTGCTCACTCTAATTTTGTTGCCGTGGCTTGGGGTGTACTTAGAGATTCGTTACCGCATCAGCGTTGATTCTCTTCTCGCAATCGTTGTTCTAAGTGCTATGGTTTCTGTGGGATATGTGGCTGTTCGCGGTTCAAGGTGGTTCAAGGCAAGAGGAAAGAAGTAAGAGAATACAGGTGTACGGTGTTCGGAGACATTTTTCGTTAGAGAGCAATTTTGAATCGTAAGCACGTTTTGGTTTTAGTCATCGTTGTCATCGCCATTTCAGGAGGCCTCGTTGCTCTCAGCTATAATCTTCAGTATACTTCATCTTCAACTGCGAATGTGCCTTTGCTTGTGACGGTGTGGACGCAGCCGAATTCTGTTCCCACATACGTGAACATAACTGCTTCTTCTTTAACCAGTAATTCGGAGCATGATGCAGTGGAGGTTGTCGCTCAGAATAACACTTCGTCAGTGAACATATTCGAGACCACTTACAATTATCCTGTTACCTATACGACAACTCGATATTTGCTTCTGAATCTTACCGCGAAAGTTACGGTTCCTAATCAATGTCTAAGCCGCTATGAGCTCACATTTGAGTATGCGAATAAATCTGTCTCCCAGTCTGCCTTTTGTTTCATCGATGCGGAAGCTGATGAACCATACATAGCTGTGATCTACACGAGCAGTGAAGTTGCTGCTAGTTCCTGCACTTTGGTTCTGGGAATCTGCCCTTCCAACGTAACATTCAGCTTAGTCCCAAGCCTATCCTCCTTGAATCTGTCTCTATTCATAGCGGCATTCGTCATCGGAACCATCATTACTGCATGCGTCGTCTACCTGATGTTTTGTCTCTTGGTTGGTTCCGCTAGATCAAAAGGCAAACGTAAGCGTTAATTAATTCAAAGAATTTTGGTACAGGTGTCGAGTCAACTCAAATATTTTTCTGATGGCTGTCGCACTTGGCTAAAGATGCGAAGACGGTACACATCTACGTTATGGCGGTCGTTATCGTTATTCTGCTTCTTCTTTTAGGCGCCTCCGCTTACTACGATGTGCATCTGTCAACTTCTACGACGACTGTAACGACTACCGCGACGACGACTCTGACAGCAACGCTAGTGACTAGTGCGACGAGTGGAAGTGAAACCACTCAGTATTCTATTTCGTTCTTTCCAACAGAATGGATGTGCGGAGAACAAATCCAAGTCACATTCAGTGGCTTCACCTCTCAGGAGATGGGACACCAGATTCAATTTCAGTACTTTAGCTCTGGCTCAGGGGCAGGGAACGGTGAGCAAACATCTCTCCTCTGGACGGACCTACAGTATGTTACAGGTTCCTCGATTACCTACATGATTCAACCAACTGAATGGGAGGATTTCAGCTTTGAGTTTCAATCAAGTCTGTTCGTAGTCGTTACTGATCTTAACCTTCCGCAGAACGGGGTTAGCTCAACAATTCTTCTTTCCCAAATTGTTCCGATTGAGGGAATCCCTGAAACTTGCACTGGCCAAGCTACCTTTGCTTTCCTATCTGAATCCCTATCCAAACCAACAATCGTCCTATCCATTCTTGGAATGGTTCTAATTCTAATCGTAGTCGTTGGCATCCTTCTCTTCCTTCTGTTGCGGAAACGAAAACGCTAAGAAAATTCAGCTAAAGCACAAAGGAAGAATACGGGTGTACCTATGTACCTTTGGAACATTTTTCTGTTAGTTGAGAAGTTGTGTCGTGGAAATGGGTTAGGATAATCGCTGTCGTACTGATCGCGGTAATTGTTGCTGACGTTCTCTTAGCTGCGTATAATCCGGTTATCTCGATTCCATGGATAGGTAATGTCAATGTGCCTAGTCCTGGTACGGCTTTAGATAGTAGTTGGAATCTTGGCACATTCATCACTGACCAAACCAACCCAACCATGAATGATCAGCTTCTGAATTCTACTAGGACTACGCTGCTGCAAATTGTTGATGTTCCTTCAAACTTCACTGCAAGGAGTCAGCCTTCAGTTGATTTCAATCAGTTTGAAACAACATTGACCACGCTCTTGCAGCATGAAGTACCCTTATCCTCTGTAGATGAGGCGCATTTTGAACTTGACATGGCTTCAACTGTTGAACCAGTCCTTTCAGCTTACTCGCCAGCGAATATGGCTGTATCCGTTTGGGATGTAGCTGTCGGCATGAATTCTGCGGGTGAGCCTGCTAACGGGACATTTACCTTCGATAATAAGACTTTCACGGATTTTAACCAGTTCAGTAATGAGGTTGAAAACAGTATGGCGTTTGCGGAACTTCTCGCTGGGGTCTACGGTTGGGGTTGGACGCAAAGTTGCCCTTCAACAGTTGACACTTGCTCGCCAGGGTCACTGGTTTTTGTTCCCAGCAGCATCTTCTGGAGTCCAACAACCATTGCGCTTATGCTTGAGGATTACGCTGATGAGAACATGACTGTGACACAAGCCACTAACAATCTCTTAGATGATGGGTATTCTCCTGCGTTAGTTCAAGCTGCTACAATAGTGGCGCTTAGTCATGGTGGAACAAACTTTGAGAGTAAAGCTTCTGGGACGACTAGTATTACTTTGAGTGCTGGTACGCCGCAGGATGCTTATGTTATCGGTCCAACTGGGAACCTGATGAATGCGGCTGGAGAAGTATTTCAGTCTCCACCCTCCGCAAACGATTTAAGCTCATGGTTGACTGCGGTGAACGGTGCGCCATGCACTACTACGTGTGGTCTCGATGCTGACTGGTGGACTGCTGTAGCGGAAGTTGGTGGTACTGGATCAACCTTCGGCGGGAATGTTCCAAGCGTAACCTTTTCGGCATCTGACGTAGAAAATTTAGGCGACTATTTGATGACGAATTACCCGAACTTGCCGGTGGGTGTTCCAGGGTACACGACAAGTACGGGACAGTGGGTTCAAGGAACTGCCCCAGTATGGAATACGCCCACGGGTGCCTGTACTGCGTCCGCTTGCACACCTGACACAATTGCTCAATATGTGACTCAGTACAATAGTCCAACGCCAATTGCGGGTGGTACAATGCCTGCTGCTTACATGGTAGGAGCTTATGCTTTAGCTGCTGAACAAGATATGATTATGCAGATTCAGAATGATATGCCAATTACTACTACGATGGGTACGGCAAGCATTGACTTAGGGGGTTCGCCTGTAATTGGTTGTTTTCAAGGTTGTATGTCACCGCAAACTTTCAAAACGCTTGTAGAGCCTTACTTGGGCGCAATTCAACAGGCGGATGCGAATTATTTTGCGACTACTGGTGCATGGCAGATTTTCGGTCAACCGGCTGGAGAAACTGGGCTTACAAGTAATGTTGCGTATGGTGATTCGGAGCCTACCCCAGAAACGAGTTTGGTTACGGCAATCGCTGATGTACCGGGAGTGTCCGGACTGTATGCGGCTGCCGTCGACCCTAGCACCCCTGGCTTCTGGTCTATAACCTCCAGTACCACATTCAAAGGTGAAAATCCGGATGGCACACCGTGCTCTACCTGCATAAACTACGCCATCGTGTACGGAGTAACGCCAGGTTGCAGTAGTGGCCTAGCTTGCCAAGATGCAGCGATGGCAGCGAACACAGTGAACCTCATGGTTGGTCAATACTACAACAGTGCGAATCCAGGAAGTTTTACGACTTGGTATTTCGGTAATCCATCGATCAGTTCACCTTCTCAGGAAAGCTTTGGAGCTGGAGGTCCAAGCCAAGCTGGTTGCATACAAGGATGTGCTTGGATCGGGTGGATTGGTGTACCTTCCTCAGTCAGCAGTAGTTGCGGTGGGGGCAGTTGCCCTGCTTCTACTGAGAAATATTTGGGTGTGACTCAATACGAAGAGGCCTACGCGAATGCGGCAGCAGAAGGTTATACTGGAGCGCAGGTTGACGCTAAAAACAAACAAGCTATTCTGGCAGAACAGGACTTTCAGATGGGGCTCCTGAATAGTGCTGATTGGGCTGCTGTTGAATTTACAACTCTTCAACTGCTATCAGGCTTAGCTGTCTATGGTGGTAACGGCGGTGGTGACGGTACAGTATCCGCGGCAGGTATTGCTGATATCGCGGCTGCTCTTGGTATGCCTAATAGTCCCACTGGTTCTTATCTTGGAGAGCCAGATACATTCAACGATTTTCTTATGGGCAGCACCTACGGTCTGCCATCTGGCCCCAATTGGGGGGCCATCCAAAACATATTCAATAGTCCTGCTTTTGCTGTTAATGGGGTAACGATTGGTCAGCGTCTCCTTGCCCTTGGACCGCTGGCTAGACAAACGGTTGAAAATCTACTTAAAGCGCAAGAGGAATCATGTTCCCCAAGCTGCTCGCTAACTCAGGTGGCCAATTGGACGAATCTGGACATTGAGGCCACGGTTAATAGCGATCCTCCGACTGATCCTTCAGATCCAGCTGTGACGGTAAAGGTCATAGGGGAATCTACGGTGTCGCATGGTTTTCAGCCTTCTGGTGCAGGTGGTACTGCGGTGCCTGGGGCTAACACTGGTGCGTTGAGCGCGGCGAATAGGGCTGCTGACTCTGCGCTTGGACAGGCGGGAGTTTCGCTACTTCCAATGGGACTTAGCGTAGTGCCGATGAGACTTATCACACAGTTCTCCTTCTTTGGGTACATCAGCTTCGGTTACGGTGCGTTCATAATCAGCTGGGTTCTAGTACTTCTGTTTCTCGTTGCGGTAAGCCTACTCCTATTAAGCATAGTTCCTAGACCTAAACGGAAGAGTGACCGTAGGCGTAGGTAAACGAAAACATGACTAAACTAGCTCTCGTAGTTCTGGCTGTGGTTGCGATTAGCTTAGTTTCAGTTTTGCCTTCCACTACTGCAACGCAACCGTTTTCTCAGCCCCCGTCGTGGTGTTCCCAGTGTACACTTACTACTCTAACGGGAATTATGGAACAGAATACTATAGATCGTCCTCCGGAGTTTCCTGTACCTGGCGGATACACAACTTGTTGGGTGCTACAGCTCAATTCGGGGCCAGACGCTAACTATGTGATTTTGTTTAATCTGCCGCCTAACCCCTCCAGCTTTGAAGGTGTGGCATCAGTGACTGGTTACTACAATCCTTGGTATGGTTTCTGGGTTCTAACAATCAGTTGAGGAGAAGACCAATACGTCTAAGAAATCTTCCATTGCTCTCGGTGTAACCGTTATTCTTGTAATAGCGGCTTTCGGAGGTCTTTATCTTTACAAGACGGGGATGCTAATTTTTCCCGAATTGTCAGCATCGTCAACAAGCGGATATTTGGTCACGGTCACGTATGAAAGTTCACTTGTAACTGAGTCTGTCTCCTTGTACGCCTACACGCCTACGACTGAAATGATCACCTCCACTTCAACTACCACTGCTCTGGCCACAACAACTTCTGGCGGTTCGGGTTACAGTGAGTCCAACCTGTGCGCTGAGTATCAAGCTGAGAACGGATTAAGCTCAAGCTACGATTGCTTCATGGTACTCTCCTTAGAACCCGTTGGAGTACACGCAGTATACGTTCTTTCATTTGTCAGGGTCTTGATGGCAATCGGGTTCATTGCGCTTTTCATCCTTATCTTCATGGGATTGTACTACTACTTTGTTATTGCTGCTGAAAAGAAGAGAACAAAAAAGTAGAAGACGTTAAGCCTGTCCTCGTTTTCTTTTTCTGCTGCTGGATTTCTCCTTTCTTCTTGTGCTTGCGTAGATTCCAGCTGCAAGTATCAAGGCTAGTGCGATAAGGATGCAGTAGTCGGGTAGAAATCCGTAGTCGGTTTTCCAAATCGCGGTAATCATTATTGGTGCATTCACTTGAATTTTGGCGTTTCCATTTGGATCAATCGGAATGATTGAGCCGTGTATGCTCCAGGCTGTTAAAACTGAGGTTACGCCTAGTTGACCTAATATGCTAGGTTTCGGTATTCGAGTGGGGGTAACTGTGGCCACGAGGGTGGACCCAATGTTATACCATCCGGATCCCGCTGCGGTTCCTAGGGTGGAGTTGACGAGGACGTAGTATTGTTGCACGTAGATGGGTTTCAGGGTGATGTTGTTTGCTAAGTCTGGGGTTATGTTGAAGAGGCTGCCTCCGGTTAGGGTTGCGAGCTCCTGTTGGCTTATGGGTGTGCCGTTTAGGGTCCATGTTTTGAGTTGTTGGCGGCTGGTGGGTGTGATTTGGATTATGAAGGGAAGATTTATGGTAACTGGTTTTCCGTAGACTTCTGTTTCCACGGTTTGTCCGTTTTGTCCTTGGATGGTGATCCAGGGCCACAGGAATGTTCCTGTCTCGAGCGGTACTGTTGTTTGTGGGTCTGGTAGGTCGCTGGTGCTTCCGGCGAACCAATCATTATTGTGGGCTGGTAGGCTTAGGGTGCCGTAGGGGAATTGGCCTGGGTATGTATCGCTGCCTACTCCGTATCCGCAGACTGCTTCTCCAGCAGTTGAGAGGGTCCATCGTGCTTCTGTGTCTCTGTAGCCTAAGTTTCGGAATTCTACTGGTTGAATAATGTTCCCGCCATTATTTGCGCCTGCGACTTCAGCTATTGCGAAAGTGGCGTTTCCGTAGTTGCTTTGCAGGTTTATGGTTCCGAAGAGGAAGTTGTTAACGTAGGCTTCCCAGCTGGTGCCTGCGCTTACGATGCTGAAGTGAACCCAGGAGTTTTCTTTGAGTTGGGGTCCGCCTTTGTCTGCGCCGAGAAATACGCCTGTACCGTTTAGGGCGGTGCCGGGTAGAAAGTATTCCCAGAATGATTGTGGGCCTGTTGTGTTGCAGCAGATTTCGTATCCTACCTGTATGAAAGCGTTGTTGGGAAGTTCGATGCCGACCCAGAATGCTGGGTTTGAGCCGTCTTTCGGTGAAGTCTGATTTTCCACTCTAATGTCTACCTCGGCGCCGGTGACGTCAACCTGAGGGTAGACGGTTGCTCCAACCTGAAACCAGTACAGGCCTTTGTGCGCGGCAGGCGTTGGCGCACTCATAGTGGTTTCTTTCAAAATCGGAGTAGCGCGGATAGCTTGGACGGACGGAAACAGAATTACCGATAAAAGAATGATGAGAACGCTTAGAGCGCTTCGTCTACCCAGTCTGCCCACTACTTTCACTCACTCAAGAGGTCGTCTAATTTTCCTTGTTTGATTGTAGGCGGTTTGGGGGTAAGGATTCTGTCGACTTCTTTCATTCTGTTCTCAATAGTTGTTGCTTTCTGGAGGGTTCTGGCTGTGTTAACTGGGTTGGCTAAGATGATGTGATCGCCTCTGTGGATTTGGGTTCTGCGGGTTCGTTCCTTGAATGAGGGGCTTCGTACCATGATTGTTGTCATTTCAATTATTATGAATGCGAGTATGATGGATACGAGTAGGTATGCTGGTGTCATATCGAGTGGTGGTTCTAAGCCGCTTTGTTCGGTTTGGATTGTTTGGGTGTCGTTAACCGTTTTGGTGATGGTGACTGTGGAGTTGAATAGTTGGGTTAGTTGATGGTTCATGGGCAGATCAACTGCCATACCCGTCGCCGTTTCAGGTGCTTCAGGTATTGGTGGCATTGGCATAGGCATAGGTTGCTGGTTTGTTGATATTGTAGCGTTAGGGTCGAGAGGTTTCAAAGAGTATCTTGCGAATGCGTCCTGATAATTGAAGATTGAGTAGATTCCTCCGAGGATGCTTTCAACGTGGAAGTCGGGTGGGGGGAGTGCTCGTATTGCTGGGGGGTCACAGGGAGATGGCTGACTGAAGTCGGGGGGTGAGTAAGGTGCCCAGGTGCAAGTTGCGTTGTTAGTGGCGTCTGGAACGTAATTGTCAAGCCAAGGTCGAATTATGGATTGGCCCCATTGCCATTCCCCGTATTGTTTCAGGTAACTGTAGACTTCTTGCGCGTAGATTGTTCCCATGTTGGAGCCTTGAAGGGCGTTGCCTCCGCATGCTGGTGGAGGACCTGGCTCGTTGTCTTCTTCGATGTATGGGGATGGTTGTTGGACGCAGCTCCAGAGGCTGGCGTTTTGCCATGCTCCCAGGAGGGTGACGGAGGGGTTAGTGAAGTATTTCATGACTGCATCGAGGGGGCTGGGGAAGCTTTGGAAGATGATTTTTCCTTGAATTCCCGGGGGGATTCTTGTGTCGTAAGGTATGCGGGTGAATGCGGCGAAATTCACGTTAGCGCCGGGAACGCTGTAATGTTGTAGGGCGTTTAGGAGGGTTGTGCAGCTTGTTTGCCAGTACACCCAGTTTTTGTTTTGCAGCGCATTCATAATTTGGACGCTGCTAGGGTTCGATTGTTCTCGGCTTATTTCCTGCGCTAATGCGCTTTCACCGTTTCCTCCGAACAGCACTTGCATGAATCCTGCGCAGCCGGCAACAGGGGCTGCTCCGATGTTGTTGACTACGGTTTGAGGTACGATCAGGTACACGTTTTGGTCGCCGAAGCAGGCTGCGTCTGATTCTTCGCCTTGGATGGTGGGTGGGTAAGTGCTGTAGTCGTAATAGTAGAGGGCGCCTTCAGGGCAGGGGTCGCCGAAAACAATGGAGCCGTCGCGTCGGATAACGAAGCCGGGTTCAGGCGCGACCAGAATCAGGGGGTGTGCTCCGTACACGTTGGGGTCAAGGTTTGTTGTGGTGGGTCCGAGGGAGTACCCGTAGGCGCTGCTTGTCATGAAGATGAGGCCTGTATGCACTAAATTGATTGTTGCTGCCGTAATGGGATCGTCGAAGCCCATTTCATTATGGCTGCAATAGTACATTCCTTGAATGCTGTTACCGACAACTCCGTCCAGGACGGGTGGATTCCAGTAGACCGCGTAGGGTTGAATTACTGTGGATGAGCCGACGCCGTAAGAGTATGCTGAATCTAGTTGAGAAGCTAGAGTAGTGTTCGCGTTGATTATTCCTTCTAAAAGTGGACTGACTGCCTTCCCATTATCCGCACTTAACTGTGGGTATTGAGATGTGACTGCCGACTCATCTTCACCCCATAACCACGCTGCGAACCCGTTAGGTGTTGCCTGCGGACCGAAAAGACCTGGCATAAAGGAGCATGAAGCAGAATTCCCTGTAGCTGATGCCTGCGGCATAGCCTGAGTAGACGTTACCGAACTGACCAGCACAAGCATCAGAATGGCAACGATTACCGTCAGCCGCACTTTGAGTCGTCTCTACCCAAAAAATACCTCATTTCAGGCACCCCTACACCTACCCACCTACCCACCAATACACACTATTTTACTCTGTGAGGGCGAACCGTTGAGTCAAAAGCGAATGTGTCTGTGCTTCTGGGTGGAGCTACGAAATGAGTAGTGATGAGACCTCAGCGAAGCGCGATCGAGAGCTTCGAGTAATTCCAGCAGAAGAAGTGCCTAGCGGAAAGACTCGGCTCAATGTTCTGGCTGACCCATACGTTGTGGGTGCCAGCGGAATTCTAAGTGGCCCACGAATTAGGATTACGAAAGCGGGGCAGATTCTTCGCGGATTGAAGGTCTACCTCATCGATGAAGGGTTGCTTGCATTAGCGAAAGAATCAGGCATGAGTTGGAACGAGAGTTTAACGAAAGCAGAGATTGAAGCTTTCCATGAACAAATGGGTAAATGGAATCCTGTTCAAGTCGCAACCGAACTCCTAGGCGTCGTGACCTCCTTCGTAGAATCCGACAAACGCATGAAACCCACCGATGAGGAACTGGCTGAACTGAAAGAGAAAGCAGCCACACTCACCAAAGCCTTAGACAAAATCCAACGAAGCGGCACGAAATCAAAGAAGTGACTTAGCAACATGGCAAACGGCTGGTACCATGTCACGAATTCCGTAAGAGTCCACTACTTCCAAGACGAAAAAGCTTGGTCGCTGTGCAACCAGTTCAATCGCCTAGACATAACCAAGCCATTCACAGATGTCCAACTCACTGATGGATGTTCAAGGTGTCAAAAAAAATTGGAATCACTCGAGAAGCGAGGAAACAAACCTTGAGTCCTCCGAGTACAGGTGTACGGACGAAGAAGAATACAGGTGTACGACGACAGGAGCATGATCGAGTTTGAACCGAAAACGGTTACGGTTTCTCGTTACGCTTCTCCTGATTTCCCCAATCCTGTTTGTGCTTCCAGTGGCTCATGCTCAATCGAGCACTCCAACAATTTCGACTCTGCTTTCATCCTCAACGATCAGTGTAGGTGTTTCGGTAACCGACAGTTCGACTTTGACTGGGGGTTCTTCAAGTCCGCTTCCAACGGGTACGGTCACTTACAGCTACTTTACGGGTAGCACATGTACTGGTGCTAGTACAGTAGTTGGTTTACCTGTCACAGTGTCAAACGGCATTGTTCCCAATTCGGCATTACAGATCTTCAGTACTGCTGGATCATACAGTTGGAATGCAATCTATAGTGGTGATTCGAATAACAATGGTGCAACGAGTATATGTGAACTCTTAACTGTCACGGCTTTGGTTACTCCATCTATCTCGACTGCACTTTCATCTTCGGTGATAAACGCGGGGGCATCAGTCACTGACACCGCTACTTTGTTAGGAGGTAATGCTCCAACTGGCTTGATAACGTTTAACGTGTACTCGGATAGTGCGTGCAGTGTTTCCGTTTTCGGTCCTGATCCTGTGTCTGTAAGCGTTGCTTCCGCAACATCAAGCGCATTCACACCATTAGGCGCGGGCACATATTACTTTGAGGCATCGTATAGTGGTGACTCGAACAACAATCATGTAGCTTCAGTCTGCGGTGCACCGGGGGAGAGTCTAACCGTTACACCTGTATTTTCTCTCTCTGCTACTTCTGGTGCGGTTGGAACTAGCGTAACGGTTTCCGGGTCGGGTTTCCCTCCGACTGCTACTTCTTGCACAATTACTTTCGCGGGTAATCCTACAGGCGCTTGCACGAATCTAGCTGGCACAGTTTCGGGGGGGTTTGTTGTTCCTAGCGAAACTGCCAATTGGTATATTGTGAGTGTCTCTGTGGGTGGAGTTACCGCGAGTCACCCGTTTGATGTGACTACTACGAGTTCAACTACCGGACTTACTCTAAGCCCGAATTATGGTGTTTACCCAAACACCATCGAGGTTTCCGGTACTGGTTTCTTGACGTCTGATACTTCCTGTAGCCTTTCTGGTACTCCGGTTTCCTCTTCGTATAGCTGCTCAGTGACGCCTACAGGATCAGGGTCGATCACTGGAAGTTTTTCTGTGAGTAGCGGCATCCCAACCGGTGCCTATACGGTCATAGTTACAGGGTCGCCGGGCGGTGACGCGAAAAGTGCAGGGTTTACGGTTGGAAGCACATCTGGAACTGCATATATCTCTTTGAACCCCACTTTCGGTGTGTCCGGTACGGTGACTGTTTCAGGTTATGACTTCAGCAGTAGCGATAGCGCATGCAGCATTTCCGGCACTCCGGTTCTATCGCCCACCTGCTCCGTGTTAGGCGGAACAGTCACGGGCTCTTTCACCATAAGCAATGTTGCCGCAGCCAGCTATACAGTCGAAGTGATGGGTAACACTGGCGATTTCGCCACCTCCACATTTACGGTTGGTACTTCAAGTTCAAGCAGTAGTGGGTATTCGATTTCTGTTTATCCTCCTGACTGGACTTGTGGTGAGGAAGTGCAGATCACGTTTGCAGGTCCAATTATTGAGCAGGGTCGGTCGGGGCATACTATTGAGTTTCAGTTTGTTCAGACTGGGACTGGTTCTTCGGGTGGTTACCAGAGCAATACGTTTTACACGCAATCTGAGAATTTCTATCAGGATAATCCGGAAGCCGTAACGATTGCTGCCGTAGATTGGGATACGGTAAACTTCCAGTCCATGTCGACTGTGATCATCAACGTGATTGATGAGTCCAACGTGAACTCGCAGGGTACTGTTACTCCTGTGACTTTGTTGAGTTATACGCTTACTGAGATGCCTGAAACTTGCAACGGCGCAAGCTACCCGTCAAGCGGACCAGTCACCACCTACGCTTCAACGGTTAATGGTGGAAATACAATGGTGTACAACACAATTTACAGCTCAATCGTCTCGACTGTGCCTGGCGGAGAAACTACGGAGATGACTACTCGTGTGATGCAGACGCAGAGCGTTACTTCCTCAACGACTACGACTACGATTCAGACGCAAACCTACAATTATACCACGGCTCTATCCACTGCAACGTCCACTACGACTTCAGGTTATACTACTGCGATTCCGAACGCTACGTCTTACTACATCGCGTTCTCCACTGAGCAGCCTCCAGCTATCGCGTGGTGGGTTCCTCCCTCCATCTTCATTTACGGATTGGAACTTTTAGGTGGGGTTGCTGTAGTAGTTTTCGTGCTTATGTTGTGGAGAACGAAATCTAGGGAGCTCGCGGGTCACACTCGAACGGGGGGGCATCCAGTTCCTGGCCAGGTGACGCTTGCCAGATTGAAAAATCGTTTTACTCAGCATGGAAAACAGAAATCTCCTCCTGGAAAAAGGAAGAGCAGTCGTGGTCCAGGTAGGCCGCCTAAGAAAAAACCAGAGGGTGAAAATCCAGATCAGAAGGCTGCTGCGGAAAGCAAACAAACAGAAGAGGATGCTACTGAAGCGGCCACAGAAAGCAAATCAACAGAACTAGCTGAATCCACGAAAGATATGATGGATAAGATCGTAGGCGCGTGAAGTTCTGAAAAATGTCGACCTCTACCAAATCAATTCAACGTCTCATCCTACTTCTAACGGTGGCTTCATTTCTCCTCATTCTTCATGTTCCGAGTCCAGTTGCTGGATATGATTGTGGGGATGTTGTCCAAACTATTGAGGCTGGACAATTTTATGCGCCGCTTTCCGTAGTTGTTTCCTATCTTCAGACGAACGATCACAGCGGTAACTGGGCGAGTAATGCGGTTGCGAACGGACTAACAAGCACTTCCACAACTGCATCATTCAACATTCTATCGAATTCGATGACTTTCAACGCTTACGGAAATGACACGTACAGTTTCTGGTTTTCAGCTTCATACCCTACCACGGTTGTACAGACGATTAACGTGACGGTGCAGGAGGGTGATCGTCCTCCGAGGCCGTATCATTACTGCATGAATGGAACCAGTTTCTATTTGGGCTTCGTCGATCAAAGTGTTGTTACTGAGCCTCATCCTCTTAGTTCCACTGATGTAGGTCAAGCGGTTTATCCGGAGCTTGCGAAAGCAATGACTAGTGTGGGAGTTGATCTCACTGGTATGGATGGCTCAATTAATCTTCTAGCTTTCTTGGTCGTTATCCTGATTATTGTTGAAAGTGTGAACGCTTACCAGAGTCGGAAACTCCGAAAACAGATTGGCGGGTAAACAATTGGCACAGCAACTTAAAACTGTCAGCCGCCTCGTGCATCGGCCCCTTGAAAAAGACAAGTTGAATGAGGGACCTATAGATATTGGAGGCCCTACGCTTGACCAGATTACTCTTCATGGGTTGCGGTTTGATGGTACGACGCGCGTGATCAGCGGTCATCCTCAACGCAGTACACGGGAATTGCCGGAGATCTTGGAGTATGTTTCCGAAGCTTCGCTGAATCAGTTGCACGCTAAAGGGTCAGAGATAGTGGAGGAAGCGGAGAAGCTTGAGCATGCGAATGAAATCAAGCAACTTGAAGACGAGAGAGCGAGTACGCGGTCAGAGGTTCGGCAAAAGAAGATTGATGAGGCAATAGCGGAGCTGAAGAAGCAAGCTGAAAATGCGCCGGCACCAGAACGTCTAAGGGTTAAGTCTGAAGCGAAACGAATCGGTAACTTGGCGAAAGGAATTCAGGAGGGTCTTAAGCAGGCTGGTTTCCTGAATGCTGCTGTCTACATTTTCGATAACCCCCGAATAATGATTGTTCACATGGGTCACACGGAGTTCAGCTTAGTCGATTATGCGAAAGCTGACAGTTACACAGGTCAACTGATTGTGTACGGATTCATTCAGGAGCTTCCGGAACCGATTGATGTGGGACGGGGAAAGTATGAATTCGCCATCTTCGATCCGTTGGACACTAGGGAAGTAGAGAAGGGAGGACAACTGAAAGTTACCTACTTTAGCCACACGGAGCGGATGCAACTTCAAACCTGGGTCAGCAAGATTCTTCACTTCACATCCTACATTCAGGTACTTCAAAAATTCAAGACCACCGCCCTCCTACTGAAGCAGGCTGACCGAACGATTAAGGATTTGCAAAGTAAACTGGCAAAAGTGTCTGATGCGTACCAGCAGCTTAAAGCTGAAGCGAAAGTTAACGTCACAGGCAGTTTATCCGCGTCTTACCTATCTTTCTTCGTGAGCATCTTCGGGTTAGGCGGCGTCGGCTTAGTGGCAGGGATACTTCTCAGCATTATGTTAGGTTCCTCAGTAAATACGGTTCAGCAGCCAATCTACAATCGCAACCAGACCCTTATTGGAACAACGCCCGTCACGATTCAAACTCCGAATCCGCTGATCTATGTTCTACCTGGAATGTTGTGTCTTGCATGTGTACTAATCGCGGTTGTGCTTCAATCCAGGCACCTACGGGGTCGGTGAACTGAATGTCTAAAGCGATCGCTCGAAGTCTCGATAGTCGCGCAGGTAACTTACAGCAGCAGCTCAAAGATGCTGAGAATGTTTTCGAGCAGATTCTTGCTTTCGCAACTCTCGGCAAGATCCCAGACGACATGACTAAAGACTTTAGGGCTTTGAGCCCGTGGGGTAGCGGTGGGGAATTAGAATTTTTCAACGAGACGAAAGGGCAACCGATCTTCTTCTACCTTATCGGAAAACTGACCTCTAAAGGAATCAATTCGGAAGATGCTTTGATGTGGGAGAAGCTTCGTGCCTCTCAATTTCCCCAGCAGGGAACGTCGCCACTGCCGCCAGGAGCGCCGGTTGCCGGAGAAATTTCTCGCAGAGGCAAAATGGAGGTTCTCGGTTCAGGCATACGAAATTTCTTTAGCAGCATAGGTGACCTACTCGCCCCTGATTTATCAGGTATTGATGGGGTGGCACCGCTTCTTGAGGACCCGTTCGATCATTTAGCGAAACTCTACAAAAGCGGCGTAGTGTACTGCGATGTGTACGGCAAAGGCTCTGCAATCGTTGAATTACGTGACATCCGAGTCGCCATAGCTACACATGCTGGAAAATTGCTTCGAGAACTCAGATTCTACATAAATGAAAAGGTCGAAAGAACTGGTGACCAGTTAACGCGTGTAGTCTCCGCGTGAGTTGAGTTGTCATGTCTCAGCAAACTTCAACAATTCGTAGTATGCGTGGGATGGCTGAAGCGACGAATGATATTATCATGATGGTGTATCGTGGGGACGAGCGGATGTTCGAAAAGGCGCAACTTTGGGTTGAGCGTTTTGTTCCTGAGGTGGAGTTGAAGTTGTTGGCTCAACGTCTTAGAACGCTGCACTATCGACAGGGGGATCTGCTGCTTAGATTAACGAACAGGGATCTGGCTGAGGGCAGTGCGTCTCCTAAGGTGAGTCAGCAGCTTCAGTGGAAGCTTGAAGATGATATGGAGACGTATGCGGAACAAACTTGGGGAATGGAATGGTATGATGCGTTTCAGAAACGAAAAGATGTTGAGGACTGCGATCAAACTCTTGAGGAAGCTTACCTACTCTGGGTTGAGTTACGAGCTGAGACACTGGTTACTTTCGCTAAGTTGCTGATGTTAATTCTTAGGCGTATTGAAGTCATTTTCAAGGAACCTCTCCCTTCTCTTCTCTCAGGATTCATGGCCGGGCGTGCATCACGTTATTCAGCCGGGGTCATGAAGACCGATACGAACAAGTTCATTGAGGAACGTACGGCGCTCATGTACGTGGTTGCGTACGCGATTCTGCCTCCGGACGGGAATGTTTTGGAGGAGCTTGAGCGGATTATTCGTAGTGCGGTGCGTGTTGCGGGTTTAAGGCTTGCGACGAGTTATCAGCCGGATCTTGGACGGTTAGAAGAGGAGGCCTCAGCGGAATGGTTCAGTCTTCATGCTCCTGAAACGGTGATGAAGCAGTATAATTGGATTGAGGTTGTGTCGAAGGGCAGCGGTGTTCACAAGAAAGCCACTTTCCTTTTTCATCCCACTTACGCTACGGGAGATAAACTGTTTGGAGGAAGATTTCCCACTCCGTTCTATGTTGTTCCTGAAGTCTACTGGAAGCATTCGATCATTAAGGAGGAAATGTTTCCCGCTGATATTCTCTCAGGAAGAATCCCTCTTGAACCCATGAACACCAACGATCTGTTTCTCATCAGCAAGCATAAGCAGAGTCCTTCCAATCTCATAATTGGTGCAAGAGGTACTGGCAAGAGCAGTATCATTAATGCGACTGGGTGTTGGCGGATTGATCGGGGTTATGTGGTTTTTAGGCCTACTATGCCCCGGATCCAGGACATGCTTAGTTGTTTACCTATGAGTCCAGCGCAGAAGGATGATTGGGCGCGGTTGAAGGCTTTACGGTTGAAGCCGCGTGCTATGCCCTGCCGTTTCATCACGATCTATCAGACTGCTGAAGATGTGCATTACGATGAGCCATACACGATTTATGATTGGAAGGTTCGCGTTGATGATCTGGAAGATTTCAAACTTAACTGGTCTAAGCTTCTGGATGGTTTCCCTCGCGGCTACCTCATGTTCAGGGATCTTACCGAGAAGAAGAGAACGCAAAAAATGAGGTCGAACGTGATAAATGAGTTCTTCTACTACAGGCGCCTAGATCGCTCAAGGAAAATCTCTCTCACCATTGACGAGGTTCAAGATGTGTATGGCGCTGTCTTCAGCTCAAGTGAGGAAGCTGAGTTGGTGAGGACGATGCAATCGCAGATGAATGATATTCGCGGTTTAGGTGTCGCCTCGGAATTTGCCACCAGAAGTCCGAGCATGCTTCAACCTGATATTCTCGAATCCGTTGCCACCTTTATTTTCGCTGAGGTTAAGGAGTCGGGAGCTGATGAGAGTAGAAGCAGCAGACAACGACTACTCAAAGCCTTAGCCAGTCGTATGCCTGATACTGAAAAGAAGTTTCTAGTCCTTATTGAGCGAATTATGGAGAATCGGCAACTCAGTGACCCCACCGATCCCAGAGGGCCGCACCTCTTCTTCCATGACTACAATAACGTCCTCCGCCTAGTCCAGGCTACCCTTGCACCCCACATGTGCGAAGACCCAGAAATCGACACGAAAACCCAAATTGAAAACTACGACAAAGCCACAGGAAAGAAAACTCTAGTTCAAGGATGGGATCAAGTGCCCTTACTTGATGCGGCTGTGAAGGGTCGGAGGACTGCCTCGAAAGGCTTACCGGCATACGGAGTGACGGCAGAATAGAAAATACAGGTGTACGAATAGAGAATTGATGAAAGATGCCTAAGAAATGTTATCTGTGTCTTCGCATCGACTCAAGGGAATATTTTAGGGAACTCCGAGAACTCGGTTTTTCACCTATCGCAGCAAGGTTCACCGTGGGCCTAGTTGAGAGAGTGTACCGTGCCAATCCCTCACTCCTTGCTGGGAAGAGTGCTCGTGTCGTGAAGGCAAGTCTAGCCTATGTTGGTGGCATAATGCAAAACGTACAGAAGCGCCACAAATACTACAGCAGAAGGGTTCGGTCTCCCATCAGACAGATAGACTGTGCTAAGAAGTTCAATTGCAATTTCATGAGCATTCGCAGCACCTATGTTCCAATCTGTAAGACGCTTGGGATAGATGTACGTGATCTACCGAACGTAGCGGACAGAAACTTCCGCAACAGAGGCGGTTCAACCGCCTATCACTCTAAGCAAGCTGCCTGTCGTGTTTCTTCCTTGCATGAGCACCCATTCTGAAGATAACACTTACTGAGGTGTGGAACAAAAATACAGAAAATCAGTGAGTGTGAATAGAAAATACAGGTGTATGTTCAGAGGCTATTTTTCTTTCGGCGATCAGATCAGGCGTTGCAACTGCCGTCGGTAATCTCGTCTCCTGAGTTGCCGGCGGCTATCGCCAGCAAGTGAGTGAACGTGCTTGACGTCGGAACTTTAGTTGATTTCGTTATGGTCGTTTTGTATCCGCGGCAGGAATACATTACATTGCCGTGTCGTAGTCCTCTCCCTGAGACATTAGAGCTCTGGATGGAGTACCTTGGTTCTGCCGTCAGTTTAGGTGGAGAACGGCTTCGAGCTGAGTTCGGAGATGTGAGAAAGGTTCTGGATCTTCAGATTCAGCATGGTCAGGTGAAGATAGGGACTTTCAAGATTCTGCTTGGGGAAGATGAAGAGAAATGGGTGATTAAGCGTTGGAGTTCATCTCGAGGCAGCTACCTCTTCCAGCTTGAGTTGGAGTACAAGTATTTTGAGAAAGGTATGGTTGCTGAAGGCTACGATCATCAGGACCATATTGCGGAGCCTTCGGATAATGTTGAACGCATTATTTTCGGGGATGCGCTTCAGGCGCCACGAGACATAGACGCTCTACTGCAAGAGTGTAGTTTCAACCCAACCAGCATGCTGCGTAATGAAAACGCAACTAGACATGTGTTGAGGCGAATCGCTATAGAACGGCTGCGAACGCCTATTGTTCACACGAGGTAGGGTGTTGCCTGTTAGATTTTTCATTTGAGCAACGATGCGTAAGGCTAGGAAGTTATTTGGAAAAGTCACAGCCAAAAACTTGGTTACTGTTCTTGTACTTGTGGTTGTTGTTCTTGCAAGTTTTCAGGTTCAGGCTGGTTTGATTCATGCTGTTCCTAATGCTGGTCAAACTGCGACGGCAAGTGGGGCTTTCGCCCAAATGGAACCTTGTGATTACCTTGTGTTCACGGATGGAACTACGACTTACGGCAAGAATTGTGACACTGGCTCAATAGATTTCAGTGGAATGGCTGCCACCGTCATAAATGATGCATTATCCTCTGCCCTAAATGTCTTTGTGGATCCTGGAACCTATATGATAACGAGCACGATTACTGAAGGTTCAACTCAGTCCCTTTCAGGTTCCGGTTGGGGTACGATTCTTGAAGCTGGACCTGGGCTCAATGCCCCAGTGGTTGCACTTTCTGGGGGGTCTCTCTTCAACATGGAAGTAAACGGAAATGGGGCGGCTCAATCAGGAGGTACAAGCGAGGGGAATGTCTATGTTACTGGAAGCGCTGTGACTGTTCAAAATGTTTGGGTGCAGAACTCTTACTGGCGTGGAATTATGGTGAACGGAGGCATGAGCGATAATGTCCTTAATAATTTAATCACGAACGCGGGGGAAAGGGCTATTCTAATTCAGAATAGTGCCCAAAACATGGTTGAAGGAAACACTATAATGAACGTTATGATCGGAATCACCCTGTACGGAGAAGGGAGTTACGGCAATCTCGTCGGCTTCAATCAAATCGTACCCCTCAATCCCTCCACTTATAGCACAACTCAAACGGGGATTGATGTTGAATCGGATTCGCGTAATAATACGGTGTCAAATAATGACGTGGAAAGAACTACCCATGAAGGAGTATGGGCTCAGAACAGTTGGGGTAACATAGTCACAGGGAACCATGTTTCCAGTGACCTAGACGACTACGGCATGAGTTTCACTAATGCCAGCTACACTGTAATCTCCAACAACATAATCGCATCCGTGTTTCAGGACGGAATTATGTTAGTCGCTAATTCTCCTCCTTCTAATTATTGCACGATCACTGGAAATATCATTCAGAATGCGAACAGTAACAATTCTCCATATTACCCAACTGGTGGAACCTACCAATCTGGAATAGCGGATGTAGATGGCTTATATGATGTCATATCGAACAACATAATTGTTGACAGCAGGTCGCCGGTTCTGGTGCGAACAGGCATAGTCACTTATGGGTCAGCTGATTACGTAACGATTATTGGCAATGTAGTCATTGGTCCACCGACGCAGGTTTCCGCTGTGGGTACACATAACACCGTTTCATTGAACAGTTAATTTTTCTCTTGACTTGAAATTCATTGCGATCTAAGAAGAGGCTCCTACGATTCAGTATACTGCTTGCTCTGAGCCTTCTTTTCTGTAGCACGACGACCAGTAGCACGGCTAGCAGCATAACGACCAGCAGCGCGACAGTGCCGTTCGGGGTGCTGCAGGGCGATAGGAGCTACGCTGATAGTGAAGGGGTTGTTGCTTTTTCTGGGATTGTTTACTTTAACGCGGTTTATACGTCCGCGAATTTGGTTCAGTTTGATCTCACTGGTACTCTTGCGTTAAATCTGAATTCTGTCGTTTCGTTCACTATTACGCCTTCAGGAAGCCAAATGGAGTTAAGTGTGGTTGATAATTCGGAAAAGCTTTCCTTACTTGCAGGTTCTCTCGCGAGTTCTCAATGGTTTCCTGGAAACAATACGTTGGTACTTTACAGTCTAAGCAGCCCAGAAACCGTTGAGATAGGGTACGGCTCTCTAGGTGGACCAACTGCCACTAACACTCAGGTTGCCACCAGCACTCAGGCTACGCCTACGCTGATAACGCCAACGACGAATCTAGCTCCCCTCATCATTTTTCCTTCCCAAGTGCAACCTGTCAGCTGGTTGAAGCCTGGTGCCATCGTGAAAGAAAACGTTAATGTCACTAATCTTGGGCAGACTGCGGCCACAGTTACGATTGATTATGAGCTTGTGGATCAGGTAGCGCAGTCGATTGTTTACACGAACAGCAGTGAAATCCAGTTAGCCGCAGGAGAATCCGAACTTTATCAGCTTGAAGCCTTAGTGATCTATCCATCCACATTTGAATTCGTCATAACCAGCGCAACCGTGCAAGTAACCCAGCAACAGAATGCCCCAATCACGGTAACGCCCTGGGAAGTCTATGGAGAACCAGTTACCTTCTACGGTCTTCTCCTAATCATGTTCATCGTCCTAGTTGCAACAGTAGTTGTTCTTCGAGGACAGCTCAGTCAACGAAGTAGCACGCCTACGCGACGAAAACATAAACGAGCTCGCCACCGTAGCGCATCTGTTTTCTGAACTCACTTTCTCAGGCTGGGATGAGTTCGATTAGTTTGTTTCCGACGAACATACCTGTGAATTCGCAGTTGGTGCATTTCGCTGCTTGTGGATCATCACCCTTCTCAGAGTAGAAGACATCGAGTGTAGCCGCGTGGCATTTCGGGCAAATTCTCTCCGATGTCTTATCCAAAGGCTCCTACTTTTTCTCCGTAGGCCTGTATTATGGCGTATGGACTAATTAAGCATTGTCGTTGATGTGTGGCGTCCGACTACACGAATACACCTGTACGTTCTTGATTGAGTCCTTCGCGAAAAACGTCTTTCGTCTGTCTCACACTGGTTCACTGGTTCAGGGCGTAGCGATTTTTCTGTTGAAATTCGTTGCGGTCAGGAAAGAGGTTTTTACGGTTTAGTCTACTGTTTGCTCTAAGCGTTCTTTTTCTGTTTTGTTTTCCGAGTGCTTTACCGCAGCAACGAACTGTTGGGAGCTCTAAAGTTTCTTCTTTGCTTGTTCGCAATCCTGTTCATGTTCCAGATAATCCCCTCAATGACTTGGAGGCTGCTGTTGGGGGTTGGCTTCAGAATCAGATAGCTACGGCTGTTCACTATTACGGGTTTTTGCCCAGCAACATTCCTAGCGTCTATGCGGCTTCGACTTTCGGAGTAACCACTACGGGTTCAACAAGCTACCCAACAACTCCAATAGCTCCAACAACGGTTTCGACTTCAGCAGTTGCAGCCTCAACTGGTTTAAGTAATTCAAGGAAGTTGTTCGTTGACGCTTACGGACAATACATAGGAATCTGGGCGAATAGCAGCACCAACATACAACTCGCTTATGCAGCTACGGCTACGGGTTCGTGGACGGTCAACAATCTTGGGTCAAACTATTATCCTAGCACTCTTACGAATGGAACTTTCGGCGGAGCCTACGATGCAACGAATGACCGATTCTGGATAGCGTGGGCTGGAAGTACCGCCATCAAAGCTGTCTATGTTACTTTCACCCGAAATGCAAGTAACAATATTACCGGATACTCGATAAGCGGGGGCGCAGCAAGCCCAATTCTGTCAGTTACCACGGCTTACTCTCATGTTGGAGCCGTATCAGCCACGGTTCTGCATGATGCCACATGCGCCATAACCTATAATTCGAACGACCTTTCAGCTAACAGTTACCTCTACTTCATTCGAGCAGTCTATGCCGCATCAGCTAAACCCACCTATGAGAATGCCGCTGGAACAGCAAGTACAATTGATACTTTAAGCGGCAACATGGGAAGCACAGGTTCAGCATCATTCGGTTCAGTTCTCGTGGAGCGAACTAACGCCACAACATACGGTCAATATGACATGTATGTTTTCTGGTGTTTGCCGAGTGCCGTCACAACTAGGATTCAGAAGATTAAAGGCACATGGTCAGGTTCCGCGTGGAGTTGGGGTGTGGTCGCTAACACCACGAACACTAATAGCTCAGTGTATGTGACGGCTGATTACAATTCTTATAATAATTACATAGTTTACGCTGGTACATCTACTTCATCAAAACAATTCATTGTTGCTGGGGCAATTAGCGTGGCTGGTGGCTCCGACACCGATACGGACACGGATATTAGCGCAACAAGCCTCAGCAATAATTGGGCTAGACTCACTCCTACGTTAGCCGTAGACCAAAGTACAGGTAACTACTACTTACTCTATTCGTACAGTAACAGCATCTACTACGCCAAATACTCGGCGTCCGCTTGGGTTGTGGATACAGAAATCGAAGCCCTATCTGGCAGCACAACGGAGCTATACCCGTCAGCGAAAGTAGACGGAGCCAACGGCAGCATCGAATTTATCTGGACGCATTACACGGGGTCAGCCTACAATATTTACTATGCTGGATTATCGTTAACAGAGTTTGGTTGGACGAAGGGTACACAAGTCCACTACACGGGCACTACGTGTTCGAGTTGTGTGAGTTCGTTTAGTGTTTACACGACGAACTATACGAGCGGAGACAAATGGGTTCTCGCATTCTATAATGATTCGAGCGGTAGTCCGAGTTCGGAGCTATGGAATTCCTCGACTTCAGGCACGGATGCAAGTTCGGGTTGCAATAGCGGTGGCGGGGCTGTGGCCTGGTGTACCATCAACGAGAGTTCGGGAACCGCGGATAATAGTTGGAACGACGGCTTAACCGCGAACGCCTACTACTGGTTCATGTGGCAGTGGAATAGCACCGACGCTGGACCGAGCTACGCGAGCGGAAGCTCTAACACGGGCGTGTACCTCGCGGAAACCTTCGGAACGCTCCTTTCCACGTTTTCAGGTGGAACGCTTACCGCAGAGAATTGGAGCATGTACTTAACCTACCTAGCCTCCAGCTCCAGTTCGGTTAGTTGTTCTCCTTCCAGTGTGGCAACTACTTCCACTAGTTCATGTACGGCTACCGTGACTGGTTCTAGCCCTACTGGAACGGTTACGTTCACACAGGGTACGCCAGGAACGGGCAGCGTGACATTTCCTTCACCTGCCACCTGTACGTTGAGTTCTGGAAGTTGTTCTCTAACTGTGACGGCTTCAACGGTTGGCAGTGGCAGCGTGACCATAACTGGAACGTACGGTGGGGACAGTAATAATGCAGGTAGCTCGGGCACGTTCTCTCTCACTATTACTCAGGGTACTGTCACTCTTCCTCTAAAAGTGTGCTTGGAGGAAAGTGGAGCGGCATCAGGAACATTCAGTCTTTCTGGTGGTAGCGTCAGTCAGGGCAGTATAACTGGTGCATACTCATGTTCTTCCACGAACTTGACGATAAATGTTGGAGCAACTCTCACTGTCACAGTTCCAACCGATGCAACCTATACCCGTTATCGAATGAACGCCACATCCACATCATTCACCACTGAACAGATTGTTGCTTGCTCGCCCGCTGGGTCCACCTGCGGCATGTCCGTTGTAGATTCATACTATGAAGTAGGTAACACCTATGGCGCGTCGGCTAATGCTCAGACGAACTTCGATGGCGGACTAACCGCCCTCACGATAACGGGAACCATGAATAACACTGCAAGCAGCACTCTTTGCACAATCACGTTCACAGCAGCGAGCAGCGATACCTGTTCAAATAATCGTGGTGGCAACGGCGCAGAGGCATGGTCTGACTACGGCACAACCGTTTCGGGCTTCACTAATCCAATCACGGGAGCGCCCGCGAATTCTCGTTGGGAAGCATCAGCTGGCTCCGCTTGCACATTCACACCGACATCCGGTGACAACACTGAAAACTGCAACTACTGGAAGCAGTGGACGAATACGTACACGATGCAGGTGGCAGGGTCAGCCTCCGCGTTCACATCAGGGAGCGGTAGCGGAGAAACCGCAACTATTCTAGGCTACCAGTATGGTTCCTCTGGCCAGACAATTTGCTCTATTACGGCTTCCAGTGGTTCCAGCGCTACCTGCTCAGGATATTCTGATAATGCTCAGTCCTCTTGGCTTCCTCAATATCTAACGGGCAACGCTACGGCTACGAGCTGGCAGAACAGCAACGGAGCCTCACAATCATCTGGCTCCATAACGTCTGGCAGCTGCACTACGGCTTGTACTGGGTCCTATTATCTTCAGTTAAAGAACACGTACACGGCGAATCCGTCTACTCCAAGCACGTGGGATGGAACCTACACGGTAACAATCACTGGAACATATCTGGGAAGCGGTTCGCATACAATTTGTTCCGTTCCCACCTCCAATGGCGCAGGATCCGTTTCCTGTACTGGCTACGCCGATTATGATATTCAGGTATCATTTCCCTCATCTCTTAACAGTGGTGAGTGGACTGAGAGTGGCACCTACCAATTCACGGATACGATAGGGGGCAACACTCACACCGTTAACTACGTAGTTCATTACACGGTGACTTTCTCAAGTGCATACGGCACCTTCTCGCCCACTTCTGGTACTTCAGAAACTTCGGGAGCGGTTGTTGCAGTAACGATTAGTAGCGATGGCAGTAACACTACTACCGTTCGGCATGTGATTGCTTCAATTTCATGCACAGGTTCAGGGTGTTTTTCCACGTCGACTCCTGGTACTACGCAATTTTCTTTGACCATGAATGCCGCCATTGTTGAGACTGTGAGTTGGACGACGCAGTACACGCTTAGCTTCACGATGAACAGTTACGGAACGCCATCGCCAGCGTCAGGTACGTGGGAAAATGCGGCTGCTGTTGTTGGAGTAACGATTGGTGCGGATTCGCCTGCTACCAATTCCTCTACTGTTCGCAATGTTATCAGTTCAATTTCAGGTTCTGGTTCAGGAGCTTTTTCCACGGCTACTTGGGGAACTACTCAGTTCTCTGTGACGATGAACGCGGCGATAACGGAAGCTGTGACCTGGACCACGCAGTATGAACCCGCCATTACTTTGACTGGGACCACATCTTCTCTTTCGGTGTCCGTTACTGCGCGGACTCTGAGTGGGTCGTCTTCTACGCCAAGTGGGCTGTACTCTTCGTGGAGTGGCTGGTGTGATGGCGGTTCAATGTTGACTTTTTCGGCTACGAATACGGCTGGCGGATCGTCTACTGAGCGATTGGATACGGTGAGTACGGTGTCTTGGACTGTTTCAAGCGCGTTCTCCGTCACAATCACATATTATCACCAGTGGCTTGCAACCTACGAGTACACACTGAACGGGGGAGGCTCACCAACAGTTACAGGCATCGTCAGCATATACCAATTCGGTTCAACAACTACGATCACGCCTTCAATTTCTGGACAGGCTGCTTGGACTGACGATGGAACTGCCTCATCGTACATAAACCCGATAAGTGGAACTGATGAAAGATGGTATGCTCCTTCGGGGACGTCTGCCTCAATTACGTCAGCTGCTACAATGGATCCAACCTATTACCGCCAATACATTGACACTTTCCAGATCACGGCTGAAGCAGGTGTTTTCGGTTCAGGTCTTTCTTTGGCGGTTACGGGCACTCAGTTAGGTTCAGGCGTAACCCTGTGTACTCTTTCCCCGACTTTCGGAGAATCGACGGCGATGTGTTTAGTCTACGCGGATGCGGGTTCAACAGCAACATTCGCTGCCAGTATGACAGGGGCTCCGTCCTATTCGCAGTGGGCGAATGCTGCGGGCGGTGAGACGCAAACGGTCAGCTCGGGCGGTAACGTTTACAATGTTGATTATTATTTCCAGCTCTATAACACGTATGAGGCTTCGCCTGAAACCCCGAGCACTTGGAACGGGATCCTCCTCATGGATGTTAGTGGAACATACTTTGGAACTTCGTCATCAACGATTTGCTCTCTTGTGACGTCGAATGGTGGAGGAGCCGTATCTTGTAGCGGTTACGTTGACAATAACACCCAGACCTCTTTTCCTCTGTCCCCTAACGGTCAATGGACCGCGCAAGGAATCTATTCTTGGACTGATACAACGGGTGGTAACACGCATGTCGTTCAGTATATTATTTCTCCAAGCACGGTTACTCAACCCATCAAAATTACTATGGTGAATGGCGCTTCCTCGGCAACTGTGACGGTAAGCGGTTGCTCTCCTAGTCCGTCCAGTTTCTCTGCAGACGGTTCAGCCCACAGCATTACGATAAATCCTTCCTGCTCTTTCAGTTTAAGCTTCTCGAACTCAGGAAATGCAAGAGACGGTTTCATCGTCAGCGCTTCCTTCTCAGCTGCATCGCCCATGGAAAGCTCATGCGGAAGCGGGACATGCACGGAACTTGACTTGTCTGCTTATTTGCAGTATTCAAACCAGTTCGATTACTCCGTGATAGATCAAAGCTCCCCAACTGCCCCTGTCATAAGCTACACATACTTGGGAACAGTTGGAACTCAGACCACTCTCACAACCACGCTAACCTCAATCTGGATGGACTACGGTTCGTCATGTTCAGCCACGAATCCAATAAACGGCAGTGTAGGTGAACAGTGGAGCACGCAAACGAGTTGTCCAACGGCTTCAAATGGTGGCGGGTCGACCACATTCGTTTTCTACCATCAATTCAGTTTCACATTGTCATACTCTGTTTCTTCAGGTTCGCCTACTGCTCCTTCGTTGACTTCAACGAAGTTCGGAAACTCGTACACTCCTACCTTAACCGGGTCAGCTACAGTGTACTGGTTAGATGCAGGGCAAGTATGGTCAATCACGAATCCGTTGAGTTCATCGTCGTCAACTGAGCAATGGGTAACTACTGCAACCGTTTCAGGAACCGTATCTTCAACCCTAACCTCAGCCTTAACGTATGTTCATCAATTCCAGGTGAGTTTCGCTCAGTCAGGGATAGCGAGTGATCCTGGAGTGGCAATTGTGAACGTGAACGGGGTTGATTACGGGTTCGGGCAGCTTCCATTTGCGGCTTGGTATAATGATGCGTCTTCGGTAACGTATCAGTTCTATTCGCCTGCTGGCAGTTACACTTGGTCATTAACTTCAGGTCTAAGTCAAACCTTTCAAACCAGTACGTTCATTGTTTCGCAGGCTGGAATAGTCACCGGCGTCTACGTTGCCCCTACTCCTTCTTCACCGCCAAGCAGTGGAAGCAGTCAAGCTATAACCACGACGACAACGATTGCCTCGAACGGTCAGCAGGTTCTTCTCACTGGTGGAATAGTTCACATAAACAATCTTTTCGGGTTCTCGCCGGCAGCAAATGTGAGCGTTGATCTCACCGTTCCAAACCCGACTGGTCAAGCGAGAGCGGTGACAATTAATTATTGGCTTACTAACGTGAGCAACGTGACAGTTGCAACGGGAACCCTATCCGTGGAAGAAGGCATACCTAGCGGAACCTACACGTTGCCTCTAACGCTGGGCGTGCAAATGTTCAGCTGCATCTTCGGATGTCAATATACTTTCCACGCGCAAGCCACCTCAGGCGGAATTGAAGCTATCGGTCTCCAACAACTCTTCTCAGTCGGATTCTGGGAGTTCTATGAGGGTCCTGTAACAATCTACGGAGGTTTACTCCTCGTCTTTTTCATCCTTGGATTAGTTATTGCTGTAACCCATGGGAAATCGCATTCGCATAATTCACGAAAGCACTGGCAACGGTGGTGACAGCCAAAATACACCTGTCTACTTCGTGGTTTTGATGGTTGAACGCTTAATGAATTTCATGAATTCCCGTAGTCCGTCCGGGTCTTTTTCAGCTGCTTGCAAGAGACTTATCCAGAGATCCTTAGGCCTAGTTTGGTTCGCTAGGATTTGGCCGCATTTCACGCAGTAGATCGCGATTGGAGAATTCAATTCCTCGCAGCTTGCGCATTTGAGGGCTTGCGTGATTGGTCGGAGGATTTCTTCCTTCCTTTTCTTACCGTGCAAAACAAGGTCTTTCTCCTCAACATCTCTCATGCTTAGGTGGCTGTAGACGGCGACCATTGCTGGGCTGCTCCAACCGTATAGTTTCATGAGTTCTCGATCGGTATAGTATCGTGAATCTCGCGTCGCCAGTGTGTGGCGGAACATTTTAGGTGAAATCTGTTTGTGGAGTATTTTCCATCCTAGTCTGCGTATCATGGAGTAGAATCCATGGTTCGAGTAGGGTGTGCCCTCTTCCTTGACGAGTAGAGCGGAGTCCGGATCGTCTTTGTGGGGATGATTGTTCAGGTAGGCTCGGAGATCGGGCACAGCTTCGTAGATTCTTCTTCGTCGTACACCTGTTTTTCCTTCTAATCGAATTATGCCGCTGTACTCGTCAAATTGCACGTCTTTGATTCGGATACTGTTGATTTCTGCTCTTCTTCCGCCGATTTCAGTTAACAGTTCAAAGGCTAGACGGCTGGTTGGTGTAGGCGCGTTCTGAATTAGGTTATGTTGTTCTTCAGGGGTTAGGGTTTGTATGGTTTGGGCGGGGTCGCTGCGTTTGGGAAGTTCAATTTCTTCCGCTAAGCTCTTTCTATTCAGGAATTTTAGGGCGTGGCGGATGTCGATTACGTGGAGTCTGTAGCCGCTGGGTCTATGATTTTGCTGGTAGGTTGTGAGGTGGTTGATTAGTTGGTTTCGGGTTGCAGTCTCCAAGTCGACTCGATAAGTATTTTTGAGGCGTTGGAGTTCTAGGCGGGTGCGTTCGATGGTTGAGGCATCGTTGCCTTTCCGTTGCAGTTTCTCAGTGAACTTGTCAATCCAGGTGCGTTCAATTGTTTCTGATTTTTGCATTGAGGATTCTCTCCTGCCAAGGAGTTTCCTTCCGGGCTCGTAGTAGCTTCCAAACTCTACGGGCCCGGTTATGCTCCAGAGAGTGCGGTGCAGGTATTAATCAGTATCCGCATGAATATCCCCAGTACTTGGCACAGGCGATGAAGCTAACCGTGTCTGGCAGCATTATACTGGCCGATAATCTGCTCTGGAGCGGCTCGACTTTCCTAGAAGGGGTGCGAAAGGGAGGTGCTGAAGGAATACTTGAGTACACGAGACAAATCTTCAATGACTCTCGACTATCTAGCCTAATCATTCCCCTCGGAGACGGACTAGGCATTAGCTACAGAGTCAAATAGCTTCGGGAGGGAGCCAGGTTTTGTGCAGGTTGTGGACGCACATACACTCGCCTTTTCCAACTGCGACGGAAACCGCATGTATCTTTCTCCGTCGAACAGGGTATCGAAAAATCTATTCCGGGGGATTCGCCAAGTCACCGTCCACCTAGAACCCTTGCTTCCAGAAATTGGAATGGGCACAATCGTGGAGGACAAACAGGTCTCCGATACCGTCAAGTCTGTGATCAAGCGCTGCCCAGAGGTTCTGGAAATAAGTGCTATAGCAACATACCGAGCGGAAGGGAAGCTGTACATAAACGTCCATTGCTTATTCCGAGGGGACGAGCCAATCTCAGAAGTTCATGAGATAATTTCAAAGATAGAGGAAAGTATTAGGGACAAGTTCGACAACGTGATCGTTACAATTCATCCGGAACCAAGTGCTCGCTAGCCATACTCCGCTAATCGAAGGTTTTTGACATTATGTACGCGTCGGAACCGTCAAAGTAATACCTCGGAATGGTCCGGGAAACTTCAAAGCCCATTTTCTTGTAGAGGTTAATCGCAGAGTAGTTCCCCACGCGCACCTCGAGATAACACTCATCAATGTGACGGGCCGACATGGCTGAAAGAGCCTGTTGCACGAGCGAGTACCCCATCCCAAGGTTGCGATACTCAGGCATTACAGCCACCGAAACTATGTGACCTTTCCTAGCAAAGCGAAGTTTTCTCAAGTCCGAAAAACCGTGTTCGACACGGCACATTATGTACCCCACGACCTGTGCTTGAGACTCAGCGACAATGAAAGCGTCAGGCAGCGTGTTGAACGTGTCGAGGAAGAAGTAAGGTGCATAATTTTCGGGGAGGCAGACTCTGTTTATGTTCATGACCGCGTCGAGGTCGGCCGGGCCAAAACCGCGAAGCGTATAACTCCTCTGAATCAGCAATGGGTTACTCGCCAATTCCATGCAATCGACGACTATTTGATATTACCTCCCCCTCGAACTAACAATCACCGTGAATATGTTTAAATGAGCTCGGGGGTAAGCCCGGAAAAACAGAAGGATAACTGCGTGACTGCCGAGTCTATGCCAGCTTTTGCCACGCCAGTGCCAATGTTTCCGATAGACTTCGGCTCTATCCGTAGCATGCTCGAATACCGTTTTACTGTTTTGGACGCTTACGTGGACGTGAATGGCCTCCCAACATTTGTGGTCGTCAATGAACCCGTGAAGGATAAGTTCCGTGAATTATTACACGACCTAGCTAACCACAGTCTAATGGCCAAAGTAAGAAAAGTGGCCGACAAGCTCGTCATATCCGTATTTCCGAAACCAATCTTGGGCAAACCAAGAAGAAGGATCAACCTGCTTCTCTTCCTTGCGACAATAGCTACTGTGTCGGTGGCGAGTTACCTGAACATTTTCAGTGTGGACCCTCGACTCGCCGCTGTCATGTTTTCAGGTTTTAGCGCGACAAATCAGGCGGTTGCTCTGGCGGCAGGGATTCTGAGCATAATTGCGCTCCACGAATTCGGACACGTTCTCGCTATCCGCCACCATAAGATGGACGCCACCCTTCCATACTTCGTCCCCGGCCCTCCCCCAATCGGGACGTTTGGTGCAATGATCTCACTACGCGGCCCGCCGACTAATCGCGATCAATTATTTGACTTGGGCTTCAGCGGACCCATCACAGGGTTCGTAGTCATCCTCTTTGTTGCGATCGTAGCCATTTTGACTTCCCCAATAATCACCAGTCAACAAGCAACACAGCTCCTAGGTGCTAAGCTGTTACAATACAGTTCTTGGCCAAACGAACCATTCTTCCTCGACTTGCTGACACAGGCTGGTTTACGCGTAGTCCCTGCGGGTCAAGTGCTGGTGTTGACTCAAGTTGTTTTTGCGGCGGAGGTCGGTGCTTTGATAACCTTCCTCAACCTTTTGCCGATCTGGCAACTAGATGGCGGACACATTACCAGGGCCACGCTCGGCCCCCAAGGGCATAAGGTCACCGCGGTGGTTGCGTTCGGAATACTGTTGCTAGCTGGTTATTGGCCGTTTGCGCTACTGCTTCTAGTGTTCATGATCATCAGTCGACGTCCGCTTGAAGGTCTTGAGCCGTTGGACGATATTTCCCCGCTCTCTAACTCAAGGAAAGTTTTGTTTGCTCTAGCTCTAGTGATACTCGCACTCTCATTCGTAATATTGTGAGGTAAGTGTCCGACTAGGATTCACTATGCCGCCCAACCTGCAGCTTAAGCTGCTGGAGCTAACGAGTAAGAGTCGTGCGGTGAATGTTGCGGACTTAGAGGCTACCCAGCAAGTGAGTCTAGGCACGAAACTCAACACCCTACGAGAGCGTGGGCTGGTCTCGGTCTCAAATGGCCTGTTGAGAATGGATAGTAAGCAGCGGATGATGCTCGCCGAACAGTTAATTCACAACGGCGGGGACCCAAAGAAGATTTCGCGGTTCTTGGGTTGGCAGGAATTCGAAGATTTCACGGAACACACATTTTCTGCGAACGGTTTCCACACCGTGAAGCATTTCGTCTTCAAATCTAAGACTGGAAGGAGAGAGATCGACATACTCGCATGGAACGATACCCTGACGTTTGCTGTGGATTGCAAACACTGGCTCAGAGGCCTGTCGACAGGACGGATGCGGGACGCCGCCCGGGCACAGATCGAACGCGTGGTTTCATTAGCTAACCGGCCAGATCTGCTTAAGCGCCTTAAAGTTGATCACACCGAAAGACGCAGCATCATACCCGTCATTCTAGCATTGGGCGATCTTAGAGAACGCATAGTCGAGGAGGTTCCCGTTGTCTCAGTGTCAAAGCTATTGAGTTTCATCTACGGTGTTTCCCCGGTTGATGATGGAATGAAACGCATCCCAATGTCTGACCTCGGAGCACAAACACGTCTAATCTAGGTCACCGCTCACCATAGCGGGGCCGACCGAAGTGCTAATCTCAGCGAGATGGGACAGCAAGGTGACCTTGACCGAGAAAGAACAGAGTCTCCAGCAACTCACAAGCGCTTTACTGGCGGGTAAAGCAGACGAAGCGAGGCAGAACACTTACGCGGCGTTAGGCAGGGGAAACACGAACGGCGAACTACTAGACGCCATAATTGAGGCAACGAACATCGTAGCGGATCTGCACGAAGTCGGTCAATATGACCAGAGAAAGCTTGCGGCAGTCGAAAACTCGGTAAGCGCCTGCCTACAAGTCCTAGAGGATTGGCTTGCGAAATCGCAGGGGAGATTCGGCGTGAAGGTCACCGTTGGACCCGTGGGTGTCAAAGCGGGCGCGTTAGCATCATTAGCATTGTCGGCCGCGTTTAGATCAGCGGGCTTTCAGTCAACATCCCTTGGGAAGACTCAGACAGCCCTCGATCTTCTCCGAAACTCGGAGGAATTAGGTGCCAATCTAGTTATTCCAATGTTCCCCGCCGAGGGAGTGGACGAGCACCTGCGAAACTTTGCGGACGAACTTGAACGAGGAGGCTTTAGGAACAAGTTTGAAGCTATTCCGATCGCACCTGGCCTATCTGAGAGTGTGGATTCAACCTTCATGATTGCACGAAATTCTGGCGAAGCAATTAGCAAGGCTACAGAATGGGCGCTCAGAAAACATACTTCTAGAACCTAGAGGTTGGACGGGTCGTAACCCGGTTTCGGTTCTTGACCGGGCGGGGTTAAGTGGGAGGTTGTCTCTTCTGGAGTGCGTATCCTCATTATCGCCTACGTCGCCGTAGAGCCTTACCTCAACATTGGAGACCATCGTGCCCATCTGGCTGGCTCATCGCAACTCTCCTGGGATAACTTGCAATTTCCGCCGACACATGTGAAGTTAGGCTCCCGGGCGCAGTAGATTACTGATCGCGCTTCGATCGCGTCGGCTCATATTAATGAGCTACGAATCTCAGTTCTCAACCTGTTTCGTGTCAGTTAGCTTGGTTCCACATTTAATGCAGTGTGCCCATTCTTCTTCAATCACTTGACCGCAATTGGGACAGGCCGAAACCGCTTCTTGAACCGCTTCTTGAACGGGTTCCTCTGCTGGAGGTAGGGTGGCACTTGATTTGCGTTGAATGAAGACGAGGCTGATAATAGCAACGACGGTTCCGATTCCGAAAATTATGGGAACCGCCAAGGGTCGATAATTGACTGAGAATTCTGCGTTTACGGTTTTCGGTGAATCCATCGTAACGTTAAGCTGTGGCATCGGTGATTGAATGTCTCCAGTCCAACCTATGAAACTCTGCGTAACCCCGAAAAGATTTAGAGGCCATGAACCCGCGCCTGACGGCGGAGCCGTTAGCGTTGCGTTTGAGCCCTTATCGTACCATACTTCAGAGGCTGAACCAGAGTTTACTCTCAGAAGATATTGCGTTCTGTAGCTAGCGCTTAGGGTAATGTCACCGTCGATTAGAACGTGCCGTTGTGGGACTGTAATGCCATCACTCCACTGGGTGAAAATTATTCGAGTTGAATTCTGAAATTCCACTATCGGCGGGACACCTACGAGAGGGCTGCTGCCGACTGCAACCTCCAAACTTGCATCGCCGCTAGCTGACGTCATGACCGTCGTGCCGTTTATGGTTACGTCGACATTGGGCGCGCCGAGGTTGATGTTTAAGTTCGCAGATTTCCCAATCTTAATGGATGTCTGGCTAACCCCCGGTCCACTTACCGGGTCGTTGAAGAATCTCCAAGTTCCATTGTCAAGGAAGAGAGCGTAAGCGGTAAGGTTTAGGAACCCTTCGGTTGAAGGCGCGGTGAGGCTGATATTCCAAACTTCATCGCCTCCATTAGAAACCGATGCGGGGGCACTCTGCCATAACGGGCTGGTTGAGTTAATGTTCCCAGGGTAGATTGCGCCACGAATCGTTGCGCTGTTCGGCAAACCTTGAATCGCATACTCAACATCTAAACTCACGGGAAAAGCGGCCTCTGGAGCCACTTCCCGCGGACACTCGAAACTAACAACCCTCAACATGCCAAGATTAGGTACAGCGGAAACAGCCGCGATGATGGGACTCAGGGCCAACGCGACTAGTGCGATGAACATGATCGATTGCACTTTCACTACGTAGTCAACCCCGCATGTCTAGACGACGACTAACCGTGATCTAATCGATAAACGGGCTAGGAATATTATATGAATTGAACGCGCACGCTCTTGTCAATCGTTTAAGCATGGTCATAGCCGTGCTGACGACGGCACCGTTAACTTGTCGGCTCATTGCTTTCACTGACCTCTCATGCTTAGAGGAGAAGGAAGGTGGAGGTTGCCAATCGTGTGGCTTCACCGTAGACCGTGACGTAAACGCAGCCAGAAACATTCTGGCGAGAGGCGTGAGGTTCGCGCCAGTCGCGCTCCCAGTTGAAGCGATGGTACAGGAACCCTCGGGAGGTAATCCTGAAAGTCGATGGAAGCGAGTTAACGAGTTGAGGCTCCATGAGCCAACAAGTTGACAGAACCCCGACGGACGGGTGGATTGAAGCGGGGCTCGGGAGTTGGCCGGTCTGCTCAGCTACTTGGTCGCGGTTGGTCTTCGGAATCCATTGAGCGCCGAGAGTGCCATGTCGCCTATCACTGGCATAAAGTGGTCGGCTACCACAACCAGGAATGCGACTGCAAAAACTCCAAGGATAAGGCCAGTTGGATAATGCGCGAGCGACCATGGCAGGGTTCCGCTGTAAAGTAGCCAGATTTCAAGAACAATTCTGCCGATATTTGCGAGATAGACGGTGATAGCGATAGTTCCGAACGCTAGGGCCTTCTTCTTCAATGCGGTCCTGGGAAGTGCTACAATGATTCCGAGGAAGATAGTGATTACTTGTACGCCAGTGCACATTCTCTGGACATCAAATTGGTTCACGTAAACCTCGTTTCCCAGGTACGAAACCGTGGCTTTCATCCCAATCATGTTCATCACCATGGCGGAGTGTTGGGCAGTGAGGTTCTCTAAGAACCAATAGTTGGGAATGTAGTACAGGGCGAGAGCTATCGCGAAAGCGATGCCTAGAAAGCGCAGGATCTCGTAAGCCGCACTCTTCCGGAGAGCATTACATTCCATACTCATCACCATCCAGGCTTGGACATTATCAATCTTGCTCGAAATTCACCTAGGGAAGCGGTGTGACATCGTATAGCGATGAGTGGTGCGCACACGAATTGTCTTCCTAAGACTAATCAAGTTGCGGTCCCCAGATTCCACTAAATCGTCGTGAAAGAGACATACTTTTCTTGCTAACACTCAGCGAGAAGAGAGGGTTCTATTTGGTGCGCTTGGTCCGTCTCGCAGCGACGAGGACTGCGGCCAACGCTAGGACGGCAACGGCTGAGACCATTCCTGATGGGAACTCAGGTACTGGGACGTGCGATTCTTCCAGGTAGAAGTTAATGGTGCTGGTTGATCCATCTCCAACGCTCACAGCATTACTATGTGATACGTAGCCTGGTTCGACAACTGTGACGTTATACATACCTTCAGGGACATACATTGCGTAGTAGCCGCCTGCGTCGCTGTAAGATACGAAGGTACGTTGCCCGTTGTTCGCGTATATGGACGCCCATGATATGGGTTCAAGCTGATTATACATGTTGAAACCAAGAATTGACCCCGTTATCATTCCGCCACCCTGTTGCACTTGCGGCTGTGCACCGACTAGTTTGACGCCTAGAAGCAGAATTCCGATAGTGAAAGCCACTATCGCAAAGTACCGCTTTGGCGTCATAGGATATCCATCAAGTAACCTTCGAGAGTTCCAATAAACATTGTGCATTTTTTCTTCTGATTCGGGATAGCTGCACATGGATATGGCAATTGACCCGCCATCTGCGGCAGGGGGATTTAACGGTTGAAGTGGGTAAGGTACATGGCTACCGTTGCCTGAGCGCGTTCGGAAATGACTCCAGGCAATCGGTATGGGTGTTGGGACTTCTAGGCTTTGGGTCGGGCTAGTGTTCGCGGCAATGCTGCTTGGGAGCATACTACCCTACGTCAGCGCACAGGCCTTCCTTACCGTCCCTCAACCCAATGCTTCAGGACAAAACCAGATATTGGATTTCTATGCGGCGGGAACGAGCGAGGGGTATACGCTCAGCATTTCGCCGCAAGGGGGCACCTTGGCCGTAAACGGTTACATATCGATGGGGCTAATGCCTTGGGGATATGTCACCAGCCAATGGCCGACTGGCAAGACCTACATATTCTTCTTAGTCAATGTCACTGAGACAAACTTTCGAATAGGCTTCCTCTACCTAACCAATTCTACCGACGACGCATTCCTCCTCCGTTGGTACGATTACGCTACCGACAACGTTCAGGTTTGGACCTTTCAAGGAAGTCAACATGTCTACAACCGAACTGTCACTACGGGTTCTGTTGTAATTCCGAAATTACAGATTCCCGCAGCCGCGAAAGTCACCAACCGTCTGTCTGCTCTCGGTCCACAATTCTACCTCACGTCAACATATGGTAAGTGGCTGAACGGGACGACGGCACTATCCATCTACCCGCTCTACAACCAATACTTCACCGGCGCCAATGATTACAATGAGGTTTGGTCTCTTCTTGTAGATGGCGCCGGCAACTATTATTTTGCGATACTCTACATGCCCAACAGCGACACGTCACACGTTATCATTGAACATCAGTTACGTTTGAACGATTACCTAAGACTAAAGGGAAGAACCGTAGATGCTAGGTGGAAGTTAGGCAACTTCGTAAACCAACTCACCGTAAGAACTGGAGTCCCTAACTTAACGGTGAAAGTGAATGCATTCCCCTTCCAAACCAACCTCAACGGAATTCTGTCCACTCCGGTCCCGAGTGGCGCCGTGACCATAGAAGTACCATCTGAAATCTCAGGGTCAGCGGGCATGAAGTCGACCTTCTCCCATTGGAGCGAATTTGGAAACTCAAACCCACTCCGCGTAATCATGAACTCAACGCTGGATATAACAGCAAAATACAACGACCAGTACACCGTCACGGTGAACAGCCCCTATGGAGTTACGCAAGGTTCTGGTTGGTACATGGCTGGGGCAAACGCGACTTTCGCGGTGAACAGTACTGTTGACGTAGGGAACGGCATCAGACGCGTGTTCTTACAGTGGCAAGGCGACTCCGATTCCACCTCGCCTCAAGCGTGGTTTATCGTGAACTCTGCGAAGCAGGTGACCGCAGAATGGAAAACACAGTACGCCCTAACTATCAGCGCGCCCGGTTTACCCGCGAACGCTACCACCAATGTTCTCGTTGGAGAGAAACTCATCACCCTCACCGGCCCGGCACCAGTTACCGAATGGGTTGACGCCGATCAGCAATTAGCCATCACAGTTCAAAATTACCACATTCAGGCCCCGACTGGAAACTACTCGTTCTCCGCACTCCGAGCAGACAACCAAACATTCGCAGGCTTAGTGGATGTAACTGAACCGATCACGATTTGGCTGATGTACTCACTATCGCCTAGCAGCGCTCCTGCCCTTGGCTTGAAAACTTCTTCAAACGAAGTCGCGCCAGCGGCGACGATCAGCGCAGATATTGCTCCAATAGTCTTGGGGAACAGTTTAATGGCTGGGAAGAATATTCCAGTATTAACACCAATGATCAGTCTCACTGCGAGCCTAGCAAACTTCGGGTATTTGCTAGTAGCTTTCATCGTCCCAGGCCGATCGCCAATCGCGGGCTACCTACTGGGAAGCCTGTTCATTGGTTTGATCTACGTTCTGCCCGTGAGCGCAGTCGCCCTGTTTTACAGATCCGCAAAAACGAAACGTCAACCAAACCTTCGAACACTAACCCCCCTCGCAATTATTTGGGCAACCTCATTAGCCCTAATACTCTTGAGTTCTAGCATTGCGACACTCCAAAGCCTCGTGGCCACACTCCAGATTCTATTGATGCTAACCACGATGCTTCTATTTCCACTCATAATCGCATTCCGCATGGCGAAATTAGCCGCGTAAGCAACTAACAGATTTCAGAATTCTCTTCTGGCAAGTAACGTTGCTAGATTACTGTTAATTGAGCAAATTAGACTTCATCGCCCGTGCACTTCCCCGTGCAGCTAAACACTTTATGAATTCTCCCAAATCGCAACCTCATCTCTGCGGTCGGCGAGACTATGGCAATAGGCACCGTACGGAATGTTACGATACTCGCTGTCATTCTCTTTGCGCTCGTCTTCATACCTAGCACCTCATCCGTACCGGTTGCGTCAAGAATTCACCGAACCGCAATTTACGAACCGGCAATGTCGGCGTCGGGGAACTCGACGCCAAGTATGCCTTTACCTACGCCGGCCCTTGGTTACATGCCATATCCGGCCCCAATCTCAGGTGTCTTGCGGATTTTGATTATCGCGGCTGCCTTCTCCGACATTAATGAAACGGTTAGCACCGCTACGATAAGGTCGGAGTATTTCGGGCAAACCGCTTCAGTGTCTTCATACTATCAAGAGGACTCGTATGGTAAAGTGACGTTAACAGGTGATGTTTTGGGATGGTACAAGCTTCCCTACCCGGAAGCTCACTATGGGAAGGACTGCCTCAACATCGACGATGCCGCATGCAACGGTCAAGATGCATCTTGGCAAATAGCGCAGGACGCGTACAACCTCGCGTGTAAGGATACTAACTTCGCCAACTACGACTACTATGTCTTCTTGCATTCCGGGAACGGTGAAGAATCAAGCGCCGTCAAGAACGACGTCTGGTCAGTTACATACCTAGGTGGAGAAGATGTCACACCAACCACCTGCTCGACGGCAATAACGCTAACAAAATTCAACATCGTTCCAGAATCGGAAGCGGACGGAGCCGTCCCGCTAGGAGTCTATTGCCATGAGTTCGGACACCAATTAGGCCTGCCTGATCTCTACAATACGAATACAGGCCAGACGATCCTGGGCCCATGGTCGCTGATGGATAAGGGCTTATGGAACGGTAACCCACCGGGCTCAAGCCCATCGCATATGGACGCTTGGTCTAAGGTTCAACTACAGTTCATGAGTGGGTCGATGATCGCAACAGCAAATGCGGGAGTAACGACAACTTTCACAATTGACCCTACCGAGGTTTCGAGCAGTAATGTTCACGTTGTCCAAGTACCGTTGGGTTCCGGTTCGCCCCCGAGCAGATATTATCTGATTGAGGTTAGGTCGAGAATTGGGTACGACTCGGCTCTCCCCTCGACGGGTGTACTGATACTCTACGTTGACCCTACCCAGCTAATTGGTAAGGTGAAGATCATTAACGGCCACCCGACTGTATCAGAGCTAAATGAAGCCACATGGAACGTCGGGCAAACCTTCACCGACACAGCAAACAATTGGTCCGTGACAATAACCAGCCAGACGGGTAATTCCTACCAGGTGAGCATAAACAGAGGACCGGGACAACCCCCACACATTCAGCAACCACAAAACCAAACCTACATCGACTTAGCAATAACAAGCGTTTCAGCCCAACCCCAAGTAATCACCTTACCCAACACAACGGTCACGATCACCGCGCAAATCTCAAACCTCGGCACAGAAGAAGCCAACAATGTTCCGGTCGAAGTTGACCTCGACACGCAACCCTACACAAACCTACAAGTCTCGGTGCAGGCAGGCACAACAACACCAATCAACTTCACCTGGATTTCAACGGTAGGAAGCCACACATTCAAAATAACTATCGACCCCAACAACACGATCAACAACACAAACCGCGCCAACAACGCCGCGACATTCACGCTCAGCGTCGGCCCAACACTCACAATCAACGTTCCACTCAACATCACCACGACGACAAACGTCTGGATACTAATCAACGACGCAAAGTACAACATAACCGCGGACCAATTCCAAACCAGCGTTCCGACCGGAACAATAACCGTCCAGATTCAGCCTGCGGTCAACACGTCGCAGGGCGTCAGGCAAAGTTTCACAGGATGGTCAGATGGGAACACCAGCAACCCACGGCAGCTCAAAGTAACCTCGAACATGACAATCCAAGCAATGTACGCGACCCAATACCTACTCTCCATCAACCCGAACAGTGGAACTACAACACCCAGCGCCTGGTACCAGCCTAACGCAACCGTTACCGTATGGGCCGCCAACCCATCAAACGTAACCGAGAATACCTCCAGATTCATCTTCTCCTCATGGAGTGGGGACCTATCCTCGACTTCACCTGCGATAACGGTGACGATGAATAAACCGGTGACGTTGCAAGCGAACTGGGTTAAGCAATATTACGTCACAATAATTTCACCAACCGGTTCCCCGAACGGTGAGGGTTGGTATAACGCCGGATCCGTCGTC
>Ga0181539_1000287_pt1 | contig 61435 bp, 57 predicted proteins | sample PEATcosm2014_Bin_46_FD_119767 | JGI IMG/M metagenome (GOLD analysis project Ga0181539, IMG submission 119767) | Peatland microbial communities from MTU Mesocosm Facility, Houghton, MI, USA - PEATcosm2014_Bin23_60_metaG | ecosystem: Environmental > Terrestrial > Soil > Wetlands > Peat | place...
ATCCTTCGACGTAGTGGGGTCACAGAAACCTCCTTTCTGTAACCCCAAACTTAACGCCCTCGACCCCTCGCCTCTCGCACCAATCTAAGTCCGCCGCGCCAGCGGCTTAGTTCTAACGGCCTAACCGGACATGTGGTTTGGGCTGTCGTCTCGGAAGGCCGAAAGGGAGAATCCAGTTCAGAAATGTAGAAGCTCCCGGGTACGGCAAGCCGTACCCCTACAACTAGGGCGCGCCGGTTGCCAGACGAAACTCGTGGCGAACTCAATGCCCTCGAATGTCATCCATACGAGCGGGACCGGTCGACTCCCGGATAATGAGTTCAGGCTCCACGATGAGCAGTTGGGGTGGGGGCTTCTGGGCCGAATTGGCGATGCGCTGAAGCACGGTCTCCCCCGCGAGCTGGCCCATCTTCCATAAGGGTTGACGGATGGTGGTCAAGGCTGGACTCTGGAAAGCAGCACTGGCGATGTCGTCAAAGCCCACCACCGAAACATCTTCCGGAATGCGCCGGCCCGTCTGGCGCAAGGCATGAATAGCTCCGATTGCCGACACATCGTTGAAGGCAAAAAGCGCCGTGAAGGGCTGCCGACCGGCCAGTATCTTTTGTGTGGCCACATATCCGAGTTGGGGCGAAGGTGCGTCGCCCACCAATTGGGCCACCAATTGGGGATTGACCTCCAGGCCCAGCGCGCGCGCTGCCCGGCAAATCGCCTTCCAGCGGTCCTCGGTGTCGGAGCTGAACGCCTGGCCCTTGATGAAGGCGATGCGCCGATGCCCCAGGTTGAAGAGATGCTCGAGCCCCAACCTCGCCGCCGCCTGGTGGTTGACGCGGATGGTGGTGATTCCTTTCAGATCGTGCTCTCCCGAGACCGCCACCACCGGCACCGGGAGAGGGCTGGAGCACGGCGTGTCCACGGCGATCAACCCCTCCACCGAGCGCTCCAGGAGCAGCCGGGGGCACTCATCGATCAAATCGGGTTTGTGGCGATGGCTGGCAACAAGATAGAAGTAGCCCGCCTGAAGCAAGTAGTCTTCGATTCCACTCAGCACCAGCGCTTCGTATCCCTCGCTCACTTCGGGTACGACGACTCCGATGGTATAGCTGCGCTGTGCGCGCAACGAACGAGCGAAAAAGTTTGGCCGGTAGTTGAACCGCTTGGCAGCGCGGAAAATTCGGTCCTTGGTCTCCTTGGGAATAGAACGAGCGACCGGCGAGGCATTCAGCACCAGCGACAGCGTGGCCGGCGCCAGGCCGAGGTAGTCCGACAGAGCCCGCAAGCTGATCGGTCCATCGGCGGGGGCCGGCTTCTTCCCTTTACGTTGGGCGGATCGCTTCTTACGCGGCATAACGGCAGTCTCCCACAAGGGTGGAGTCAATTTCAAGTCGGGGGGGCAGGGCGGCAGGCGAAACACCGGAGGCCCCCTCCCCGGGGAATTCCACCCCCCTCCAAAAAAATCCCCCAAAAGATTCTTGACAGCAGTCCCAGCATATGCTAAAAACCAGGATAAGTGAAACGATTTAGTAATACGTTTTAGTAATTCGTTTTAATTGCGTCGGTCCGGTAAGCGTCGGGGCTTGGGAAATCTAAAGATCGTTCGCGAACGGAGAAACGGAACCTGGGGGCAGGTTCCCACCCGCGGATGAGAAGCGCAAGACCATCACGGCTTGACTCCCCACGGGTGCGGCACTCTCTCCCCTAAGGTCCAAAGTTCAACCGTCCGAAAAATCCGACATGGGAGGATTCGCATGCGTGAGACACGTTTCCGACTATTCCCCAGCGTGCTGGGCGCAGTGTTGGTTTTGGCGTTGGCCGCCGGCACCACCAGGGCGCAGTACAATGCCAGCCTGGAAGGCACGGTGACCGACAGTTCGGGCGCCGGCATCTCCGGCGCCGCCATCACGGTGACGAACCAGGCCACCGGTATCTCGCAACAAGTTAAGACCAGCGCCGAGGGTTTCTACCGCGCCGGCGCTCTCCCGCCCGGCAAGTACACGGTGACCGCATCCTTCTCCGGTTTCAAGACGCAATCCATCACGGACGTCAACGTCAGCGCCGAATCCGCGAAGGGAGTCAACATTACCCTGCAAATTGGCGTGGAGAAAGAAGCGGTGACCGTGACGGCCTCGGAGTCGCCGGCCCTCCAAACCGAAAACGCCACCCTCAGCGGAACCATCACCAACCAGGAAATCCAGGACCTTCCGCAATACGGGCGCGATCCTTACGAGTTGGTGCGCCTCACGCCGGGCGTCATGGGCGACGGTTCCCGGGCGGGGAACGGAAACTCCAACCTTCTACCCAATACGGCGGGACCCGGCGGTTCGAACACGTCGATCTTTCAAACCGAAAACATGGTCCAGATTTCCGCCAACGGCCAGAGAATCTCCGACAACAATTTTATGCTGGACGGTGTGAGCGCCAACAGCCTGACGTGGGGCGGCGCGGCCGTGGTTACTCCGAACCAGGAATCCATCTCGGAAATGAACGTCATCACCTACGGATACGACGCGCAGTACGGGCGCAATTCCGGCGTCACCGTGCAGGTGATCTCGAAGAACGGCACCAACAAACTCCACGGCAGCGGGTTCTTCAAGTATGACGACCCGGGAATGAACGCCTATAATAAGTACAACGGCGAAAACGGCGGGACGCCGAATCCCACCGCCCGAGTTCCCGATGCCACCCGCCAGTTCGGAGGGAGTGTCGGCGGGCCCATCAAGAAGGACAAGCTGTTCTTCTTCTTTTCCTATGAAGGGCTGCGCGATAACACGAGCGGTGTCGCCAACCAATGGATATTTACTCCCCAATATGTGCAGTCCGTGATTTCACAGCGTGCCGGCAGCGTGACGGCGCAGGTTTTCCAAAGTAAAGGCTTCACGCCCCGCGTTATCCAAGTGCTTAAGCCTACGTGCAGCGTGGGTTTTTCGGCGAGCCTGTGCCAGGTGGCCGGGACGGGACTGGACCTCGGATCCATGTCCGGGGCGGTGGGGACTTACGTCAACGACTTTAATACTTCCACCGGCGGCGGGTTTGATGGGGTCCCCGATATTGAGTATGCGCAGGTCGCGGTCCCCAGTACCACGGCGGGCAACCAGTACAACGGCCGCGTCGATTTCAATCCTACCAGCAAGGACACCTTTGCGGTCAGCACCTATGTGAGTAGCTTGAACCAGACTGGCGCGGACTCCTCCACCGGCAGCCAGCCGATGGCCGACGTGAACATACAGCCCCTTAACTCCGTCACCACGCTTTTGTGGAACCGCATTATCTCGTCCAATTTGCTTAACCAGGCGCGCGCCAACATAACCCGTTATGCCTTCAACCAGGTGCAGTCCAATGCGGCACTGGTGAACTGGGGAATTCCTCGCATCGAAGTGCAGGGATTTCCCTTCGGGCGCATCGAGATCGGGGCACAGCAATCGCCCAACACGCCGGGCATTGAAGCCGAGAATACGATGGCGTTCAACGATACCTTGAGCCAGGTGCACGGAAACAAGACCTTAAAGTATGGCGTGGACATCATCAAAGAGCAGAGCAACAACAATCTGCTGGGAGCTGCCCGGCCCGATATCGTCTTCCAGTACCTCTGGGACCTGCCCAACGATGCGCCAATCTACGAGGGCATCCAGGCCTCGCCGGTGACCGGCGCTCCCACTTCCGCCCAGCGTTATTTCCGCACCAGCGACTACTCGCTGTTCTTCCAGTTCGACTGGAAGTTGCGGCCCAACCTTACCGTGAACGCGGGAATGCGCTGGGAATACTACACGCCCCTGAATGAAAAGAACGGCGAGTTGAGCAACATTGTATTCCCCTCCGGAGGAGGATTGCAGGGGGCTAAGATTGAGCCGACGAGCCAACTCTACGATCCTGATCGGCATGGCTTTGGCCCCCGGTTTGGTTTTGCCTACAGTCCCGCGATGTTCAATAACAAGTTGGTCGCCCGGGGCGGCTTTGGGATCTTCTACAACCGTCTGCCCGAGCAGGTATTTGACAATACGCGCCAAGATCCGCCCTTTACCGCCAGTTACGGCATCTGCTGCGGCACTTCGGGCAGCCCCTATGTCGGTGGGCAGATTATCTACGCGCTGGGCTCCAGCAACTCTCCCGCCAGCTATCCCGTCGATAAAGCCATAGCCACAGGCATCGATCCGAACACGGGTACGCCGCCGGGCGAGGGCGTGCAAGTTTACGGCGCTTTCCCCAGCACGCCGAATCCTTACGTCGAAGAGGGCTCGTTGGGCCTCGAATACAGCCTTCCGAAACGGTGGGTGGCGACCGCCACGGGTGAGATCAGCGGCGGTCACAAAATCAGCCGGCTGCTGAACTTGAATTACCTCTATACACAGCCTACGTACCCGGTGCCGGGCCAACCTGGCTCGACCTACCAACCGTTTTCGGGCGGCATCTTTGCCCTGATCCCGGACGTGAACAGCGCCTATGACGCTCTGGACACGCGCCTCAGCCACCAGTTCAATCACGGTCTGTTCGCGCAGTTCGCCTATCGCTACAGCAAGAGCATCGACGAAAGCTCCTGGGAAGGTCCCTGCTTTTGCACCAATGAGACCTACCCGCAGAACCTGCTCGCGGAGCGCGGGCCGTCGGACTTTGACGTGACCCACTATTTCACGGCGGTCGCGGTCTACCAGACGCCGTGGCTTAAGGGCCGGCACGACTTGCTGGGCCGGGCGCTGGGAGGATGGGAAATTGACCCGCTGCTCACCGCCCACTCCGGCTTTCCCTGGACACCCGTCGATGGCCAGTCCGTGCAGACGCCGGGCGGCCCGACCTTGGCGCCGACCCGCCCGGTGAAATATAACTGCTGCGCGCTTAACGACCACTCGAATAGTGCTTTTATCAGGCCGGGGGGAGATTTTCCCAATGGCCCTCTCAGCTACTTCACTATTCAACCGGCCGGGCCGCCGGCCGTCGGGCGCAACTCCTTCCGCGGACCGCATTACTTCGGCCTCGACACCAGTCTGGCGAAGAACACCAAGCTGCCCGACGCCCTGCACCTGGGCGAAGCTGCCAACCTGGAGCTGCGCGCCAACTTCTTCAACATCTTGAACAAAATGAACCTGGCGCCTTTCGGATTCAGTAGCAACAGTACCTTCATCGGCAATCCCGGTACCCCGCCCTCGGCCAATAGCAATTTCGGCCTTGCCTCGGCGGGGCTCGCCGGCCGCGTGGTGGAGTTGCAGGCACGAATCACCTTCTAATTGCCGATGGCTGATGGCTAATTGCCGATTGACGATTTTCGATTGACGATTGAAAAAAACGACCCGAGTTACGACGGTAAATGATCTTCGGTCAGGTCGCGTTCTCGCTTTCAATCGTCAATCCGTCAATCGGCAATTCTTTGGTCTTTCAATGCTCAACGACCTTCGATCAAATCGCGCTCTCTCTTTCAATCGGCAATCGGCAATCGCCAATCGGCAATTCTTCAATCGGCAATCGGCAATCGCCAATCGGCAATTCCTGCTACTGATTCTGCTGTGCGCCTTGCAGTCCGGGGTGCTTTTCGGCCAGGCCAACACGCCCCCGCAAGCCGAGACCGTCACCATCGATGCGCAAGCGCCCGCGCAGCCTTTCCCTCATTATTGGGAACGGATGTTCGGGTCCGGCCGCGCCATCCTCTCCTTGCGTGACAGTTACCGCCACGACCTGCGTGCGGTCAAAGAGGCCACCGGCTTCGACTACATCCGCTTTCACGCCATCTTCCAGGACGAGGTGGGACTTTACAGTGAAGACGGGCACGGCAATTCCATCTACAACTTCTCCTACGTGGATCAGATTTACGATGGCCTGCTCGAGAACGACGTGCGCCCCTTCGTGGAACTGAGCTTCATGCCGGAGAAGCTGGCGTCTACGCCGTCTCGGCAAGCTTTCTGGTACAGGCCGTTCAATTCGCCCCCCCGCGACTGGGATCGTTGGGGCGACATGGTCCAGCACTTCGCGCAGCACCTTGTGGATCGATACGGCATCGACGAGGTGTCGCAATGGTATTTTGAAGTTTGGAATGAGCCCAACATTGACTTCTGGGCAGGGGATCCGAAAGAGCTCACTTACTATCATCTCTACGATGTGTCGGCGCGCGCGTTGAAGCGGGTCAGCCCGCGCTTGCGCGTCGGCGGGCCGGCAACAGCGCAAGCGGCGTGGGTGGATCGATTCATCCAGCACTGCGCCGAGGGGAATGTGCCGGCGGACTTCGTCTCAACCCACGTCTACGCCAACGATACCGCTGAAGACGTCTTCGGGACGCACGAGAAGATTCCGCGCGACCAGATGGTCTATCGCGCCGTCCGCAAAGTCCACGATCAGGTGAAGGCCTCGGCCAAGCCCGATTTGCCCCTCATTTTCAGCGAGTACAACGCCAGCTACATGAACGAGGTCGATGTCACAGATTCCGCCTTCATGGGGCCGTGGCTCGCCAATACCATCCGTCAGTGTGACGGCCTGACCGACGTCATGGCTTACTGGGCTTTCTCGGATGTGTTCGAGGAGCAGGGCGTGGTGAAACGGCCCTTTTACGGCGGCTTCGGCTTGATGGCCGCCGCACATATTCCCAAGGCCGCCTACAACGACTTCAAGTTGCTCCACCAACTGGGCGCCCAACGCCTCAGCGTCGACTCAGATTCGGCGCTCGCCACCCGCCGCCCGGATGGCTCGCTCGCCATCGCCGTGTGGAATTACGCTCCACCCGGAAACGGCGGGGCCGCGAAACAGGTCACACTCTTACTCAAGGGATTTACCGGCGAGGGTGAAGCCCGCATCCAGATCGTCGATCGCCAGCACGGTTCTGCCCTGGCGGCGTGGGAGGCAATGGACAAGCCGGACTTCCCCACCGGCGCGCAGCAGGAGGAGTTGCGGAAGGCCGCGGAACTCGGCCCGCCGGAGGTTCGTGAATTGCCTCGGGCCAACCCCTCCACGCTGGATATGACTCTCGCGCCCCAGAGTCTGGCATTGATTGAGATTACGAAACGCGCTACAAGATAGTCATGCACCTTGAATTCGGTGCCGGTCCTCGGCGTTCCCACCGCGGGTCGTGGTTTGCTCCACCTCTCATCCTTCTGATCGCAGCGCTGGCGTTGTTCCTTGCTTGCGGGGGAAACCAGGACCTCGCCCAGCCGCCAATCGCCGAGAGTGATGACCCCTTTCTCAACGATCTCTCGCACGCCGCCTTCACTTACTTCTGGGAGCAAGCTGACCCTGGCACCGGCCTGGTGCGCGACCGTGCCCACGCGGACGGAACTTCGGTGGGCGTAGCCAGCATCGCCGCCACCGGCTTCGGACTGACGGCGATGTGCATCGGCGCCCAGCGGCAGTGGGTGACCACGGAGCAGGCGCGCGAAAGGGTCCGCACCACGCTGCGCTTCTTCACCCATCGCGCCTTCCAGGAGCACGGCTGGTTTTACCACTGGATGGACCCCGCCACGGGCGCGCGCGAGTGGAAGAGCGAAGTCTCATCCATTGACACGGCGTTGCTGCTGGCCGGAGTCCTTACCGCCCGCCAATACTTCGCGAGCGATGCGGAGATCGTCCAGCTTGCCACCCAGATCTACCGTCGGGTCGATTTTCAGTGGATGCTTAACGGCGACCCGATGCTGCTCTCCCACGGCTGGACACCGGAGCACGGTTTCATCCCTTATCGTTGGGACAGCTACTGCGAGCTGATGATTCTCTATATTCTTGCCATCGGCTCGCCCACGCACCCGATTCCTCCGGCGTCCTGGTACGCTTGGGCGCGCCCTTCGATCACCTACGCCGAATACACCTATATCACCGGCGGGCCGCTCTTTATCCACCAGTACTCGCACGCCTGGGTGGACTTTCGCGGTCGCCGGGACAACACCCAGACGGATTACTTCGCCAACTCGGCTGCGGCCACCCGCGCCCACCGCGCTTTCTGCATCAGCCTTGCCCGGCAATTTCCAGGCTCGTACTCCGAGAACATTTGGGGAATCACCGCCTCGGACAGCGCCAAGGGATACCTGGCGTGGGGCGGGCCGCCGATGGACTCAAGAATTGATGGCACGGTGGTGCCGAGCGCGCCCGCTGGGTCGCTGATGTTCACCCCGGAAATCTGTGTCCCCGCGTTACGGGCCCTGAGCGACCGGTTCGGTACTCGCGTTTACGGGCGCTACGGCTTCGTGGACGCTTTCAATCCCACCACCGGGTGGACGGACACTGACGTCCTTGGCATCGACCTCGGCATCACCCTCCTCAGCGCCGAAAACTTGCGCACGCGCAGCGTCTGGAACTGGTTCATGGCTAACCCCGAGCCGGTGCACGCCCTGGAATTGGTGAGGTTGAAGTCGTTCGGCGGGAGCTAGGTCAAACGCCCCGGCAAATACAGGCGCAGAAAGCGGGAGGCAAGAATGAACCCATCTTTGCGAGCCTGGGGGAATTCCGGCGAGTTGTTGCTGGGCGGCTCGTCCCAGAGCGGATCCTCGTGCTCGACCGCTATTCCTCCACTATAACCTGCCTGCAAGAGAACATTTATAAACTTCGGCCAATCGATTAAACCCTGGCCGGGGATGCGGTAACGCCACCACCCCTTGCCATGAATTCCCACCTTCTGCAAAACCGGCTCGATGATCTCGGTATCCTTCGCGTGTACACCCATGATTCTTTCCTTGAAATCCCAGGCCGCCTGGACATAGTCGACGTACTGCCGCACCAGATGCGAAGGATCGAACTCGAGGCCCAGACGTTTGCTGGGAACAAGATCAAATACCTTCTCCCAAGCACGCGGGACCGTGGCGAAGTTGGTATCGCAAGGATAGTTTTCCCATCCCATATTGATGTCCAGTTTGTCGCAGACCGGCAGGTAGTTCTCATTGAAGACTTCGGCCAACGCCTTCGCTTGATCCTCCATGGAAGCTCCCGCCATGCCTCCGCTGAAGGTACCCACAAATTTGCACCCCAGACGATGCGCAAATTCCAGGTGTTGGATGAAGTCGGCAATCGCCTCACGGCGCTTCGCCGGGTCGCTGGCAATGTGATTAGTATCCATGCACTCGATACTGATGATGCGGATGTTGGCCTCGCGTGCGGTAGTGAGAATCTGATCAATCTGCGCGTCCGACAGCTTGGGATTAAAGAACCGATCCACGATGATCACTACGCCTTGATATTCCGTGGACGCGGCAAATGCCAACTTCTGGGGCGAATACTGAGTAATCATCGCGAGCTGGGGGAATCCCTTTTCATGCGGCGGGGTGGAAGGCGCTGACTCTTGCGCAAGGGCAGCGCCGCCGGCGAGCACCATCGGAGTTCCCAGCGCTGACACACCGCCAGCCTTCAGGAAATATCGCCGATCAAACTTGTCGCCGATCATGGTCTCCTCCCCTCGAAGGTGAGTCGCGAGCCGAAAACATATCCGGATTCGCGCACTTTGTCCAGAAGCACCGCCCGGGCAGAAGCGGGGTAGCGAGCGTAGTGGATCGATGGTAGGGGGGCGGCTTGCCGTCCCCTATCGTCAATCATCAATCCTCAATTCCCATCGACGAGGGGCGGCAGCGCGTGCTGGACATAGATTCTCATGCTGCGGTTGATTCGGTTCGAATCGTCCTCCCAGCGTCCCAACTCTTCGTCATAGCGAGCCAGAATGTTCCCCAGGTAGTACGGCAGGTTTTCTCCCAGCCAAAGTTTCTGGTACATATCACGCAACAAGATGGTTTGGCCGCGCATGTCCTGAATCAAACCATTGCCGCCGTTGATGCGGCCCAGGATATGGCGGACGGCACGAGGGTCGGAGGCCTGGGCTTGCGCTTGAGCATAGAGATCGGCAATGTACTTTGCATAAATAGCCTTTTGGCCGAGGAAATCGAACCGCCGCGCGGCGAATTCCGTGTAATCCAACAGATCCCCATTGCGCCGCGCCAAGTGAGAATTCGTCAGGAGGTCGGCGACCACATCCTCGGCGGTCAGGCGAATCTGATGCGCGGTGGGCTCCATCCGGAGGTAAAAGCTCTGCCCTTCCGGCGTCATGGCATCATGCCAGGTCAAGGAATCTTCACCGTCGGAATGAACCGCTTGGCGCAACAGATTGTGGATTTCCGAGAGACTTTTGACTTCGCCTACAAAGTGATGGTCGTCGGCACGATAGAACGTCCAGTCCCAACTGTTGTTGAACTGCTCGTCGTCCACGGTTTTCTGCCAACTGTGCGCCGCTCCATAGGCGAGGCCGTACCAGGTGAAATTCACCATGCCCTCGCCATCGTCCATCCAGGTGGTATTTAAGACGCCGGTGGCGCCCAGTGCCTTTCCGTCATTCACGAATTGCCGGATGTTGGCGAGCGCGGTGTTGTAGTCGGGATAAATGCGGCTCCAGTTGCTCACGCCGGGCGCTACCCATGTTTCCAGGCCCACATCGCGGAAGGGCTTGATCAAATTCACAAAGGATGGATTGGCACCGTAGCCCCAAGCCACGGCAATCATATCGTGTGGCAGGTCTTTGAGATGCTCGGGGTGCTCAACCCCCATGTCACCCCAGAACAAAACCTTGCGATGATAAGTGCTCAAGGTCTCGTCGATCTTGCTGAGGTAATCAATGTAGACCTTGCCGTAGCCCTCCGCCTCGACTTCCGCCTTGGTGCGTCCTTCTCCCAATTCCTGGGTTTCATCGGCCCCGATGTGGAAGAAGGGACCGGGGAAAACCGCCGCCAGGTCCCCGAACATCTTGCCAATAAAAGCAAAGGACCCCGGCGCGGTGGGTGTGAGCACGTGGCCGTAAGGCACCTCAACCAAATCCTGGAACCGCTCGCTCTGGAGCGCCAAGTGCAGGTGCCCGAAGGACTCCTGCTCCGGGACGATGGTCACGTGATACTGCGCGGCGTACTTCACGAGTTCCTTCGCCTCATCCGGAGTGATGGCCCCGCCCGGTGCCGCGACGTTCGGCAGGCTCGGGTAGGCATAAGTGTTCTCCATGTAAGGAGAGACCACGTTGATTTTGTATTCCGCCAACAAAGCGATTTCGCGCTTGAAGGAAGCCAGGGTGGGGATAGGACCGCGACTGATGTCCACGCTCACCCCGCGCCAGCGGATGGCCGGCCAATCGACAATCCGAACCTCCGGCGACTCAGCCCCGCCACCCTTTGCCGGATGGAGCAATTGCCGCAGCGTTTGCACCCCATAAAAAATTCCCGCCGCCGTCTTGCTCACAATAGAGGCTTCGCGGGTAGTGACCATCAGGATGTAGCCTTCCTCGTCGGCCTGAGCGGGGAGTTGCAACCTCGACTTTTCCAGAATTTGCTTGCCAGTTGCGCTATCAGCGCGCGCCAGGACAATACGCGCAGAGCCCTTCCCCTTGCCGGCAACCACTCCGTCCAGCGAACTCAGGTCTCCGGAAAGAAGCGACGCGGCAAAGCGATCCTCTTCGGCGTTGCCGACGACGTCGATGCTGACACTCTTCCCCACTTGGAACACTCCTTGACCGAGTTCAAGCTGATTGGGGTAAGGGGTAAGAGGCAAACCGGCCGGATAAACGGCCGGGCTGGATAACATCAGAGCGAACAAGCATGCGAAGAATTTATTAGACATGTTGAGACTTCCTCCTTTTGACCTTTGTGCGTTTTCTTGGCTGAGCTGAATGCTGATAGCTGATCGCTGATGGCTATATTTTAGCTACCGCGCCATCCAGCCGCCATCCACGATGAGAAGCGTGCCATTCACGTAATCAGAAGCTCCCGAAGCCAAATAAACCACTGCCCCTTGCAAATCCTCCGGGGCGCCCCAACGGCCAGCGGGAATCCGCGATAGGATAGCAGGATTCCTTTCCGGGTCGGCCTGCAAAGCTACAGTTGAATCTGTGGCGATATATCCAGGAGCAATGGCATTCACCTGCACGCCCTTGCCGGCCCACTCGTTGGCCAACGCTTTGGTGAGCTGAGCCACCCCACCTTTACTCGCGGCATAACTGGGGACCAGGATTCCACCCTGGAAGGACAACAGCGAGGCAATGAAGATGATCTTGCCGGCGCCGCGCTCCACCATGCGCTTGCCCAAGTCGCGGCTGAGGACAAATTGGGAATTGAGATTTACCTCGATGACCTCGTCCCAATACTCGTCCGGGTGCTCGGCCGCAGGCTTGCGCAGGATAATCCCGGCGTTGGCAACAAGAATATCGACGACGGGGAAATCCGCCGTCACGCGGGCGGTGAAATCGTGAACGGCCTTCCGCTCGCGAAAATCGCATTGATAGGATCGAAACTTGCGACCGGCTTTTAGCACCGCCTTTTCCACGTCGCTACCGCTCGCTTCGAGTGATTTGCTGACGCCCACAATATCGGCGCCGGCTTCGGCCAGGGCCACGGCCAGCGCCTTGCCGATGCCGCGCTTGCACCCGGTCACCACCGCAACCTTACCGTCTAACTTGAAACGATCGAGAATCGTCATAGTGCATCGCCCGGCCTTGCGAAGTTAGCCCTCGCGGCTTTCCACGTGAGCGAGGAACGCCGCAAGTTCTCCCGGCAGCGGCGCTTCAAAGCACAGCGGCGCCCCGGAGAGGGGATGAGCGAAAGCCAACTTTGCGGCATGCAGAAATGTGCGCGGCAGTGTGGGCTCCTCGCTTTCCTTGAATCGCAGTTTGGCGGGCGCGCCGTATGTGGTGTCGCCCACCACGGGATGGCCGAGGCTGGCCAGATGCACGCGGATTTGGTGCGTGCGCCCGGTTTGGGGCATGGCTTCGACCAGCGTGAAATGGCCGATGCGCCGCAGCACACGATATTTCGTCAAAGCTTCGCGGGGAGCAATTCCCCCCGCTTTCATGCGAGTGCGCCGTCGCGGGTCGCGGCCCACTGGCCTGGTGATCTGTCCACTGTCGGCGGCCACGCGCCCGTGGACCAGCGCCACGTAAGTCTTGTGCACTTCCCGCGACTTGAACTGTTCACTCAGCCGGCGGTGTGCGGCGTCATTCTTGGCCACCACCACCAGCCCGGAAGTCATTTTATCGAGCCGGTGCACAATTCCCGGCCGCAGTTCGCCGCCCATTGTGGATAAACCGCTAATGGGGGCTAATCGGGACAAAAGAGCGTTGACGAGAGTACCAGACTTTATGCCCGAGCCAGCGTGCACCACCATCCCGGCGGCTTTGTCCACCACCAAAATGTCCGAATCTTCGTAGACGACGGCCAGCGGCAAGTCTTCCGGCGTGGCGCGCAGTTCTTCATGCTCGGCGCGGACGCTGATCTGCGTTCCGGCTTCGATCTCCTCCCCGGATTTCTTCGCCGGGGCCAAGCCGACCGTTACCAACCCTTCGCGAATTAAGCGTTGAATCTGGCTGCGACTCCAGTCCGGCATTTGCCGCACCAGGAAAAGGTCCAGACGGTCGCCCGCTGATTCCGCCGGAACGACAAAATGTCGCGTTTCCGCCATGCCAACTCCAGGAGTCAGAAGTCAGGAGACAGGAGTCAGGAGATTGAGTGATCTGGTCATCGGGTCATTGAGCCATTGGGTCATCGGGCCATTGAAAATCGCTAAATGGCGCGATTGTCCCGATGGCCCAATCGGTCAATTGCCGGAAAAAGCCGCAGCATTCTGGCTCCTGACTCCTGACTTCTGGCTCCAGACTCCTAGCCCCGACTTCTGACTCCTGGCTCCTGACTCCTGTCTCCTCGCCCTAATCCGAAAGCAGCACTTGCACAATGATGAAGCCCGTGCCCAGCACGATGGCGCTATCCGCCAAATTGAAAGTGGCCCAGTGGTAGCTGCGGACATAGAAATCGAGAAAATCCTCGACCAAGCCCGCGCGCATGCGGTCGAAAAGATTGGAGAGCGCGCCGCCCAGAATCAGCGACAGTCCGATGCTCGTTTCCCATCGCAGGTTCCGGGTTCTGATCACCAAGATCACCACCACCATCAGCAGCGCGGCGGAAATGACAATCAGCAGGGGCGTTTTCCACCAGACCGGCGAATCGGAGAAGAGCCCAAACACCGCCCCGGAGTTCTTGGTGTTGGTCAGGTTGAAAAATCCCGCCACCACGGGAATGACGGCGCGCTCGGGAATGCGGCTTTCCACCAGGGCCTTGGTCACCTGGTCGGCCACAAACACCGCCACGGTGATGACGGCCATGAGGATTCGCGAGATCATTTTTCCCCGTGGGGTCATGGCCGAGGGCCTATCGATTTTGGATTTCCGATTTTGGATTTTGGATTCCCCCATGGCCACCAAACACCTTTTCACCACCAAGGCACCAAGTCACCAAGAAGCAAGACCAAACGAGAATCAAGAGGCCTCTAACCGTTATCCTGGCGCCTTTCTTGATGTCTTTGTGTCTTGGTGGTAAGCCTTTAGCTCGCCTCAATTTCCTTGAGCGCCGCCGAGCATCGTTCGCACACCGTCGGATAGCGTTCGTCCTTTCCAACCTGTTCGGAATAGTTCCAACAACGATCGCATTTCGGGCCCAGAGCCTTTTCAATTTTAAGGCTCAAGCCGTCGAGGCCCGTCGCAGTCGCGCCCTCCACCGCCTGCTCGCTGATTTCGACCTGGGACACGATAAACAGATAACGGAGGAAATCGCGATACTCCTCCACCAGCGGCCGAAAATCGCCGGCAACCACCAGGACCACGCGAGCTTCCAGCGATCCTCCAATGAATTTCTCCTGGCGCGCCACTTCCAACGCCTTCAGCACTTCTTCGCGGAGGGCAATCAGGCGCGGCCAGTTTTCCATCCGTTGCAAGTGCTCTGCGGATAGTCCCGAGCGCAGGTCCGTGGGGGAAACATACTTGGCCAGGTGAACGCTTTTTTCCCGCAACTGAGGAGCGGAAAGGTGCGTCCAAACTTCGTCCGCGGTAAAGGACAGCAGCGGCGCCACTACGCGCACCAGGGCGTCGGCGATGCGGTAAAGCGTGGTCTGCGCGGCCCGGCGGCGGACGGAGCGAGCGGGCGCGGTGTAGAGGCGGTCCTTCAGGATGTCGAAATAGAACGCGCTCAAGTCCACGGTGGCGAAGTCATACACGCTGCGATAGACCTTGTGAAAAGCATATTCGTCGAAGGCGGCTTGCACCCGCTCCAGCAATTCCGCCGTGCGCACCAGTGCCCAGATGTCGATCTCCTCGAGCTGGCTCCCTTCCACGCAGTCCTTGGCCGGATCGAAATCGTAGAGGTTGCCCAGGCAATAGCGGAAGGTATTGCGCAACTTGCGATAAGCTTCAGAAAGGCGGGTGAGCATTTCCGGCCCGATGGAGACGTCCTCGCCAAACTCCACCGAGGCCGCCCACAGGCGCAGAATCTCCGCACCGTGCGTCTTGATGACTTCCTGCGGATCGATCACGTTGCCGATGGATTTCGACATGGCGCGGCCCTGCGCGTCGAGCACCCAACCGTGCGTCAGCACTTGGCGGTAAGGCGCCGCGCCGTTCGTTCCCAAGGCGACCAGCAGCGAACTGTGGAACCAGCCACGGTACTGGTCACCCGCTTCGAGATAAATGTCGGAAGGCCAGGGCAAATCCCACCGGTGCCCCAGAACCGCATAGTGGCTCGACCCAGAGTCAAACCAGACGTCGAGGATGTCGGTCTCGCGGCGCAGATTCGTACCGCCGCATTCCGGGCAGTGGGCGCCGGGCGGCAAAAGCTCCGCTTCCGGGTGCGCGTACCACGCGTCGGCGCCCTGCTTGCGGAAGAGTTCGAGGGCGTGCTGGGCCAGATTCGCGTCCAGAATCGGCTTCTTGCAGTCAACGCAATGGAACACGGTGAGAGGCACACCCCAAACGCGCTGCCGCGAGATGCACCAGTCCGGGCGCTCGGCGATCATGTTGGAAATGCGCTCTTCGCCCCAGGCGGGAACCCATCGGGTCTTCTTGATTTCTTCCAGCGCGCGCTGGCGCAGCCCTTGGTGATCCATGTTAATGAACCACTGCTCCGCCGCGCGAAAGATGATGGGGTTGTGGCAGCGCCAGCAGTGGGGATAAGAGTGTTCGAGCCAGCCCGCCGGCCCCATCAACACGCCTCGCGATTTCAATACTTCCACGATGGGCTCGTTGGCATCGAAAACCCGCTTGCCAACATATTCGGGCAGGCCTTCGGTGATTTTCCCCGTCTCATCCACCGGACAGTAAATATCAATGCCGTACTGCACGCCGGTCTGGTTGTCCTCGCGCCCGTGGCCGGGAGCGGTGTGCACAATACCCGTGCCATCCTCGGCGGTCACATAATTCGCCATGACCGGAACAATCGCGCGATCGAGGAAGGGATGGCGGACTTGAATCTTTTCCACCGCCTTGCCGGGAAGGTGCGCGAGGATATTGGGAGCGTTAAGCCCGGTCGCTTCCACCACCGGCCCCAGACGGCGCCTCTCAATGATGTAGGCGTCGCCGTGCGGGTCGTCATCCCCCACCACCACATATTCAAAGTCCGGATGGAACGCCACGGCCATGCTGGCGGGCAAAGTCCAAGGCGTGGTGGTCCAGATGATGACCCAAAGTTTGCGCCCTGCCAGTTCCGCGTCGAGCGCCGCCGGGTCCGACGTCACCGGATAACGCACATAGATCGACGGGCTACGGTCGTTTTCATATTCCACTTCCGCTTCCGCCAACGCCGTTTTGCAGGAAATGCACCAGTAAACCGCCTTCCGCCCGCGGTAAACATAGCCGCCGCGCAGAAAGGTCAGAAACGCTTCGGCGATGAGCGCTTCATATTCATGATCCATCGTCAGGTAAGGCTTTTCCCACTCGCCGAAAACGCCCAGGCGCATAAAGTCCTGCCGCTGCAATTCCACGAATTTCTCGGCGTACTTGCGGCAGGCGCGCCGCACTTCCACCGTGCTCATCCGAGCCTTGCGCGGGCCCAGCTCCTTGTCCACATTGATCTCGATGGGCAAGCCGTGGCAGTCCCAGCCAGGAAGGTAGGGTGTATTGAAACCTTCCAGGGTCTTCATCTTCACGATGAAGTCTTTCAGAATCTTGTTGAGCGCGGTGCCCAGATGGATGCGCCCGTTGGCATAAGGTGGGCCGTCATGCAGGGTGAAAATCGGTGCGTCTTTGCGCGACTCGCGAATTTGCCCGTAAAGATTCTCCTTGGCCCACCGAGCCAGCCACTTGGGCTCGTTTTGCGGCAAGTTGGCCTTCATGGAAAATGAGGTCTTGGGAAGGTTGATGGTCTTCTTCAGTTCCAGGGGTTCTTGCATGCGTCCTCCGTCGTGAGGATAAACGTTCATTATAGAGAACGATGCAAGAATGTGTCTAGCTGTGTTAGGGTAATGGCATAAAACCACAGAGGCACTGAGGCACAGAGGTTTCGAGGACACAAATCTTTCTCTCAGTGTCTCAGTGCCTCAGTGGTGAAAAGGAAAAAAGTATGATTGAAAATGATCCGCTGACGGAAAAGATAATCGGCGCGGCGATTGAGGTACACCGGGTGCTCGGGCCGGGCCTGGTCGAGTCCGCATATGAAGAGTGTTTGTGCCACGAACTTCATTTAGGGGGGCTCTCATTCGTCCGGCAGCAGCCTTTGCCGGTAGTTTATAAGGGCGTGCACCTTGACTGCGGCTACCGCCTGGACGTGGTGGTGGAAGGGCGGGTGATTGTAGAACTGAAAACTGTCGACCACCTCTTACCAATTCACGAAGCACAATTACTCACCTATCTGCGTCTCGCAGGGATCCATACCGGACTCATTCTAAACTTCAACGTTCCAGCGCTGCGTCAAGGAATCAAACGCATGGTGCTCTAGAGAAAGAAAGGAACGAACCACTGAGGCACTGAGGCGCAGAGGTTCAGAGGACACAGATCTTTTTTCTCAGTGTCTCAGTGCCTCAGTGGTGCAGGAAACACACGGTTGAAAATGATCCGCTGACGGAAAAGATCATTGGCGCGGCGATAGGTGGTGCTGGCCAGGAGTGGGAGCCGTCCGGGCGCAAAATGGCGTTTGTGGGTGGGCAAGACCAGCGCTAATATAGCCCGCTGAAGCGCAGAGCTGCGCTCTGCGCCAGCCATCCTCATAATCGAGGGTTAATGGACAGCGATGAAATAGCACGGCACATCAAAGAGCAAGAGCATAAAGGTAAAAGGGGCGTCTTTGATGCGGAAGTACGCCGGGAAAAATCCAAAATCCTGAGCAACATTCAAGAACTTGCAAGCTACGAGGATTTTGAAGGGTTTTCCCGACTGCTCGACACGCTTAATGTCAAGGATGTAGAGAGACGGCGCGTCGCGGTCGCTCAGTTCTATCAGATGGTGAGTGATTGCAAGAAGAAAGAGCACGCGAAGCCTCGGCGTTAGCCGCTTTCAGCCTCGCCAGTTGTTCCTCTTTGGGAAGATCGCGAAGTGAGTCATCAATAATTGAAGCGATTATTTCAAGCGGTTTTTGTTTCTTCATCTTTTGCCATCTCAACGCCTTGGGGCTTCTCTTGGGCACGGTGTATAATGCCAAAAATCATAGTAAGCCGACCCGTTGGGTAAGTCAAGCAAACCTGCCGCAATTAGCTGACCACGGTCACCGATATCGTGACCGGTGGGTTACCCTACCAGAGAAAGTGGAACGCGGCAAACTTATGGGCCGAGGGATCGCCGAAGCCGCCAGAAGCTGGGCGGTGGTCGAATGACAAGCGTTTGGCTGGGGAGGGGGCGACGATAGCGGGGTTCCCCCTTCCGGTTGACGACGTGCGGCTGCCGTAACGGTATCGGGCCAGAGAAAATCCCACGCTCAGGACTGGTTGCCGCGGCGACACCCTGGCCCGCTACCGACCACCCGGAGCTGAAACCTAAGTAGCTGCGCCTCGCGCGTTACCGCATGGCTGGGTGGACGCGGCAGGTTCGAAGGCGTTGTACAATCAGGTCCAGACTCCTTACCGAATTATTCAGGTCGCCGACAACTTGGGACAAAGCAATACCATCCAGCGCCGGCAGGCTGCTTTCCTCGATCGCGGACCGAGTTGCCACCACCGCATTGTTGCTCAGCACAAGTTGGGCATTCCTGACCGCCGGCAAGAACTGCTGGATCAATGTCTTCAAAGTAGAAAAATTCGTGATCCACTGATCGATGTTATTCTTGGCTTTGAACATCGCCATCTTGTCAAACACATTTGCTCCCGAGCGGTCCATCCAATAATTCTCGTCCTGTCGAGCCAGCTCCGCCAGTTTGTCTTTCTGGTTCGCCACATACGCTCGGACTTTCTCGATGTTGGAATCGTACGCGCTCAACTCCCCAGACATATCCCGAGTCGCCATTTCCAGCGAATCATTCAGCTTTGAGAACGGCTCCGCCTTTTCTTTTACTTCCTTAAACAGCTTCCAGCCTCGAGCGGCGGCGAGGATGAATTCATCCGCCTTCCCTGCCAGCACGGCCCCACCACTAGGCATAAGCACCTCCTCCTCATCGGAACACTTAACTTTCAGCCTGAGACTTTCTCATACGCGCCATTCTACACCCGATCAGTCAGAATGTGCGGTTCTGATCCGGAATTTCCGTTTTCAATTTTCCACCGGTCGATAACGTACGCCTGACCGCCATTGAATGCAATTGTCCGTCGGGTTTCCAATGTGAGATGCTCCCACGGGCCACGGATGGCGCCATTTTTGCCTCTCCCGAGAACCCCAAAGACTGCGGGTGGGTAGCCATGGTCACTGCCCGCGTGACCGAGGGATTTTCTTCGATGCCGAACGGGAACACGGAAAGCGGTTTGCAGCTAGGGATTAGGGATTGGGGGTTAGGGGCTAGGGCCACCCTCGGGACACGGGGCTAGGGATTCGGGATTAGGGGTTAGGGCTGCGCTCGGGGCTCGGGACTGACTGTTGGCTGTCGGCTGTGCGCTGTTAGCTATCAGTTTATTCCAGTGTTACCAGCAAATGAAAAGGGCGATTCCGGCGCCAGCGATACAACTGAAAATCCCCATCCAAGGTAAGAATATCTCCCGTATTCAACTCCTCGGCGAGGTGAATCAGGCAGGCATCCGCAAAGTCCGCGGGCAGGTCGCGGTACTTGCGCATAATGCTTCGCACGGGTGCGGCGGAGCGGGAGAGCTGAAACGGAATCTGAAAGACTCCGCGCTCGACGTTCTGAAGCACCGTCTCAGGCGCTCCGGGAAACCTGCGCAGCAGATAGCAACTCTCAGCAATCACCGCCTCGCAGGTCACCAGCGGCCGCTCCAAGCCCTCCATGAGGGTCACACACCGCGCATGGTGTCTCTCGCTTCGGTCCAGAAGCGCCACGATCACGCCGGTGTCTACGAGCACGGGCTTCACCGGCCGAACCCTCGCAGGTGCTCTTTGTTCGAACCGAGATCGGGAAGGCCTGAGGCAAATCGCCCCACGCCGATGACTCGTTGGGCCGAGGGGCCGACATAACATGCGGCGAGCAAATGCACTCCCTCGCGCACCACGCGGGAAGGGCTCCAGCCCAGACGAAGCACCAGCCGTTCTAAGGCGATTTGGGACCGCCGGTCCAGTCGCGCTTGTACATTCGCCTTCATATTGACCATTGTACCACAAATTGTCCTAGGTAGTACATAATCGCCACAGCCCAAGCAGCGGGCCACGCCCACGGCACTCGTGCCCGTGGGCTTTGCCTTCGATAGAGAATGGGAACACGGGAATCGGTTAGGAACTCGGGTCACGGGATACGGGATTCGGGGCTCGGGATTAACTGTTAGCTGTTGGCTGTAAGCTGTTAGCTATCGGTGGTCGAATGACCACCGTTTTGCTGGGGAGAAGGCGACGGGGGCGGGGTCCCCCACTCCGGTTGACGGCGTGCGGTTGCCGTAACGGTATCGGGCATGAGAAAACCCTACGGTCAGGACTACGCTCACCCCGGCTGCTGGCAAGAACTTAGTGTCCTGGAAATCAACACATACACCGTCGTGGCGCGTCCCGCAAAATGGCAGAAGGGCCTTTGGACCTTCTTCACTGATCAGGGGGGGATCATCCGCGGGACAGACGAGAATCGCGCTGCCAGGGTGTCTGACCCGCCGCTCCAGAAGCGTCGGCGGCACGAAAGGAGTCATCCCGCGCTCGTTGCATCATCTGAACCAGCGCGAAGTCATCCGACCCCCAGCCGGATAACTCGGCGCTTGCTCCTACAATTCCCCGGGCTCTCTCCCAACTCAGTCTCCTAATGAACGTCGTGCCGCATCTGCCTCATCTGGAGAGGTCGTGCAACACGGCTGTGTCGCGCAGGCAATCCACACGGCAATGCCCCACACCAGCAATCCGACGATGAAACCCTCGATGACGCTTGACCCCAGCGCTTTCAGCAAGCGCAGAGGAACGTCGCCGCGCGAGGGATCGAAAAAGTGCGTCTTGAAGAAGGGCACGGCGGCGGCAAACAACATGGCGAGGTAGACCCACAAACGCCACACCCATCCCAGCACCAGGGAGGGAACCAGGAGTTGGCGGGCCCCCGTCAATCCCATCCGCGCCCCCACCCCGCCCAGGTAAAATGCGCTCAGCAAGACGAGTATCGTGGAACTCCAGGCAGCGGTGCGCAAAGGCTCGAGCCCCATGGCCTCTGTCCAAAAGCGCATGATCACAAACACTCCCAGCATGGCGCCGGGAGCCACCGTCACCGGCCAACGCCACAGGAGGTGAACCACCGCCATCAGCAGCAGGACGGTCACAAACAGCACACCGATCTCGATGGTGTGCCCCAGCACATGCCTGCCGAGATGACTCCAGTTGCCGTAATCTTCCTTCTCGGCAAAATGACTCCGCGTGAGACGCAGGACCGCGGCGATGATCGTCACCAGAATAATCAACACCTCCGTCCATGCCGCCAGGATCAAGGCAGGGAGCAAGAGTTGCGAGAACTTGCACAAGCGGCCGCGCAGCGGCCCTACCGCCGCAACGTAAATCGCCACCAAGGGCAGTCCCACCGTGCTGGAAACATAGCGCGTGAGATCGTGCGGCACCCCGGCGAGTTCCAAAACCAAACGCGCGATGACCAACACGGCCAACGTGGCCATCGCCCCACGCAGCAAGTGAGCAACCGGTTTCCCAGCAACTCCTGAAGCTTCTGTAGACATGATCCCCTCCTTATAAGGCAGATATGCTTTATCCATTCCATGTTGTCATTCCCCCGAACAAAGTTCGGCGTGCATCGTACTTTAGCGCCCACGGGGATTCAATACATTTTCGATGCTCCAAGGCGGGCTGGGCCCACCAAGCGTGCGCGGACCGGTCTTATAGGTCCGCAGTTTTTCGGATCCGAAACGCTTTTCAGCGCAGAGGCGCGGAGACGCCGAGACTGAACCAGGGGCTTTTCTCCGCGTCTCCGCGGTTAAGGTCACAGCATCACTTCCCGGTGGGGAGGCTGGCTAGGAAATCGGTCACAGCCTTTTCGTAGGGCTCGCGGGCTTGGTTAAACCCCTCGCCGTGGCGGTGTCCGGGCAGGACGATAATTTTCTTCAGCGGACTCTGGGCGTGGGCGTAAAGGGTCTGAGCGATCGACGGCGGCATACGCCGGTCGTTCTCGACGGCCACGAAAAGGATGGGCCGGTCGCCGATGCGCTCCACGGCCTTCACCAGATCGAAGTCCGCAGGGCGGAAGTGGCCGCGCCACGCCGTCCAATAACCGACCTCGTCGGCGATGGGAAAGCCCGGGAGGTGCAGGAAAAGTCTTAAATGATGGCGCAGCGTGCCCAGGAAAGAATCGAAGGAACTATCGGAAATGACCGCGGAAATATCCGGCGACTCAGCCGCCGCTAACAGCCCCGCTGAGGCGCCCATCGAGACACCCCACACCACCACCGGCCGCGCCGTCGGCTCGTGTTCGAGGGTGTACTGCACCGCCCCTAGCACGTCCAATCGCTCCTGGTAACCCAGCGTGGTGATAGCACCGCCACTCATGCCCTGGTGACGAAGATCGAAGAGCACCCCGTTGTATCCCAGGCTGTGCCCAAAAACGGCGTCGGGCAACATTTCAATGCGGGTGCGGTTGAGCCCGTGGCAATAGATAATGGTGCCGCGCGCCGTCCCCTCCGCAGGAATGTACCAGCCCTTAAGGGGAATTCCATCCGGCGAGGTGAATTCAATCCAGCGGAAATCGAGGTTGAAGGACTTCGGCGTGTTGCCGTCGTTGGGGTCGGGATAATGAAACTGGTTGTGCGTGATCATCGCCGTAAATAACCAGGGTACGACGATGAGAAAGAATGCCGCCACCAGCGTGGCCACCATCAACAAAACATTTCGGAAGATCTTCAGAATTCGCGACCGCGACGGCACTTATTCCTCCTCCTGTGCAAGAAATCATTCCCCCCGGGGTTCCACAATGTGGGTGGCCAGCAGAATCACCACCGCCGCAGTCATCATCGCGCAGAGGGAAGTTACGGCGGCGTACCCGAACCTTTGAAACAGCACTCCGCCCAGGTAAGCCGTTGCGCCAATCCCCATCTGCGAGGAGATATTCCGCATGGCGATGAAAGAGCCGCGCTGCGCCGGGGGCACCATTTCCGTCATCAGTGCGGTCAAGGGCCCTTGCCGGAACGCCGCGCCCAGGCTCGCCAGCGCGAACACCCCCAGCAGTCCCAATCCCCACGGCACGAACGGGACAAAGGCCACCGCCACCGCCAGCAGAATATTGCCGGCGATGGACATGGCGCGCTTTCCCCAACGGTCCGAGAGAATTCCACCCAGAGGAGCGCTGCCGACGGCCACGATGCCGCCCAACATGAAAACCCACCCAATGGTGCGCGTGGCAAGGCCAAAACTGCTGTTCAACCAAGCGCCAATGTAGGTCAGGAAACCCACCAAGCCGCCTGACACCAGGAAAGCAATCACCAGCGCCGCAGCGGTATCGCGCCGCGCCAGAAAAGAGCGAAAAGCCTGGGCCGCGGTGCGCAACTTTTCTGTGGAGGGCTGAGGGTTCAAGCGCTCGCGGGGCAGTCGCAGCGTGGCGAACGTGGCCAGGACGGCCAGACCAGCGAAGAAAAGGAACGCGCGCCGCCAGCCGAAACGGTCGGCGATCTGCGCGGCAATCGGCACACCCAGGATGGGCGCGGCAAAGTAAGCCGAAGAAATCAGCCCGATGGCGCGACCGCGCACGTTGTAAGCAAACCAATCGGCGGCGAAAGTGATGGAACAGGTGGACAGCGTGCCGGCCGCCAAGCCCGTCAGCGCGCGCGCCAGCATTAACTCATTCAGGTTGCGGCTCCGCGACGCCGCCCAGGAAGCCACGGCAAAGAACGCTGCCCCGGCCAGCAGAAACCGCCGCCGGCCGTAATGGTCGGATAGCGTCCCGGAGAGAAACGCCGCCACGGCTGCCGCCAGGGAATACGCGACCACCAGCAATCCCGCCGTCGAAAGGCTGATGCCGAGTGATTTGACCAACGACGGCAAGAGTGCGGCGATCATCTGGTTGTCCGCTAAACCCAGGAAGAGCAGTAGGAACAGGTTGGCGATGACCAGAGAGTCCATAGATGCAAGGTCTCAGGTGTCAGGTGTCAGGTGCCAGGTATCAGGTGCTGAGAAAGTGTAAAGGGTAAAGTGTAAAGGGTAAAAGACAATTGCCGCGATATCGTTTTACCCTTTATCCTTTACACTTTACTAGTGACACCTGGCACCTGACACCTGTTATTCAAAGTGATGCAAGTCGAGCTGGATGGCCGCCTTGTCGGAGAAATCCATAACGCCGGCAGCGGCAATGCCGATGGCCACCACAATCGCATCGCTGATTTCATGCTTGGTAGCGCCCAACTCCAACGCTTTCTTGATGTGTCCTTCCAAACAGCCCTCGCACTTCGCCATCAGGGAACACCCGATGGCGATCAGTTCCTTGGTTTTCAAATCCAGCGCGGAGGGGGTGAAGTAACCCTCCTTGTAAAACTGGAGGTAAATGTTGCGCAACCGCGGCTCGATCATGCTCATGGAAGCCGGCGGATTTTTCTTTCCCATAGGATCATCAGTCGCCATACGGAATCCTCGCTCCTTGGTTTTTTAGATAGAATACAGCCGCGTTTCGCTTCTTGAAACTCCGCAGCCTGTTTAGACCCGCCGTTATAATGCCTTTCTCCTTATTCTCGCGGCCCGCCCGCCGTTTCGTCCTCCACTATGGCAGAACCGCATCACGAGGACACGGGCGTGGGCTCCACCGGCGTCGCCGGAAGCGTGGTAATCAATTCGGGAATCTCGAAACGGATGGTGGTTCCCTTCCCCGGCTGGCTGTCAATCTTCAGCAAGAAGTCCTGGCCGTAAACCACCTTGAGCCGCTCCCGCACGTTGCTAATGCCAATCCCGCTGCCATAGACTTCCGTCTGCCTCTGCTCGGAAATGCCCACGCCATCATCGATGACCTCCACGATCAGGCGGCTGTTGCCACGCATGGCTCGCAGGGTGATGGTACCGCCTTCGATCTTCGGTGCGATGCCGTGCCGCAGGGCGTTCTCAATCAGGGGTTGCAGGATCATGCTCGGCACCACCATGTCCAGAGTTTCGGGATCGATCTCTTTGCGGATTTGCAGCTTGTCGCGCCCGAATCGCACCACTTCAATGTCCAGGTAATCGTCGATAAAGTCCAACTCCTGCCGGAGGGGAGAGAAGTGCACCTGGGCTTTCAATCGGCGGCGCAGAATGTTTGACAGCTTCAGCAGCACTGTGCGCGCCATGTCAGGATCAAAGCGAATGAGCGAGGAGATTGTGTTCAGGGTATTGAAGAGAAAGTGGGGATTGATCTGGCTGATCAGCGCGTCCATGCGCGCCTGGAGCAGCGCTTTTTCCTGTTCCACCAGCTTGCGCTCGATACGCGTCGTATTCCAAATTCTCACGGGCAGGCCCACGCCAATCAGCGTGGCCATAACGATCAGGATTTTGGTCCAGGTGTGGGGTGAACTCGGGTAAAACAGCGTCCCTTTGGAGATGGGCCCCACCACCATCATGCGAATTATTTCCAGGATGACGCAAATGAGCCAAAAGAGAACTTGCCAGTCAATAGCCGGATGCTTGAACCTTTGACGGATCGACCGGTACAGGCTCAAATCAATAAAGGGCGAGAATTTCCAGATTTCCTCTTTGTCGGGACAGACCCAGCGCGCGGTGCCGGCCGCCACCGCATACAGCGTGGCCATCGGAAAAGCCAACAGCTCAGGGCGGTAATACGGAATCAGCCAGGCCGGGGCACTCTGCGCAAACGCCGGAAATAATGGCAATACGGCTGCCCATAAGGCAATCAGCAGAATCGGAAGGTTGACGATCAAGGCCACCGCCAAGCCCACAATCGTACCGCCCAGCAATCCTGCCAGCACCGTCACTTCCAAACTCAGATCGGCGGTCGGGTAATCGGCCAGCAAGCGGGCCAACACACCCACCATAAACGGCAGGCCCAGAAACGCGGCAAACTGAATCTTCTGGCGGGGTCCGCGCTGCTCGATCAGCAGCAGGCGGCGGAACATACTGAAGCGCGCAACAAAACCCGCCAGCAAGGCCATGACCGCCAACTTGATCAGCAGGTCAACGACGGTGAAGGGTGCAGGGATGTGCGGAACAAAAGTCATGTTAACAATGGCTCAGGGATGATGGAAAAATGATTCAATGACTCAATGACCCAATCACTCAATATTCTGTGCCGCCACCCACAAAGTGTACCACTTCCAAACAGTCGCCGGGCTGGATGATCGTCTCGGCCCAGGTGGATTTTGAGGCGATCTCGCGATTGCGCTCCACCGCCACGCGATCCGCGGGCAGCTTCAACCAGTCGAGCAGCGCGGCCAGGGTCAGGTTTTGCGGGACTTCGCGCTGTTCCCCATTCAAATAGATAGTCATTAAGGAGGGCTCCAAGTCAGGCGGGTTCAGCTTGTTGAGTGGCAGGTTTGATCTCACCGCCACGGATGCGCGCGATAATGAGGCGATGTTGCTCTTCCAGACGGCGCTTCAATTTCTCATCGCTGAAGTCGGGCGAATCCAGCAAGTCCTGGTAGGAACTCTTGAATTTGTGAATGACAGCTCCCTGCGTGTAAACCGTGGTATCAATTCCCGCATCCTTCCGGGGTTCGGTCTGAATGTGATAAACCACGCCGTCCTGCTTGATGTCGGTGTTAAACCCCATCACCATAGTATTTTCTCCGCGACAAGGACATCCCCTGATCGAATAAGCCTGATGTTACTGGCTCCCTCCCCTTCAGGCAAGAAAAAACTTGACACTACTCGGACGTGCCCCGTATAGTTTTCAGTCCGGGCAAGACACATCAAAGTCCTTCTAAGTGACTGTAATGGCTGGAGATTACATCCCCATACTCGTGCATTTTGTAATCGTCGTGGCGCTTGCCGGCGGTATGCTGGGCTTGTCTTGGTGGGTAGGGGTAAAACGACCCTCGAAGGAAAAACTCGGCCCCTACGAGTGCGGCATCCCCCCTGTCGGCGATGCCCGCGGAAGCTTTTCCGTCAGCTTTTATCTGATCGGGATGCTCTTCATCGTGTTCGACGTGGAAGCCGTGTTCCTCTATCCTTGGGCAGTCGTTTTCAAAAGCCTAAGGTGGTCCGGCTTCATTGAAATGACTTTGTATATCGCCATTTTACTAGCGGGCTATATCTACATATGGAAAAAAGGGGCTCTCGACTGGACCCGCTAGTAATCGGGTGATCAGGTAATCGGGTGATCGCGTGAGCAACAAACCAGATCGATCTGATTGGTTGCTGACTCGATCAACTCATCGTCCGATCACCCGATCACCCGATCACCAGATCACCCGATTATCATATGGCCGCCGATCTTGAAACCAATCTTGCTCTCCTGAAGCTGCGGGAGTATGTCCCTGAGGCGGTGGAAGATGCGCGCATTTTCCGCGACGAGGTAACCCTCTACATCCGCCCCGCCCATTTTCTTCATGCCTGCGAATTTCTGCGGGATGAGCCCGGCCTGAAGTTCAGTTTTCTCGCGGATGTCACGGCCCTGGATCTTTACCCTCAGGAACCGCGCTTTGAGGTTGTGTATCACCTGCTCTCCCTTGAGACCGCACAGCGCCTGCGCCTGAAGGTTCGGGTGGCCGGTGAGAACCCGCATTTCATCACCGCCATTCCCGTTTGGCCCGCGGCCAATGCCTTTGAGCGCGAGGTCTTCGATCTATTTGGAATTGTCTTTGAGGGCCATCCCTTCCTTCGCCGCATGTTGCTGCCGGAGGAGTGGGAAGGCCACCCTTTGCGCAAAGATTATCCCACGGAGGGTTACCGCTAGATGCCGGTAACGCTGGAAAGAATTCCGGGCAAGGAAGAGCGGGTCATCCTGAGCATGGGCCCGCAGCATCCCTCCACGCACGGCGTGCTGCGATTGGTGCTCGAGCTCGAAGGCGAAACCGTCCTGCGCGCCATTTACGATATCGGCTACTTGCACACCGGCTTCGAGAAATCCTTTGAGAGCAAGACCTATTCCCAGGGAATCACCCTCACCGACCGCATGGATTATCTCGCGCCCCTTTCGAATAATCTGGGTTTCTGCCTGGCCGCGGAAAAGCTGCTCGGTTTGGAAATCCCGGCGCGGGCGCAGTGGATTCGCGTGCTGCTGACTGAGCTGACACGCATCCAAAGCCACCTGGTGTGGCTGGGGACGCACGCCATCGACCTCGGCGCCATGTCCGTTTTCCTCTATTGCTTCCGCGAGCGCGAAGAAATCCTGCACATCTTTGAGGCCGTCTCCGGCCAGCGGATGATGACCAGTTATTTCCGCATCGGGGGGCTGGCACTCGAGCCCCCGTTGGGCTGGCTGAAGGGCGTGGAGAAGTTTGCCAAGAGTTTTCCCGCGCGCATCGACGAGTACGAAGCGCTGCTTACCCGAAACCCCATCTGGCTGCGCCGGACGCAGGGCGTAGGGTACATTTCCGCGGAGGACGCCATCGCCTACGGCCTTTCGGGGCCGTCGCTGCGCGGCTCCGGCGTTGATTGGGACATCCGCAAGAGGCAGCCCTATTCGAGCTACGAAAAATTCGATTTCAAAGTCGCGACCCGCCCGGAAGGCGATGTGTACGGACGTTATCTGGCGCGCATCGAGGAAATGCGCCAGTCGCTGCGGATCGTGAATCAAGCGATGGAAGGCTTGCCCGAGGGGCCGGTTAAGGCCGACGCTCCGCACATCGTCTTGCCCGAACGCGAGAGCATGAAGACCTCCATCGAAGCATTGATTTATCACTTCAAGATTGTGACGGAGGGATTTCACCCTCCCGTCGGCGAAGTCTACCAGGCCATTGAATCGCCGCGGGGCGAACTGGGCTTCTACTTGGTCAGCGACGGCTCACCGAAACCTTTTCGCTGCCATGTTCGCGCGCCCTCGTTCGCGAACTTGCAGGCTTTGCCGAAAATGATCGAAGGACGTTTGATCGCTGACGTGGTGGCGTGCATCGGAACCATTGATATCGTTTTGGGAGAAGTGGATCGATAAGAAAGGGCGGAACGATTGTGGATAAAGGGCAAATCCTAGCAAATGCGCGCTACAGGGGGCTTTTTAACCGTTGCCGCCAACGTTCGATATTGTGACATTTTGTCGGATGCCGTACGACCTTTAGTCCTTTTTTGAACATGCTCTCGGAATCGCTGCTGAAAAAATTCGACCAGCTCATCGCGCGGTACCCGCTGAAGCGCTCGGCCATGGTTCCCTTGCTGCTTTACGCGCAGGACGAGGTAGGCCACGTGAGCGAGGAGGTCATCGCGGAGGTGGCGCGGCGCGTGGACGTGCGTCCCATCGAGGTGGTGGAGGTTGTCTCTTACTACTCCATGCTCCACCGCCAACCCGTGGGCAAGCACCATCTTCAGGTCTGCACCAACATCTCCTGCATGTTGCGCGGGGCCGACGAAATCTTCGAGCATTGCTGCAAGAAGTTGGGGATCACGAACAAACAGACGACGCCGGACGGCCTGTTTTCACTGGAAGAAGTCGAGTGCCTGGGAGCGTGCTGCGGCGCGCCCGCCATGCAGGTTAATTACGACTTCTACGAAAACCTGACGCCGGAAAAGATCGACGCATTGATTGAAGAACTGAAAAAGAAAGAGCCGCAATCCAGGATGTAAGGGCGAAACTCGAAAATCGAAATTCGAAAATCGGAAACGGTCGACCGAATTTCGAGTTTCGAATTTCGAGTTTCGAATTTCAACTATGCCTGGCTACAACAATCCGATGGGCGAGAGCCCCCTGGAAGTGAAGGTCATCAGCAAGCGCTTTGGCTTGCCCAACTCCACTTCTCTGGATGTCTACGTGCAACATGAAGGGTATCAGGCCTTGAGAAAAGCCCTGGCCATGAAGCCCGAGGACGTCATCAACGAAGTGAAAAACTCCGGCCTGCGGGGACGCGGCGGCGCGGGGTTTAACACCGGCATGAAATGGAGTTTTGTCCCCAAGCAGTCGGCCAAGCCCAAGTACGTGGTGTGCAACGCTGATGAGAGCGAGCCCGGCACCTGCAAGGATCGCCCGTTGATGGAGTACGACCCGCATCAGCTCATCGAAGGCATTATCATCGCGGGCTATGCCATTCAGTCTCATCAGGGATTTATCTACATCCGTGGCGAGTATCGCTACCTGCTTGACATCGTCGATCGGGCGCTGGCGGAAGCTTACGCGGGCGGGTACCTGGGAAAAAACATTCAGGGCTCCGGCTTCGATTTCGAACTTTGCACGCACACGGGGGCAGGCGCCTATGAGTGCGGCGAAGAGACCGCGCTGCTGAATTCACTGGAGGGCCTGCGCGGTTACCCTCGCATTAAACCCCCTTTCCCCGCCGTGGTGGGGTTGTACGGCGGGCCGACCGTCATCAACAACGTGGAAACGCTTTCCAACGTTCCCCACATCCTTCTGAAGGGGGCGGACTGGTATTCCAAATTGGGCTCACCCAAGAATGGAGGCACGCGCCTCTTCTGCTTGAGCGGCCACATTAACCGCCCCGGTGTCTACGAATTGCCCATGGGCTTTCCGTTGCGCCGGATGATCGAGGAAATTGGCGGGGGCGTGCCGGGTGGCAAGAAACTCAAAGCGGTGATCCCGGGGGGCTCGTCGTGCCCGGTGCTGACGGCGGATGAAATCGACGTCGCCATGGATTACGACTCGGTGGCCAAGATCGGTTCCATGTTGGGTTCCGGCGGCGTCATCGTCCTGGATGAGGACGCCTGCATGGTGAAAGCGGCGGGCCGCATCATGCGGTTCTACGCGCACGAATCCTGTGGTTGGTGCATTCCCTGCCGCGAAGGGACGTCCTGGTTGAAGCACTTGTTCGACCGCTTCCATGCGGGCGGAGCGATGGCCGACGATACCGACACGGCGCTGGACGTTGCCTACAATATCCTGGGCAAAACGCTCTGCCCCCTCGGTGATGCCGCGGCCATGCCCACCATCAGCATCCTGAGAAAGTTCCGGCACGAGTTCGAAGAGCATGTCAAGCTCGGGTACTGCCCATATGAAAGGACGGCAGTGACGAGTGACAAGTGACGAGTGACAAGCGGACAAATCGAGAACAATCTATAAATGAAGTGGGAATTATGTACTTGACTCCTTTATACATTATTGAAATGAGCATTGCCACACGATAGGTGTGGCCGAATGGGAAGGAGCACAAAAATGGGTTATTTTGTTTGGACGAAGATGCAGGTGGAATCTGGTTTCCCTCTCCCGCAAACCCTTTTCTTCAAGGAAATGGAGAGGCAAGCCGGTGACGGTGTGTTTTGGTGGGGTGTTGGGAGCCCAGTGGACAAAAATGTCGTTCGCGAAAAGGCTGAGGCGGCTGGCGGCAGGCTGCCAGTTCTATTCTCGCTGATGGTATCGCCCCCGAAACAAATAGATGTCTGCCCCGTCCACGTGAGCCTGTGGACCCAATGGGAGGATTCTGACGGGAAGCCCCACGACCTTCCTGCCCACGTCCTGGAATTTAGCGGGGGCAAAAAGCAAGAGAACTTCCACTACGCTCTCGTCTGCCGTTCGCATGTACCACTCGCACTTGGCATCCTTCTCTTCAATCCGCGGTGCTGCAAAACTCGCCTCGGAAATCCTGTGGGCGCCAGACAGGTCACCGCGCTATTGCAGGGTGACATGGAAGACAAGGATCATTCCCTAGGTATTTACCATTTCGGATTCCGAGCGGAATTAGTGGAGCCCTGGTTCGTCAAACTGGTCACACCGCGCCTATTGGAACCAAGAGAGATGCAAATGGATGTTTGGAAGTCAGCATGGCTGAAATTTGTTGCCCAATTAAGAAATAAAGATGTAAAGCCAAACCCACCACTACAAAGGGAGTCAAGTACATAATGCCGAATGCAGGTGTGTGCAAGTCACCGGTCACTCGTTGCATGTCCCTGCGTGACGAAAAGCATGCTCGTCACTCGTCACTTGTCACTCGTCACTTTTTCTTTAAGGCGGTGAGCGTCGCATGAACGAGCAAACACCCAATTCGCCATTCGTCATCCTGGACATGCCGCCCAAGGAGGAGAACCTCCACGTCCCGGGTCCGTACACGCGCAGCCCGAGCCTTTCTCCGCGAACCAATCCGGCAGCCGAACCCGTGACCCTGACAATCAACGGCAAAGAGGTGAAGGTTCCGCCAGGAACGCTGGTGATTGAGGCGGCAAAACAAGCGGGCATTGAAATTCCGTCGTATTGCTATTATCCCGGCCTCACGCTTCAAGGCGCCTGCCGCATGTGCCTGGTGGCGATTGAGAAGATGCCCAAGCTTCAGACCGCCTGCACGACGGTCGTGACCAAGGGGATGGTGGTTTTCACCGAGACCGAGGAAGTGAAGAACGCCCGCAAGGCCATGCTGGAATTCCTGCTTACCAATCACCCCCTCGACTGCCCCGTCTGCGACAAGGGCGGCGAATGCGAACTTCAGGACGCGGTGTTCCGTTACGGCGCGGCGGAGACGCGCTTCATGGAAGCCAAGCTCCACCATGATGAGCGCCAGTTCTCCAACCTGGTTTACTACGACTGGCCGCGTTGCATTCTCTGTTACCGCTGCGTGCGCGTATGCGACGAGGGCCTGGACGTGAATGCTTACGGCATCGGCTTCCGGGGCGCGCACAGTGAGATCATTCCCAACCAAGGCGAGAAGTTGGAGTGCGAAGAGTGCGGCATGTGCATCGACATTTGCCCCGTCGGCGCGCTCACCAGCGGCACTTATCGTTACAAAACGCGCCCCTGGGAATTGACTTACACGGGCACCATCTGCAATCACTGCGGCGATGGGTGCAAGACCACGCTGGCGGTTCGCAACAATCAGATCATTCGCGCCAACAACCGCGACCACTCCGGCTTCAATGGTGAGTTTCTGTGCGTCAAAGGCCGGTTTGGCTGGGACTTCGTAAACCATAACCAGCGCTTGACCGCACCGCTCATTCGCAAGAATGGCAAGCAGGAAACCAGTACCTGGGAAGAAGCCCTGGGCACGGTAGTTGAACGCCTCACCGGCATCTTGAAGGAGCACGGGCCGGCGTCCATCGCCGTGATCGGTTCCAATCGCACCACCAACGAGGAGAATTATCTGCTCGGCCGTTTTGCGCGCACGGTACTCGGAACGAATAACCTTGATCACCATCGCACCGCCGACTTCCCTTCCCTGGTGGGGGCCTTGACCGCCGCCGAAGCCGACGGCCGCTACGCGACCATCGAGGACATTGCTGAGGCGTCGAGCATTCTCCTGGTCGGCAACGACCCCACCCACCAGCATCCGCTGATTGCTTATCAGATTCGGCAGGCCGTCCGCCACCATGATGCGCGCCTGTACTTGCTGAACAGCCGCGAAATCAAGTTGCAAAGGCAGGCAAAGCAAAGCGTCACTGTTCCGGCAGGGGGAGAAGCGGAAGCGATTCGCGCCCTAGCGGGAATGCCATTGCCGGCGTCGGATGGAGTGGCAGCGAACGCCGGCGAGCTGGCCTCTCTCGGCGACAAGTTGCGGAAGGAATCCGGCACCGTCATCATTTTCGGGGACGAGATTCGCGGCAAAGAGGTGGCGGAGCTGGTGCAGTGGGGGCTGACACTGCCCGGCCGCACGCGTTTCGTTGCGCTCAGCGACTACGCCAATTCCCGCGGCGCTGCGGACATGGGGTTGTTTCCTGACGTGCTGCCTGGCTACGCAGCGCTTTCTGACCCCGCAGCTCGCGAGCGCATGGAATCTGCCTGGCAAGCCAAAATCGCCGAGGCGCCGGGCCGCAATATCCGCTCGATCCTCGAAGGCGTCGAGTCCGGCGAGATCAAGGCATTGCTGGTGTTCGGCTCAAACCCCGCCAAGACCTTCCAACTCGCCAAGGAACATCTGGGCAAGCTGGCTTTCTTGACGGTGGCGGAGTTGTTCCCGACCGAAACCACCGAGGCGGCCGACGTGGTCTTGCCGGCCACCAGCTTCGCGGAAAAGTCCGGTACGGTGACGAACACCTGCGGGCAGGTACAGATCCTGAAGAAAACCATGCGCAAAGCGGGCACGCGCAGTGACCTTGAAATCCTGTTGGCGCTGGCGAGAATGCTGGGCCAAACGTGGAGCTACCGCACCTCTGACGACGTGCTGAGAGAAATCATTGCGCGGGTACCGGGTTACGCGATCGCGCTGCCCAGTTTGCTGGTGGGCCATGCCGTGCCCACGCAGCCGGCCGGCACGCCTCCCGAGCTTGCCAGCAGCGATTTGATTTTTTCATCCCGAGATTCGCTCTTCACATCGGGAACCGTAAGCCGGTATAGTTGGGCGCTGAATTCCGTGGACGAAGCTAAGAAACCTCATGGGCACATTTTCTGACACGACAGTACTCCTGCTCATCGCGGTGGTAAAGATTGCAGTTGTCCTCACAGTCTTGCTGACCGTCATCGCCTATGTGACGTGGCTGGAGCGCAAAGTGGTGGCGCACATCCAGGCGCGGTGGGGGCCTTACCTGGTGGGCCCGCACGGATTGCTGCAACCCGTGGCCGATGGCGCGAAGTTCATTCTCAAAGAAGAGATTGTGCCGGCGGAAGCCGATAAATTTATCTATTGGTTGGCGCCCTTGCTGGGGTTTGTCCTCGCGCTCCTCTCCATTGCCGTCATCCCCTTTGGTGGCGATTTCAAAGTTTATGGCCAACCGATTTTCCAGATTACCGATCTGAATGTCGGCCTGCTTTTTGTTTTCGCCGTCACTTCCCTGGGCGTATACAGTATTGTGCTTGCCGGATGGTCCTCCAACAGTAAGTATCCGCTTTTCGGCGGGCTGCGATCGTCCGCGCAGATGATCAGTTACGAGCTCTCACTCGGGCTGGCGGTAATTGGCGCGCTCATGATGGCCGGCACGCTCAGCCTGCGCGGAATCGTTGACGCGCAAAGCGGTTTCTGGCATATCGCCGGCGTCAACACCTGGGTGCCGCATTGGTATATCTTTGCCCAGCCTATCGGCTTTTTCGTATACTTCACCTCGGCGATTGCCGAAACCAATCGCGTGCCCTTTGATCTGCCCGAGGGCGAAACGGAGCTGGTGGGCGGATTCCACACCGAATACAGCAGCATGAAATTCGCCATGTTCTTCATGTCGGAGTATGCGAACATGATCACGGTCTCGTGCCTCGCCACGTTGCTCTTCTTTGGCGGTTGGCACGGCCCGGTGTTTGGTTGGTTGCCAACGATCGTGCGGATTTTTCTTCCGGTCTTTTGGTTCTGCCTGAAGGTATTTTGTTTTCTGTTCTTCTATATCTGGATGCGCGGAACGCTGCCGCGCTTCCGGTACGATCAGCTCATGTCCCTGGGGTGGAAATTCCTGCTGCCCCTGGGCCTGCTGAACATTCTGGTGACGAGTTTCCTGATTGCCTGGCGGGGGTGAAAAAAAGGTGTCAGGAGACAGGAGTCAGGAGACAGGAGTCAGGAGACAGGAGTCAGGAGACAGGAGTCAGAATGGATTTACCGGGAGGGCCTGCCACGACATTTCGGGATTTGACTGTCTGGCGTAAAGGTCATGAATTTGTGATGGGCGTATACGGCTTCACGTCCGGTTTCCCAAAACACGAAACCTACTCGTTATGTAGTCAGATGCGGCGAGCCGCAGTTTCAGTCCCGGCGAACATCGCGGAAGGATTTCGAAAACACGGGAGAGCCGACAAGGTCCGATTCATGAACACTGCGGAAGGTTCCTTGGAAGAGAGCCGGTACTATCTGATTCTTGCGCAGGATTTGGGTTACGGAAATACCGAAAAACTCATGGCATTGCTGGAAGAAGTGAGTCGGCTTCTGAATGCGTACTCGAAGGCGATTCAGGCCGCCGTCGCGAGTCATTCTGACTCCTGACTCCTGGCTCCTGGCTTCTCAAGAATATGGCCATTCTCTTTTACATCTTCGCCGCCGTAACCGTTCTGGCCGCGCTGAACATGGTGCTGCAACGCACTCCGGTCTACAGCGCGCTTTCACTGATTGTGGTGCTCTGCTCGCTGGCGGTGGTGTATTTGCTGCTGGGCGCGGAGTTCATGGCGGTCATTCAGGTCATCGTTTACGCCGGCGCCATTATGGTGTTGTTCGTCTTCGTCATCATGCTGCTGAACGCCGGGCACGAAAAGCCGAGCCACCGAAGCCGTTTAGCCAAATGGCTCGGCGCACCCCTCATCGGCGCTTTCCTGGTGGAAATGCTGATGGTGATCTGGGACCAGTTTCCACCCACTTCCGCGGCTTCGCCGGCGCCCCTCGACGGAAGTCCCGTGGCAATTGGCCACTTGTTATTCCGGAGCTACGTGTTGCCCTTTGAAGTGACTTCCATTTTGATTCTGGTGGCAGTGCTCGGCGCGGTGGTTTTAGCGAAGAAGGAATTCTGAAAGGCAGGAGGAAGGAGAGAGGAGACAGGAGTCAGGAGTCAGAATAAGGGCTTCCGGCATGGGAATTGGGATAGGATTTGATCTTAGCTCCTGACTTCTGACTCCTGACTCCTGACTTCTGACTCCAGGAATTTGACTATGGTTCCGCTCTCACATTATCTGGCGCTCAGTGTCATTCTCTTTGTCCTCGGCGCCGCCGGATTCATTTTCCGGCGCAATATCATTACCGTTTTCATGTGCATCGAATTGATGCTCAACGCGGTTAACCTGGCGTTCATGGCCTTTTCGCGATTTCTCGGGAATCTGGATGGCCAGATCTTTGTGTTCTTCGTCATTGTGGTGGCTGCCGCCGAGGCTGCCGTGGGACTGGCCATCATCATTGCGCTGCACCGCAATCGTGCGTCGCTGAATATCGAAGATGTGGATGAAATGAAGATGTAGGGGCGCGTCCTGTGCCCATGCGTCCGGTCCAGATGGCCCGGGCGGGGCCAGCGGACGCAAAGTTTCACACGATACTTTCATGAACCTGGAAATCCTACTCCTCCTCATGGTGTTGCCCCCGCTGGCGGGCGCAGCCCTCAATGGTCTCTTGGGCCGCCGCTTTTCGCAGGCCACCGTGTCTCTCATTGGATGCGGCGGGGTGGGACTTTCGATGGTCTTCGCGTTTCTCTCGGCATGGGTCTACTCAAAATCCTCAACCCAACCCGCGGCTTTCACCTATCCTTACTTTACCTGGATCCAAGCGGGTCAGTTGCGCGCGGAATACGCGCTCTATTACGACCGGCTGACTCTGATCATGACCCTCACGGTCACGGTCGTGGCTTTCCTGATTCACCTTTACTCGCGCGGGTACATGGAGCATGAAGGCGGTTACTACCGCTTTTTCACCTACTTGAACCTCTTCCACTTCATGATGCTCACGCTCGTCACGGCCGCTAACTTTCCATTGATGTTTGTGGGCTGGGAGGGCGTCGGGCTCTGCTCCTACCTGCTCATTGGTTTTTACTTTCGGAAGAAATCCGCCGCCGATGCCGGCAAGAAGGCCTTCATCGTTACACGCATTGGGGACGCCGGCTTCACCGTGGGTGTAGCTCTGCTGTTCTGGACTTTTCACTCCCTGGATTTTCAGACCATCTTTAAGCGCGTCGCCGATTTGCCCCAAGGCGAGCTCGAAAGTGTGCTGACGGCCGCCGGGCTCCTCCTCTTCCTGGGTGCGATCGGCAAATCCGCGCAGCTTCCCCTTTACGTGTGGCTCCCCGATGCGATGGAAGGCCCCACGCCGGTGAGCGCCTTGATCCACGCCGCCACAATGGTGACGGCGGGCGTCTACCTGGTGGCAAGGTCGAGCATCATTTTCGCGCATGCTCCCTCCGCACTAGCGGTGGTGGGCGTGGTGGGTTGCCTGACGGCTTTCTATGCGGCCACCATCGCGCTCACGCAAAACGACCTGAAGCGCATGCTCGCTTACTCCACCATCAGCCAGCTCGGATACATGTTTCTGGGCTGTGGCACCGGGGTTTTTGCGGCGGGCATTTTTCATCTCATGACCCATGCCTTTTTTAAGTCGCTGCTCTTCCTGGCCGCCGGCAGCGTGATGCATGCCATGGGCGGCGAACTCGACATGCGCAAGATGGGCGGGCTACGTCACAAGTTGAAGATCACCCATGCGACGTTCCTGATCGCGACGCTGGCGATCAGTGGCGTGCCCATGTTCTCCGGCTTTTTCAGCAAGGACGAAATCCTGGCCGGAGCATATGAGAGTTGGGTCGGGCGGCCGTGGCTGTACTGGCTCGGAGCCGCGACTGCCGGCCTCACGGCTTTCTACATGTTTCGTAGCGTTTGTCTGACCTTCTGGGGAAAATCGAGGGTCGATCCCGGAACCGAGCACCATCTGCACGAGAGCGGTTCCAAGATGACGGTGCCATTGATCGTGCTCGCATTCTTTTCCGTCGTCGCGGGGTACGTGAGCTGGCCGCGGGCCTGGCACGGCAGCGAGGCGTTCGACAGGTTCCTTGAGCCGGTTTTCGCTCCCGCTACCAAGGCACTGTTGAAGACTCCATACTTTCATCCTGTCAGCCTGGGTCCCGGTGCGCTGATGGGATTCTCTATTCTCGCTGCCGCGATCGGCATTGGGGTAGCACTCTGGTGGTATTTGAAGTCCACGGACATTCCAGACCAGGTAGCAGAGCGTTACGCCGACCTTTACAGGATATTGACGCACAAATACTATGTGGACGAATTTTATAACTGGCTCATCGTGCGCCCGCTGTGCATCGTTTCAGACAAGTTCCTGTGGCGTGTTGTGGACGAAGGCGCCATCGACAACGTGATGGTGAATGGCACCGCCGAAGGCACGGCCAGCTTGGGCGACGTCTTGCGGCGAATCCAATCCGGAAATATTCCCAGTTATGCCACCTGGGTCCTGCTGGGCGCGGTTTTATGGCTATTGTACATTTTCGCGGCTCACAGCTAACAGTGACTGTCTGCCGATGACTGTAAGCTGTCAGCTACTCACGACATTAGATTTTCAACTATCGACTATTGACTTTTGACTCTCAACTGCCTTATGTCCTGGTACAGTGCGCATTCTCTCACGATCGTAACCTTCCTCCCCCTTCTGGGCGCGGTTGTCATTGCTTTCCTCGGGCGTGAGCGAACATCGTCCGTCCGCTGGGTGGCGCTCATCTTTTCCCTCCTTACATTCCTGATAACGGTTGGCCTCTATTTTCGCTTTGACCCCCAGCGCGGGGGCATGCAATTTGAGGAAATGCGTCCCTGGATGGTTTTACCCCCCGTCAACTACCATCTGGGCGTCGACGGCCTCAGCGCGCTCATGATTCTGCTCACAGGGTTTCTGACCCCGCTTTCGGTGCTGGTTTCCTGGAAAAGCATCACCCAGCGGACGAAGGAGTTCTTCATCTTCCTGCTGGCTCTGGAAACAGGAATGATAGGAGTGTTTGCCTCACTCGATCTGGTCCTCTTCTTTCTATTTTGGGAAGTGATGCTGATTCCCATGTATTTCCTGATTGGCATCTGGGGCCACGAGCGCCGCGTGTACGCTGCGATCAAGTTTGTCCTCTTCACCATGGTCGGCTCGGCCTTGATGCTCACCGGAATCATCTACCTTTACAACGTTACGGGGAGCTTTGATTTGCCGCGAGTGCTGGGACACTTGGCGACGATTTCCGCGCTTTCGCCGCAAGCGGAACGCTGGCTCTTTCTGGCCTTTTTCGTCGCTTTTGCCATCAAGGTTCCCCTTTTCCCCTTTCATACCTGGCTGCCCGATGCGCACGTTGAAGCGCCAACGGCAGGCTCCGTCATCCTGGCGGGAGTTCTCCTTAAAATGGGGACCTACGGTATGCTGCGATTCTGCCTGCCGCTCTTCCCCGATGCGTCACGCTTGTTCGCCCCCGTCATTTGTGCCCTGGCCATTGTGGGGATCATTTACGGCGCGCTCGTCGCCATGGTGCAGCCCGACTTGAAGAAACTCGTCGCATATTCCTCCGTCGCCCATCTGGGATTCTGTGTGCTGGGGATTTTCGTGTTTCGGCCGGAGGCCATCGAAGGCGCCATCTATCAAATGTTCAGCCACGGCGTTTCGACGGGGGCTCTCTTCATGCTGGTGGGGATGCTTTACGAGCGGCGCCACACGCGCCTGATCAGCGAGTTCGGAGGCCTGGCCACTTCCGTGCCCGTATACAGCACGTTTTTCCTGATTGTGGCGTTATCCTCTCTGGGCCTTCCCCTTCTGAATGGTTTCGTCGGCGAGTTTCTGATTATCATCGGGTCCTATTATAGCCACGCTGCTTATACCGCCTTCGCCGCTGCCGGGGTGGTGTTGGCTGCCGTTTACTTACTTTGGATGTATCAGCGCGTATTTTACGGTGAAATTACCAACGAGAAGAACCGCACCGTGCCCGATTGCGACTTTCGCGAGAAATTGATCCTGACCATCATGGTCGTCGTGATCATCGCCATGGGAGTTTATCCCCAGCCCTTCTTGCGGCGCATGGATCGCGGTGTAACCTCCATTATGCTGCGCCTCGAAAAACACTCCTTGCTCTTGACCGATCGCGCAGCCCCCCTCGGCCTAGCGAGTGCGGGAGCCGGGAGTCGGGAACTAAGAGTTAAGGTGCTTTACCCAATTTCCCACTCCCCACTCCCCACTCTCAACCCCCTACTGCCTACTGCCCACTGCCTACTGCCTACTGCCTCTGCGGGGGGTGGCCGATGATTACCCTCCTGCCGATCGACATGATGCGGATTCTTCCCGAAATCATTCTCTCCACCTTCGCCGTGCTGATCATGGTGATGGAGCCGTTTGTCGACTCCGCCCACAAGAAACTGCTCGGCTGGATGGCGGTGCTGGGAGTTCTCGCCGCAGGCGCCGTCACCGCCCGGCTTTCTCTCTACCCCTGGCCGGGAATAGGACCCGCCTTCGGCGGGGCTGTTGCCGCCGACGAATTCGGCTTCTATTTCTTCTATTTGTTCCTGCTCGTGGCAGCTCTGGTGATTATGGGCTCCATGAATTATCTGCAACGCGACCACGCCCAACACGGTGAGTTCTATGCCCTGGTCCTGATGGGAACGGTGGGGATGTGCTTTATGGCGGCCTCCACGGATCTCATCATGATTTTCCTGGGACTGGAAATTTCCTCCATCGCCACTTACATCCTGGCAGGCTACCGGCGGGGCGACCGCCTTTCCAACGAAGCCTCGCTGAAGTATTTTCTCCTGGGGTCGTTTGCCACCGCATTTTTGCTGTATGGAATTGCTTTCGTGTACGGGCTGACGGGAACCACCAACCTCCTGGGAGCAAGCGCGCGCCTCAGCGAGTCCTCGCAATGGACAGCGTTTGCGGAGGTGGCCTTGATCCTGATGTTTGTCGGCTTGGCCTTCAAACTTTCCACCGCTCCCTTCCAAATCTGGACGCCTGATGTGTATCAGGGCGCGCCGGCGCCGGTCACCGCATTCCTCTCCGTGGGCCCGAAGGCCGCCGCCTTTGCCGTTCTTCTCCGGGTTTTCCTGGGAAGCTTTTCATCGGCGAACGCCTTCAGCTTCTGGATTCTGTGGATCTCCGCGGCCCTCACCATGTGCGTGGGCAATCTGGCGGCGCTGTGGCAGACCAACGTCAAACGGCTGCTCGCCTACTCCTCCATCGCTCACGCCGGCTATGTGCTGGTGGGAGTTACGGCGGGGGGCTCGCGCGGAATATCCGGCGTCTTGTATTACCTGGTGGCCTACGCGCTGATGAATGTGGGGGCCTTCATTTTGATCGCGCATCTGGCCGGCGCGGGCGAACGTCTGGTCCAGATCGAGGACTATAAAGGGCTGGCATTCGAACGGCCCGCCGTGGCCGCATGCCTGACCGTGTTTTTCCTATCGCTCGCCGGGTTTCCCACCACTGCGGGCTTCCTGGGGAAGTTCTACATTTTCCGGGCAGCCATCCACTCGCACTTGATCGGCCTCACCATTCTGGCTCTGCTGAACAGCGTAGTTTCAGTCTATTATTATTTTAAGATTATCGGCGCGATGTATATGCGCGAGGGAAAAACCGAAACTGCCGAAGTCGTCTTGCCGTGGCCGGTGCGCGCCGCCGTGACCTTCAGCATCCTGGGCATCTTCTATCTCGGCCTGGCGCCGAACGGCTTCGTGGGCCTCAGCACCCTGGCCACTATGCCGCTGCTCAGGTGAACCAAGAATACAAAGGGGAGGCCGAAGCCTCCCCCTGTATCCGAACCGGCGCAGATTGCGACTAGATAACTTTGATGAAGATGATGGCGAAGGTGTAAAGCGCCATCGACTCGATCAACACCAAGGCCAGGATCAACGCGAACTGAATGCCTGCCCGAGCTCCTGGATTTCTTGCCAAGCCTTCGCACGCTGCCGACGCCGCTTTCCCTTGCGCGTAGCCGCAGCCTGCCGAGGCAATCGCCATGGCGAAACCGGAAGTTAACGCCACCCAATTCACGGTGCTGCTGGCTGCTGTCGCCCCCGCTCCCTGCGCGAAGGCTGGCGCTGCCAGAAGCAACCCGGCAATCGCCAACAACCACATGAGTACATTTCGTTTCATTTACTCCTCCTCTGGCCCTCGCCCCGCAGGGAGTTCAGGCTGCGATAATTTCCGCCAGGAGGTGGTTTCCTGCCAACCCTCGTGCAGGCAGGACTCACACTGGCGGCCTTGCAAAGACTTCGGCAGACCCTCCGCTCGCGTGCCTGCCGCCGTTATCAATGCTCTTCCGAAACTGCCATGCTGATATAAATCGCGGGCAGCAGCATGAAAATATATGCCTGCAAAACCGAAACAAAGAGGTGCAAAGCCATGAACACCGCCGGAACAGCAATCGGAATCAGGCCTGTGAACACTGCTTCCAAAATATCTCCCACAAACATGTTGGCATAGAGACGGACGCTGAGGGAGAGAAGCCGGCCCACGTTCCCTACAACTTCAATGGGAAACATGATGATGGCCATCATCATGACCGGCCCGCACAAGTGTTTCAGATACCCCAGAATCCCTTGGTGCCGGATTCCCTGAAAGTTGTAATAGAGAAACGCCGCGACCGCGCAACCCAGCGTCACTTGGATATGCCCGGTAGGTGTCTCGAAGGTCGGAATCAATCCCAGGATGTTGCAAAGGCCGATGAAGATTCCGAAGGTGCCAATCATGGCGAGGTAACGCGAAGAGCCATGGCCGATAATCTCCTCATTCATATCGCGGATGAATTCCACGACCGTCTCCATGACCTGCTGGAACTTACCCGGTGATTCCACGGAGAGTTGGAAGCGCAGAAGAACCGCGCCCACCAGAATGACGAGGGTCACCAAAATCTCCATCGCAATATAATTGGGGAGGGGATGAGCGGCATTGGCCGCGGGATGACCCAAACGGGCGAGAAGGGCAGCCACCGGGCCGCCTAGGATTTTATTCAGGATTGCAGTGAACCAGAGTTCATGTTCCATAGTGGTAAGAAAGAAAAGAAAGGTTAAAGTGTAAAGGATAAAGGTTAAATAGTAAAACCATGAGATGCGGATCTACCCTTTGCTTTTACCCTTCACCTCTTACCCTTTACACTTGGTCCTTTAGCCTTCACCCTTTATCCTTTACCCTTTTACACGGACTCCTTCCAACCATCGCGGAGCAGAGCGAGCGCCTCAATCAGAACCCCGCCCACAGGCACGAATAATCCCGCCAGAATCGCCGTGAAGGGCAGCCACCCCGACTTGTAGAAGAGATAGACACCCGCAAACATCAAGGGATAGCGGACGAAAACCTTGGCCAGGGCAGTTTTCGGCGGCCGCACCCTTCCGGCGTTCACCAACGCTTCGACTATATGATGAAGCCAAAGATAATTGAGAATGCCAAGTCCCGAGCCGACCGCAAACCCTGCCCCGAAGCGCACATGAGTGGACAGCAAGATGCCGAGCGTCCCCGCACCGGCCAGGACGAGCATCCAGCGGGGCAGCCGCGCTTCAGCTTGCTCCAGATCCATCGTTGGATTCGTCTGCGTCATCTTGTTTTTCTGCTCGCGTCAGGATCCGCAGGATATCTAGTATTCCTGCCCCCGCACCCACCAAGCACAGGATTAGCGCGAAGACCGGCTGGGTGTGCAGCCATCGATCCAGAAGCCAGCCCAGCCCGAGCCCGCCTAATGCGCCGGCAGGGAGAATGATGCCCAGACTGGAGTAATACCCAACCTTCTCCCATAGACCCATTCGCTTGTCCGGAGTCTTGGGCACCATTCCTCCCCCTCACGAGAAAAACGGCCGGACTGCTTCGCGCGCAATAACTATAATCGGCTGAGGATAGATTCCGATTAGCAAAGTCATCGCCAGCGTCACTCCCAGCGCCACCCGCACACCCAAACTGGTGGCATAAGGGACTTCATCCAACGGCCTCTTCATGAACATGACAACCACAATTCGGAAATAATAGTACAGCGCCACCACAGCATAGGCAACGCCCAGCACCGCCAGATAATAATGCCCCGTCTCGATCAACGAAAGAAAGATGAAATATTTACCGATAAAGCCCGCCGTGGGGGGAATTCCGGCCAAGGAGAGAAGAAAAATGAGCATCAGCAGGGCCAACGCCGGCGCGCGCGCCATCAGGCCGGACAAATCGTCGATTTCATCGCCGATCATATCCTTTCTGCGCATTATGATGATGACGGCAAAGGCCCCGAGATTCATGAAGGCGTAAACAATCAGGTAGATGACGATGGCCCGCAGCCCATCACTGTTTCCATTTCCATCCGCGGCGGCCACCAACCCCAGCAATAGGTAGCCCACGTGCGCGATCGTGGAGTAGCCGAAGAATCTCTTGATGTTGGTCTGGGTAATTGCCGCAAGATTGCCCAGCGTCATGGTGGCGATGGCGACGCCGATAGTCAAGGCCTGCCACTCTTTGTGCAGGGGCCACAGTCCCATGAACAGGATGCGGATGATAAACGCGAAGGAGGCAACCTTCGGCGCCACGGAGATAAACGCGGTAATCGAGGTTGGCGCGCCTTCGTAAGCATCAGGAGTCCACTGGTGGAAAGGCACCGCGGCAATCTTGAAGTACATTCCCGCAAGCAAAGTAATGAGCGCAACCCAGGATAGCGGGTCGGACGCCGGCCGGTCCCGAAGGCGTTCCGCTATGATGCTCAATTTCGTCGAGCCGCCGATTCCGTAAAGCAGCGACATACCGTAAAGAAGCAGGCCGGAGGAAAAGGCGCCGAGCAGGAAGAATTTCACCGCCGCTTCGTTGGATCGCCGGTTGCCCCGCAGGAACCCGGTCAGCACGTACTCGCACAGGGCCATTACTTCCAGAGCGAGGAAGAGAACGATCAGGTCCTTGCCCGACACCATGAACATCATCCCCACGGCGGCGAAAAGCAGCAAGGCGTAATACTCTCCCAGGTTCGCTTCCTCAATCTCCAGGTATTTCACCGAAAGGAGAACGACGAGGGCGGTGGCCAGCACGATGATCGTTTTGGTGACAACAGCGAAAGAGTCAAAGGCAAAACTGCCGTCAAATCCCAAATACCCAGGTCCGCCGACGGAGAAACGCTTAACCCAGTAAATGCCGAGTTGCCAAAACGCAAAACCCAATCCGATCAGGGCCGGCGCGGGCTTGAGATACTTGTCACGCTTATCCAACAGGAAATCAAACACGAGGGCGCCCAAGCCGAACATGGTGAGAAGGATTTCCGGGATGATGGCCTGATAATCCGACTGGTTGAAGAATATGCTCGCCATTAACGGCTCGCTCCTCCGTCTGTGACGGATGCCCTAAGACTGGCTCGCCCGCTCGCAGGCAAAGCCGGCGCCACCTTCGCCGCTTGCGGCGCCTTGAAAAAATTGGGATTTAACTGCTCGACAATGGCATTGACGGGTTTATCCAGCACGTCGAAAAAGGGCTTGGGGTATACCCCGATCCAGAACGCCCAAATGATCAAGGGAACCAGCGTCATGATTTCCCGGAAGCTCAAATCCTTCAAGACCTGGTTCTTGGGATTCTCGCAGGCGCCAAGCATCGTCCGCTGGTATAGCCAAAGCATGTACGCGGCGCCCAGCACAATCCCCGCCACGGCCCACGCGGCCCAATGCCAATTCGCCTCGAAAGCGCCTTGCAGAATCGTGAACTCGCCGATAAAGCCGTTGAGAAGCGGCAAGCCAATCGAGGAGAGCATCACGATCATGAAGAGCGTCGCGTAAATGGGCATGACATTGGAAAGCCCGCCCAGTTCCTTGATCTCACGCGTGTGGCGGCGCTCGTAAATCAGCCCGACGATCAAGAAGAGCGCGCCGGTAGAAATACCGTGGTTGATTTGCTGAATCACGCTTCCCTGCAAGCCGTGCGGGTTCAAAGCGAAAATTCCCAGAGTGCAGAATCCCAGGTGGCTCACCGAGGAATAGGCAATCAGCTTCTTCATATCCTTCTGCATCAGAGAAACCAGCGCCCCGTAAATGATGGCAATCAGCGAGAGCCACACCATCACCTTCACCACCGTCGGATTGGAGCTGGCGTCCGGCAGCAGAGGCAGCGAGAAACGGATGAAGCCGTAGGTGCCCATCTTCAGCAAAACGCCCGCCAGGATCACCGAGCCCGCCGTGGGGGCCTCGACGTGAGCGTCCGGCAGCCAGGTGTGGAACGGGAACATCGGCACCTTAATGGCGAAACCGATGGCGAAAGCGATGAAGACCCAAACCTGCATTTGCAACGGCCAGGAATGCGAGTGCTTCATCAGCTCAGTGAGGTCGAACGTATGCCTGCCGTCAGGCAGCGTATAGTTGAGGTAAAGCGTCAGGATTCCCAGCAGCATCAGGACGGACCCCGCCAACGTAAAAAGAAAGAACTTGATCGCGGCATAGAGCTTGCGCGGCCCTCCCCACACGCCAATGATGAAATACATCGGAACCAGCATGACTTCCCAGAACACGTAGAAGAGGAAGAAATCGAGCGACATGAAAACGCCCAGCATCCCTGCCTGAAGCAGAAGGAACATGGCGTAGTATTCCTTCACGCGCTCCTGGATGCTTGTCCAAGACGAAAGGACGGAGAGGAAACCCAGCACCGTGGTCAGCATGATCAGCAGAAAGCTGATGCCATCAATGCCCAGATGGTATTGCGCGCCGATCGAAGGAATCCATGCATGCTGCTCAATGAATTTGAACTGAAGCGCCGGAGTCTCACTCGAGAACCAGAAGACGAGGGGCAAGGAAGCGAGGAAGTCCACGAACAGTACGACGTTCCCCCACCACCGAATCGCCTGCTTGTTCTCCCCGGGGATGAAGAAGAGCGGAACCATCCCCACCAGCGGGATAAACAGAATGATGCTTAGAATATGGTCGTGAAGAACGTCATCGTTGACCTCGAAAAGGAGCACCGACCTTAAGGCCGGCACACGCCCAGCTAGACTCGAGATTCTGCATTTTCAAGCGCAAAAAGTCGTTCCGCAACGCGCGAATCGTGACAAAAAAGCCGACGGTTTCCTCAAAATCCGTGTTTTTCGTGTAAGTACGTGCAGAAAAGTCGCTTTTTATTTCGGTCATAGTGTCATATTGTTCTTTGTTTTCATATACATTCAGGGTTTGCTCGCTAACTTTTAACATCTTTTTTTGTTTCTCCAGCCCCGCGCGGCTTTTTCTGACAATGGGGCGTCCCCTTCATCGGACAGCTTGTCATGCGCTTTCCACGTCTGTCTGGATATTCGTCATGTCTTGAGGGCCTCCTTGTGGGACGGCCCCCTCCCCCAACTGTCCCTGCTCTCCCAGGCTACATTAGAGCCCAGGAGGCTTGTCAACAGAAATCTTGCCCCTTTTCCTGCCGGTAGGAAAAAATTTTACAAAATAGCCTCGCAATTTCCTACCGGGATGAAACCCTGGATGGCGGATTTCCGTTTAGGGCCGAAGCGGCGGCCTGCGGCCGGGCTTGCCCATATCCTTCACCATTGCCCAGTCCGCGGCGCGGAGAATATGGAATGTCGAGTGCCGGGCTAAAGCCCAGCGCTACACCTCCTCACAAATGGACCAGATAGTAGACCATGAAAAACAAAACCCCGAGCGTGATGAACCACGCATAATTCTGAACCAAGCCGGTTTGCACGATCCGCGCGGGCCAACTCACGAGCTTCACCATAAAGGCCAGGGCATTCACCACCCCGTCGATGACCCAGGTATCCCAAATGATGGACAAGCGCGCCGAGAGGCGTGTGAACCATCCCACGCCGTTGACGCCACCATCCACCACCCCCAGGTCAAATGCGGCCATGGCACTACCCAGGTCTTTGACGCGGTTCACGAAAAGGGCGTCATAAATTTCATCGATATAGTACTTGTGGAGGAGGATGCTGTACGCGGCGCCCGCCGCGGCCGCCACGCGATCCGCGATTCCAGGCTGCTTCACGTACCAGCGGTGCGCTACGAAGAACCCCACAAAAGCTACCGCCACAGAGAACAGCATCAGGCCAAACTCCTGGTTCCAGGTGTGCTCCAGTGCAGGGCGCATCGCAGGATTCTCGTAGACCGGATCAAGGAATTTCCCGAACCAATTGGGACCGCCCAATACTTTCGGCCAGCCCACGTATCCGGCGCCGACTGCACCCACTGCCAGGCAAATCAGCGGCACGGTCATTGAAGACGGAGCTTCGTGGATGTGGTGCTCCACCTCGTGCGGCACCCGCGAGTTCCCTGCAAAAGTCAGGAAAAAGAGCCTGAACATGTAAAAGGCGGTCATGCCCGCGGTTCCCACACCAATCACCCAGAGCAGCTTGTTTCCATAAGGGCTCGCGAAAGACTGCCAAAGAATTTCGTCCTTGCTGAAGAAGCCCGAAAGAAATGGCGCGCCGCTGATGGCTAGCGTGCCGGCGAGCATGGTCTTGGCAGTGGTAGGAATCTTGTGCCACAGTGCGCCCATCTTGCGCAGGTCCTGTTCTCCACTCAGGGCGTGAATAACACTGCCGGAACCAAGGAACAAAAGGGCCTTGAAGAAAGCATGGGTCATTAGATGAAAGATGCCCGCACCGAACGCGCCGACGCCGCACGCCAGAAACATATAACCCAACTGGCTGACCGTCGAGTACGCCAGCACGCGCTTGATGTCGTTCTGCACCAGGCCGATCGAAGCCGCCCAGATGGCCGTCGCCGCGCCGATCCCCGCCACCAGCGCCAGTGCCGTGGGGGAAAGAGCATAAAGGGCATTCGAGCGCGCTACCATGTACACGCCGGCGGTCACCATGGTCGCCGCATGAATCAAGGCGCTAACCGGTGTGGGGCCTTCCATGGCGTCGGGCAGCCAGACATAGAGAGGAATCTGCGCGGATTTCCCCGTGGCGCCGATGAAGAGCAATATGCAAATGGTGGTAATCACCCCGCTGCCCACTGGGAATTGACCGCTGTGCGCGGCTTTGGTGATGAGATGAAAGTCCAGCGTCCCGAAAGTCACCACCATCAGCATCACACCCAGCAGGAACGCGGCGTCGCCGATACGATTGACGATGAAAGCCTTTTTCCCGGCATCCGATGCGGACTTGCGCAGGAAGTAGAATCCGATCAATAGATAAGAGCAGAGGCCCACGCCTTCCCAGCCCACAAACATCATCAGGTAATTGTCCGCCAGCACCAGGACCAGCATGGAAAACATGAACAGGTTGAGATAACCGAAGAAACGGTAGTATCCGCCTTCATGCGCCATGTACCCGATGGAGTAAACGTGAATGAGAAAACCCACACCGGTCACCACCAGCATCATGACGCAAGAGAGCGGATCGAGTTGCATTCCCACATGGACGTTGAGGTTTCCCAAAGAGCCGTTCGACAAATGGAATGCCCCGGCGGGCAACCAGGTGTACAAGGGCCGGAGAAAAACGTGGTGGTACGACTCCGGAAGGCCCAAGAACTGGGCAAAGCACCCCACGGCCCATAGGAATGAAAGTCCCGGCAGCCCCACGGAAACCGTGGAGACCGCCCGATTCGAGGATCGGCGTCCAAAGAAAAGCTGGATAGCCGCTCCCAGGAGCGGGAAAACCGGGATTAACCAAATATAGTCAAGCATCGTTTTTGGACAGTAGGGGCGGTTCGCGAACCGCCCCTACGCCTTACCATTTGAGAAGATCGATTTCATCCGCATTCACCGTCTCTTTGTTTCGGAAGAGGGCGATAATCAAGCCCAGACCCACCGCCGCCTCGGCGGCGGCATCGGTGATCACGAAAATCGCAAAGACTTGGCCATCCACCGACTTGAAGTATTGCGACAGCGCCACCAAGTTAATGTTAACGGCATTCAAGATCAGCTCAATCGACATCAGGATGATCAGCACGTTGCGCCGAGTCAGCACGCCGATGACGCCGATGGTGAACAATCCAGTGCCGAGAAAGATGTAATATTCCGTGGGGATCATTCCAGTTTCCTCTTGGCCATGATCACGGCGCCAACCATCGCCACCAGCAACAGCACCGAAGCGATTTCCACCGGCAGCATGTAATTCTGATAGAGAGCCAGGCCCACCGCCTGAGTGTTTTGGGCGGGAGCACATATCATCGGCCTTGAAGGCAAATTAAGCCCTTGTGAATGATTGTAAAGCGCGTATCCGACTATCGCGAGCAGGAGAGCGGCAGTCACCAAGGCCACGGGCCATTGCCGTGCAAAGCGCGCCTGCTTTAGAGCCACATCGATATCCACCAGCATGACGACAAAGAGGAACAGCACCATGATGCCGCCGACGTACAGAATGATTTGCACCGCGAAGAGGAACTCGGCGTGTTGCAACAGATAAATCCCGCTCACGGCAAAGAGTGTCACAACCAGCCAGATCGCACTGTGCACGGCATTGCGGCGCGTAATCACAAGGATCGCTGACACGAGCGCGATGACCGAGAGAACGATGAATGTGATGAGCTCAAGCATAAGTACCTAAGAACGAGGAGTCAGGAGCCAGGAGTCAGGAGTCAGAAGCCAGGAGAGACGCACCCCGCATGAATGGAAGAATTGGACCTGCTTATCACTCCACACGCGAAGGCAAAAGGGAAACATGGGGCTTGGCATTCTGACTCCTGACTCCTGGCTCCTGACTCCTTTCGTAGTTACCGTGTGTACCGCGCCGGCTTCGGGCCTTCCTCCAGCGCTTGCCGGTCCCAGATCATGCCCTCGCGCGTATAGTTGGCGATCTCGAAGTCCTGCGTCAACTCCAGCGCGTCCACCGGACAGGCGTCCTCGCACAACCCGCAGAACATGCAGCGCGAAAGATCGTAGGTGAAGGTCGTCAGCCGCTTCTTACGGTCTTCCGTGCGCGCCCAGCCCACCACAATCAGGTTTTCCGGACAGGCGATCGAGCACAGGTTGCAGGCGATGCACAGCGTCTCGCCCGATTCGGGATGATTGTTCAAGCGCGGCGCTCCCCGATAGCGCTCCGCCACCGGTGGCCGCTCCAAGGGATACTGCTCCGTGTAAATGGCGTCCGGGCGCTGATAGGAAAACGTCAGCCGCAAGCCGTTGATCAGATCGATCAGAAATATCCGCCGGAGAAAATCCTTCCAGTCCATCCTCACCTCATCGGGTGATGTAGCGCCGCCCTTTAGAGCCTGCCCTGAGTGCCACGAAGGGGCGGCACTTGCCAAGCTAAAGCCCGGCGCTACCAACTGGTCACCTGCCCAGCCACGCCACTGCCGTCGCCGCGTGGTGAGACAACCAAAAATATCGAAGCACCGCCGTCACGATCAGGTTCGCCAGCGCCAAGGGAATCATCCACCGCCAACCGATGTTCATCAATTGGTCATAGCGATAACGCGGAAAAGTTGCACGATACCAGATGAAGGCGTAAAGGAACGCCAGCACCTTGGCGCTAAACCAGAAAATGCCCTGAAGGGCGTTGAGCACCGGCGGATAAACCAGCAGAATCGCGAGCACCACGAAACAGGCGGTAAGGGCAATGAAAAAGTAACGGTCCAGCTTCACGGAGCTCTTCAGCCACAACCAAAGCACAAACCCTCCCGCTCCCAGGGTAGCAAGGATGGGTGTGAACTTGAGGAAATCGAGCCTCGCGTAATTGGCAAAGGGCCGCAACCACCCTCCCAGGAAAAGGGTCACGGCGATACACGACACCACCACCATGTTGGTGTATTCCGCCATGAAATAAAGGGCGAAGCGAAAGCCGCTGTATTCCGTATGGTAACCGGCGGTTAGTTCCGATTCCGCCTCGGGCAGGTCAAAGGGGTTGCGATTGGTCTCCGCCACGGCCGCAATGACGTAAATCAAAAAGGCGACCGGCTGCAAGAACACGTTCCAAACCCCCATGCTGAGCTGCCGCTTTACAATGTCAACCATGCTGAGGGAATTGGAAAACAGCAGCACGCCCACCAGCGCCATTCCCGCGGCAACCTCATAGCTTACCAATTGCGCGGAAGAGCGCAGCGCTCCCAACAGAGGATAATGGCTGTTGGACGACCAACCTCCCAAAATAATCCCATAGATACCGAGGGAAGAAACCGCCAGGATAAAGAGGAGGCCGATGTTGATGTCGCTCACATAGAAATTGCCCGCGAAAGGAATGACGGCAAAAACCGTAAAGCAGGCGAAAATGCTGATGGCAGGCGCCAATAGGAAAAGCCACTCGTCCGCGCCCGCGGGAATAATGTCCTCTTTGAGCAACAACTTAATTCCATCCGCCACGGGTTGCAGCAACCCCCAGGGTCCCACGCGCATGGGCCCCAAGCGCGCCTGCATGAATGCCAGGACCTTTCGCTCCATGTAGACCAAGTAGGCGACAATCCCCGATACGACGGCAAAAATGATGAGAATCTTGATAAGGGCGAGCAGTAGCGGGTTGGCGCTAAGGAACTTGACCGTGCTTTGAAGCATGTTCAGTCCGCGGTCCGTGGTCCGTGGTCCGTGGTCCGTTGCAGTGGTACGCTCGGGCTGCGATTCACGAGCGAGAATCCGCGACAACTGACTACGGACAACTGACTACGGACGGTTTTATCTATCTACTTCCCCCAATACAATGTCGATCGTACCGATGATCGCCACAACATCAGCAACCAGATGGCCCTTCGCCATCTTATCCAACGCCTGCAAGTTGAGGAGCGACGGCGGCCGCACCCGTACGCGGTAGGGATTGACCGTCCCGTCGCTGACCACGTAATACCCGAGTTCGCCTTTGGGTGCCTCGATGGAATGGTAAACCTCGCCCGCCGGCGGCTTGATGACTTTTCCCACTTTTCCGAAAATCGGCCCGGGCGCCAGGCGCTCAACGCATTGGCGAATGATGCGAACGGACTGGCGCATTTCCGCCATCCGCACGAGGTACCGGTCGTAGGTGTCGCCATGCTCACCGATAGGGACATCGAATTCGACCTTATCATAGGCTTCGTAAGGCTGTGCTTTGCGAATGTCCCACTTTACGCCCGAACCCCGCAGCACGGGACCGGTCACTCCGAGGGCGATCGCGTCTTCGCCCGAGATGACCCCGATGTTGCGCGTGCGGTTGATCCAGATGCGATTCTTGGTGAGGAGCTGTTCGTATTCATCGATCTTGGGCAGGAAGTAGTCGCAGAACTTCACCACATTCCTTTCGAACCCATCATAGAGATCGTATTGCAGGCCGCCGATGCGGAAAGCATGGGTGGTGAGGCGCGCCCCGCAATACTCCTCGAAGATCTTCAGGACCTCCTCGCGCTCGCGAAAAGTGTAGAAAACCGGCGTCATGGCGCCGATGTCCAACGCGTGCGTCCCGAGCCAGATCAGATGGCTGGCGATGCGCTGCAATTCCGCCAAAATCATCCGCGTGTACTGCGCGCGCGGAGGGATTTCCACCCCCAGAAGCTTCTCCACCGCCTCCACGTATCCCATGCCATTGGTCACGGCAGCACAGTAATCCATGCGGTCAACGTAGGGGGTGAACTGGGCGTAAGTGCGGTTCTCGGCGATCTTCTCAACCCCGCGGTGGAGATACCCGATGATGCATTCCGTTCCCAGCACGCGCTCGCCGTCCAGTTTGAGCTTGACGCGCAAAACTCCGTGCGTGGCCGGATGCTGCGGCCCCATGTTGATAACGAGCTCGTTGGCGTCGAGAAAAGTGGCTTCCGGCATGAGTTACAGTACGCTCTCAGTTCCTGGGTCTGCTTTTTCGCTTGTCACTCGTCACTGGTCACTCGTCGCTGCTTGTTGCTGCCTCTTAGTGCTGCTTTGCTCATCACTCATCAGTGTTCACTGTCCACTATTCACTGTTCACTGCTTTTTTTACTGTCCGCTCTCGATTCCCAGGTTTGTTTTCACCCAAGCTTCGTCTTGCTTCAGGATGTCGTAATCCTTGCGCAGAGGGTGACCGACCCACTCGTCGGGCATCAGAATCCGCTTGAGGTCCGGATGGCCCTCGTAAACCACTCCGAACATGTCGTAAATCTCCCGCTCCAGCCAATTGGCCGTGGGCCAAACGCCCGTGACCGACGGAACCTTTTCCGCGGCGCCCACTTGCACCCGCAAACGCAGGCGATTGTTCCGTTCAAAGGAATACAAGTGATAGACAATGTCGAATCGTTTTTCCCGCTTGGGATAATCCGCCGCGGTTTCATCCGTCAGCAACGTGTAAGCGCCACCCTCAGCGCCCTTCAGGAATTGGCAAACCGCCACCAAGTGTTCCTTCGCCACATTTAAGGACGGCATATTGCGGAAGATCACCGCCTCACTGATCGCGCCCGGGAATCTTTTCTGGATGTCATCCAACAGCGGATTTGCCCACGGCTCGGGTTTGATAGGAGCTTTGGCGGCAGCGGGCTTGGGAGGAGCAGCAGCAGCAGGGGGCTTCGGCGGAGCTGCGACCGGAGGCTTGGCAGGCGCACCACCACCCGCACCCGCAGGTGCGGGCGGCTTGGAGGAAGCGCCGGCGTCGTGCTTGGCTGGCGCGCTTGCCCCGCCGCCCTCCGCCGCAGACTTTTCAGCAGGGGTTTGAGCCCCTTCGGCCGCCTTGGGCGGCTCATTTTTTTCGTTGGCCATTGGCCTAAAGTGGTTACCGGTGAGTCCTTGATTCCCGCCTTAAAACGTTGAATTCTCGCATACGCCATCCACCATGTCAATAACGGCGAGAGTTGTCAAAAGCTATTGTTCGCGTGAGAGCATGTCGAATATACTCGTGGTTCAGGTTTTCTGCTCCCGGGTGCAGTCTATTAACCAGATGAAACGACTCGCTTCCAGAAAGTTATCCGCAGCCACGGACACCATGCGTGCCGGCGCTGGCACTTTTGCCGCCAATCCGGCTCTCCGCATCTGTCCTCCAGGTAATGAATTCAGACTTACCTGTTGTTCATAATTCACTCCGCAGTTGCCTGAGTATTTCGCCGGAATCGATGTTCAGGAGCTACTATGCAGTTCAGCAGGAGATGTTTCTTTTCAGTTGCGGCCGGTTCTCTAATCGCCAGAATAAACCTTCCGGCTGAGACGCGCATGTCCAGCCGGGAGCGTGTTGAGCGTGCCCTCGAAGGCCGTGATGTTGATCGCACCCCCTTCAGTTTCTGGCACCACTTCGGCCTACAGAAAGAACCACCGGAGCGCTTTATCCAAGCGACTTTGGACTTCCATGCCCGCTTCAAAACCGACCTTGTCAAGGTGATGAGCGACTTCCCTTATCCCCAGCCCGCCGGTAAGTGGTACGACCTTCGGGAAGAGGCCAACCCCTTCCCCGCCCAAATCCAAGCCCTGACCGCTATCCGTCAAAGTCTTGGCCGTCAGGCCTACTTCATAGAGACCATCTTCAACCCCTGGAAGGTCGCCGAGAACCTGAGTTCCACCCAGGAGGTCCTGCGCTTGAAGGAAGAGAACCCCCAGCGCCTGCTCGATGCGCTGGAGGTGATTACCAAGTCGGAAGCGAACCACGCGCGGCGGGCAGTGGCGGCGGGCGCCAGCGGCATTTTCCTCGCGATCGCCAACGCCCAGGACGGCATCCTTTCGCAGGACGATTATGCGAAATTCAGCGAGCCGTTTGACCGTCGGGTCCTCGAAGCAACGGCTCAGGCTCCTCTGAACACCCTGCATCTCCATGGCGACCGAGTCTACCTCCACCGCTTTTACAAGGGGTGGGCGGCTAGCGTGATCAACTATTCCGTGCAGGGAACGCACGTGCCTATCAGTAGCGTGCGCAAACAATTCAGTGGCGTCCTGATGGGGGGGCTGGATGAGGAGCGCTTCCGGTCACTCTCCTCAGAGACCTTGCGTTCACAATATGAGAGCGCCCGGAAGGAAGCGGGCAAACGCTTCATTCTCGCGCCAGGTTGTTCCGTGCCGAATGACTCCACGGACGCCGAACTTTTGCAAGTCCCCCACATCCTCGGCGCCTGAGGGAGTGAGGCCGGTGGGTCAACGCCTCCAAGCCTCGAGCGCCGACAAAATACATATGCCTTATGGAGGGCCAGGCATTGGACATTTATGTCATCAATCTTGACCGCAGCAAGGATCGACTGTTGGCGTTCGAGAAGCTTAACGGTGAATTGAAGCCGAATTTCTTGCGCTTCTCGGCCATCGAAGGGAAGAACGTCGCGAGAGGCCCCCTGCTCGATCGCGGCATTATCACCGCCGATCTTGGCTACGGCGATGGAGCGCTGGGCAACGCCCTGTCGCATCTCGCGCTGTGGGATCTGGCGATCGAGAAGAATCAATCGCTCACGGTTTGCGAAGATGACGCGATCTTTAACCGCGGCTTCGGTCCGGCTGCGGAATCGCTGATCAAGGCGCTCCCGCGGGACTGGCACGTGATTTTCTGGGGGTGGAATTTCGATTCGATCCTTTTGTTCAACATGATCCCGGGAGTCTCGGGCTGCCTTAGCTATTTCGACCAGGATCGGATGAGAATGGGAATCGACGCGTTTCAATCCGCAAGTTTGATGCCGCAGCCCTTCAGGCTATTCCGCCTGTTCGGTACGGTGGGTTATTCCGTTTCTCCCATGGGCGCGCAGGCAATGAAACAGCACTGTTTGCCCCTCCGCAAGATGGAGGTCTTCTTTCCTGGGCTGGAACGGACGCTGCCCAACACGGGTATCGATATCATGCTCAACGACGCGTTCCCACGCCTCAATGCCTTCGTGAGTTTCCCGCCGCTGATCGTTACCAGGAACTTTCACACCATTTCGACCATCCAACAGGCGCTTTGACCGCCAGGATTGCCAACCGCACCAATAGCGTACATAAATCTCTTGACATTTGTAGGCCATGAGATGTACTATAACGCGGAGAATGCAGGATTCCAACTTTCGAGAAGTCCGGCGGATTACCAACCTGCTGCTGAAGCTTAAACGCTATGAGCGCCAGAGGGGAGCCCTAGAAGAAACCGCGGCTTTCCAGGATGTACTAGAAACAAAGGGGGTTAGTGTTTAGCGTCAAAATGTCTTAAATCAATATCTTATTCATATACAAAGAGTTATCTTGACAGTCGAGATCCGGAAAGAAAAAAAGAGTGCGGCTTTCCAGGATGTACTAGAAAAAAAAGGGGTTAGCTATGAATAGCGAAAACCTTGCAAAAATCTATATCATTGAAACTAAAACAGTTAGCCTGTCCTCAATGGACAGGGGTCACGAAAAAAAGGGGGAATAAAAAATGGGCTTAAGCTTCTGTAAGTTATTGAAAACAAATGTAGAAAAAATGCCCGTTTATCGCCTTTCCACGATGTTTATGAAACTAAAGGAGTTAAAGCATCCTTTCCAGGATGTTGATGAAAAGTAAGGTAGTTGGACGGAAATTCCAAATTCTGAATCATGAGGGCTCCGGACGCAAGATCCCCTCATCCATGGATCTGGCCCTCGGCTCATCGGATCATCGAGCCATCTAAAAGCAACACTGTAATCAGTCGATGGATCAATGACCCGATGAGCCGATGACCCGATGGCCCGATCATTTGATGACCCGAGAATTCGAAACTGCACCTTGACTTGTCGGTGCACCGGCCATAGATTTCAAACCATGCCCGATAGGATCCAATCCGAAGCAGAACTCGAAGACCGACTCTCCACGCCCAGCGCGGAAGATGTGGCATTCTTTCGTGATTTGGAAGGCGATTTGATGATCATCGGCGTGGCCGGCAAGATGGGCCCCAGCTTGGCGCGGCGAGCGGCGCGCGCTGCCCAATCTGCCGGGGCGGAAGGGCGAATCATCGGTGTATCTCGATTCTCCGCCCCGTCGGCGGAACTTCACCTTCAACAAGCCGGGGTGGAAACCCTTCGCGCCGACCTGCTGGATTCCGGAGCTGTTTCTGCCCTGCCCGATGCGCGCAATGTCATTTTCATGGCGGGGCGCAAATTCGGCTCGACCGGCGCGGAGAGCTTAACCTGGGCGATGAACGCGTACCTCCCGGCCCTCATTGCCGAACGCTTTCGCCACTCTCGCATCGTCGCTTTCTCGAGCGGTAACGTTTATCCCCTCGTGCCCGTGGAATCCGGCGGCGCCACGGAGGACACACCCCCCGCGCCCGTCGGTGAGTACGCGCAATCGGTGCTGGCGCGCGAACGCATCTTCGAGCACTTCTCGCGTCGCCACGAAACTCCGGTCACCCTGCTGCGGCTGAACTACGCCATTGATCTTCGTTACGGAGTCCTGCTCGATATCGGCAGCAAGGTTTTCGAGGGCCGCACCGTGGACGTCACCATGGGCGCCGTCAACGTGATCTGGCAGGGCGATGCCAATTCCGTGGCGCTGCGCAGCGTCGCCCACTGCCAATCGCCTCCTCTCATTTTGAACTTAACGGGGTTGGAGACGCTCTCGATTCGAGCGCTGGCGAATCGCTTCGGCGAAATCTTTGGCAAAGCGCCGGTGCTGGAAGGCCAGGAAGCCGCGACCGCCCTGCTCAATAATGCCAGCCTTTGTCACCGCATGTTTGGCGCTCCCTCCGTGACGGTTGAGCAAATGATCGAGTGGACAGCGCGCTGGATCATGTCCGAGGGCCCCACGCTCAATAAGCCCACACATTTTGAAAGCCGGGATGGAAGATTCTAGTGACCCAACACCTCACCGTCGGTTTTCTCGGACTCAGCCATTTGCATCCGCGCCGTTACATGCCGCTGTTCCAGGCCATCGCGGGGGCCACGGTGGTCGCCGCCGCCGACTCCAACCCATCCGTGCTCGAGAGTTTTGCGAAGGACTTTCCCGTGCGGGGATACGCCGATTGGCGCCAATTGCTCGAGCGCGAGCGGTTGGACCTGGCGGTGATCTTTCTTCCCCATGCGGATTGTCCTGACGCGGCTGTGGCCTGCGCCCAGCGCGGTGTGCACGTGCTGGTGGAAAAGCCCATGGCGGCGAGCGCCGAAGGGGTGCGCCGGATGATCGCCGCCGCGAAGCAAGCCGGCGTAATCCTCTCCACGCCTTACGTGTGGCGTTACCATCCGGTCGCCCTGCAAATGAAAAAGCTGATCGAGCAGGGCGTGACGGGACGCATCGTGGGTTGCGAGGGCCGCTGCGCCGCCGGCCGCCTCTCCCGCTACACGGAGGCCCACGCGGGGTGGATGCTGGAAAAAGCCCGGAGCGGTGGCGGCCCCATGTTCAATCTCGGCGTCCACTGGATCGACCTCTACCGCTGGCTGCTGGCTGACGAGGTAGTGGAGGTAATAGGAAAAAACGTACATGTCAATCCGCAATATGACATTGAAGATAACTCTTTCGCACTCCTGACCTTTTCGCGAGGGACGGTCCTCGCCCTGGACATTAGTTATACGGTGCCGGAGTCGTATCCTTTTGGACGCGATCTCTACCTGGCGATACGAGGCGCCACGGGCGTGCTTTCCTGGAGCCCGTCATTCGAGGGCGCGAAGGAGCGACTGTTCGTGTGCAGCGATACCGGCGAGTACTCCCAGGCCTCTCACCAGCATGTGGATTTCAATCTCGCACCGCAGGCAGGCTACGCGGGAGTCATGGGCCATCACTTTCTCTCTGACCTTGTCGAGTCGATTGGTTCGGGCAAGCCACCCGCCATCACTGGGCGCGATGGGCTGAAAGCACTCGAAGTGGTGGAAGCGATCTATCAATCTGCCGAAAGCGGGCGGAGCATAAAGCTATAAACGGGAGACAATGTGAAGCGGAGGCTTAAAGTACGGGAGGCCGCAAAACGGCAGCCGCGGGCTTCTCCCCGGCGCGGCCCCCGACCGGGCACATGCAAGCTGCCAAGGGTCAAGGCGCAAGAGTGCGGCAAATATCAGGTAAAGGGGGGTTTGTTTTGAGGCCCAGACAACTGAGATACTGGCGGAGAGGCAGGGATTCGAACCCTGGGTACAGCTTTTGACCGTACAACGGTTTAGCAAACCGCCGCCTTAAGCCACTCGGCCACCTCTCCGCTCTTTTGGTTCAATAGCTTAGCACGACTCACCCCGCTTGTCGAGCTTTCCGCTAACAGTTACGCTAACAATTTGGGATAAATCGGCCTGACTTTCCTTACCCAGCCTCCAGGAGCCGAGAAGCTACATTTGCAGCCTCGCGTTCCCCTTCCCTGTCGGACTCGATATACCAATCCGCGGTCGTTTGCCAGCGTGAGTGACCCAATCTGTTCTGGATGACCTTGATCGGCACACCAGCCCGGTAAAGCATGGTTCCCGACCAGTGCCGCAGTTGATGCCAAGTGAGGTGAATCCCGGTCTTCGCCGCGGCTTTCTGTAACCCGCAGCGAAGGGCGTTCTGCTCGGTCATTGGCCGGTCTGGGTGTTTCGGATGAGCAAACACCAAGTCGTTTTCTGTGCTGTTGGGAGACAGCGCCTTGAGTTGCTTGAGCCTGGAGATCTCCGCCTCGGTGAGGTAGAGAGGTTTCTTGCTGCGATGGCCTTTGGTCAGGTGCTCTTCCCCGGCGTAGCTGGCCGTGAGAAACCATACGAGTTTGTCATCGAAGTTAATGGCTCCCCACTTTAGTCCCAAGGCCTCTCCGATTCGACAGCCGGTCACCAAGACGAACCAAGCGAGGGTCCGGTAGGGTTCTTCGAGTGAATCCAGTACAGCCTGCATTTTCTCTACACTGGGCACGGCTCTGGGCATGCGAGGATCGGCTTGGGGCATCTGGATGAGTGTCGCGGGGTTGGCGGTGATGTATTCATCCCGGATAGCCTGTCGAAAGAGGGAGCGAATAACCGTCCTGACGTTATCGCAGGTGTGCCTCGACTTAGCTTGGCCGTGCAGGCGGTTGATGAGCAGTTGTACGTCCCGCCTGGTAACCTGATCGAATTCCATGGCGCCGAGCGCTGGAAGAACATGGGCTTTAAGTATCTGGAGATAGGCCCGGCGCGTGCTGGGTTTGCGCTTGCTCACGAACTCAGGAATGTAATGATCTTCCACGTAACCTTTCACTGTCATCACCAACCG
>Ga0181539_1000289_pt1 | contig 61310 bp, 57 predicted proteins | sample PEATcosm2014_Bin_46_FD_119767 | JGI IMG/M metagenome (GOLD analysis project Ga0181539, IMG submission 119767) | Peatland microbial communities from MTU Mesocosm Facility, Houghton, MI, USA - PEATcosm2014_Bin23_60_metaG | ecosystem: Environmental > Terrestrial > Soil > Wetlands > Peat | place...
CCGAGACTCAGACGACCGCGCAGAACATGGTCAACACCGTCACCACGCAGGAACAGGCGATCTCCGGCGTCTCCCTGGACGAGGAAGCGGCCAATGTCCTGCAGTACCAGCAGTTGTACACCGACTGCGCGCACTACATGGCTACGGTCGGCCAGCTGACACAAACTCTCCTTTCATATATTAGCGGAGTTAGCTAATGAGAGTCACAGAACAGACTCGCGCGTCGTTGCTCCTGCAGGGAATTGACCAATATTCATCCACGATGAACACGCTCAATGAGGAGCTCTCCACCGGGATGAAGGTCAACGAGCCCTCCGACGATCCGGTCGCCACCGGCGCGATCATGCGCACGAACACCTACATCGCCGACCTCAACGAGGACATCTCCGTCATCAACACCGCGCAATCCGTCTCCCAGGCGGCCGGCACCGCGATGAGCAACAGCACAAGCATCCTCTCGGATGTGCAGACGGCGGCCACGGAGGCGGCCAACGGCACGGAATCCGCCTCACAGCTTCAGGCCTTGGGCACCCAGGTGAACCAGGACCTGGAATCCCTCGTCCAGGACGCCAACTCGCAGTTCGAGGGCAACTACCTGTTCTCAGGAACCGCAACCAACACGGCGCCCATCGCCGTGACGCGCGACGCCCAGGGCAACATCCAGGATATCACCTATGAGGGTTCGGACACCGACGTCACGTACCCCGTCGGCCAGGGCCGCTCCTCGGCCGCGAGCGTGACCGCCCAGGCGGCGTACATGAACGTTTTGTCAACGGTGAAGCAGCTCCGGGACGACTTGAACAACACGCAGGGACTCAGCAGCCAGGATCAGCAGGCGGCGATAAGTAATGACCTCAACGCGGTCACCACCGCCCAGAGCTCCTTCACGGCGCAGGCCGCCGAAGTCGGCTCGTACCAGTCCCTGCTCACCTCCCTCAACAGTCAGATGCAGAACTCACTGACCAATGCCCAGTCCACCCTCGCCAACTATCAGGACGCGAACACCGCCCAGATAAGCGTTCAACTGCAGTCCGCACAGACGGCGTACCAGGCGATTGTGAGTTCCGAAGCGAATCAGATGCAGCAACCCGATCTCTTCAGCTACCTGACGGGATGACCGCGAAGCCACGAGGCCGCGAACAGGCTTTGATCGTCTTCGCGGCCGGTTTTGAACGAAAGGAAAACAGGTGCGCTACAGAACGCGGCAATTGGGTGTCGTCGAGGTCGCAAAGGACAAGGTCCTGTGCTTCGTCGCGCCATTGCTCGGCTTCGAGTCGTTCCGCAAATACACCCTTCTCCCCGTCGCGGGCGCGAGGCCGTTTTTCTCCCTGCAGAGCCTGGAGGAGCCGCAGTTGGCGTTCCCCGTGATCCGCGAAGACGAACTGGCGATCGATTATCCGCTGTCGCCCGACGACCTGCGGCGCGTCGCCGCGGTTTCGAGGGGCGAGACGACCTGCTGGGTCGTCCTCGCCCTGCCGAACGACGGGACGCCTCTTCGCTTGAACTTGCGCGCCCCGGTGATCGTCAATGAGAAGAAGCAGCTCGCGGCGCAGATCGTCATCAGCGACGAGTGCCCCATCGGCCACACCCTGAATCTCGCCGCCGTCCAGGCTGAACGGCGCGACAGCGCTGCCGACGCTTCTACGGCGTCGGTCAGAAGCGTCCTCGCGTGAGAATAGCCCTCGTTATCCGAAGGGACCGACTTCCGCCGGCTCATCGGTCCTTCGGCACGCGGATTGCGCATTGGTCGTAAGTCGCGGAGAAAGGCCGAAAATCTGTTGAGAGAATGATCGCGTTGTCCAAATTCACATCGGACAACCCCGTGTCTTTGACTGATTCGCGCAGGGAAGCAAGGTAAGCCAGGGAAGGCCATCATGCTCGTATTGACGCGAAAGCCGCGGGAGACCATTCGTATCGGCGACGAGATCTGCATCACCGTCGTCTCGATCGAAGGAGGCGTCGTCAAGATCGGAATCGAGGCGCCGCCCCAGGTCCCCGTCCATCGCGGCGAAGTCTACCAGCGCATCCTCGAAGAGAACCGGATTGCGGCACGCAGTCTGCCGGGCAGTCTGCCCGCCGTCGCGCGCGATTGGAACGGTATGGGAAAGCGAGAGAAACTTGGCCCCCGCGACTGATAAGTCCGAAGTCGAAACGATGGATCGTGAAGTGCTTCATGCTTCGTCGCCCGAACTTCTGACCTCCGCCGGTTGGAACGATCGCGGCGTCCGGCTCTTCAAGGTCGGGCAGATGGACCAGGCCGCCGAGTGCTTCAAGAAGGCGTACCTGGCCGACACGCGAAACCTCAACGCACTCGAGAACCTTATCGAGCTCTTCATCCGGGCAGGCAGGTGCGTGCCGGCCGTAGCGCTCGCGTCGCAGTGGATCCGCTCGTATCCGCGTTGCGCCCGCGCCTGGATCGCCCGGGCGAAACTCCATCTGCTCGCCGGAGAGCTGGCTTCCGCAAAGTCCGCCCTCACCACGGCGCTGGAAATTGAGCCGGCCAATCCGGCCGTCCGGAGCGCGCTGGAATCTCTCGAATGCGGCACGCACCGCGATTCCATTCCGTCGTCCACAGTCGAGAGTCCAGTCATGCATGTTGTGAGTGCAGACCGCTGCGAGACCGGCTGCCGCCGCATTAGTGTTAATCTCGTCCTGCATAATGAAATAGAATTCCTACCCGGTTGGTATAAATCCGTCAGTAGTTACGCAGATGAAATCATTTGTGCCGCTCATGATTGTACGGACGGGTCGTTAGAATTTTTGAAAGCGTTGAAGCCTTCAATACCACTTCACATTATCCAATTTCCGTTCGACACAGTTTATAAACATGGTTTTTCTTACATGAAAAATCATATTTTAGCGATGTCTACAGGCGATTGGATCGTTTCGACTGACGCAGATGAAGAATTCGATTTTGATCGCAAAATACTCGAAACCAGCAAGTGCAATGTTATCCCGACACTGACATATCACCTTGGGTATAGATTGCCTCATTGGACATTGGATAATAAAGATCAAGTTAAAAAAGAAGCCAATTGGGAGAAGCATAGGCATTGGCGAATTGTCAGAAACCATAAGGGCATATCTTGGAAAGGAATTATTCATGAATCTCTACACGATAGCAACGGATTCCATGTTGCTACTTTAGAGACTGATCACAATACTATGCCGATGTATCATTATGGGGCTTTAGGTAATAAGAATAAGAGAGGATTCAAGGCAGGACTGTATGCTGAACTGCTATTGAGGGCATATGATGATAAGAAACTGCGTGAAGGTATAAATGATTGGTGGTTTAGTGTTTATGTGGAAGAACATAAGAATGACCTTATGAGACAAAGAGAAACGTTCAGAAAGACCGAGCTTCTGACCTCCGCCGGTTGGAACGATCGCGGCTTGCGTCTCTTCCAGGAGGGAGAGATGGACGCGGCCGCCGAGTGCTTCAGGAAGGCATACCTGTCCGACACACAAAACCTCAAGGCGCTTGAGAACCATGTTGAGGTGCTGATCCGCTCGGGCAGGTACGCACCTGCCGCCGTGCTCGCGTCGCAGTGGACCGATTCGCATCCGCGTTGCGCAGGCGCCTGGATTGCCCGGGCTAAACTGCATCTGGTCGCCGGAGAGCTGGCTTCCGCAAAGACTGCCCTCACCACGGCGCTGGAAATTGATCCGGCCAATGCGGCCGTCCGGAGCGCGCTGGAATCCCTCGGACGCGGAACGCGCGGCGATTCCGCCCCGCACTCCGCACCACGCACTTCGCGCCCTGATTCTCCGCTTCCGTTCCTGCGGCCGCTGAGCCTGATCTCGAAGGCGCCCGTCAAGAACGATCCGCCCGTGCTCTGCGTCGGGGCGGCGCTGCATCCGGGCGGCTACAGCCATTGGACCAAGCAGACCGTGGTCTGGCTGCGACGCGCGGGCATGCGCGTCGGGCTGGACAAGTACGCCGGCGAGACGGTGGACTCCTACCTGTGCGCACTGGATCTCTCGGATCTCCATAGCCTGAAGGAGGCGCTGGAGGAACGCATCCGCGACGGCGTACTCGTCATGATCCATCAGCCGGCGCTCGCCGTCGGCAACGTGGACGTCTACGAGCGTGTGCGCTGGCAGTACCCGCAGCAACTGGCGTACGTGGGCATGACCACGTTCGAGACCGAAGGCCTTCCCAAGCACTGGGTCGAGGCCTGCCACGGTATGGACGAGATCTGGGTGCTCAGCCAGCGTGACGTTACTGAGTTCGCGCGGGGCGGCGTGGATGAACGTCAGCTCTGGGCGACGGGGTTCGGCCTGGACCCGGCGCAGTACGAACCAAGCCGCACCGAGCCGTTGCCGGTCCCCGGGCGCCGGCCGTTCATGTTCCTGAGCACGTTCCAGTGGCAGCCGCGCAAGGGCTGGCCGATCCTAGTCGAAGCGTTCGCGCGGACGTTCAGCCGGCACGACGACGTCTGCCTGGTGATCAAGACCGGCCGACACGGCGCCGGCGAGATGAGCGCCGACGATCAAATCACGCGCTGCCTCAACGCGAGGAACATCTCGCGCGAACAGGCGGCGCCGATCATTGTCATCGAAGCCCCGCTGGGCGATCGCGACATGACTTCGCTCTACCGAGCCGCGGACGCGTTCGTGCTGCCCACGCGCGGCGAAGGCTGGGGCATCCCGTTCATGGAGGCGATGGCCATGGGCCTGCCGACCATCGGCACGCGCTGGGGCGGCCACCTCGATTTCATGAACGACTCCAACAGCTACCTGATTGATATCCGCGGTTTGATCGTGGCGGACGACGAAATGCTCAAATTCAGCCCCGAGTACCGGGGACTGCGGTACGCCGACCCGGACATGGAACACCTGATGGTCCTGCTGCGGCGAGTGCACGACGAGCGCGATGCCGCCCGCGAGAAGGGGCGGCGCGCGCGGCGGGATATCCTCGCGAAGTGGACCCACACGCAGTATGCGGAGCGCATCCGCCAGCGCTGCCGCGAGTTAATCGGCCGCGCGGAAGGACGACGGATCAGCTCGGGCCGCGCCTGCAAGCCGCCGCGCGCAGATCTGCTTCCGGTCATTATCCATGGGCCCGCGCTCGATCCATGCGGATACGCCCACGATTTTCGCAACATGGCGCTCGCAATGCGGGAAGAGGGCGTGGACGTGCGGCTCGACCATCAGCGCTGGAACCAGCGCGACAACCTGGTCAGTGCCAGCGAGTGCGCCGACATCGTTTCGATCATGAATCCCGAGCCGCCGAACGGGCGACACATTTCGATTGAGAACCCCCTGCTTCCGCCTGAACGGAACAGCAATGCCTTTCGTGTAGTCCGGGTGTTCTGGGAAACCGACCGAATTCCGCCGAAGATGGCGGCGCAGTTCGCCGGCGCCGATGAAATCTGGGTGGGCAGTTCGTTCAACGTCGAGGCGCTGGCGCGCTGGGGAATCCGCCGCGACAAGATCAAAGTGTTGCCAACGGCGGTGGCCGTGGAGCGTTACGGCGGACACGTGCAACCTTTGCCCTGGGCCGACGAACGCCGTTTTACGTTCCTGGCCTGCTTCGATGTCTCTCTGCGCAAAGGGTGGGACCTGCTCTTCCGGGCGTTCTTCGACGAGTTCAAACCGTCGGAAAACGCGCGCATCGTCTTAAACGTTCACAGTTCGTCCGCGAGCCATCGCAAAGATCTGATCCGCCACCTCGAGCGCTGGGCCAAGGCATTCGCGGGCCCCGCGTGGGTGACCGAAAGCAACGAATGGCGCTTGCCGGAGCCGCTGCTCTGCACCGGCGAAGACCTGCACGCCGACGAGATGGCGCGGTTCTACCGTTCCGGCAATGCCTACGTCATGCCCAGCCGCGGCGAGGGCTGGGGAATTCCGGCGATGGAGGCGATGGCTTCCGGCCTGCCCGTTATCGCCACCGCCTGGGGCGGACAGATGGATTACATGGACGACGAGACCGCGCTGCTGGTCCATTGCAAGCCGGCGCCGGTGTCGGCGGATGCCTGCCGCGAGAACGCGTGTTTCGCCGGGCAGATGTGGGCCGAGCCCGACCTGGCCGATCTTCGGAAAAAGATGCGGCTGGCGAAGGACCAGCCGGCCGTCGCGCAGTCGAAAGCCGCCGCCGCGCAGCGCCGCGTCCGGGAAAAGTACAGCCGCGAGGCAGTCTCGGCGCTGGTCATCGAGCGGCTCAAGGACGCGTCCCAACGCGCGAAAAGCGCGCCGCGCAATCATGGCGCCGCCTCCGTCACGGCCGCGCGCTCGAAAAAAGTAATCGTCTGGGAAGGCTGCCAGCTCTATCGCAGCAGCCTGGCCCTGGTGAACCGCGAACTTTGCAGCCGCATCGCCGGCAGCCGGGACTTCCGCCTGCGCCTGCTGCCGCTGGAGCCTGAGCAGCACGCCGGCGTCTGCGCGCCGCAAGTGGCGCGCCGGCTTCAGTCGCTGATGGGCGCGAAGAGTTCCGATCCCTGCGACGTGTACATACGGCACGGCTGGCCGCCCGACTTTACCCGGCCGCCGCACGCGGGAAAGTTCGTGATCTTCCAGCACTGGGAGTACGGAAAGATTCCGCCGGCGTGGGTCGAGCCGATCAATCGCCAGGTGGATGAGGTGTGGGTGGCCTCGCGGCACGTCTTCGAGACTTTCGTGGCCAGCGGAGTCTCGCCGGAAAAGGTCTGGCGGGTGCCGCTTGGCGTCGCCACAGCCGTGTTCAAGCCCGAAGGCCTGGCGATGAACCTGAAGACCGACAAGAAGTTCCGCTTCCTCTTCGTCGGCGGGACGATCTGGCGCAAGGGAATTGATGTGCTGCTCAAGGGCTACTGCTCCGCCTTCGGCCGCGCCGACGACGTGTGCCTGGTCATCAAGGACATGGGCGCGAACTCGTTCTACAAGGGCCAGTGCGCCGCGGACGCCATTGCCGGGCTGCAACAGCAGCCGAACGCGCCGGAGGTGCTCTACCTGACCGGCGACCTCAGCGAGCAGGAGATGGCGCGGCTGTACCGCTCGTGCCACTGCCTGGTCCATCCGTACCGCGGCGAAGGGTTCGGCCTGCCGGTCGCCGAAGCCGCCGCGTGCGGGCTGCCCGCGATCCTGAGCGTTGGAGGCGCGGCCGACGATTTCGTGCCGCAGGAATCCGCGTTTTTCGTGACGACCCGCCGCGCGGCGGTCCGGCTGGAAGCGTTTGACGTGGACGGATGGGTGCTCGAACCCGAGGTGAAATCTGTGGCCGAACTCATGAGATGGGTATTCACGAAAGAGGAAGAGCGCCGGTCCAAAGCCAAGCGGCTGAGCGCCCACGTCCGCAACAATTTCAGTTGGGAGCGCGCCGCGGAGGTCGCGGAGATGCGGCTCAAGTGCCTCTGCGCAACGTAGGCGGCACGGGGGCGCCAATGCTCCCGAGCCGGCATCCGGCAACTATGGGAGAGAGGAAACATGGCCAGCAAGGGAAACCGATTGGCCGAAGCCGAGAGGGCGCGCATCGCCTCGAACCAGGAGACGATTCTGGCGGCGCTGATGGACACGGCCGACCCGAACACGCCGCCGACGGAGGACGAGATTCTCGGCTTGATCCTCGGCGAGGTGGCGTTCATGCACAAGGCAGGGGTGTTTGCACGCCCGAGCCGCCTTGGCCATTCCGGGACCGGCCTGTAATGCAGAACATCCTGGTGATGCAGTTGTTCCGGCACGGCGCCGTGCTGCAGAGCACGCCGGCGCTCTCCGCCCTGCGGAAGAGCCTCCCGGGCGCGCGTCTCCACGTGCTCGTCTGCAAGCCGTTCGGCGACAGTCTCCGCGGGAACCCGGACGTCGACGAGATCATCGAGTGGGATGTTGCGGGAGCGCTTGCGCCCCTGGACTCGCTCGACGTGGAATCGGCCGGCGCCCAGGCGACCGACGAGCGGCTTTCCGAATTGAAAGATTCCCTCCGGCCGTTTCGGGGGCGGCGCTTCGATGTCGTTTACAATCTATCGAACAACGCCTTGAGCGCGCTGGTCGCTTACCTGCTCAGGCCGCGCCAGGCCGCCGGGATGGTCTTCTGCCGCGACCGCAGCTACCGCGTCCGAAATGATTGGTTGCGTCATCTCTTCGCCGGCGGCAACGTGCGGTCGCTCAATGTCTTCAACCGTGTGGACATTTTCGTCCATGCCTGCGAAGGAGATTCCTCCGCCGGGCGCCGGCCGAGCGTAGCGGTGACGGCGGCGGACGAGCGGTATGCCGAAGAGGCTCTCGGCGGCCGCTTGGCTCGCGCGCCGATCGGCATCCAGTCTGGTGCGCATAAGGATGCCCGGCGCTGGCCGGCGGCCCATTTCGCGCAGCTTGCGAGCGGCCTGATCAGGAACGCAGGCGCTCCGGCGCGATCCGGCCATGATTTGCTCTTCTTCGGCAGTACCGACGAACGGGCGGAAATCGAGCGGATCGCCCGCGGCGCCTCGCCCGACGGGAAAGGTTGGCTCAACCTGGCCGGGCGGACCTCGTTCGGCCGACTCGCAGCCCTGCTCAAGCGCTGTCGCCTGCTGGTGTCGAACGACACGGCGACCGCTCACGTCGCCGCCGCGGTGGGTACTCCATGCCTGGTCCTGGCATTCGGCGCGTCGAACGGATCCGAGACCGGTCCGTACGGCGAAGGCCACTTCGTCCTCGAACCGAGGATGCCGTGTTTCCCCTGCCAGTGCGGACAACTCTGTTCGAGCCTCGCGTGCAGGGAACGACTGACGCCCGATCTTGTCCTCGCGGCCGTGGAGTGCGCGCTCTCCGACGGCCGCGACATCGCCGGCCTGCTCCGAAGCGAGGAGGCCGTCCTGTACCGGTCGCGCTGGATGCCGGACGGGCTGTGGGGCCTATATCCTCTTACCGGGCCGATGCTCACGCTCAAGGATCTGCTCCGTTTCATGATGAGGAGCTGCTTCCGCCATCAGCGGCTCGCGGGTCCGGCAATGCCCGGCGTCCGCCGGGAGTGGCATCCCTGGCTCGACGAAATCTTCACCTGGTATTCACTCGGCGGCCGTGAGGCGCTGCTCAGCCAGTGCGCGGCCGCGGCGGAACAGTTCGCGATGCTTCAACGGTTCGCCATGCTGGGCATCGAGACCGCCAACGCGGCGGTGATACAGGCCCCGGCGCAGAACGGCAAGGTTGCTCACCGAACAACCCGCCAAGCTCCCGGGTTCGAACGGCGGATTCTGGCGCTGGAGGAGAATGAAATGCTGCGTCCGCTGGTCGCCGCCTTCCGGCAGTCCCTGCCGGACATCGAATCTCTGCCGCCGCGGCAGAGAGCCGTAGCGCGCCGCTGGAACTGCCACACGCTGGCGGAGGAAAGCGCGTTCATGACGCGGGCGCTGCGCGACTTCGAGCGCAGATGCGAAGGGCATTGCCGTCAGCCCTCCGCCGCCGCTGGAGCGCAGGCGCTCTCGTGTTGATCGCCGAACGTTCAGGAGAGAGAAATCTTATGCCCGAATCCGCATTCAAGAGACTCTCGTTGTGCATGATCGTCCGCGACGAGGAGCAGTTGCTCCCCGGCTGTCTGGAGAGCGTCCGCGGCGTCGTGGACGAGATCGTCGCAGTGGATACGGGCTCGTCGGACGCGACGCCGGAGATCGTGCGGGCGCATCATGGCCTGCTGCTGCGGCGCGCGTGGCAGGAGGATTTCGCCGCTGCGCGCAACGTCTCGCTCGACGCGGCGACGGGAGACTGGATCCTCTGGATGGACGCCGATGAGCGTCTGCGGCCTGAAGAGCACGGGCGACTCCGGCGACTGATCGAGCGGAACACCTCTGAGGACGCGTTCCTTGTCCCCATCCGAAGCGACACGCCCACCGGCGCGCAAGTGACGCGCGCGCACCGGCTGTTCCGCAATCGCAGGGGAATCCGGTTCTCCGGGCGGATCCATGAACAGATCTCGCCCTCGTTCGCGCGAATGCGCGCCCGCGAGGGGCCTTGCGCCGATTTCACCATTGATCATCTCGGGTACAACTTCACCGCGGACAAACTCCGGCGCAAGTACGAGCGCAATCTGAAGTTGCTCAACGCCGCGAAGCGGCAGGATCCGCGCGATGCCTACGTGCGGTTCTGCCTCGCCCAGACGCTGATGCTGCTGGGCAATGCGGCGGGCGCGGAAAGCGAAATCCGTGCGGCGCTTGGCCAAGTCCCGTTCGAACCGATCTCGAAACGGCTGCCCGATGACATCCGCGCGGCCGCGTTCAACAACCTGGCGGAATGCGCGCTGGGCCGCGGCGCGCCCGAGGAAGCGCTGCAACGATGCGCCGAGTCCCTGGGCATCTGGCCGAAACAGGTTACGGCCCACCTGGTGGCGTACCGCGCGCACCAGCGGCTCCGCCATGCCGAGCAGGCCCTGCAGGCGCTGGTCGCGGCGGACCGGCTGCTCGATCAACCCGCGGCCGGACGCCCGGCAATTGAAGTGATGGTGGATCGCGCAGAGTTGTGGAGCGCGATGGGCCAAAGCCAGTTGCAGCTCGGTCGGCCGGCGCAAGCGCGGCAGAGCCTCCAGCGGGCCCTGGCCGCCCGCAAGGGCAGGTGCGAAAGAACTCTGGCCGCCCTTGCGCAATGCGCCATCGCCGAGGAAGCGCTGGACGAGGCTCTTCGCCTGGCGAACGAAGCCTCCGCCCTCGCGCCCGAGAATGACGGCCTGGCGGACCTCACCTGCTTCATTCTCCTGAAGCTGGGGCGGTTCGACGACGCGGCGGAGCGCATGCGCGGCCTGCTTGAGCGACGGCCGACCGACCAGATCCTCCGGCGCCATCTCGTCGGCGTCCTGGCCAAGGCGGGCCGCCCTCAAGAGGCGCTGGCCGCCGCGAGAGTTGCGGGCGGATCATCTCCCGATCCCCGAATCCCCTCCCTGTGAAAGGGCGCCATGCACGGCAAGCGAGAAAAATCGGAATTTCCTAAAGTTGCGCATTCCGGCCTCGATAATTGCTGTGAATGGTGGCAAAGACACTCGCGGATGAGTGCGCGGTCCTTGGAGGGAAAGGAGTTAGCGATGAACAGCGCGGCCTCATCAGAACTCGGTTTTCTGAGCGAGGCGACGGACGCACGTCATGTAGTCGCAGCCCCCACGGGCAAGGATGCCCTTGGGCAGTTTGTCCCGTTTTGGGTCTCTACAAGGAGATAGTTACTCATGTCTAATATTGCACAGATTGCGACGAACGTGAACGCGCTGAACGCGCTGAATGCGTTGAACAGCATCAACAGCCAGTTGAGCAATAACGAGCTTAAGCTCGCGACCGGCTTGAACATCAACAGCGCGTCGGACAATCCGGCCGACTGGGAGATCGGCACGAGCCTGCAGAACACCGCGAACGGCCTCACCCAGGCGCTTGCCAACGTGAACGACGCGCAGAGCCTTCTCGGCGTCGCCCAGGGTGGCCAGCAGGAAATCCAGAGCATTCTCGGGACGATGCAGACCGAGGCCACCCAGGCCGCGAACGGCACGCTGGGTGCCAGCCAGCTCAGCGCCATCCAGAGCGAAATCACGGCCCAGTCGAAGGAGATTGACTCCGTTGTGGGTCAGACCACTTACAACGGAATCAGTTTGCTGGGTGGCAACTTCACCGCGTCTCTGCAGGTCGGCGCTGCGACGACGGACACCATGGCGATCTCCATCACGCAGAACTTCGGCTCGGCCAGCCTCGGTGTGGCTAGCCTGGACGTGACGACCGCCGGCGGCGCCACCGCGGCGCTTACTGCCATCACCGCCGCGATCGCATCGGTTGACGCCAGCATGGGCTCCGTGGGTTCGTACGGCAGTGCGTTGAACTTCACGAGCGACCTGCTGAACACCATGATCACCAACACCCAGGCCGCACAGGGCTCCATCATGGACGCCAACGTGGCGCAGGTGCAGATGAATGTGTCCACGGAGCAGATTCTGCAGGAAACGGCCACGGCTGCATTGAGCCAGGCGAACGTGGATCCTCAGGCTCTGCTCAAGCTGTTCCAGTAATGCGTAAAGGTAGTTCGGCGACGAGGACGAGGCCCTGCGATGGCCTTGTCCTCGTCACCTCGTACCCGCTGATATAGAACGCGACGCCTCGCGGCCAAGGACGGAGAACGACATGCCGGTCGGATTGCAAGCCAAAAAGCAGTACATCGAGGACCAGCTCTCGGGACTGAGTCCCGTCCAACTCCTGATCCGGCTGTACGACGTAGCCGTTGTGAGTTGCGCGCGCAGGGATCGGCAGCGGCTGAACCAGGCGCTCGTCCAACTGATCGGCTCGCTGAACTTCAAGCATCAGGAGACCTCGCTCGGCTCATTCAGGCTCTACAACTATTGCCTGCGCCAGGTGCGGATGGGCCGGTTCGACGAGGTGAAAACGATCCTAATCGGATTGCGCGATGCATGGGTGCAAGCGGAGCGGAAGCTCCAGGCGGAAGCTGCAGTTCCAAACCGTTGGGATGAACGCTCCGTGCGTTGACGATTCAGGGCGCTTCAGGAGGCAGGCCTATGGCGAGCACCAGTGGTGCTAATTCGATATCGTTGTCCAGCCAGTCCAGCATCTACAGCACGATCTCGACGCTCATGGAGGCGGTGGACGCGCCGATCACGGCCGAACAGACCAAGGTCACGAACCTCCAGAACCTGAACACCATCTACGACACTGTGGAGAGCGACCTCTCCGCGTTGGACTCGGCGGCCACCGCCATGACCGATGCGGTGGCGCAGCCCCTGGACGCCCGCACGGTGTCCAGCAGCGATTCGAGCATCGTCACGGCCACCGCCACCTCTTCCGCCGCGCTCGCCACGCACTCGATTTCCGTCTCGCAACTGGCCAAGCAGGACACCCTGGTCTCCAATCAATACTCAAACGACGGTACGGATATCGTGGGTGCCGTAGGCGCAGGCACGGATTCGTTCACGATCACCGTGAACGGCAAGAGCCAGGACGTCTCCGTGACCTTGACCGCAGGCGAGACCAACAGCGCCGTCATCTCGGCGGTTGCATCCGCCATCAATTCGGCCTTTGCGGGCGTGGACAGCGGCGACGCGGTCGCAGCCACGGCCCTCGCGGACACCCCGACCACGAGCAAGCTCGTGCTCCAGAGCGACCAAACGGGCGAGACGTACGCGATGACCGTGTCCGACGACGCCAAGGGCGGCACCCTGCTCGCCACTCTCGGCGTCAACGACCAGTCCGCCGCGACCGACACGACCGGCGGATACATCTACGCCGACTCGGCCCTGGACGCCCAGATGACGGTGGACGGGGTGGGCGTCACGCGGGATTCCAACACCATCAGCGATGTGTTGCCGGGCGTCACGCTGAACCTGGTCGGCCAGCAGGCTTCCGGCGACAACCCCGTAAGCCTGGTCGTCAGCCCCGATACGGACGCGATCAACGCCGATGTCCAGGACTTCGTCACGAACTACAATACCGCGATCTCGTACCTGAACAGCGAGACCGCCGTCAACGCCAGCACCGGCGCCTCCAGCGCGCTTTCCTACGAGCCCATGTATGAGAATTTAATCGGAACCCTTCGCTCGACGGTCAGCGCCGCGGTCCCGGACACCGGCTCGTCTGCGGTGCAGACCCTCGCCGATGTCGGCATCACCCAGGCGTCCGACGGCACGCTTTCGCTCGACACCGACACGCTTGACCAGGCGCTCTCATCGAGCCCCTCAGCCGTGGCGGCCCTCTTCAACTCGACGAACGGCATCGCAAACCAGGTGAACACGGTGCTGACGCCCTTCACGCAGACCGACGGCATCATGGCCGCCGAAACAAGCAATACGAACACTCAAATAGCTTCCTTGAACGCGATCATCAAGCAAATGAATGCCGCCGCCGCCGTGAAGGAGACTCAATACGTGAATGAATATTCCCAGTTGCAGGCGCTCCAAAGCAAAACGGCCGAACAGCAGAGCTACATGCAAACCATCCTGGAAATGATGGCGGACGGCACCACGGCCTGACCGGCCGTCTTATGAAGCCGATCCTTGAAATGGAGACAGCTTGACGCAATCACCGTTGTCGGATAAAGTCGGGCCTTTGGCTATGGCAAATGCCGAGGCGGACACGACCGCTGAAGCGACGCCGGCCCAGGAAATCGCCCATGAGCTGGACGAATTGCGCACGCTGTCGGCGCGTTTTCGACATCTTGCGCCCACCGCCGGGGAGCCGGTGCTGCGCGCCATCCTGCTCAAGCGCGAGGCGCTCCTGGGGTCCATCGGCACGGGCATCGGCCGGCTGGCGCAGTCCGCACAGAGCGCCGGCGCCGCGCCGGAAAACGCCGGCGAGCAGAGCGCAGTCTTTGCCCAGGTGTTGCGAGAGGTCTCAGCCATGGACCGCGAATCGCAAGCCGCGCTCAGGAAACGCGCGGACGAGATCGCCGACGAGATCCTGAAACTCAGGGCCGGTAAAAAGTGGAGGCAAAGCAACACGCGATGAACACGAACCCTGTCAACGGGCTTGGGGCGCTCCAGAACTCCATGCCGATCGAACCCCGGAACGCCAGCCAGACATCCGCTCCTCAAACCGCGCCGGGCGCCGCAGCCGACAGCGTCGAATTCTCGGACGACGCCAGAAAGCTGGCCGCCGGAGCACTGGGCGCCGACGAAGGCGCCGCGGGGCAAGACTCGGGCGAAGAGCGCATCGCGGCGGCGCGGCAAAAGCTGCTTTCGGGGCAGCTTTCCGGACCCGCCGTCTATGACAAGACCGCCGAAAACCTGCTCCGTTCCGGCGACCTGGACCAGGTGCAAGAAAATGGCGACGACCCAAGCGCGGGCGCCTGAATTCGCCGGCCGCCCGTTCATCGGCGTCCAGTTCCGCTGCTGCGGCGTCTACAGCCGCGTCTATCGCAACCCGGCCGGAACGGCCTATGAAGGGCGATGTCCTCAATGCCTGCGGAGCCTTCGGGTGGCCGTCGGGCCGAAGGGGACCGATCAACGGTTCTTCGAGACGGTTTGACGCCGATGCGGAGAGCGACATGAACAAGCTGGCGAGGCTCCCTTTGCGCGCGGCTCCGATTCTCCTGGCATTCGCGATTTCCACCCTTGCGTTTTCCGCCGAGTTGTCCGAGGTCGAATACCGCCCCACCGTGCTCGTCTGCACTTTCGATGCGCCCGACCTGCCGCCCGAAAAGGGCTTCCTGGCCGCAGAGACCGTCGCGGCGGCGCTCGAGGCCGGCGGGTTGACGCACGCCTCTCGGCCGCAGTACAAGCCGACCCAGGATTGGGATTACTCGGTCGAAGCCGCGCCGCTGAGGGAGGCCCGGAAAGAGGGCCCCGGACGCGGGGATCCGACTGCGAGCAACGCCTACGTTTCGGCCGCGCCGACGACCCGGCTCAAGGAAGCGTCAAGGCCCGACGCCGACTTCCGCGTTGAGGGCGCGGTGACGCAGATGGCCAAAGGGCCGGCCACAAGAACCTGGTGGGTGAGAGCCGCACTCTACGATGAAGCGACGTCCGAGAAACTCCGGACCGCTTCCGCCTCCGCCGACGGCGATGCGGGCCTGCTGGAAGCTTCGAAGGCCGTTGCGGCGGAACTGGAAAACGTGTGTAAGTTCCATGTGCTCGAGGAGCGGACCGAGGCGGTGCGCCGGTCGGTCGAGATCGGCGACATGTCGCGCGCGACGGCGTTGAAACGCCTCGACGAAATGCGGCAGCGCTGGCCGGACGTCCTGCCGCCGCCGGCCATGGGACTTCTGCTGGCCTCGACCGCGAAGCCGGCGGACCCGCAGGCGGTGATGCAATGGGGCGCCTGGACCGTCGAGCGTCTGCCGGACGCCGGCCTCGCCGGCAAGAGGTTCGTGCTGCGGCTGGGCATCGGAAATCCGTACGAACTGCTCGCGGCCGCGTACGAGTCCGCCGGCAAGACGGCCGAGGCCGCCGCTGTCCGACGCCAGGCTGAAGAAGAGGGTTACACGCGGCCGGAAAAAGCCGGGGCGAGCGGCAAGCCGCTGCCTCAAAGCGCGGACAAGCCGGGGAATTGAACCGCAATCGTCGTCGCCTCCAGGGCAAACGTTCGAGGACGGAGGCGAAACGTAACTTCCATTCTGCTGGAGATTGATGATGGCTCAGCGCGTGGCGATTCTGACCGGTGGCGGCGACTGTCCCGGCCTGAATGCAGTGATCCGGGCGGTGGCCAAGACGGCCATCCTCCAACACGGCGCCGAGGTGATCGGCATCGAGGATGGGTTCGAGGGGCTCATTAGAGGGCGGATGCGCCCGCTCGACTACCTGTCGGTCTCGGGCATTCTCGCACAGGGCGGAACGATCCTCGGCACGAGCAACCGCGCCGATCCCTTCTGCTATCCGGTCGAAGGCGGCGGCGAAGCCCGATACGAGGACGTTTCGCAACGGGTCGTGGCCACGTTCCGCTCCATCCGCGCGGACGCGCTCGTGGTCATCGGCGGCGACGGCAGCCTGACGATCGCGAGCCGGCTGTGCAAACTGGGCGTTCCCTGTGTCGGCGTGCCGAAGACGATTGACAACGACCTGTTCGGCACGGACCAGACGTTCGGGTTTGATTCCGCGCTCGTGACGGCGACCGAGGCGGCGGACAAGCTCCATACCACAGCCCAGGCGCATCACCGCGTGATGATCCTCGAGGTCATGGGCCGCAACGCCGGCTGGCTGGCGCTGGGAACCGGCGTGGCCGGCGGCGGAGACATCATCCTGATCCCCGAGATTCCGTACCGGCTGGAGGCGGTGCGCGACTACATTCTGAAGCGGTCCGCGGCCGGCAAGCGGTTCAGCATCCTCGTCGTCGCCGAAGGCGCGAAGCCGATGGGCGGGCGCGTGGTGGTACTGCGCCGCGTGGCGGACGGCGCCGAGCCGGTCCGGCTGGGCGGAATCGGCAACAAGCTGCGCGACGACATCGAGGAGGCGACCGGCATCGAAACGCGCGCGACGATCCTGGGCCACTTGCAGCGCGGCGGGTCGCCTTCGCCGTTCGACCGCATCCTCGCCAGCCGCCTCGGCCGCGAGGCCTGCGAACTGGCGATGAGCGGCCGGACCGGTTTTATGGTGGGACTGCGCGGGCCCGAGATCGTTCCGGTGCCGCTCGAGCAGATCGCGGGCAAGCAGCGCCTCGTCGAGCTGAACAATCACCTCCTGCAGACGGCCCGCTCCGTGGGCACGTGCTTCGGCGACGGCGTCTAGGAAACGAAGCGCGCTTGGATGAGTGGCGAAGCCATCCGTCATTCATCGCCGCGCCTGCGGCCCTGGATCAGATGCTGGCGTAGCGCGTGCAGTTGCGCCCGGAGCCCTTCCCCTGGTAGAGGCACTTGTCCGCTTCGTCAATGATGAGGCTGCCGTCCAGACCGGGCGAATCGAACCCGACGTGCACCGCCCCGACGCTGACCGTGATTCCGGGCACTCCCGGCGCCCAGCCTTTGGACGCTTCGGCCATGCCGAGGCGGAACTTCTCCGCCACGATGATGATCCCGTTCAAGTCCGTCTCCGGCAGCAGGACCACGAACTCCCCGCCGTCCAGCCGGGCCGCAACGTCCGTGCGCCGGATTTCTTTCTGGAGGAACCTGGATAAGCCCGCGAGCACCTTGTCGCCGGCCGCGCGGCCGTAAGTGTCGTTGACCTTCTTGAAGTGGTCAATATCCAGCATGAGGAACCCCAGAGAGTGTGCATAGCGCCGGGCGCGGGCGATCTCGGCGACGAAGCGCTTGAGGAAGTCGCGCCTGCTGGGAAGCTCTGCCTGTTCATCGGCGGCGGACCGTTTCAGGTCTTCCGCTTCGGCCTTCATCTGGCGCAGCTCGGCCGCGTGCTCTTCGCTTCGTTCTTCAGGCGCCTGCGCAGGGGCGCGCGGTTCGGCGCCCCGCTTCCTCAGTTCCCGCCCGGCCTCGAGCCGGACTGCTTCGTACGAGGGAATTTGGTGCGGGTCGAGGTCGAAGAGATCGCAAAACTGGCGCACATCGTGGGCCACCTGTTCGAGGATGTCGTCGAGCACCTCATGCGTCAGGTTGAACTGCTCTTTGGCCTCGCCGGCTATCGTCATGTGGATAATTCCCCGAGCCTTGCTGTAGAAAAGATGCGATATCTTCGAGCAAAGGAGGAGCACCCGCGCCAGCCAGATGGTGCCCGGGCTGGCGCCCAGCGTCGTGCCGCTGTCCGGGTCGTGGTGGAAGCGGATCGGGCCGTAAACCTCTTCGGGGATTCCCCAGTTCCGGAGCAGCTCCGAACCGACCCGGGCGTGAGTGAAGCCGAGGACACGCTGTTCGACCTCTTCGATGCGCGTGGTGGGATGCGCGCGGCGACTTTCGAGGATTTTTGCATACCGGTCCGGCACGGCGCATTGCAGCGCAAGGATGCCCACGTCCTGGAGAATGCCGGCCGCAAATGCATCATCGCGCTTGGCCGGCCGGATCCGTTCCGCCACGATGCGCGCGCTTACGGCCGTCGTCAGCGCGTGTCGCCAGAACTGATCGATCTCAAAACTCTCCGGGATTTTCGGCTTGATCTGCGATTCGAGGCCGAAGCTGAGGACCGTCATGTGCGTGATCTTCAGGCCAATGCGAACGATCGCCTCGTTGATGGTGGTGATTTTGTTGCGCGAGGCGAAATAGGCGGAGTTGCTCATCCGCAGGAGCTTGGCGACCAGGGCGGGATCTGCGCTCATCACCTTTTCCAGGCGCGAGAAGTCCACGTCCGGATCCCGGCTCAGGGCGAGCATGTTGGCTGCCACGACCGGCACGGAGGGCAATGAATCGCTGGCCAGGACTCGTTCGAGGAGCGTCTCCGAAGACGTCTCTTGAGCGTCGGCGACCATCGCACTGCCTTCCCGCTTTCGCCCCTCGACCAACCACCAATATACTTGCCGCGGGCGATTTCCGCAAGTTTTGCCGCGGCGATCCCCGCTTGCGGAATCGCTCAGGAAGGACGGAATGTCGGCGATCCGGTTTTCATTGGCGCGACCGCGCAGGGTGGGAAGGCGCCCGCTTCCACTTCCCGCCCCATGCCCTGCAGGGTTCTTAGTACAGCATTTCAGAAGTCCGCTCGGACTTATGAAATGCAGTACTTAGGCGGTGTACTCCATGCCGCCGTTATTCTGCACTGGCGCGGATTGCCCCGGCGCGTTCGGGTTGCCTGCGGCAAGGATTGTCTGAAGCCACGTCGTGGGATTATTCGAGGCAGGCCGGGTGGCGCTCGGTGACGACGTGCTGCTGTTGGCCGTCCCGCTGGCGTCCGTACCGTGGTGATGATGATGTCCTTGCGCCCTCTGGGACATCATCTGCTTGACGGCGCCCGCAAATTGGCTCAGGGTGAGCCCATTGCCTGTGGTGTTGAACTGCTGATAGAGCAGGTCCGCAGCAGCGGTCGTCGAAGCCGAAGCCCCTGACGTCGAGTTCGCCCCCATGAACTGGCTATAAAAGTTCTCGAACTCGCTCTTGGAAATGGTGCCGTTGCCGCTCGTGTCCGCAGCTTGGAACATCTGCTGTATCAGCAGTTGTTGCATCGCTGCGAAGTTGGTCTGATACGTCCCGGAAGTCCCCTGCGTCGAAGAGATGGCGTCTACCACGGTCCTCCCTCCCCAAATTGTGTTGCTTCAGCGCAAGGTGCACGACTCCCTCGCGCCGATGAACTCCGGGAAAGCCCGGTGCTTCCCGAATGCATCACGACCCCGCGAACCAGGCGCGTTCCGAGGATACGTCCCTACAATTATTATCGGCACGAACTTCGGGGCCTTTACGCACCTTTTCAAGGTTTTTTCGGAGAAAAAGAGGCCTGGGAACTGTTGAAAAATCCGCCAACTTTCTCCGGTTCGAGCAAGGATATCAGGCTCTTTGAGGAGCGTCGGATGGTCGGCAATCCGGACTGGCGATGACGAGCGCGGCTGGAGGTGTCTTTTCGGCGGTCGTAAGGGTGCCTGAAGCGCCCGGAAGCGCCTCAGAATTGCGCGGCACGACTGTCATTTCATCCTGAGTTCCTAATATCGGGCGCGGGAGAGACTCTAAGCAGCACATCCCGCGGCAGCGTCGCCGCCAGGCGCAGAGCTTCGGCGACCAGTTGGCGCATCAGCATACAGCGGCCGGCGTGCGGCTGCGCGATGCCGCCGCAGAACTCCAGGCTCTCGCTCCGGCACGATCCGCCGCAGACGTGCCGCGCCCAGCAGAGGGCGCACTCGCTCCGCGCGCAGAATCGGTTGTCGAGCCACTGGCCGCGCAGCAGCTCGTCAATGAACACGCGCGGCTTGACGACGCCGATGGCGGACTTCTGCTGCCTGTGGCAGGCGTAGAGAAGCCCGGTCGGCCCGACGCTGTAATAGCCGCGCCCCGCGCCGCACTCGCTCGGCCGGAACTGCTGCCAGAGGATGCGCTGGAGCGTCTTTTCGAGGTACTGCCAGCGCGGCGCGCCGCCCGATCGCGCGTGGACGCCGAACCAATAGCACGCCGCGCGGATTTCGTCCGCGAGCGTCTCGCCGTACTCCGCGCCGGCGACCGGTTCGAGGGCGACGCCGGCGGCGAGTCCGCTCATGCACAGCGCGTTCAGCGCGCCGAGCCGCGCGCAGATGTTGGGCCTCGCCCCCGACCAGGTTCCGCGCAGGACGACCTGCCTCGAGCAGCCAGCGTCGTGGAGCAGAATCAGCCCGCGCATCATCGCCGCGTGGCTGCCCTTGCCGCGCGCCGCGTCGTGGAGGTCCTCCGCTCCATCGCAACTGACGATGATGGAGAAGCCGTGATCCCGCAGGAGCTTTGCGACGACCGGCGTAACTAGCGTCGCGTTCGTCGTCAGGTGGAACACCGCGCGGCGCTTCTCGCGGTAGGCGCGCTCCTCGGCCATCTCGACAATCATACTGAGGATGCCGAAATGCAAGAGCGGCTCGCCGCCGAAGAAGCCGACGCGGGTGTCGCGGTCATCGAACATGCTCAGCGCGGCGGCGGCGATCTCGCGCGTCATCACCGGGACATCATTGCCGATTGCCGATTGCCGATTGCCGATTGTAGAAGAATTCGCAATCCAGCAGTACGCGCAGCGCTGGTTGCACTGGTCGGAGAGATGGAGCGTCAGTTGCCGGCACGAGACGTCCGGGCTGAGATCGAACTTCGGCCGGCGCTTCGAGAACAAGAGGGCGTGCGGCGGGTTCTCGTCGGCTGCCGGCGGCTGTCCGGGACGGATGGCGGACTCGCGCGGCCGAGTCAGCGCCTCGTGCTGTTCCTTCGAGATCTCGACGGCGACCAGCGTGTTGGAGTCGAACGCGACGACGCTGTCGTCAGATACCGTGACGTAATGCACGTCCGGCGCGCAAAGCTCCGTCGCGCCGAGCGGCCGGACCTGCAGATTGAGGATGCGGGGGGTCATGCCTTCTTTAGCACCAAGCAGAGCTGAAGCCAGAAGATGACCTCCGTGGAGGGGTGCGCGTGCCGCTCGAATCCGCGAAGCATGTCGAGCGTGCTCTGCGCCGCGCCACGGTTGTTGAACGGCCGATACGATGTTTCCAGGTCCTCGATCCAATACTGGCCGCCAACGCGCAGATACGGCCAAAGGAGCCTGAACGAAAGCTGCTGCGCTGTCGCTATGTGGCCGCCATCGTCCACGATCACGTCGAAGCCGTCACATGCGCGCGCGAGTTTGCGGAGGTCCGCCTCATTTCCCTGGTCGCCCGTCAGGAGGAACACGCGATCGCTGTATGGTCCGACCCGCGCCTCGGCCTTCACCTCAATGTCCATTTCCAGAATTCGCGCCTTGGGATGGGTGAAATAAGCGTCCCACATCCGCGCTGATTTTCCGCCTGCGAGGCCGATTTCCAGAAAAGTGATCGGCTTGTCGCGCAGCGGCGCAAGCCGTTCCCCGTACATGACCGTATAGCAATGGCCGATCGTGGATTTGTCCGTGCCAAACTGCCGCCCGAGTTCGTCCAGGCTCTTCATGGGCATTTCATCCCGCCCTCAAATACCATTTCACCATCGCCGCGCGGTTGCATGTCGTATGCAGGCCGAGCCTCTTGAGTCCGCGCGCCGTCGCTCGCGTCTTGGGGCCATAGCCCATGTACGCCAGCAGCGGCCTCATCTCCGTCACGAGCTGCTCGATCCGAATCTGCGAGAGGCCGAGCCGCCGGGCGGCGCGCCGGCTTGCGCCGCGCGGATCGGCCATGAACTCGGCGAGTATCTTCCGCTTCCGCGGCGGCAGCCGGCTGGCGAAGAGCGCCAGGTCCATCTTCACGCGCGTCACCTCGTCCGGCCGCGCGCATCGGGGCGAGGCGGCACCGTCCGCCAGGCGGCACCGCCTGGCGCTCGGGCGCCCGGGCGCATTGCGCTCAGCGTCCAGGCTTTCCATCCTCATCCTGGGCCATGGGCAGCCGGCGAACCGCGTCCCCGCGCGGTAAAGCCGCGTCATCTTGCCGACGAGCAGCCGCAAATCGTAATCGCCCATGGCCCTCAGCACACCGCTCGCCGACTTCCTCAGCGCCCAGCGCCAGACGTAGGCCACGCACTCCGCGGTCGCCTCTTCCCGCTCCTCCGCGCCGCGCAAATAGTGGTGAAAATACGCGATGCGCCGGATCCGCCGTTCGTGGCGCTCGAACCACTCCGCTGCGATCCGGGCGACCATATCAGCCTCGCGCACGGAGCATCTCCTTGACCATCGCGGCCTGCCGAATGCTCAACGCCTCTCTGCGCCCGCGCAGCGCGGACTCCTGCAGGAACCCGAGCAGCAGCCGCGCGCGCGTGGCGTGGCGCGGCGACAATTCCGCGACCAGCCGCAGCACGGGGACCAGTTCTCTGTTTCTTTGCACAAGCCATATAAACCGCGTCGTCAGTTTCAAGCGGTTGATCCGCGTGACCATTCGCCCTGCGCAAACCATCCGCCGGACCGCGCGCGGCAGCGCGGGATCGTTCGATGAAACCTCCACGCGCTTCTGAATCGAGGAGCGCCGATCGCGCCGCTCACGTACGTACACGCGCCCCGCCGCCGCAAGGGCCGCAGCGAAGTATCCGCGCTCGAATTCGGTCAGCTCTCTCATGCTCAACTCGGAACCAGGGTATAGGTGTCAATCGTGCTCGGATGATTCAGGCGCGCAACATTGACCGCGTAGGTCGCCATGCAGTTGTACTTCCCGTCGGTGCTCGGCGGGGCATAGGTTCCCTCGCCGTTGTAGGTCGCGTTGTTGTAGATGCGCAGCACTACTTCCCAACTGTTCAACTCGACCGCCGCCGTTGCCGTCCCGTACGGCCCGGCGACGCTGCCCGAGTAATTGCACGGCGAGTGCTCCGCCTGATCGAGCGTCCCCTCGACGCCGTTCGACGACGTGAGGTGAATTGACGCCGGCGTCTTGCCGGTGCAATTCGTGCAGCCCGCGCCCGTCGGCGCGGACGTGGGCGGGGAGGTCGGCGGCCGCGTCGGCGGCGAGGTCGGCGGGTGCGTCGGGGGCGATGTCGGCGGCCGCGTCGGCGGCGAGGTCGGCGGCGAGGTGTGGGGCGGGGGCGGCGACGTCGGCGACGAGGTGTGGGGCGGCGGCGACGTCGGCGGCGAGGTCGGCCCGGACGTATGTGGACCCGTATGCGGGGCCGTATGTGGGGAGGTGTGCGGCGAGGTCGGGCCAGTCGTATGCGGTTCAGTCGGGCCGGCCGTATGCTCGCTCGTCGGGCCGGTCGTGTGCTCTTCGGTCGGGCCGGACGTGTGCTCTTCAGTGGGGCCGGGCGTGTGTTCTTCGGTCGGGCCGGGCGTGTGTTCTTCGGTAGGGCCGGAGGACGTTTCCGGGCCGGTCGAGGATTCCTCCGTCGAGGGCGGCGCGGTTCCCTCGTGCGTCGAAGGCGCCCCCGATTCCGACGCCGTGGTGTTGTTCACCGGCCCGTTCAGCTCGTATTGCGTCGTGCAGAAAAGCTCGCAGCCGACCTGGCAGCTCGTCTCGCACGCCCAGCAGCCGACCTCCGGCATCGCCTCGGCCAGCGTGTCGCAGACGCCGGACGGGAAATACGGGATCTCGGCGTTCAGCTTGATTCCCGGCGTCGCGCGCGACGATCCGCCGCCGAGCGTCTGCTCGATGCCGACCACGCGCGCGATCTGCCCCGCGCCGAACCAGCCGGCGAGGTCGAGCTGCAGCACGTCGTAAGGCTCCGCGTCCAGCCGCCGCAGCGAGTCCACCAGCGCGATCTGCTGCCAGATGTATTGCCAGCGGTTCAACCAGAAATTCGCCACGCCCTGCACCGGCGCCAGGTTGTTGTACGCCCAGAAGTCAATCGTCTTGGCGACTCGCCCGCCGACGAACTGTTCCGCCGCCGGCGACCGCAGGATGACCGTGCGCCGCACGGCGTTGTCAATGTACGAGCCGGTGATCTCCGTGACGATCTGGTTCCACTCGCGCCGCGCGATGTCCAGCGAGCCGAGATAGCGGTCCGCGCCGCTCGTCGGCGGCGTGCCCGCGGGGGTCATCACGTTCGTGAGGTAGATCAACTCCGCCTGCCCGGCGAAGAAGACCTCGCTGCAGCGCGCCTGGAAGGCGAGGTCCGCGCAGAGTTCGAGTCCCTTCTTCTGCTCGGTCAGCGCGAAGGCCATCTTCAGCGGCGCCGTCGCCGCCTCGGCCGCCAGGAACGAGGCCGCGTCAAGGCTCGCCAGCGTCATCCCCATCCATCGCCTGTGGATCGCCCAGATGATGTCGGAGGGGTTCTCCAGCACCGTGCCGGTGCTGTCGCCGTTGCTCTCCACGCCGTCGAGCGTGACCCAGAGGTCGTCATTGTTGAGCCGGAAGTCCAGCGTCGAGGGCGGGAAGGGGAACGTGATGCTCGTCACCGATCGGCCCGGGCAGGTCGCCTGGTCGTTCAGGTTCACGGTGTAGAGCAGCGGCGAGAGCGGCACGTACCATTCCGTGGGCGCGAAGGACCAGACGAAGTTCTCCGAATTCAGGATCGGATGCCCATATCCCTCGACCACTCGAACGGCCGTTGAAGGGGCGTCATTGACCACGTAAGTGTAGTTTGAGCGCGCGACATAAACCTTCGTTCCGTTCGCGTGCGTGACGCAGCAAGTGCCGATCTGGTACGTCGCGCCGATGGGCACCGTGTACGCGGCGCCGTGGTTGAACAGCGGATCGCCGAGCCAGGTGGAGTCGGTCGGATTGTATGGATTGACCACCTCGGAGCCGGTGTCCATGCCGAAGGTGATCGTGTGCGTGGAGGCGTCGTAGCCCTGGATGATCTTGCGCTGCGCGTTGCCGTCCGGCGTGGTGAAGAGCAGATAATATCCGACCCACGCGCCGTCGGCGCCGGTCAGAACAGTGTCCACGATCTGCTGGCAATTCGCGCCGAGCGCCGTCACCGTCCCCGTGTAAACCGGGCCGCCGCGCGCCGTGATGATGAAGGCGTTGCCGTCGAACTGCCCGTTGATCCGCTCGCCGCCGACCCAGATCTGCATCGCCGTCAGTTGCGGGAAGAACTCCGAATCGTTCACGAACAGGACCCCGTCGTATGGCCTGCAGATGCGCGCGAGCGTCGTCACCGGCCCGAACCCCAGCGCCACGGCCTTCGCGCGCTTCACCTTCCCGAAGACCAGCGGGATCATCTTGTTCTCGTCGGTCTGCGTCACGTCGGGATAGTCCAGGCGGTCGGCGATGTTCCCGATGGTGCGGTTGAAGTAGGTCGAGATGTCCGTGATGTCCAGCAGCACCGCGTGGTCCTTCTCGCTCCACGTGCACGGCGCGTTGATGATCCCCTCGTGGACCTTCACCAGGTCGGCCTGCGCGTTTCCCCGGAACTGCTGGTAGATGGCGACCCACGTGCGCTGCGGCTCGACCTGCTGGAAGAGGCGCCAGATCGCCTTGTCCTCGTCGCGCAGCTTGATCGTGCAGTCGCCCACGACGTTGGCCGATTTGTCCTGCTTCATCTCGAACCGCACGACGCCCCACTCGAGCACGCGCCCCTGCGCGTTGTCCCATGTCGAGCCGTCGCCGAGTCCGAAATCCTCCTGCGCGTACCACATCGTCCCGATCGGAGCGACCGGCGGCAGCGTTGTGCCGCCCGCCGTCGTCGGGGATTCCGTGCTCGCGGGCACGGTCGGTTCGCCCGGCGCGATCAGGATCGGCGCGGTGAGATTTCCCGGCGCCGGCCACGCGACCTGCAGCAGGCAATACGGCCTGCTGCTATCCGCTGTCGCCGCCGCAATCGTCGCATCCGTCAGCGTCCGCATTTCACGATGCCTTATCTGTCGCGCCGGCCTCGTCCTCGTCCTTCTTGTCGAGTTCGGCCAGAAGCTGATCCATCGCCTGGATCGCGCCCTCGTTCGCCTTCATCCGCTGCAGCCCAGTCTCAACCATCATCCGCCCCTGATTCACCTGCGCCTGGGCCTCCCGCACCGCCAGCTCGTAGCCCTCTTTCAGCTTGAGGGCCGCGGCCTTCGCGTCCTTCGGTTTCTCACCCATCGTCCCGTCTCCTTTCACGATGCCTTCATGTGCTCATAGCGAAACTGGAGTCAAGCCCAGCGCCAATGCCGTCGCCGCGCCCTGAGCCGCCGTGGTGATTCCGGCCTTCACCCACTGAGCGAGTTGCGCCGAATAGTAGGCGATGTCGGCCGGCGGAATGTGCGAGTTCGCAATGGCGGCCGTGCATAGCGCCAAATCGCCCGGGCTGCTGAGGCTGATGGGGACGGTCGTCGCTTTCGTTTTGTCCAGGCCAAGGATGGTGTTGAACTCGCTCACAGTCTGGCTGTCTCCCGTCATCGCGCCTCGCGGCACCTTTGGGCAGATCGTGCCAAGCAGGTCGGTCGTGATCGGCACCCAAATCAGGCTCGCCATGTCGTCTCTCTTAGCTGTTGGTGTTCGCCAGGAAACTCGCCAGCGTGATCGTCGCACTGTAGGCGGCCGCCGATTCAGCGCATACGCCGATGGCGGTTCCAGTCATCCCGCTTGCGTTGTCGGTCGTCGTGAGGACCTGCGTTCCGTTGTGGGAGAGGTTTAGCGTCGTCACGCCGCCGGCCGGAGTGGTCGCTTCGATCTTTATCGTGTCGCCGGCCGTGAAACTGCCGGACGTGCTGGTCAGCAGTGTATTGCTGCCGGACTTCATCCGGTCTATTCGGAACGACCACGCGCTGCCGGTCCATTGAACGGCGCCGGAATAGAAGGTGTTGCTCCCGTTCCCTCGCACAAGAACAAATGCGAGGGTGTTATTATGACCCGCGACGTTGCTGATCGCGCTCACGGTCACTTGGGCGATTTGATGCTGCGTGCAGGCCGGCTGGCTGAAGTAAAGGCATTCCTGGAAGGTGACGCTCGCCGTGATGGTAGCGCCGCTGCCTCCGAACGAGAAGGTCTGGCTCCCGCTGAGCGCGTATTGCGTCCAGTTCGTGGCGCTGGTGAGCGGATCAGCCCAGGCGCACCTTCGCGGCCAGCACGGGCAGCGCGCGACGACCGTGCCTCTTTCACCGCGCGGCGGCAGGAACAGACGCCGGCTCGGAACCCAAAGCCGTCTATCCGGCAGCAGCAGCCGATGCGACTTGCCGTAATCCGTGTCCATCCGCGTAATCCGTGGCTAAAACTTTATTCCTGCACGAAAACCAGTTGGAGGTTGAGCTTCGCGGCGTTCTTGTTCGTGCCCAGCGTCGGGGACTGCACGTCAATGGCCTGCCCAAAAGTGAGCGACACGTCGCCCGTCCACACGCCGCCGTCAACCCACGTGCCGGGCGTCGCCGACATCTGCGTCGAGTTCGTCACGAGCGAGCCGTTGAGGTAGGGCTGGATGTACGGCTGCGCGGCGCCGGTGTCCGCCATGCCCAGCGTCGCCTTCCAGCCGATCAGGTGCGACTTGTTCAGGTCGAGCGTCAGGTAGTGGTTCTCGCCGGCGGCCAGGCTTGCCCCCGTCGCCGTCCACGCGCTCTCGACGTTGACCGTCACCTCGGAGGTCTGGCGCATCGAGTCGTAAGCCAGCGCCGTCAGCGCGTTCGAGGTCGTCGTCAGCGCGGAGCCGCGGATCGTGAGAAGGTTCGAGGTGATCGCCTTGACCTGCGCGTAGTACGTGCTCCCGCTCAGCACGAACTGGACCGCCATGCCCGGTTGAATGTTCCCGGTCTGGTCCGTGTCCATCGTGATCGTGGACGTGCTCGCGGCGGTCTTCGCAAAATCCGTGCCGGCGACGAGCGCAACCCATCGCCCCTGGTTCGCCGGCGGCTGCGTGATCGCGTGGACGTGTCCGGCGTCCGCCGCATTTCCCGTACTTCCGTTCGAGGCGGCGCCGCCGACCGTCAGCGCCCCGCCGCTCAGCCCCGCGATGGTCCACCCGGCGGGAATTGCCCCGCCGTCGGCCAGGAGCGTGCCCGTCGTGTTGTTCCACGTCGCCAGATGCCCGCTCGTGGTTGACGCCGGCCCGATCACCGTCTGCGAATTAACAACCGGGACCGCCCCGCCGTCCGAAAGGTTATAACCGCCCGTGTCCTTGAAGGTCGCCAGGTGCCCGGTCGTCGAAGAACCCGGCCCGATCGCCACGCCCGGATTCGTGATCCCGTGCGTGTGATCGGACCGCGCCGCCGTCGTCGCGCTGCCATTCGAGTTCGACCCGCCGATCGTCTCAGCGCTCCCGCCCAGGTTCGCCAGGACCATGCTCGTCGGCACCGCCCCGCCATCCTGGAGCAGCGTCCCCGTAGTGTTGTTCCAGGTAGCAAGATGCCCGCTGGTCGTTGATGCCGGCCCGATCACCGTCTGCGAGTTGATCGAGGGCACTGCGCCGCCATCGGCCAGGAGCGTCCCCGTCGTGTTGTTCCAGGTCGCCAGGTGTCCGCTCGTCGTCGAGGCCGGCCCGATCACCGTCTGTGAGTTGATCGAGGGCACTGCGCCGCCATCCTGGAGCAGCGTGCCGGTCGTATTGTTCCAGGTCGCCAAATGGCCGCTGGTCGTGGACGCGGGGCCGATCACCGTCTGCGAGTTGATCGAGGGCACTGCGCCGCCGTCCTGAAGCAGCTTGCCAGTCGTGCCGCTGAACGTCGCCAAGTGCCCGGAGGTCACGGATGCCGGACCGAGCACCACGCTCGCCGCCAGCACGCCGGAGTCCTGAAGCAGGTTGCCGGTCGTGCCGTTGAACGAAGGCAGGTCGCCGCTCGTGACCGTCGAGCCGGGGCCGATCACGGTATTGGCATTGATCGAGGGCACCGCGCCGCCGTCAGCGAGGAGCGTTCCGGTCGTGTTGTTCCACGTCGCCAGATGCCCGCTCGTCGTCGAGGCCGGCCCGATGACCGTCTGCGAATTGATCGAGGGCACCGCGCCGCCGTCGGCCAGGAGCGTCCCGGTCGTATTGTTCCAGGTTGCCAGGTGTCCGCTCGTCGTGGACGCCGGCCCGATCACCGTCTGCGAATTGATCGTCGGCACCGCGCCGCCGTCCTGAAGCAGTTTTCCCGTCGTGCCGTTGAACGTCGCCAAATGCCCGGAGGTCACGGATGCCGGACCGACCACGAGGGTTGAAAGCGCCGTCCCCGAATCCTGCTGAGTCTTGTTCGCGCCGGCGGAGGTGATGACGTTGCCCGATTGCGCCGCGCCGCTCGCCATCGTTGCGACGTTCGCCGCAGCGACGTTGGAATCTTGAAGCGAGTTCCCCGTCGTGCCATTGAAGGAAGGCAGGTCGCCGCTCGTGACCGTACTTCCGGGACCGATAACCGTGTTCGCATTGATCGAGGGCACTGCCCCGCCGTCGGCGAGCAGCGTGCCCGTCGTATTGTTCCAGGTCGCCAAGTGCCCGCTGGTCGTTGACGCCGGCCCGATGACCGTCTGGGAGTTGATCGAGGGCACCGCCCCGCCGTCCTGGAGCAGCGTGCCCGTCGTGTTGTTCCAGGTCGCCAAGTGTCCGCTCGTCGTCGAGGCCGGCCCGATCACCGTCTGCGAATTGATCGTCGGCACTACGCCGCCATCCGAGAGATTCTTGCCGCCCGTATCCGCAAATACCGCCAGATGACCGGTGGTCGAGGAAGCCGCCCCGATGGCGACGCCGGGATTTGTGATCGGGTGCGTGTGATCGGACCGCGCCGCCGTCGCCGCCGAGCCGTTCGAGCCGCTCCCGCCGATCGTCTCAGCCCCGCCGCTCAGGTCCGCGACCGTGAACTGGTTATTGACCTTGTTCCAGGCCGACCCGTTGTAGCAGAGCCAGTCGCCGACCGCGTAAGCCGTGCCGCTGATCGTGCCGGCGACGGAGCAGATCCAGAACTGCCCCGCAAGAGGCGCGGCCGGATACGCGCCGCCGGAGCAATCCCAGTTCCCCTGGTATTTCAACGCGCCGGCCGCAGCCGCAGCCGCCGCGCCGAATGGATCATATCCTGTAAACTCCGTCGTCATTTCAAGTCCTCACCACCAAGACACCAAGACACCAAGAACGGCGGTTTCTGGTAACAAAGAACTCCGTCCTTTGTGCCTTGGTGCCTTGGTGGTAAACGTTGCTCACTGGTGCCTTGATGGTAAAAGTTTTCACGTTTCATTCCTCATGCCGCCGTCGTCGCCGGCGGCGTGGAGGCGTTGCGGATGTGCAGCTTGATCGTCAGCTCGTAAGTCCCGCCGGTGCGCGTCGTCGTCGGCACGGTATCGCCGCCGGTCACGAAGCTGCCGGTCGAAGCCGGCTCATCGGCGACTGTGATTGGGTCGAGCGTCGCGCTGAGAAAATACGCCGCCCACGCGACGCCGCGCTCGTCGGTGAACGTGAACTCGTTCAGTGTGCCCTGCGCCTGGTTGCTGAAGAAGCTCTGAAGCGCGTTCAACTCGCTCAGGCGCAGGTTCGACCACTTCAGCTCCCGCTGGGTGTCCGTCACGTCCGCCAGCGCGAAGCGGTAGAACCCGCCGCTCGCCTTCGGCTGCACCACCTGGTGCGGATCGAGGTTGAGCTGGTCGTTCAGGTCCGGGTTCTGGACCGTCGCCGTCACGCCGCCGAGGGAAAATGAAACGCTCATGTTTCAATCCTATAACCGCCCATGGACGCCGATGCGGATTCGTCTAATCCGCGTTCCTCCGTCCTCCGTCCCGCTACGCTCGACGGAGCAGGGTGCACACATCATTCCGCAATGCCTACGCCGCTGTGCTCGGCCCGTCGGTCGGCCCATTCGTCGGGTTCGCCGAAACCCGCTTGGTGATCGTCGGGCGCTCTTCGAAGTCCTTGAAGTCGATCGCGAGAATGTCAGCATCCCCCTTCTCACTGAACGCCTCCTTCAGGTCGTAGCACTTCTCGAAGACGATGTCCTCGCCCTGTTCGCCCTCGACCGGCGAGACGCACGTGAACCGGATCCGCACGGTCCGCACGCCGCCGCCGTCGTCGTTGGTGGAAAGCCAGGAACTCGCCGCGCCGACGCCGAACAGCGCCTCGTGCGGCGTGACCGGATAATTCGCAGCCGACAGAAATTCCTTGAACTTCACCTGGAACTTCCCACCGCACGGTTTGGCCTTGCCGATCCGCAGCGAATTCAGTTCCATCCGGTCCATGACGACCACCGCCTCGCGCTGGACCACGTCGAAGGTCAGATCGCCTTCGTCCACGGCAACCTGCACGGCATTGGCCGGACTGGATCCATCCTCGATGGTGATGATGCCGTCCGCCATGTTGCGTACAACCGTCTGCTTCGTAGGCGCGGTCACGATTCTCACCTCCACAAAACACCGTCACCACCAAGACACCAAGGCACCAAGGACGGCTGAACTGTTTCTACCACCAAGTCCGTCCTTCGTGTCTTGGTGCCTTGGTGGTTAAAACAATCACTTCGCTGCCGGCGGCGGAGTGGAAGGCGCCGTCGCCGTCTTCGGCTTGAACAGCGAGATCAGCCCGACCAGCTTCGCCCAGATCCACGAGATGATGACGCCGAGCTTCGCCATGATGTGGTCCGCGAGGACCTGGTGCAGCGCGGCCAGGATCCCGAGCACGACGCTGCTCAGCACGCAGCCGAGCAGGAACGCGATCGTCAGTTGCAGCATCGTCGGCCCTCCTTTATCGAGTTTAGACGGGATAACAGGATGAACAGGATTTCCTGTAAATCCGGCGGAAGAATTGGATTTGCCGCTCGGATTCACAGGACCTGCTTGATCCTGTGATCCTGTCAAAACCCCTTTCGTCAAAACAGCGACTTTTGCGTCAGCACCAGCGCCGGCGCTCCGACCATCAGCCCCAGCAGAATCACGCACACCACTACGTCCGTCCACCAGTTCAGGTCCAACTTGCCCAGCAGGACGATAAGGAGGACACCCAAGCACTCGCAGCCGCCAACGACCAGAAGCTTCAGCCAGCCAGGACTCAAACCGAAACTGCACCTGCGTCAGGGACGCAATGCTTCCTTTCACCTGGTCGCGGAACTGGTCGGTGTCCTGCGAGGACTTCTGGATGGCGTTGATGATCGCCGTGTTCTGCTGCGCGAGCGAGAGCACCTGCGCCTGCACGTCCTTGAGCGTCGAGGCGGTGGTCGAATCCGGCGCGACCGTCTGAATCGGCTTCTGGGCAGGGGCGCTGGAACAGCCGGCATTCACCACAACGAGCACGACGAGCACTACGAACAGCAAAATGGCTTTTCGCATTTTCATCTCCTTTCGTTTCCACGCACGTCGTGCACGTTGTGCCGTCGTGGTGAAAACGTTTACGAAAGTCGGAACTGACAAACCATCGTCGCGGTGAACTGCCAGAGTTCGATGTGCTTCTGCAGGGCGACCTTCGGCGCGTAGGCCTGGTCCGAGTACTCCGCCTCGGCAAACGTCGAGCCGAGGCCGAAGTTGTCCGTCTCGAATTGCCGCGACATGAAGTCCTCGAAGCCTTCGGCGAGATTCACGATGTTGCGCGAGTCCTCGCCGGCGGTCGCCATCTCCAGCACGAACGCGGTTCGGCGCACGAGTTCCGCTGCCGGGCCGCGCTTCCGCTTCGCCGGCGGCCAGTGATGTCCCCCTGCGGCGGGGGCCATCGCAAAGACCGGGCAGACTGCGGGCATGATCTCCATCCGCGTCAGGACGCCCTGGCCGTTGAACCGGAACAGCGTTCCCCCCTTCAGCAGCGCGGACATCACGGCGTCGGCCTGGAGGCGGCCCCAGATGGCGTTCAAAACGTCGGTGGAAAGGCCCATCAGAATCTCTCCCAATGCCGAGTGCGGATCAGGTGAAGCATTCAAAAACCTCGCGTCCGGCGGCGCGTGAACTGTCGCGGCCGGCCGGACGCCTTCGCGCCGTGATAGCGGTCGCCGCGCTCATCGGCCTTGGGCTCGCCGAGCGACGCCTGGCCCTCGCCGACTTTCTCCAGGAACGCCACGTCCCGGTCATAGCCGTTCTTCACCTCGTCGGGCAGCGACTGCCGGGCGAGGTAGAGATAGTACAGCGCCAGGCGCACGGCGATGCTCAGCAGCATCGGCGGCACGGTCGCCAGCGGCAGCGGGTACTGCGGCGAGATCAAGCCGTCAATCAGCGACGATGCCTGGTCGCAGGCGGCCTGGAGGACCGTTTCGTTCGGCGAGCCGGTCCCGCTCAAGTCGGACAACTGCGTCAGTTCGGCCGTCGTCTTGACGTTCGCCAGGTCAGATGGAGAACAATAGCTCATTTTTGCCTCTCAGCTTTCAACTCTCAGCCACCAGCAATCAGCCCTCAACTACTCGCTGAGAGCTGAAAGCTGATAGCTGACAGCTTCCGTTATTACGCCGCCGTCGTCGGAGCGCCGCTCGTGCCCTGGCTGCCGTAGGCGAGCCACCACGCGATGGCCTTCACCGCGCCCCGGTAGTCCATGCCGAAGTCGAAGCGCTTCTGGTAGAAGACGTTCGGGTCGTCGAGCTTCACCATCGGCGTCAGTTGGAGCGGCCGGCGGATCTGGTTGACGACCGGCTTGATCGGCTTCGAGCAGTCGAGCATCATCCACTGGTTGCCCGTCCACATCGGCATCTTGATCTGGTTCTCTTTCGGGAACTTCCCGTAGAGCGTCTGGCTGATCTGAGTGGCGTTGGCCAGCGGAACGTTGAAGAGCTGGTCCACCGTCTGTTCCAGCGCCGGCGAGAAGAGGAAGTGCGTCGGCTGGACCAGCAGCACGATGCCGTCCGGGCCGACGAAGGTGCTCATCTGCTTGATCCCCGCGTAGACCGCCGGCGCCGAGAGGTAAGCCGTCGTCAGGTTCGACTGCGGCGCGCCGGCGGCGCCCTTCATCCCCTGCCAGACGTGCGAATTGGAGAAGAACGGCACGCCGTCGAAACCGACCGATGTGGCGAAACCGCCGACCCCGAGCTCGTCCTGCACCTGCAGCCAGGGTTCGAGCACGCCGAGCGCGGCCTGCTGCTGGATCGCCAGCGCGTACGCGCCGGTCACATCGTCCTCGATGTCCTCCCGCGGCACGCCGATCGTATGCTCGAAGGTGAGGTTGCGGACGCTCGCCTCGAACGCGGCCAGGTCCTGGATCACGCGGTCCTTCACCCACTCGCGCATGCGCCCGGTCAGCGCGGCGATCGGGTAATGCTCGATGCGCGTGGACGACGGCACGGCTGAGGCGATGTCGTCAATCCGGGTTTTCGTGCGCTCGAGCGTCTGCTGAAAAATGGTGTTGAACGACACCCACAACGCCTCCAGCGTTGCGGCGTTCACTGCGGCCAAGATCAACATGTGCGTCACCTCCTAAAAAAGTTTTCAACCCGCACTCCGCACTCTACAATCCGCAATCCGCGTTCAGGCGGCCGTTGTCGCCGCGGTGGTGACCGGCAGGGCCGGCTCGACGTACGCGCCGCGCATGTCCACCAGGGTGCCGTACTGGTCCACCGACTTAATGCGGCCCGCATAGGTGTTCGTGCCGGCGGTCAGCGTCACGGTGTGATCGTCGGAGAAGTACACCGGCTGGCCGACGTCGGCCTGCGTGAACGTCGCGGCGGAGTCCCAATACGCCGCCTCCGGCGTGATGATCTCCACGGTGACCACGCCGGCCGCCCCGTCGGAATTGTCCACCGTCTCGTCGGCGATGCCCCGGAAGTGCTTCACGCCAGGGCCGGCCGGAACGGCATGGCCGCTCGCGTCCAGCGCCACGGCGCCGCCGTTGAAGATCTGCGTCGAGGCGGCCACCGGCAGCTCATCGCGGTGCAGTTCGTCCACGAACTCCGTGTCCCGGTCCGACGTCAAGTTGCTCATGCGTCATCCCTTTCAGTCAAAACTTTTCACTTTGCACTTTGCATTCGGCTCGCTTACATGGCGGCGAGCATCGCTTTTTTCGTCTTCAGGAACTCCGCCTCCTTCAGGCCCGTCTGCTCGCAGGCCCATCGGTCGGCGTCGGAAAGGCCCGGCGTTTCGGAGGCGGCCTGGGCGCCGGCCGCGCTCGTCGCGCCGCCGAGCACCGGCGGCATGCTGTTGAGGATTTTTCTCGCGCCCTCAAAGTCCTGCATCGCCAGTCGGATGAACGCCTCCCGGTTCGCCGGCGTGATCTTGCGCTCGACGCAGATCGCGTTCTCGATCAGCTTCTCGGCTGCCGACTGCGCCCGGATCGCCCGGGTCGAGCCGATCAGTGCGAGCAACTCGTCCAGCGGCTGGTCCGGCGTCGCGCCGAGCGCGTTGCAGATGGCGAGGATCTTCGTGTCTGCCTCGCTCGTAGTGGTGCCGTCGGGCGCTGCTTTGAGCTTTCCGAGCGCCGCCCTGATCGCGGCTTCGTCGGCCGTCTCCGGCACGCCGAGCGCGTTGGCGAAAACCTTGAGCCGCTTCACCGCCTGGTCGCCCGCGCTCAACAGCCTGGCGATCACCGGCACGACCACGTCCGCCTGCGCGTCCTCCGCGACGCCCAGGCTGTTGGCGACGGCCTTCGCATCGAGCGACATCGCCGCCGCCAGCAAGGCGAGCAAATTCTGCATTGCCCCGTCCTCCTCTTCTGCTGCGACGGCCGAATCGGGAGCGCCACTGCGCCCCTCTTCCAATCCGGCCGCGGCGGCGTCGCTGTTCGCCACGGCCGGAAGCGCCTTCTTGAACGGACGGTTCGTCAGCGCCACGGAATCAAGCACCCACGGAATCAGCTTGCCCGTAACCGGGTCCGCGTAATTCCGCATAAGATGCGAACTGAGATACCGGAACTTCTTCGCCCGGATCAGCGCCAGCGCGTCGTCCACCCACTTGATGTGCGCCCACAACTCGGTGTCGCCGTTCCGCGCCTCGAGCGCGTTGATCCACCCGCCCGACTCGGCCGACTTGCCGAGCAGCTTGGCCACCACGCCCTGGTGCTCGTAATCCACCGGCAGCTCCACGCCGTTGGCCCTGCACGCGCTGTTGAAGTAGCTCACGATGCAGCGGATATCCGCCGGCGTCAGCCGGTACGCGCCGGCCGGATGGCCTTCCCACCGGCCTTGCAGGTCCACCTGGTGCCAGCCTTCGGCCGGCGGGCCCGCTCTTCGCAGCTCCGCTGCTTCGGCGGGCGAAGAAGAGTCGGCCGCGACCGCGCCGGCGGCATTGGACACGCCGAACGAGGCCGCCAGGCTCGCGGTGATGTCGAGCGCCGTGGTCAGCGAGTTCGACTTGTCCGCGTTCGCCATTTCGAGCAGCCGTTCCAGGCGCGCGCGGATCTGCTTTTTCTTCTCCGCGTCGAGGCCCATGGCCTGCGTCTGGTCCAGCCGCGCGAGCGCATTCCGCAAATGCGCCAGGTCAATACTCCCGTCCGCGCGCTTGAAGGGCAGGCGCCGCTTGCTGCGCGGCTCGGTTTTGCCGTCCACCTTTTTCCCGCCTGGCTCAATGTAGGCGAAACACGAATCCGGCAGAGCGTCCATCTCGGCGGCGGTCATTTCAGCCATGCGATTCTCCTTGTGATGCAGCGGATCTCCATCGGCGTATGTTTGCGCGCGCCGGCCGGATGGTCTTCCCGCCGGCCTTGCCGGTTTTCCATGGTCAGTCATCCGCCTTTCCGTCGGTCCTCGTCCCGGAGGGCGCGTTCGTCCGATCCGGCGTACTCGCCGCCAGCACTTCCTCGCCATCGGCGGGGGCGGGAATCCCGAACTTCCTCCGCGCCCATTTCGCCGGCACGCGCAGCCCGACGCTGACCAGGGTGGAAACGCTCGTCGCCAGGCGCTGCAAGTCCACCGGCTCCTCGACCAGCGTGCGGTAGATCGGCGCGGCGACGTCCGGGCCGAAATTGAGCAGCGTGATCGGCCCGAAGAACTGGCGGTTCAGCGTCTCGTCGAGCGCCCGCGCGTCGGAATCCACCAGGTCGAAGCGCACTGCCTCGTGCGCCCGCCCGCTGAAACCGAGCGTGTGCCCTTCGCCGCCGCCGCCGGTGAACGTCTGGCCGAGGACGGCGAGCGCCATCTCCTCGCCGGCGCGCTCGCGCAACCGGTCGAACATCTCGCCGTCGCTCGCCGCGCGCGCGGCGTCGGCGAAGGTGATCTTTCCGCCGGCGGGCACCATCCCCGCCGCGGCGCTGCCCAGGGAAGTCAGCGCGCGCCACATCATGTCGGCGTCCTCCTGCGTCGCCCCCGGCGCCAACTCGCCGAGGCGGACGGGAATCCCGCAGAGCTCCGCCAGTTGCAGCCAGTCGCGCAGCGCGTAATTGCGCACCAGGAACGGCCGCGCGCAGGCGAGCGAAATCCCGCCGCGCTGGAGCGATCCGCTCAGGGCGTTGTGCCGGTGGAGGATGAAGTTGAACGGGTTGACCGGCAGGCCGAGCGGCGCGGACACGTCGCGCAGGAGCAGTTTCTGCCGGTCCACCAGGTCGAGCGTCCACCAGCGCTGCGGGCGGAACTTCAGCTCTCGCGGGAGCCACTGCTGCTGGCTGGTCTCCCAGAGGACTTCGAGGCAGGCGAATCCCTTGGCGACCGCGTCGAGCAGGTCGCGGAGCCGGTCGCTCCAGGACTGGATGCGGCCGAGGCGCTTGCCGTCGGGCGCCGGCAGCAGCGCGGCGCAGAAATCGCGCGCCCGGAGCGCCGCGCTCGAATCGTCGCCCGGATCGAGCGCAAACTCGCAGCTCGTCACGCCCGCCTTGCGCTGCGTGAAGAGGCCGGCAAGGCGCGCGTCGCGCTCCTCCATCGCCTCGAAAAGCTCCATCTGGTGGAGGATATTGCCCTGCTCAGCCTCGCGGAGCAGGCTCACCAGGCGGGCCGGCGTCAGCAGGTCGGCGACGGTGTTCGCCATGTAATAACGCCAGCCGCCGAGCGTCGCCGGAGCGATCTCCCGCGTCTCCGGCTTCGTGTACGGCTTGCCGTACTGATCGAGGATCGCGCGCGGATCGCGCAGCGCCGCCTGCGAAGCCTGCTGCGGCGATTGCGGCAATCCATACCGGTCGAATTGAAGCGGAACCGTCGTCATCTGCATGATATCGCTCATTAGAAAAGTCCTCAGCTATCCGCTTTCAGTTCCGCACTTGCCTCCGGCGGGCAAGCTCTGCACTCTGCATTCTGCACTTAGCTCTCCTCATCCTTCCGCCATTATAAAGCCGGAATTTCACTTCCGAGCCTCGGGGAAAAGAGAGTGCGCTTATGAGCGGAAAGAGTGCGCTTGGGAGCGGTTTGGGTGCGTTTCAGTGCGTTTGAGTGCGTTTGGGTGCGCTTCGGAGCGGTTTGGGTGCGCTTTTTTCCGCGAGTTGGATTTGACAGCCTCCGGCGGATGAACGCAGATTAACCTAACTTCCGACTTGTCCGCCGCAGCCCGCGGAGGGCTACGAAGGACGGGACGGACACGCTACGAGCGGAGCGGCGCGCGAATTTTCCTTGACAAGCGTGATTCTGATGGCCAGAATACGACATTTGGCGGCTGCCCGTCATGTGGGCGGCTTGACTGCCCGTCGTTTGGAGGCCGGCTAACTGAAATTCCTGCTTATACCAGTTGCAAGACGAAAGGATGCTTCATGAAAGCATTGTGGGCCACGGTTGCGGCGATCTGTTCAACGTTTCTTGCCGGCTCTTTTCAAGCCAACGCGGATGAATCAAAGAACGCCGCAAGGGATGTGGTTCGCGGCGAAATCAGCCAACCGACAACCATCCCAGGCAAGTGGGCGTGGGAGCAGCCGCCGATGCCGCCGCTGGAGAAGGTTCTCCGCGAGGCAAAACCCAATCCTTTCATCTATGGTCTTTACGAGTGGGCCGGCGAGTATCTCGCGTATCGAGATTCCATCAAAAAGGTCGGCTGGCGCTCCTACCGCTGCGGGGGGCCCATGACCGATGAGGCGATGCAGGCGTTTGCCGAGGACGGCATCGAGGTCATGTACTGCGCCGGCGCTGCCCCCCAGAAGCTGGACGCCACGCCCCAGGAGGACGAGGCTTTCATCCAGAGTTACGCGCGGAGCATTACAACTCTCCTAACTCGCTACGGTCCCAATGGCGCCTTCTTCCGGGATCACCCCAAAATTCCCAACCGCCCTCTTTGCAATATCGAAATATGGAATGAGCCTAATTTCGAGTATTTGATTCCCCCGGATCATCGTCCTCAAGCGGCTTTGGAGGCGGCCCGTTTTGCTCTCTATGCCAAGCTTCTGCCGGCGGCCTACGCTGCCGTAAAGAACTGCTCGACGGAGGTGAAGGTCATCGGGTTCGGCGCAGGAGGCGCGGACGCGGGCGACATCCGCTTTATCCAAAGTGTCAACGACGCCGGCCCCGCCTCGCTTCGCAGCTATGACATTCTTTCCACGCACCCCTATGTCGAACCTGTGCCTCCCGAACCTTGTTCAATCCGGCCCTGGGGGCGTTTCAGCATCGCTTCGACCCTCGAAGCGATTCGCGCTGATCTTGCCTCTCACGGTCGCGCGGAAGTCCCTGTCTGGTACACTGAAGTCGGCTGGCCCATCTCGAAAAAGGACGGCGGTTTTTATGCGATGCCTGGGACTCAGGTTAGTCCAGATCTCCAGGCGGCCTATGTGTGCCGACTCTACGCTTTCGCGCAACGCCTCGGCGTATCTCGCGTCCACATTATGTCCGTCAATGACACGGATAACTTCAACTCCGGTTTCTTCCAGCGCGACGGTTCCTGGAGGCCGTCCGCTCATGCCGTCCGGACGATGATCCAACTGATGCCCAGCCCGCGGCTGCTCGGCGCCTTGAGCGACGGAGAGAACGGCTGTTTTGTGTATCGTTTCGCTCCGGGGGAAGATCCCGGCGCAACGCCCGTGCTCATGGCGTGGAATGTCTCAGGGCCGAAAGTTGTGGAACTGCCGATCAAGGCCTCACGCGCGACCATCATTGACATGCTGGGGCGCCGGCAGGCTATTGCAGTCGCAGGAAATAAAATTCGCTTGGAAATCGGACCGCTGCCGGTCTATGTGCGTGGGGAGTAGGCCGGCGGAACATACAGGAACATACCGATCATTGCGTTTTGCTAAGTCCAGCATTTCATAAGTCCACGCGGACTTATGAAATGCAGCACTTAGCAAGGTTCTTCCGTTCACTCCTGCTCATCTCGATCGGACACTCCCGTCCCGGCGAATGCCCGGGCGAAATCCTCGCGCTGCTCGATGCGCAGCTTCAGCCCGCGCGGTCTTCCGCCTCGGCCGGCGCCGGTGAAGAGCCGGCGCGCCATCTCGAAAGCGTCCGGGCCGTCGTCGTGGACGCCCGGCTTGCCGAAATCGAGGAACTGGTCGAGCAGCAGCCGCTGGTCGCCCTCGCCCTCGTCGAAATAGCAAAGGCCCCGCTCGAAGTCGGGCTGCAAGGAAAGAATCCGGTCCTCCTTCGAGGCGGCGTTGGTAACCGGGAACAGCCCGACCCGGTCCACTCGCCCGCGGATTTCCTCATTCGCTTCGAGCAGGGGCCAGAGGAACGCCTGGAAGCCGTTCGCCTCGCAGCCGATGCGGCCGGGGGAGAAGGCGTCATGCACGCGGAGGATCTCCGCGATGAGTTCGTTCGGCGAGGCGCGGCGCAGCCAGGCGTGGAGGCAGTGGAGTTCGCGGCTGTCCCTCGGCCGGGCGAGGACGACCAGCGCCTTGTAGTCGCCGGTCTCTTTCGCCGTCGCGCTCGGATCCACGGCGGCGCGGACCTCGGCGGTGGAGCGGTCGAAATCCGCCGCGCGGAAATCGCGCACCCAGTCGGGGCGGAAGACCTCGTCTTCGGAGAACGACTTGCCGAGCATCTCCCGGCCGTAGAGCGAGCGGCCCATGATCGCGGACATGCGGCGGAGGACCGCGGTGGGAAAGCGCTCCGGCCAGGCCGATTCGCCGCGCTCGTCCTCGGCCAGGTACTCGATGTAGCGGCAGAGCGGCCGGCCGGCCGGATCGCGCTGCGCGGCGGCTTCCTGGAAGCGCGCCCTCAGCCCGTGGCGCGTGCCGTAATTGTTCAGCAGGATTTCGCACCACGCGCCGCCCGCATTCAACACGGAGGCACGGAGGTCACTGAGATTTTCACCGAGAACGGATTTTCCTTCTCCGTGCGCTCCTCTGTGCTCTCCGTGTCTCCGTGTTGATGGCGGACTCTCGACTTCGAGCGCGGGGAAGACGTTGCCGAAGAGCCATTGCCAGAGATGCTTTTCGCGCTGCGGGTTCCGCGCGAGGAAATCGTCCTCCAGGTCGTCGCCGAGGAAATCGTCCGGGCGGTGCGGCCCGTGGAGCAGGCCGCGGCAGGATTGCCCGGTCCCGCGCGCGAGGAGGCGCGTCTTGCCGGCGATCCAGTCGGTGTCGCTGCCGCCGCGCGGGCCGATCCGGTCGCCGTAGTCCTGGCGCAGCCGCGGGTTGTTGACCAGTTCGAGCTTGATCAGGTCGAGCTTCTCCGCGGCGTTCTCCTCGGTCTGGCCGCCGACGATGATGAAGTGCGCGCGGCCTTCGAGGATGCGGCGCACGCGGCGCAGCAGGGCGCGGGTCGTCTTGCCGGCGCCGCGGAACCAGAACTCGGCGATGGGGATGCCTTTTTCCTCGAGGATCTCATCGGACATCAGGTGGATCGGCGAGGAGTCGCACGAGGCGTAATGCGGGAAGTAGGTGTGAATCCAGGCGTCGAACGGGAGCGCCCGGCGCGCGGCCCTGGCCCGGCGGGACGAGTCGGCGAACGGCCGCGCCTCGCGCCGCATGGCCTCGAGGATTCTTGCGTTTTGGGCCTCATACGCCTTCGTCCAGCGTCGGATCAACGGAACGCACCTCCGATTTGCGATTTCTGATTTCTGATTACTGATTTCTGATTGATCGCGTGATTGCGCTCCCGTCGCAAATCAGAAATCAGAAATCAGAATTCAGAATTCATCCGTCCTCGCCCAACACCGAGCGAAGTTGCTGCTTCTTCTTCAGCGCGGCGAGGTACGCCTGGCGCGCGTCGCGGACGTCGGCAACGGCGGCCTCGACCAGGTCGAGGTCAATGTCCATCGGCGAATTGAACAGCACCGTCGCCCGGCTGATGTGCCGGACGGCGTCGGCCGCGCGCTCGGTCGCGCGCCTCATATCCGAGTCGCAGGCCGAAATTTGCCGCCGGATTTCAAGTTGCGTCGCTATATCGTTCATGGCTTCTCCTCACCACGGAGACACGGAGTACACAGAGAGAACGGAAAGCACGGAGAACGGCAATTTTCGGCTTTTCATTTTGCATTATGCACCCGCGCCGGCGGGCGAGCTTTGCACTCATCGGCACTTGCCGCGCTCCTCATCGAGGAACTTCTCCGTCCACTCGCAGAGGACCGCGCAGGCCTCGTCGTCGGCGTTTGCGCCGACGAACTGCGCGAACCGTTCGAGCGTGTCGAGCATCGGCCCGATCGCCTCGATGCGCGACTCCATCTTCTCGATCAGCGCGGTGAGCTTGTGCAGCGTGTCAATCGCCTTCGGCGTGACCCTTTTGTTGTCGCGCATCTTCTTGATTTGCATCTCCCGCGCGCTCTTGAGCATGTCGAGCGCCGCCTGCGGGGATTCGTGCTGGAACTCCTGCCGCTTCTTCAGCCATTCGCCGTCCTTTGACCACCTGTCGAGCGTACGCTCGCTCACGCCCACCTGACCGGCGATCTCCGCCAGGTTTTTTCCCTCGCGCACGAAAGAATTCTCTGCGAACAACCGGGTCTGCGGCGGTTTCATGGCGCGCTCCTAAGTGAAACGGAAAACTGGAACCGAGAACTGAAAAGTGAAAAGTGAAAACTGAGAACTCAGAGAACTGCGGCGACTGGATGCTGTTCTATCTCTCATCGTTCGGTTCTCAGTTTTCACTTTTCAGTTCTCGCCGTTTAGAGAATGTGCAGCACGCCGAGGAACCACGCCAGGCCCTTGCCGACGATGACGATGGCGACGATGATGTACACGGCCAGGACCGCCTTCTCGAGCTTGGCGAGGCGGCGGAAGATTTCCTTGAAATCCTCGCCGCCTTTATCGAGGGTGCGGTCCAGTTCGCTGCGCTCCTTGGCGATCTGCGCGGCGATCTCCTTCGGGAGCGCCACGACCAGCTCGCGCAACTCGCCGACCAGCCGCTCGAGCGCGGCGTACTCCGCGGAGGCTTTCTGCTTGAAGCCTTCGAAGTCTATCTTCACCCGCGAGAGATTGATGCAGTACGCCTCCGGCGGGCACTTGCGGCGCTCCGGGCCGGCGTAGTCCGGCGCGCGGCGGTTCTTCGCGTCGAGCGATGGGTCATTCGGCATCCGCAGCTCCTTCCACGCTTTCGACTGCCTTCTGTACCCGCCTCCGGCGGGCAAGCCTGCCTCCGGCGGGCAAGCCCGCCACACAGCCGGCGGGCAAGCTCTGCATTCTGCTCTCCCTATTATAAGGCCGGATTTCCGGTTTGGAGGGCGTTGTCGAAGTGAGTGCGCTTTTGAGCAGGAAGAGTGCGCTTGGGAGCGGGAAGAGTGCGTTTGAGTGCGCTTCCGAGCGGGTTGAGTGCGCTTTTTTCTCCGAGTTGGATTTGACAGGCCTGCTGAAAATGAGGCTTCAGCTTGACGGCGATACCCCTTCGCTGTCAGAATATGACGTTTGATGGCTGACCGTCCTCTGGAAGGCGACTTCCGAAGCAGACGGGTTGGAATCGCATGACAAACTGCGGCATGCCAGTGTGGTGTTTCAGAAATAACTTGCATAACAGCTGGTCATTCCGAACGAAGCGAGGAATCTCATACGCAGCGCTCTGGCAATGATTTAGGGTATGAGACCCTTCGCTTCGCTCAGGGGGACGAGATCAGGTATTATGCGGGTTATTTCCGGAACGCGATACTAGGGAGGCGGCTGTCTTTTCGTAACGGGAACAGTCATGAAAGCATTCAGTGCATTTGTGCTTTTAGGAATGCTCTTCTTGCTCCCAGGCTGTTCGGCCAAGGATGCCGGCCCGGAAGTGCCTTCAGACGTGAAGGTTGAGAATGTAAGGGCAATGAGAAAGGCCGATGGAAGCAGTTTCATCACTGGCATAGTGCGAAATACCTCTGACCGTCCGTATTCGCTGATTCACATTGAGTTCAACTGCTATGATAATAAGGACAATTTCGTAGGCGCCGCCACGACCTATGACAGCAACCTTCAAGGACACGGAAGTTGGATTTTCACAGTAGCCATGCCTCAAGGTGCAACGCAGTACAAGCTCAACCGAATCAACGGGTCGCACTGAGCTTCACTCTGAGTCCGCGTTAGAGGAAAGAAGGAATGTCCATGCGACTTGGAACCTTGAAAGCGGGATTGGCGCTGACGGCGGCGTGTCTGTGGATCGGCATGGGGCGTCCGGCGATTGCGGCGCCTGAAGGCGGCAGCGGAGCGGCGTCGGGCTACCACGTGATCAAAAAGGTGACGCTCGGCGGCGAGGGGCGTTGGGATTACCTGACGCTTGACAGCGCCGCGCGGCGGCTGTACATCTCGCGCAGCACCCACGTGATGGTCATGGACCTCGACACCGATAAAGTGGTCGGCGACATCCCCGGCACGAAGGGCGTGCACGGCATAGCGATCGCGCCCGAATTCAACCGCGGATTCACCAGCAACGGCGAGGCCAATACCTCGACCATTTTCGATTTGAAGACGCTGAAGGTGATCGGCGAAGTGAAGACGGGCGCAGGACCCGACTGCGTCATCTACGACCCGGCCTCGAAACGCGTCTTCACTTTCAATGGCGGCGGTAATGACGCCGCCGCGTTCGACGCCGCCTCCGGCGAAGTCGTCGGCACGATCCCGCTCGGCGGCTGTCCGGAGTATGCGTCTGCCGACGGTCAGGGCAATGTCTATGTGAACATCGTGAGCACCAGCGAGGTCGTCGAAATTGACAGCGCGAAACTCGTCGTGACGAAGCGTTTCCCGCTCGCGCCGGGCCAGAAGCCTTCGGGCCTGGCCATTGACGCGGCGCATCATCTCGTCTTCTCCGGATGCAGCAACAGAATCATGACCGTCCTGGACGTGAGAGCGGGGAAACTGATCGCCTGCGTGCCGATCGGCAGGTGGGTGGACGCGAATGGGTTCGATCCGGGCGCCGGCCTGGCTTTCAGCTCAAACGGCGAGGGAACCCTGACTGTGGCCCGCGAAACGGCGCCGGGCAAGTTTGAGGCGGAGAACATCGCGACGGAAGACAACGCGCAAACGATGGCGCTTGACCTCAAGACCCACAACGTTTATTTGGCGACGGCGCGATTCGAGCCAAAATCGGGAAGCCCGCAGAACATGGTGAAGGATAGCTTCATGATCGTGGTCGTCGGAAAATAGGCCGTCCGGCGTCCTTGCCGACTGATGTCGGTAATCAAGACAATCTCACAGGCATCGCCACCACCTATGGCAGCAGCCTTCAAGCACACGGAAGCTGGATTTTCACGGCAACCATGCCTCAAGGTGCGACGCAGCACAGGCTCACCGAATCAACGGGTCGCACTGAGCTTCACTCTGAGTCTGCATTACTGAGGTTTCACCTATAAACGGATAAGGCTAGGTTGTCATTCCCGCGGAAGCGGGAATCCAGAATCCGGCGCAGTGTCCATTATTCAGGAAAAGCTCAGTAGTTGAGGACTGAAAATCAGGGAGGTCAGCCCATGTTCAGATACATCGCTGGAGCCGCCCTCGGCGCTGTGGTCGGCGGCCTCGTCGGGTACTTCGGGAAGCACGCGGGGATGGGCTGACCGTGCCTCGCCAGCCCCTGGTCAGGGGCTATTGCAGGCGCAGTGCTGGGAATCATAGTGGCCGGAGCCATTTCGAAATAGCGTTCATCTTCCGGAGAGACTTTCATTCCCTTGGAGAACAAGGGGTATGCCCAAGAGGATCAGACGAAGCCGGTAGAGATGGACATCTAACCGGAGACAACCCATGCCGCGCTTCGTGATACACCGGCATTACGCACGCCGCATTCATTACGACCTCCGCCTGGAAATGGAGGGGGTACTGAAGAGTTGGGCGGTGCCGAAGGAGCCACTCGCCGATACGAAGGTCAAGCGGCTGGCCATCCAGGTGGAAGACCACGACCTGGCGTACGGTGACTTCGAGGGCGAGATTCCCGAGGGAGAGTACGGCGCCGGGAGGGTCGAGATATGGGACTCCGGCGAATACGAGTTACTGGAGACCCAGGAAGGATTGCTTCGGTTTATGCTTCATGGGCGGAAGTTGAGCGGACCGTGGAAGCTCGTGCACATGAAGTATCCCCCCGGCAATCAGTGGCTCTTCATTGCATCGCGCGGCGCCAAGCGTGTTGATTTGTAGGGGACGCATAACGTAACCCGCATTTGCGCCATCGCTGTTCGAACGCTTACCAGTCACCGGCCCAGCCGGAAAATAGCCGCCGGCGTCCGCTGAATTCAGGGCTTTTCAGCATAGCGCACTCATTCGACCGTCAAGATGTAATTCAGCGCTTTATCGTCGCGCGTGCAGATTTTACCGGTGAGCACGTCGTCCGCAGCGGTCAGTGTCCGCTGCCGGTCCGCAAGGGCCCGTCCGCAGACGTCCACCGGCAAGACCGTCCAGGTCCCGTTGTGTTCCGTCTTTAGAGAGAAGTCCACCGTGACCGGCTCCTCGATAATCGGAGGACCGCCGAGCACTTCCAGCCTGTATCTGCCCCTGCGCCCGGACGCGGGCTGGTCGCCGGGCATCGCCGCCTCGATCGTCTGGCCGGTGTTGCGGTCGCGGCCGGCCAGAGTCAGGAGGATGCGCTGCGAGGTTTCGAGTGTGCGGTCGTCGAGGCTGGCCATTCCGGCCACGCCATAGGCGCGGCTGAGGTCCATCGTGAGCGGCCCGTTCTCGTGCTTGCCCTGGAGGGCGCCCATCAGGCAACGGCTCTTGGGCGTCTGCGCCTGCACGAACTCGCCGCGCGTGTTCCAGACGAGTTCGCCGGTCACGCTCGTGATCGTCCCGGCCTGCGCGTCGTGCCCGGCGTCATAGGCTTTCTGATTCCAGATGGCAGGGTGCGTTGTCGGATCGAACGAAAGCCGCACGCCGCCCACCAGCATGGAGTCCCAGGGCCCGGGCTGGCCGCCGAGGTAGGGGAAGTAGCCTCTCCCGCGCCGCCCGCGTTCCTGCCGGCCCCGGAAGGGGTCGAACAGTTCGGCCTCGGTCAGCGCATCCTGGCGGATGATTGGGGCGGGACGCAGATCGCCGCGCACGTAGAGAAAATAAGCCAGCGGCTCGACGGCCATGCCGGCCGGCGATGCGAACATGCTGAAGGAATCCTCCTTCATGCCGGCGAATTCCGGCGCGTCGGCGTCGAAGCGATGATTGGCCTGGACGTTCTGAAGCGCGCCGTAGGCGGCCATGAATACCGCTGCCTCCGTCGTGTAATCGTTCGGGTAACAGAAGTTCCATTCGGTGATGTTGAAGGGCTTATCGGCCACGTGCTGGTAGCAGAGAAGGAGGAGATGGTCGTTGGGGTGGCGCTCGACCGGCTCGTTGGCCATTCGGAACCCCCCGCGCCTCAGACCCTCGCCCCCGCCGAGCCAGTAGACGTGCTTGCCGGTGAAATCCAGCGTCGCCTGCGAGGCGGTCTGCATTTCCTGCAAGGCAGCCGGGCCATTCCAGGATGTGCTCTGCACGAGCATCTTGCTGCCGGTTTCGCGGATGGCGCGGGCGACCTGGCCGAACCAGTCGGTTTCGAGCTTGTAGTAGAACTTCAGCTCGTCGGCGGCGCGCTTCCGGCCGTTCTCGGCGACACCGGCCAGGGCCCGAGACCCCATCACAAGGACCCCGCCGTTGGCGAGAGACTCGGCCGCGTCGAGGGGCGTCTCCTGCCCGGACACCTGCCAGGCCTCCCACAAGGCGTCATCGTCGCCATATTTCTCCTTCAGCCAGGCGTTGTACTTCTCCTGGAGCTTGGCGCGGTAGTACTCCGGGAGAACCTTAGACTCGCTCCAGAAGAGGCTGCTCTCGTTGACCACCATGTACATGTTGAAGGCGGGATCGTCGGCGTAGCGCAAGCCGGTATAGGGGTTCGTGTGATTCAGAAAGAGCGCCAAGCTTTTCAAATAGAGTTCCTGGTGCTTCTCGTCGAAGAAGTACGCGATGTTGTTGAGGCGCGGGATTTTCTCCGGATCGTGTACCCCGGTGGAGGGGGACCAGTAAGTGGCATAGTTCCCGGACAGGCGGACATAGATGCCGGCCCTTTTCAGTTCAGCGAAGTACTTGTCGAATGTCCGCATGCGGTCCATGTCGAGCTCGGGCAGAGTGTACACTGAAGTAGTTCCGCTCGGCCCCGAGACCGACAACCCCCCTTCCTTCTTGAGGAGGCCCTCGCACAGAGAGTGGAACCGCACCTCGTTGAAGCCGTACTTGCGCATGATGTTCGCGTAGGCCGCGGCCTTCTCGGGCGGGCAAGTGAATGCGTGCGTCGTGAGCCCCTTGAAGCGGATGGGCTGGCCCGGCGCCTTCTCGAACTCCAGGCTGTCGCCGTGGGCCACGAGCCAGCCCAGGCTGCCGGCCGGCGGCCGGAAGAATGTGAACGCATCTTCCCATGGCGCGGCCGTCATCCCATCATCGTACTTGGGCTCCGGCGCAAACCAGCCCTCGGTGCCGTTGTCCTCCCAGGCCTGCCAATGCTCCTCCGCCGGCGGAACCGTAGCGGCCGGCGCAGTCGCAGCGGCCGCCGCATTGGCACTCGGGATCAACAGCAGAAACGCCGCCAACAGCGCGCTTATGCCAGACTGGATGGAAATCTCTTTTCCTCCTCACCTGATCAACCGGGACTCGCCATAGGACCGTCCACACGAGGGCCAGCCGTCAAATGTCACATTCTGGCCAGCAGCATCCCGCCTGTCAAGGTGAAATCGCCAAGACCGGGCAGAGTGCGGAAAAGTCGTTTGACCCGGACGGCCTCAACCGTCACAATATGACATTTGACGCCTGACCGCCGAAGGCGGGCGGCCGTATGGCAAATCCCGGATTGAGCAGAGTGAAGGAGTCTCGCCTATGACGACCAAGCTGCGCGTTGGAATAATCGGTTGTGGCGGCCTTGCCAAAGGGGTCCATTTGCCGTCGTTGCATGACATCGAGGACTGCGAAGTCGTCGCGGTGTGCGACCTCATCGAAGAACGCGCTGTAACGCAGGCGCAAAGGTTTTCCATCCCGAAAACCTACGTGTTATTCCGCGAAATGCTGGCCAGGGAAAAACTCGACGCCGTCTTCGCGCTGGTCGAGCCATGCAGCCTGTTCCACGTGGTGAACGAATGCCTGGAGAAGGGGCTGCACGTATTCATGGAGAAGCCGCCGGGGATCACCTCGTTCCAGGCGCGCTCGCTGGCCCGCGCGGCGCAGAAAGCCAACCGCATCCTGCAGGTCGGCTTCAACCGGCGGCACATTCCGCTGGTCCAGCAGGTCCTGAAAATCATGCGCGAGGCCACCAGCATCACTCAAGTCGAGGGGCGGTTCATGAAGCAAGGATCGGCCTCCTTCGACAAGGGCGGCCTGCTGTCGCTGGAATCCGACGTCATCCACGCCATTGACCTGGTGCGCTATTTCGCCCAGAGCGAGCCGGTCGCGGCGGCCACGGTGGTCGGCCAATACAACGACGTGTGCGTCAACGCCTGGAACTCCGTGGCGCGTTTCGCAAACGGCGTCACGGGCGTGATCAGGTCGAACTACCAGATCGGCGGGCGCGTCCATGATTTCGAAATCCACGGACCCGGCGCCAGCGCGTTCATCAACCTCGGCTTCGGCACACCGGATTGCGAGGCGCGAATTCTCTTCGGCGAGGGCAAGTCCGGCTATTCGCTGGCGGCCACCGGGGACGCCCCGGTCCAGATTCAGCGGCTCGACGGCAAGAAACTGGCCGGCAGCGATCAGTTCTACCGATTCTATGGCTTCTACCAGGAGGACGTCCACTTTCTGCAGTGCGTGCGCGACAACAAACCGCCGCTGAACAGCATCGAAGAAGCCGTCAAAACCTTCCGCTATGTTGACATGATCGCGTCAAACGTGATTTAAGGCGGAGGAGTTGCCCACAAATCCGACCGGAGCATGAGATAGCACGGCGCCTCGCCCAGCCCGCCCCAGCTTTCCGGGTCCTCGGTTGCCTCGAAGTTCTTCTGAATCTCGACATCATACCGGGCCAGCGCGGCCCTCTCCTATTGAACGGTTCACCCCCCGTGCGAGGGGAAGACGGCTTCGACCAGGGATGCCGCGGCTTGGCGTACGGTTCACCCCCCCGTGCGAGGGGAAGACACCGGCGTGTGGGCGCTTAACCGGCTTTTCGGCGGTTCACCCCCCCGTGCGAGGGGAAGACGATTGCCGCCTGCCCCTTAATGACATCGGCCACGGTTCACCCCCCCGTGCGAGGGGAAGACCTCCCAAAGCTGCTCATAGGCGCGCTTGATGATCGGTTCCCCCCCCCGTGCGAGGGGAAGACGAGATTCAGACGCAGATGCTCGCGCAGATGGTCCGGTTCACCCCCCCGTGCGAGGGGAAGACGCTCGTTCAGCGGCCCGTCGGCCAGGGTCTGGTCGGTTCACCCCCCCGTGCGAGGGGAAGACGTCTCCATCTCCAGCGACGCCCCCATGATCCGCGGTTCACCCCCCCGTGCGAGGGGAAGACGCATTTGCTTGTAGGCGTCGGCGTGACACATGAACGGTTCACCCCCCCGTGCGAGGGGAAGACTCCAATATCCGCTACTTATCCGAACGCTCAACCACAACAGATAGTGGTAAGTCAAAATGCACGCCCGTTATTTTCCCGGTTCTCCTTTTTCCTGAGCTTTGTCTCGCTTCACCGCGAGCGTAATGCCTTCAAAGTCCACCAGATCGCGCGCGGCGGTTCCATGAATGCGACCGGAATAGCCTTGCGGGCCGGGCGAACTCCAGAACTGCATAACCGAGCCTCGCTTACACTTGAGGACGGCCATCTGCCACAATTCCTCCCGCACGCGGCGGCTCGCGTTCCCAAGGAACACGCCCGGCCTCGGCTCCATCAGCCAGCGTGACAATTCTCCCCGCAAGCTCGTCGGCGTCCTCTCCAAGATCATCACCAGCATCGAGCACCTCCGCAATATCGGGAAGGCATCGCTCATGGATGCGCTTATCGTGGAATATCTCTCGGCAAAGGATGCGGACGCGGACCTCGACCTCACCGGCCCGCTGCGCCGCCTCGAAGGCGGCCGGCAATGAGGTTTCCACCTTGTACAGGTCGGCGATGTCATAGACGAAGCTCAGCATTTTACCGGTGTGGATGAAGCCGATGGCCGGTGAATATCCCGCCGCCAGAATCGCCGCATGGCAGACGCCGTAGAGTAACGCGTTGGCGGTGGAGAGTGCGCGGTTGATCGGGTCGGCGGAATCCCAATGCTCCGGATCGTACGAGCGATGTTCCCACGGGACGCCGAATGTCTGCGACAACTGCTGATAGCCGGCGCGGACGCGCGCGCCTTCCATGCCGCGGATTTGTTCGAGGGTGGTCTCTGCCGGCAGCGGCGACGGGAAGCGCTTCTGATACATTCGGCGGATGACCTGAACGCGCGATTCCTCGTTGCAGAACAACTGCGCCTGGCGCAGGAGCCGCAGGGAACTGCGCGCGCCGCCGGCGCCGTGGGCATAGAGCCGCGCGCCGCCGTCGCCGGTCCAGCAGACCAGACTGCGATTGTCCATCAGCGCCTTCATCGCCGCCTGGGTGACGCTGGTTCCCGGCCCGAGCAGGAGCAAGCCGATCTGGTTGATGGGAATCTGCGCGACCCCCTCTTTCCCGTAAAAGGAAAGAGAAGCCGCCTCGCGTTCCAGCCGGCCCTGTTCGAGGTACAGGTAGCTCCAGCGGTCGTCGAACCGGGGCAAGACGTGCTGGCCGGTCATGGGGAAATCCTAGCGAGGCTGAGAAGCCCGAAGCCGAACGCCTTCCCACGTCCGATACCGGACTGCACGGCATTGGCAAAGGGCACAGGATTCTTTACGCAGAGAACGCCTTCATAGAGGACTGAACGCAGCCGCTGGCCCTCGCCCTGCCCCTTGTTGAAGTAAACGTAGCCGGGGATCGGGGTTGTGATTGAGGCGACTTCAAACCCGGACCGCTCGCCATGCCGCATGAGCCATTCCCCAAGAGATTCCGGTGGAACCGGAATGCGCTTGCCAATCCATTTCGGGTCAATGGGCGCGCCCGAAGCGTGCTTTGAAAGCTTGCATGCGTGACGGACAGGGTTCGCTTTAAGCCCGAATCGAAAGCGTTCGCCGACGGCGAATTGCGGGGCAAAACTTTGCGGCTCGGGGACGGGACCGGCCAGCAAATACTGCGCATTCTGGAATGCGTATTGCCAATCGGGCCGGTTGCCCGACTGAACGAGGATCACCGGATTTCCGCCGGGTACCGGGTCAATGCGGAATAGGAAACCGGAAGATTCCGTTCGTTTCTCATGGACGTCCGGCTTGCCTAAATCCCCGGGGACATAGGGTTGCAGAAAATCAGGGTCCAGTTCCTTCCGCGCTTTCGAGGGGAACGCCATGCAAAGACGCTGGTGAACGCGATAGACGTTCCGCAACCACAGGCGGCCCGGACGCGGACGGTCAGGATTCGCCCCCACATCTATCAGCAAATGCGAAAGATACATGGTCATTGCACCTCCTGCGGCTGCAACCGCCGACGGCGAGTCGCAAGGGAGCGGAACCGGATAATTTCATCCCGCTTCCTGATGATTTGATCCCGCCACCGGGGTTCTTCCGGGTTGATCCGGTCCAGCCCCATGCCCAAACCGTACTCGATCATCGTCACCGCGTCGTGGCACAGCCGGCAGAGTGAGCGCAACTCCTCCAGGCTTTCGTCGCCCCCGGCGTGACGGTAAGTGACATGCTGAACCGTGCCGGCAGGCGATTTGCAGAAGACACAAAGGTGATGATCGTGGTGGAGACGCATGCTACGCCTATTCTTGTATTCCGCATTGCCGTAGTCGGCTCGAGGGCGCAGCGGCGGCGGAGTGGGATTCTGCGCAGGCTTTTGCGCGATCGTGAGTTCGCCTCCCGCCCCGACGTGCAAAGACGTGCGGAAGACAAAGCGGGGAGCGTGAGCCGGCGGAACGAACGTCAGCGGCACGTCGTACCAGATGACCGCATCGGGAGGCGCTTCGGCTTGTTCCGATGTCGGTATCCAGTCGAGCAGGCAATCTACCGTTTGCGGGGCCGCATCCGCCTCGAAGCGTGGTTGCCAGTCCGCGGACCTCAGCGCAGAGAGCAAGTCGTCAAATGCCCCGGGAGGGTTTTCCAGGAGCGGTCGGGATGGTGGGCACGACTTTCTTCCAAGGTACAGGGTCCATCGCGGTTCTTTCATTGCGCCGGCCAGTTCGGCGATGAGCGCAGGTTCGCCCAGAAGGGAGACGAGAAAACTGGCGTCGCACAGGTACTCGCGGCGCGTGAGCATTGCGCCAGCTTTGGTCTTCCCCTTGCTTTCGGCAATGCGCATCTCCATTCCGGCGCCGACGGTATGATAGTCCCACCAGCGAACTCCCGGCCTGTCAATGCGCACGCCCATGCGGACGGAATTGAGCTTCGGAAGCCACTTCTCGCAAGCCTGATCACGCGGTACGCCTAATGCCGCGCACAGCATTCCGATCACCCCCGACTTAGTCGGTGCTGCGGCCGTCCGTCGCACGACGAACTTCGATTCCTGAACGCCCCACGCCTGCATGGGGCCTTCGAGTCGTAAGAACAACGTGTTGGCCTTCATGATGCAACCCCTTCGTTCACGATCACCTTCTGAACGGCTTTCCAGTCATGGCCGATGGAAGCGACCACAGCCATTATCAGTTCGTCCAACGACCTGAAGTTGTCTTCGGCGAGGGGGACCTCCTTCTTGTCCTGCAGGACTGAAAAAGGATAGCGGAGATTCGGCGAGAACCAGAACCGTTTCTGCGGTTTCCCGTATCCGGTATCCATGTCATACACGTACTGGCTCAGTTGCGCGACGCTTTGCGAGACGATATCGCGATGGCCCTGCGCAGCGGGGCTGACAAAGGCATTGGCGTAGCTGACGGGGCAATCCTTGATCTCCACGAGGATACCATCGGGCCGATTGTGTGCGGCGAAGCTGTTTTGCTTACCGGTAGGAGTGACCTGCGCCACGCCGCGCAGGAACGCGCCGACCGTGTGCGCGGCCAACTGCTCCTTGTTGCCGGGGAAGCCGGCGAGATTCTTGACCAGCGTTTCCCAATGGATGGAGAAGTACTTGTAGAAACAGGCCGAGGCGAACATCGCTTCGTCCACATAGGCCGCACCCGCATCCTGGCCGGGGATGTCATCGGCTGCGACGTAGTAGTCCACTTCCGGCCGGGCTTCGTGCGTCGAGATTGCATGCGCCACCTGAAGCGCTGCTTCCACGGTCGTGTTCTCGAGCACGCCGGTTTCAAGCATCCTGCCACAGAGAGCCATGTCTGGGGAGGCAGTCCGCTCTTCAATCAACTTCCCGAACGCCTGTGCCAATTGTGCGTCGGTTTTTCCATCGCCCTTCTGCAAAAGATCGGCCATCTCCTTGACCGCCTGGCGCGTGGTATAGACAAGCATCTTGCTCTTGTTGTCACCTTCCTTGCTCGCATCTTGCTCGTCTTGATTTTTCGCCTTTTTCGGCTTCAGGCCACAGAGGTCGAGAATCTTCTCGGCGTGTTTCTTCACGTCTTTCTTTCCAGCGATCTCATCGGCGATCAGTTTCGCCAATTGCCGGGTGCGAACGCCGCCGAGGAGTGTCTGGAATTCTCTGCTCATGCGGATGCTGCGCTTAATGCACTGGCTCGATATGCGCGAGCGAAGGACTCCGCCGAAATAGCATGTCTTGGGCGCGCCGAGGTCGTCGCGGTTGAGGTTCGCCGGGCTGTGGTTTTGAATGGCGTGAATCTCGATCAACATGACGGGCTCCTTTCGTCGTTTTCAATGAATTGCTCCGCCCACTTGACGCGCGTTCTTTCGCGTCCCCACCAGGACAGATCGTTCGTCAGCTTGACCCAATCAAGTTTCGGGTCACTTGCGGCCACCAGGTCGAGCGCCCAACGCAGCGCCGGTTCGATGTTGCTGATGGGCAGGAAAAGCATCCGGTCGAACCTTCGCGCGAAACGTTCTCTCTCCGACTCGCCGCCCGGCCGGCAGGCTCGCAACTGGCGGGCGAGCGTATGGTCGGGCGACTGTAGAATCGGACAGTAGGCGTACAGTTTTGCGATCAGCCAGGCCACCTCGCGGCGGGGCGCAAACTGGTTTCGTTGCCGTAAGGGCCACCAGACGCCGGCGAACAGGTCGAACCCGTCCACTGTTTCGTCGAGACCTTGCCCCGCGTGCTTGCGCAGCAAGCCGAGTTCGCCGGCCTTCAGACGCGTGAGGATTTCAACGTATTCCTGCGTCGGCGTCACTTGTTACCCCCTTTCGCTCTCGGTAGCTTTTTTCCGGTTTCCGCTACTGCCCGCATATTGGGCGCTACGCTCTCGATCTGTCTCCTCCGGGCGACTGCGGATACTGTAAAGCCAGGCGAAAGGGACTTGGCCACAGCGCCCATCATCGTGCGATATTCCCCGGCCGCCTGCTCCCATATTGCGTCACTGCCGGACAACAACTCACCGGCCATAGCGGAAACCCGATCTTCAACCTGGGGACGGATGGCGGCGAGCATCGGAGGAATCTCGACATGCTTTCGGCCGGATATCTTCTCGTGCACGCGCTGGAGTCTGCGTTTGAGAATCGAAGATTCCTTCTGCCAGCGGTGTATCAACAATGCGGCGTTTGGCTGCATCGTTCCCCTTGCCGGTATCCAAAGAGTTCGCTCCCAGACATCAATGTTCTTGGCCTTGTCGGTGGCAAAACCAACGAGAAGAATGCATACCGCGTTATTTCCATCCGCGAACTTCCCCGTTTCGATGATATTGGCAAGCAGGTCCGGCCATGGCCGGTCCATGGAGAACCTGCCCGCCCTCGTTAAGTCGGCCGCCCTTGCGGCTTTTCTCGGCGCCTCTGTTATGTAGACGGCATGGGGGTCGTTCCAATGGTCGTTCCTCTGTTCACCGGCAGATTGAAACTCGCACGTTCGGATCAGGGTAGGCTCTTTCGCTCCACAACAGATGCACGGGCCTGGTGGAGGGGTTGGCACATGCAGCCAAACTCGTCGAGAAAGCAGCGTCAGCCCCGTAAGCAGCGGCACATCTTGATCGTGCGCTGGACGAATTGCGGGATCAATCCATGCTGGATCCCCAAGATTCCCGCAAGGTGTCCAGTTCGCCTTGAGCGTTTCAAGCAGCGATGTTCCCCAGGGCACCACATACACAGGAGGCGTGCCGTTAATCCCGGCCTTGAGGTCCGGCAGTCCGCTCACGCAGAAGAGCGGCAGACGCAGCAAACCCGTTGCACAGCATGCGGGACAAAGTCCCTCGAATTCATCCGTCGAGTGCCTGAAATGCCAGAAGTTATTGCCTGTGGGAACCTCCTGTATCAGGTCAGTCGCCGCTCGCCGTCGTTGTGCGTTCCTGTCCTGTAAGAACCTCGTGCCATCTCCAAGAAGATTGAAACGGTCCCTATTCGCTTCGAGTCTTGTGAACCATCCACTCTGCAGTCCGTCCTCTGGAGTCGCGCTACCGGAGTCAGGCGGATTCCCCTTGCACCAGTAAAGCACGGCGAGCAGAAATCGCACGATCGCCACGCGGTCCATCGGATTGCTGGCCGCGATCTGGCGAATCTTCCCTGCTTGCAGCAATGCCTCACGAATGCCGACCTTGCCAGGCGTTCCATTTTTCCAGATAATCGGAAGCCAGCGTTCATCCAGAAGGTTGAAACTCTCGCCCATTGCTTGCCCCTTGCTTTCTTTGAGCAGCCTCCTCGAAACGGCAACATTATACCTTCGGGGTCCGACAGTTGAAATGCTGCAGAGGGGCCTCAGGCCGGCGTGAGCGCTTGCCGGCCGCACGGGCCTCATTCCGGCGCGACGTAATGCCTCGGCCCGCCGAGCCGCATGAACCTGGCATGTACGGCCAGCATAAGGACCGTCGCCACCATCGCTATGCCCGAGCTCATCAGGAAGGTGTAGCGGTACTGATGCCCGCTCCAATCCAGCGCGGCGCCGGCACCGTCAGTTCCTGGCGAGCCTGCTCGTCCTTCCCCTTCCAGACAAGCTGCGGATCGAGCGCATAGAGCAGGCCGGGGAGTTTCACCTCCTTCGGCTTCTGCTCCTCCTCCCGCACGAAGTCGCGCAGTTCCTCCGTCGGAATGTCCTTGCGTTTGTCGTGGTGCTTGAGGCTATCCACCTCGAGCGACTTATTAGCGGGCTTCCGCGCCATAATTCTGGATCCTCAATTTCAGCTTTCTCGAATTCCGCCTTGACTTCTTGCAGCCATAGGCTATAATGATATATGCCTGTGGCAGGTGAATGCCGGCTCCATGCCGTGTGTTCCCGAGTAGCGGCGGGAACCTAGCCTGCTGTGGGCATTTTTGTTTTCTCCGCCGTTAGACGGTTTCGCTCGCTGTACCACTCGCCGTAGGGCCGGTTTCTCGTATCGTCCAGGTCCATGATCAACCTGAACTTCTCCCGCAAGAAGTCGAAATAACGATCTTCTCCCCGCTCGAACAGACGTTGAATCGCCCACAGGCAGTAATCTATCGCCTGAAGCCCTTCCGAATTCGAAGGCACATCAGGCTGGATATCGGTCGGTTTGTCGCTGGGCTGGTCGTAGCGGCGCTCGAAGTTTCGTTTGGCGCGGGAAATCGCAGTTGTCAATGCTTCGAGCCGGTCGCTATTGCCGCGTCGGGCGACCGTGATAATGTTCTCGTCAGCCTTGTGCAACGAGTCGCGAAAGATCCGCTTGATCAGGTCGTCATAAATGTCATCGGGCTGCCAACGCACGCCGAGCTTCCATCGCTCGCGCAAATCTGCGGCGATTCGTTCCTTCCGTCGGACGGCGGCCTGAACCTTGATGTCCTGGCTCAGCAGAAGCCGGAAAACCTCGCGGCGCACTTCGGCGCAATCGTCCTTGGCATGAAAGAAAAGCGCGGTTTTTCCAGACCGTGCCCTCATTGACGGCACAGCAGAGAGATACTTGTCGGCCAGGAGGTCACTGCGAAGCCGGCGCATTTCTCGCCGCAGATTTTCAGGGTCAGCAATCCGCGCCATGCCGACGATGAAGAACCTTGACACGCCTTCCGTGCCGACGAGAATCCTGCCCCGCCGGTCAAACAGCGTCAGGTCGCCCGCTTCATCAACGTAGTAGTGAACCGTCTGCTGCTCAGTCATGCTCTACCTTTGACACGACTGCAACCATCGCTTATAATCAAGGTGTAGGAAGTGCCCCCCCGGCGATAGCATCGCCGGCCCGACGCCCCCGAAAGGGGGCGTCTCTTTTGTGGGCATCAGCCTCGCTTCTCCCCGCTCCTTTGCAGCGCCATCTTCGCATCCCACGGATCGGAAATCTCCACAAACGCCCACCCTCCGAACTCGCCGTGATTGTTCACCGCCGGAATCCAGAAGTTGCGCGCTGTGGAGACCTTCGCTTCCTTCTCCTTGTCCTTTTCGCCGGTGACCTCGATGATGGAAGGACTCTACCACGCAGGGCCGGCAATCACAAGAACAGCAGACGCCATCGGGTCAATGCCCCGGTTGATGCCTCGACCTGCGCTGCCGGGCCATCTCTTCGGCCGCACGGGCCTCATTCCGGCGCGACGTAATGCCTCGGCCCGCCGAGCCGCATGAACCTGGCATGTACGGCCAGCATGAGGACCGTGGCCACCATCGCTATGCCCGAACTCATCAGGAAGGTGTAGCGGTACTGATGCCCGCTCCAATCCAGGGCGGCGCCGAAGAGCACGGGCAGCGCGATGCTGGCGGTCGCGCTTACAAGCCCCGCTGCTGAGGCGAACTGCGCGAACGTCGAGTGGGGGAACAGCCGCTGCCCCAGCGAGGCCGAGGTTGTGTAATAACAACCGGAAAGAACGGTATGCACCGCCAGCGCGATCAAGTACCGCGTCGGCGTCGTCGCGTAGAAGATTCCCCCCAGCATCGCGATGGCATAAAGCGCCAGGGCCAAGATGACCATCCGCAGGGGATGAAACCGGTCCACCAGCACGCCGAGGAAGTACGCCAGACACAGCGAGATGATATAGCATGTGCCGATGTATTTCCCGTAGAGCGCCATGCTGATGTCCAGGCTCTTGGTATAAGGAACGCTGTAGAGGTTGACCGGCACAAAGGACATCCCCGACAGGGTCGTCCCGATGAACAACCACCGGTAGTACGGCTTGCTGAAGCACTCCTTGAAATACACCTTCGCGGCGGCGATGAAGCCCTTGCGTTCGCCCGGCCTGGCGTCCGCCGGCGGCGGGTACTCTCCCTCTTTGACCATCAGGCACATCATGACGACGCCCACGCCATACAGTGTCCCGATGGCCGCGAACACCCATTGGCTGTGCATTTCGGCCGTCCCGATCAGCCAGTAGTTGAAAATAATCCCCGCGCCCAGGTCCAGGATTCGGAACAGCCCGTAAAAGCGGCCGAGGAACGGCCGGGGAACCACGTCGTTGATCAGCGCGCCGAAGACCGAGCCGGTGACGATCGCCGCAAAGTCGAAACCCACCGAGAACATCGCGAAGACGGTGAGGGTGAGCGTCCTTAAGCCCGGCGAGCCGGCGCCCAATGCGTGGTGAATCGCGCCGCCGATGTTCTGGCTGAATGCCAGTCCCACCATGAACAGAGCGGCCATGGGTGTGGAGACCAGGATGTAAGGAATGCGCCGGCCCCAGCGGCCCCGATGCCGGTCGGAACGATAGCTGACGATGGGCGACAAAATGGCGCTCATGGCCGCCGGCAGGGTGCTGAGCAACAAGGCCATGAGCGTATCCGAAGCGCCGAATTTTTTCAGCAGCAACGGCATGAGCGGCTCCAGCAGCCGCCCCCGCATGGACCAGGCGAAATCGCCCCACAGAATCCAGCAGAACAGGATGACCAGCCCGCCGGTGGTGTAAGTGAGCGTGCCCGCGCGCCAGAGCTTCCGCGGCGCCGCGGACTCATTCAACGAACCCGCGCCTGATTGGGCATCCCGCCTGGCGTTTTCGCCCTCGCCTGGCTGGTTCAAGGTGGACTTCCTCGCAATAAGAAAAAGCGGGCCTCATTCCGGCGCGACGTAATGCTCCGGCCCGCCGAGCCGCATGAACTTCCTGTGCACGACGATCATCAGCACCATGGCCGCTACCGCGATGCCGGAACTCATGAGGAAGGTGTAACGGTACTGGTGGCCGCTCAGGTCCAGCACGACGCCGAAGAGCATGCTCAACACAATGTTGACGGCCGAGCTCAGAAGGCCCGCCGCCGAGGCGAATTGCGCGTACGTCGAATGCGGAAGCAGTCGCTGCGACAGCGAGCCGACCGTGGTGCCGTAGGTGCCGGCCATAACGCTATGCCCCACGATCGCGAGCAGGAACCCCATCGGCGTCGTCGCGTAGAAGAACCCCACCAGCGTCGCAATGGCATAAAGCATCAGGCTGAAGATTCCGAGCCGCAGCGGATGAAACCGATCCACCAGCGCGCCGAGGAAGTACGCCAGACACAGCGAAATGACATACGTCAACGCACTGTATTTCCCGAAGCGCGCCATGGTGATGCCCAGACTCTTGCAGAAAGGGATGCTGAACAGGTTGATGGGCACGGCAGCCATCCCCCCCATGGTCATCGCGAGGAACACCCAGAGGTAATAGGGCTTGCTGAAGCACTCCTTGAAATACACCTTCACGGCGGCGAAGAAGCTTTTCCGTTCGCCCGGCCTGGCGTCCGCCGGCGGCGGATACTCTCCCTCTTTCACCATCAGGCACATCATCATCACGCCCACGCCGTACAGGGCCGCAATGCCCGCGAACAGCCATTCGCAGTGCACGTCCGCTGCCCCGAGCATCCAGTAGTTGAAAATGATCCCCGCCAGCAGGCTCACGATCCGGAACAGTCCGTAGAAGCGGCCCAGGAACGGCCTGGGAACCACGTCGTTGGTCAACGCGCCGTGGACCGAGCCGGCCACGATCGCGGAAAACTCGAAACTCACCCAAAAGACGCCGAAGATGATCAGGGGGAGATTTACGCCGGCCGGCAAGCGAGCCCCCAGCGCGTGGCGAACCAGGTCGCTGACGAGGCCGCTGCAGGCCAGTCCCACCATGAACAAGGCGGCCATCGGCGTAGCGACCAGGATGTACGGAATGCGTCTGCCCCACCGCCCTCGATGACGGTCGGAGCGGTAGCTGACGATCGGGGACAACAGGGCGCCCATGGCTGACGGCAGAGAACTGAGCAGAAGAGCCAGGACC
>Ga0181539_1000291_pt1 | contig 61208 bp, 47 predicted proteins | sample PEATcosm2014_Bin_46_FD_119767 | JGI IMG/M metagenome (GOLD analysis project Ga0181539, IMG submission 119767) | Peatland microbial communities from MTU Mesocosm Facility, Houghton, MI, USA - PEATcosm2014_Bin23_60_metaG | ecosystem: Environmental > Terrestrial > Soil > Wetlands > Peat | place...
CGTCGTGGCACGGCATGTCAGGCGCCCGCAATGCGTAACGGCCGATGTCGGATGCACGGGGGCGCCAGTACGGGCCCTCGCACCCCGGAGGGTTTGGCAAGATCGCGGCGCTCGCGTTGGAAGTACGGGCTGTATTCTTCCGAAAGTAGGGCGGAACAAAAACGCATACGTGAGCTTATCCGACAGAGTCGAGAGCTGCTGAAGGGATTGTGACCAGGCATCCTGTGGTCTCGTATCACCCGGCAGTCGCCTCTTGCACCTCCTGGATGTTCTGATCCCGAATCAGAAAACCGAATCACGCCTCTCCTGGGAAAGATCTCAAGCAATGTCGTAGAGCCTCCCGGCTGAGGCATTGGTTCTTGCGATTTGCCAGTCCGAATGGTCGTCATCCCGTGGTGCATGGGGTTCATCCCCAACTTTTGTTTGACATTACTCGGGATGAGCCATCTTGACAATCATGATGTGGTGTAGGAGTAGGTCATCGGGTTGCCTATCGGAACGCATCCTCATGCAATAGCTAGCCGCGTATTGCCCAACTCAATCGCTTTGCTGCAGTGACCAGATCCAAAGCACAATCGAGGGGACGTTCGGTTGCTGGATCAAACCCTACAACGGTTCCAAGGGCAGAATTCAGTTCGGCCCGCAGGTTTCCTACATTAGCCGAAATGCATGGACGGGAACGTACGCCGCGGCAACGGAGACAACGCCGGCAATCTACTCCGCACCGCACGGAATCGACACCATGGTCTTTACGTCTTTTCGCTACTACCTGCCGTAGGACCTTAAAATGGTCCCGCGTCGTTGTTTGACGCGGGACCATCGGGTTTAATGGACAGGTTTAACAATGCCTAACAGCCGCTCAGCTTCTGAGGGGAGCCTTCCCTTCAGGACGCTGCCGGCCCGGTTTTGGCTTACTCTCCTTTTCCGGGCCGGTGGTGCCAACTTAATTTACGCCAAGATTTTAGATTAAGATATTCAGCGCGGTCCGTTTACTGCCGGAGACGTGAGGATCGGAGCTGCGATGCTGTCTTGAGTTCGGACGAAACGCGCAAGCGCCATCCCAGCCTCATCACTCCGCAGAGAAGCGTGAGAAATCGCCGGTCCTCTCCCGCCGTGCGCGGGAAAAGGCCCAATTGCAGCCGTTGTTGGGGTCAAGAAGGAAATTCCGAGTTAGAGGTCCAAATCGCGAATTCCGTTGGAAACTCAAGAAAAGGAGGCCTGAAAGCTATGACGCCCGCGGAAGGTCTTGAGGCGAGAACGTATCGCAAGGTCGACGTGCGAATAGTGCCTTTCCTTTTCCTTTGCTACATTTTGGCGTATCTCGATCGGGTCAACGTGGGATTTGCGAAGCTGCAGATGCTGAAAGATCTGTCGATGAGCGATGCGGCATTCGCTACTGGCGCCGGTATTTTCTTTATCGGCTATTTCTTTTTCGAAGTTCCCAGCAATGTGCTGCTGAAGAAATTCGGCGCGCGCATGTGGATTGCCAGGATCATGATCTCCTGGGGCGTCATCTCTGCCTGCATGATCTTCGTAAAAGGGGAGTGGTCTTTTTATGGCCTGCGCTTTCTGCTGGGCTTGGCCGAAGCCGGTTTCTTTCCGGGGGTGATTTTTTATCTGACCTTGTGGTATCCCTCAAGATTCCGATCCACACGGACCGCCTGGTTTGTGGCAGCGATCGCTGTATCGGGGGTAGTCGGCAATCCCATATCCGGCTGGATTATGGATGTGCTTTCCGGCGCCATGAAGTTGGCGGGGTGGCAGTGGCTCTTTCTGGCAGAAGGCATCCCTTCAATTCTCGTTGGCCTAGTGGTGATCTTTTATCTGGACAGCAGCATTGAAGAAGCGAAATGGCTTACGCGCGAGGAAAAAGCATTGCTTGCGCGGAATCTCGAAGCTGAAGACAAGCATAAAACCGAGCATAAGCTGATAGATGCCTTCACCAGCGGGAAAGTCTGGGTGCTGTGCGCCATCTATTTCACTTTGATGATCGGCTTGTATGGCATCGCTTTCTGGTTGCCGACGATTGTGAAGGCCTTTGGTTTGAAAGGTTATCTCAGGGTTGGCCTGGTTACCGCGATCCCGTATGGAGTGGCTGTTATCGGAATGATTCTCCTGAGCAATCATTCGGACAAAACCGGCGAGCGGCGGCTGCATTATGTGGCGAATGTTGTGGCTGGAGCCGTCGGCTTGGTTCTGAGCGGAGTTTTTGCGTCGAATCCAGTATTGGCGATTATTTTCTTGTCCGTGGGCACTCTTGGAGTGATTGGGTCCATGCCATTGTTCTGGCCGTTGCCGTCCGCATTTTTGGCCGGCACCGCCGCTGCAGCGGGGATTGGCATCGTGAACTCGGTGGGTAATTTAGGTGGTTATGTTGGGCCGAATATTCCGATTTGGGCGAAGTATTTTTCTTCGGACCGATCTGCTGCTTTGTATGTCATTGCGGGGATTTTGATGGTTGGGGCTCTTTTGACGTATTCCTTTATACCGCAAACTCTACGGGTGCGCGTGGATTCTGTGGATTAGCTGTTACCTATCCTAGATAACAATCCCAGTCAGTGACGCGTGGAGTTTCGATTTTCCGTTAAAAGAAATTCAAACAGCAACGCTCAGGCTGATTACGACTACCGCCTCGCCTTGGCAATCTTGCGTTTCCAGACGACCGGTATTTAGCGCGGGCAGATGGGCAGGACATCGAATTCCACCCATGCGTTAAAATCCCGCAGGAGCTCTGCCGGTGAATCGTCGCGACTTTAATCTCGGTATTCTCAAAGTATCTGCGGCGGCGCTGCTGTCCCCGCGCCTGCTCGCTCGACCGCTTGCCTCGCCTGACAGTACGCCGCCTTCCATCGCCGCGCTCTACAAGAATGCCATCGTCATTGATTCCCTCTGCGCCCCGCTGGTCGATATGGACACGCCACCCACCGCCGACGTCCTCGCAGCGGTGCGGCAATCGGGCATCACCGCCATCAACTTCACCATCTCGGACCCCACGTTCGAGGGCACAGTCGGTAATATCGCAACCGTCGAGGCGTTAGTCGAGCAGAATCCCGACGCGTTCCTCATCGTGCGCCGCCATTTCGACATCGCCCGCGCCAAGCGCGAAAACAAACTCGGGATTCTTCCCGGCTTCCAGTACACCGCATTTCTCGAGGAAAATCCCGAGCGCATTGAAATGTTCCGCCGCTTCGGCGTGCGCATCATGCAGCTCACCTACAACAATCGCAGCATCTTTGGCGATGGATGCCTCGAGCCCGGCAATGCCGGACTCAGCAAAGCGGGCATCGCCGCTATCAAAAAGATGAACGACCTCGGAGTCGCCGTCGACCTCAGCCACAGCGGATACCGCACCACCTCCGAGGGTATCGCCCCAATCCGCGAAGCCGGTTCTGATCTCACATTCCGGATGCGCCGCCATCTATGCTCATCCCCGCAACAAGCCCGACGAAATTCTCAAGTCGCTTGCCGATCATGGCGGCTATTTCGGCGTCTATCTCATGCCCTACGTCGTCGCCTCGCCCACCGTGCCGACCCGCGAACATGTGCTCGATCACGTCATGCACGCCATCAACGTATGCGGCGTCGATCACGTGGGCATCGGATCCGATGGCTCGATCCAGAAGACGGTCCTGAACGCGGAACAGAAAGCCGCGTTTGGTCAGGACATCGCGCGCCGCAAAAAACTCGGCATCGGCGCCCCCGGCGAGGATCGCTGTCCCTACGTGCCCGATCTCAACGGACCGGATCACATGGAAGTCATCGCCGCCGAACTCGCCAAGCGCGGCCAGCCCGCGGCGGTGATCGAGAAAGTCCTGGGCGCAAACTTTCAGCGAGTAATCGGCGAAATCTGGGGCACGGGTTAGCGGACTACTTCATCTCCGTTTTCGCTGGATGGGCCGCCTTGCCTTTCAGCTCGACTACGATCACATCCATACCTTTGTCGCCAGTGTTTTCCGGTAGGTGGGTCGTCGCCGCGCCATATTGCGCATCGCCTGCCTTGACGGTAAAGCTTTCCTTTTTCCCGTCCGGATAACTGAACTGCCCGTTGGCGTCGGTGAGAAACACCGCAACCGTGGCCGGATGGCTGTGCATGACCGACTTCTCGTGCGGACCGTAGTGCACCTTCAGAATTCGTACCTCTGCGTTCTCGCTCAGCACCGTGTAATGCTTGGGATCAACCTTAGCCGCATCTTGAGCCGAGAGGATTGGGACGAAACAGACGCACAATACCACACCATAAACCGCCAGTGGCAATCGCATTTTTTCTCCTTGTGGTTTTGGGATTTGGTGAAAAGGCATCCAACGCTACCCCAGCGATGTTACTGATGTCAATCGGGTTTTTGGTTTGACGATCGTGTTTCTCGCTGCAAGTGTGACAACCGTCACTGCAAGCGGCGCGCCGCTGCGTAAATTCGTAGGCATGAACGCACCAATCAAGAACGATCGCATAGAGTGGTTGCAAGGGCCTTCGGCAGATGGTTCAGCAGAGTGCGCAGTGAAGTGCTCAGCCGTTCCCGGAGAACGCAAGAACCCCTGGCGGCTGATTCTCCTGGGGGCGCCGGGCGTGGGCAAAGGTACTCAAGCCGAACTCCTGACCGAGCGTCTGGATGCTTGCCATCTCTCGACCGGAGACGTCTTTCGAGCTGCCAAGGAGCGGCGCGACTGTGATCAATCCCCGGCGATGAAGGCAGCACTGGAGTACATGCGTCGAGGCGAACTGGTGCCCGACTCCACCGTATGGGAGATGGTGCGCGAGCGCAGCGGCTGCATCCTCGATTGCGGCGGCTTCATCCTCGACGGATTCCCGCGCACGCTCGGCCAAGCCGAGTCCCTGAAAGAGCTGATGGAGAAGGAGAAGATTTCGCTCAGCGCCGTGGTCAACTACGAACTGCCCCTGGACGAGATTGTCCAGCGGCTGAGCGGCCGCCGCACCTGCGAAAAATGCAAGTCGATTTTCCACGTTAAAGAACGACCGCCGAAGGTCGAGGCCGTGTGCGATCGCTGCGGTGGACGGCTCTATCAGCGCGAAGATGACCGGCCTGAATCCATCACTGTGCGTTTGGAAGCATACGAACGAAGCACAGCGCCACTAATCCAGTTCTACAAAAATCTCGGCCTGCTGCTGCCGATCGTTGCCAAGGGATCTCCCGACGAGATCTTGGCGCGCACGATGGATAAGTTGGATAAGCTGGCCGGCGACAGATAACGCAGAACACCTGAGATCGACCCCTGTCTGTGAAACTGTGCCTCAGAGCTGGGCCTTCACCGGATGCGGATGGGCATTCGTGGAACGAAGACCTTTCAATGCGAATAGTATTTCTCCATCCAGTCTTTACAAGGTCAGGAGCAGCATGCCCGTCATGGCCGCCGCCACTCACCCCAGGGAACAATACCAACAGAGAGCCGGATGAGCACGCTCAGCAGCGCGCCGCAAAATACGGAAGCAGAACCGATTGAGTGGAGACCTTCAGCGAACCCGTGGATGATTGCGGTATCTGTGATGCTCTCGACCTTCATGGTCGTGCTCGACTCCTCGGTTGCAAACGTTGCATTGCCGCACATCGCGGGAAATCTCTCCTCTACCACGGACGAATCAACGTGGGTGCTGACGAGCTACCTTGTTTCCAATGCAATCATGCTTCCTGCCAGCGGATGGATTGCACGGCGCATTGGGCGTAAACGTCTGTTCATGATTTCAATCCTGGTGTTTACAGGCGCGTCCCTGCTATGCGGCATAGCCATCAACATGCCGATGCTGATCGTCGCCCGGATCATACAAGGCATCGGCGGTGGCGGCATGCTGCCGTTGGCCCAGTCCATCTTGCTGGAAAGCTTTCCGCCCGACAAACTCGGCGCCGCGATGGCTGCTTATGGACTTGGGGTTGTGGTCGCCCCGGTGGTCGGTCCAACTTTAGGAGGATGGATTACCGACAGCTATTCCTGGCGCTGGATCTTTTACATCAATCTTCCGGTGGGTTTTCTGGCTCTGTTTCTGGTCAACGCGTTCATCGAAGACCCTCCCTATATTAGGCAGGCATTTCGAGGGGCAATCGATTATCTCGGGTTTGGCCTGATGGCCATTTGGCTGGGCACATTGCAGTTACTGCTGGACAAGGGGCAGGAGGCGGACTGGTTTGCAGCGGACTGGATACGATGGATAGCTGCTGTTTCCACGATCGCACTGATCGGTTTTATTTTCCGCGAATTCATGTATCGGGACCCGATTGTGCAATTGCATGTGCTCGGCGACCGCAATTTCGGCGTAGGGACTCTGATCACGGGTCTCTATGGTTTCGTTCTCTATGGCGTCACGGCCATGCTGCCTTTATTTCTACAGACCTTGATGGGTTATTCGGCGCTGGACAGTGGCTTGGCAGTTACTCCACGCGGCATTGGCTCCGTGCTTTCGATGCTTATGGTAGGGATGTTGGTCAATTCTATTGACAGTCGTCTACTGTTGGCGTGTGGCTTCGGTATCCTTGGCTATTCCACTTTGCTGCTGAGTCACATCAATCTCGGCATTTCTATGGGTTCCGTCGCCCTGCCAAACTTAATCAATGGCTTCGCTAGCGGCTTCATCTTTGTTCCCCTCACCACCATGGCCATGGGCAGGCTGCACAATGAAGAAATCGGGAATGCGGCCGGCATCTATAACTTAATGCGTAACATCGGAGGCAGCGTCGGAATCGCGAGCGTCACTACCTTTCTAGTTCGCGGTTCTCAAATCCATCAGAGTTATCTGGTGGCAAACGTCACGGCCGGAAATCCTGCGGTGATGGAGATGCTCCATGGCCTGGAGACAAAGTTTCACCTCGGAGGGATAGACAATTACACGGCTCATCAAAAGGCCCTCGGGATGGTTTACGGAATGATCCAGCAGCAGGCATCTCTGCTCGCTTATGCCGACAACTTTCGATTGTTGGGATTTCTATCGCTGCTATGCATACCGCTTGCCATGCTCTTTCATCGCGTCCGCAAGCATTCGAACGGCGGCCCTGACATTAGCGGCGAATAACGACAACTCCTGGTTGACATCAGCAGCTATAATGACAAGCAGGCGATAGCCCAACGGCGGCTGTAGGTGTAAAGTGATCCTAAGTTATTGAAATCTAGATCGTGCGAGACTTAGGGGACGTCCAAGAGACGAGGGAAGTAAAGCTCGCGGCTCGAAGCTAAAAGCCAAAAGCCAAGAGCTAAGAGTAAGAAGCTCTAAGTCAGCGCACCAACTTAGCAAATGGCTTCCGCCACCGAGGGACAGTCGCACGTGAATTCGGTTTCCAGAAAAGCACATACGCATTCCAGTGCCGAAGCGCAGCGGCGTCTTGCTTATTTCAACGAGCGCCGCGACGAGATTGTCTCGACCATCCGCGAACTGGTCGAAATCGAATCTCCCAGCGACAACAAAGCCGCCGTGGACCGCGTTGCGGAGGCCGTCGCACATAGATTTTCCGAGCTCGGCGGCGAAGTGCACTTCCACCAGGTAAACGACTATGGCAGTCACCTGCAAGTGGATTTCGCAGGCAAGTCCGCGAAGCCGGTGCTGCTGCTCGGCCATTACGACACTGTCTATCCGCTAGGCACGCTCGCCACCATGCCTTGCTGCGCCGTGGATAACAAACTGACTGGGCCCGGCGTGCTCGACATGAAATCCGGCATCGCCCTGATGCTGCACGCGCTCGCCGCACTGCAGGATTGGAATAAGAAAGACTGGCATGGTGGATTGCCGCGCCCCGTCACCGTGCTCCTGGTTTCCGACGAGGAAGTGGGCAGCGACTCGTCGCGCGCGATCACCGAGTCACTGGCGAAAAAAGTTGCGGCCGTGCTCGTGCTCGAGCCTGCCTATGGATTCCAGGGCGCCGTGAAAACCGCGCGCAAAGGAGTTGGCGAATACCTCGTCAAAGTTACCGGCAAGGCTTCTCATGCCGGCCTGGATTTCCAGAAAGGAACGAACGCGATTCTTGAGCTGGCACGTCAAATCGAAGAAATTTCCAGCTTCACTGATCTGAAGAAGGGATTGACGGTGAACGTCGGAATCGTGAACGGCGGATCGCGAACCAACGTGGTCCCGGCCGAAGCGGCGGCGCAGGTCGATGTTCGCATCGCGCGCATAAAAGATGCGGCCGGAATCGATAAAAAGATGCGCAGCCTTCGTCCCTTCAATCGCAAATGCAAGATCGAGATCACCGGAGGAATCAATCGTCCGCCGATGGAACGCACCGCCGGAGTTGCAGCGTTGTATGCTCAGGCCTCCGCCATCGCGCGCGAGCTGGGATGGAAGCTCGGCGAAGCCGCGGTTGGCGGTGGCTCCGATGGGAATTTCACTGCTGGTCTTGGAATCCCAACCCTCGACGGCCTCGGCGCCGTCGGCGACGGAGCGCACGCCCCGCACGAGCACATCCTGATCTCGGAGTTGCCGCGCCGCGCCGCGCTCATTGCGGGATTGATCGAAGCGGCATAATAAGGAGTTCTTTGACTCCGGCTTCAGGGAAGCTTAGAATTTCCACAGAGGCTGGTCGGCGGCTTCGAGCACGAAACCGGAGGATTTATGGGTGAAGGACTATTTTCGCCGTGGCACATTCTGTTGATTATTGGCATCGCGCTGTTGCTTTTCGGGCCGAGTAAGCTTGCCGACTTAGGTAAAGGGCTGGGCGAAGGCATCCGGAATTTCAAGACTTCTATGAAAGACCCGGATGACAAGGGAAAAGAACCGCCGAAACCGCAATCGGGTCCTACCGCGTAAAGTTCTCAGTTCCCGGATTTCGTGAAAGCTTAAGAGCCGCGGATTAGAGCCGCGGATTTTCTAAGAACCGAGAACTCTTTTTGCTCTGTCTCACACGCAAGCGCGCTCGCGCAACATGCGAAATACCAGCGCTACCGGCAGTCCCACTACATTGCTGTAATCCCCTTCGATGCGAGAAATCCAGCGGGAAGCGATGCCTTGAATCGCGTAGGCTCCCGCTTTGTCTATAGGCTCGCCGCTGGCGACGTAGTCGGCGATATCTTTGTCCGTGATTTCACTCACGGTAACGAACGTCGTTTCACTGGCCACCGACGACTGGCCACTGACCGCCAAACACACTCCTGTAATCACCTGATGCTCGCGTCCGGAAAGCATGCGCAGCATGCGCGCGGCGTCAGCGGCATCGAAGGGCTTGCCGAGAAGTTGGCCGTCGACCACAACCACGGTGTCGGCTCCGAGCACGCAATCATGCGGACGCTGGCGCGCAACCGCGAGCGCCTTCTCGCGCGCTAGGCGTTCGGCACATTCCTTCGCACCTTCTCCAGGCAGGATGTCTTCGGCGATATGCGCAGGCTGCGCTTCGAATGGAATGCCCGCGTTGCGCAATAATTCCTGGCGACGCGGGGAGGCGGAGGCGAGCACTAGCATGGGAATCATTCTAGAGCGAGTCCAGAGTTGCTGTGACCGCAGGCAGTTGCCGAGCTGCGCTCGGCTTGGACGGGCGAGACGCCCGTCCCTCCACAAACCTTACTCCAGCGCTTCGGGCTCGATCGAAATGTTCTTCTCGCCTTTTGCGCGCTTTTCCCAGTATTTTTTTACCCAGGCTTCATAGCTCTTGCCGGCGGCGGTGTCGCGTCCGGTGAAGGCGATGGCGGCGATTTCGGAGTAGGGGATGGCTGGGCGCTCACTGCTGTTGGCGAGCATCAGACGAACAACGGAATTCGCTAGCGTCGGGCCGATGCGGCGGTCGAAAAGATATCCGGTGATCTGGGAGCCGTCTTTATCTTTATTCTTGCGGGTGATGGTTACGTCGCCGCGATAGTCAAATGCCTTTTCGATGACTGCTCGAATATCAGCTTCGGTGGCGAGTTGCGGGATCCATCCCTGAAGATTTTCGCGCTCAAATCCAGGGACAACTTCGAGTTCATCACTGGCGTGCGGCTTGGGAGCAAGGGCTTGCGCACTATGGGGCAGCGCAGGATCATGCCCATGCTCTCGACCGCTCATGCGCGGCTCTCTTCCGCCTGCGGAGCAGCAGCGGCAACGTCAATTTGCGCTTTAATCTGGGCGTTAATCTGCGCGTCGATCTGAACTAGCGGATTGTAGGAATGCACCGGGCGCACATTCCGATCGAGATCGGTGAGCGCGTCCTTGTCGGGATAGAGCGAGAAGGTCGCCTTCACCGTGTCCGCGAATCCGCGCAGCGAGCCGAACGTGTCGTCCACCGACGAAGGTTCGTAGCCGCAATGCACCATGCAGTTGGCGCACTGCGGATTGCCGGACTCGGTGCCGTAGCTGGCCCACTCCGTCGTTTCCATCAATTCTTTGTAAGACTCGGCGTAGCCGTCCTGCAGCAGGTAGCAGGGCTTCTGCCATCCGAAAATGTTGTAGGTGGGCATGCCCCAGGGCGTGCACTTATAGTTGCGCTTGCCCATCAGATACTCGAGAAAAAGTGGCGACTGGTTGAAGCGCCATGTCTTCTTGCGATTCGAGAGCATGGCGCGGAACATGCGGCGAATGCGGGCGCGCCCCATGAAGTGTTTCTGGTCGGGCGCCTTGTCGTAGGAATATCCGGGCGAGACCATCATGCTCTCGACGCCAGCGTCCATCATCTCGTCGAAGAAGTTGCGCACGCTGTTCGGGTCGGCGCCATCGAAAAGAGTCGTGTTGGTGGTCACTCGGAAGCCAGCTTCGACGGCTGCGCGAATTCCGTCGAGCGCAAGTTCGTATCCGCCTTCACGGCACACGGAGAAATCGTGGTGCTCTTTCTGTCCGTCCACATGAACGGAAAAACTCAGGTACTTGCTGGGCTTGAACAGGTGCAATTTTTCTTTCAGCAGCAGGGCGTTGGTGCAGAGATAGATATATTTCTTGCGCGCGAGCAGGCCTTCCACAATTTCGGCGATCTGCGGATGCATCAGCGGTTCGCCGCCGGGGATGGAGACCATGGGCGCTCCACACTCATCGACCGCTTTGAAGCAGTCTTCCGGGGCGAGATCTTTTTTCAGGATGTGGGCCGGGTACTGGATCTTGCCGCATCCGGCACAAGCCAGGTTGCAGCGGAACAGCGGCTCGAGCATGAGCACGAGCGGATAGCGCTTGCGTCCGGCCAGCTTCTGGCGCAGAACGTAGGAGGCCACTGTCCACATCTGGGATACAGGAACTGCCATTGCCCCTCCGAGAAGAATTTCTCTCTATGATACCGGATTTGGGCTTGCCGGTGAGTGCTCGTCGATGGTCGCGCCGTCCACGCTGAGGGGCGGGTCGGGTTCTCGTCTGGCCGCAGGCGGCGCATGAACTGGGCTGCACGCCCAACCCCCTTATTCAAAGGACGCGAATGAGTGAGGCATGGCTCCGTTCGTTTTTTCTTGACAGTCGATCGTCCTGCCGTATCTAATTGATCCCTTTTAAACGCGTGCTGTTTCCGAGGCAGTTCAAACCGTCCGCTGAGGGGGCCATATGTCGATCACTCGAAAGTTAGCTGTGCTGTTGCTGCTGTCGCTGTTCTTCGGTTCGCTCGCGTTCGCGCAAGGCGGAGCCACGGGCGCCATCGCTGGCGCGGTTCAGGACACTTCTGGAGCCGTAATCGCCAACGCCAAGGTGAGCGTCACGAGCGACGCCACGGGTGAGGTCGTACGCCAAACGAAGACCGACACGTCTGGATTGTTCACAGCGACACTGCTGCCTGTGGGTGCTTACACGGTGGAAGTGAACGCGGCGGGCTTTCCCGTCACCAGGTTTCCCGGCGTGGTGGTGCGCATCACGGAAACGACTCGCATGACCGCGGTTATTAAAGTGAGTGTGGTGAAGGAAGTTGTGGAAGTCCAAGCCCTAGCGGAGCAAGTCGATACGACGGACGCCACCACGGGCCAATCCATCAGTTCCACAACCCTCAGCACCCTTCCGCTCGCCACGCGCAATTTCCAGCAGTTGCTCGACCTCTCGGCAGGCGCCTCCTCCAACTTGAACAACGCTGCTGCCCTCGGCCGTGGCGATGTGCGTATCGACGTCAACGGTGGAAGAGAAGATAACAACAACTATCTGATCGAGGGCGTTTCGGCCTCCGACTATTCGTTCGGGGAACTCACGTACACACCGGTCCCCAACCCCGACTCGATCCAGGAGTTCAAGGTCGGTACCAGCCTCTACGACGCTAGTCAAGGCCGTAACGGCGGCGGCAACATCAACGCTATCCTGAAAAGCGGCGGGTCCAGATTCCACGGAGATCTTTGGGAGTATTTCCGCAACTCCAAGCTGGATGCCGATGACTTCTTCTTAGGGCCCTTTGATCTCAAGCAGAACATTTTCGGCGGTGATTTCGGCGGCCCGGTCGGTCCCAAGGCCAAGCTGGGGTACTTCTATGTGAACTACCAGGGCACGCGGCAGCGAAGCGGCGACTCGCTGGGAACTTATACCAGTGGAGCTCCAGTTCCGGTGCTGGGCAACACGGCTGCCAGTCGCGCCGCCTGCGGTCCGACGGGTCTGGCCGCCACCTTCTTCCCAAATAACACCTTGCCGGCATATGCCAACAAAGCGGTCGACTGCGGACTCGATCCGGTAGCGGTGAATTTGCTGAACGTCCAGGGCAGTCAGTTCGGTCCGGGCACGGGTGGTGGCTGGCTGATTCCCAGCGTCTCCGGCACGCCCGGTAATGGCGCCAATGGTCTACCCAATACTGGCTCACTTTCTCTCAGTGTTCCGGGGCGCTATACCGATAATCAGTTCACGGCCAACTGGGACCGTGATTTCAACCAGGGCAAAGATCGCCTTTCCTGGCGGTTCTTCTGGTCGGATTCCGAAACCTACGAGCCGTTCGGCGCCGATAACCTGCAGGTTCAGACGGGCTATCCGGCTATTGCCAGCAACCTGAATTTCCCCCTCGACGTCCCGCTGCGGGGGCGGTTCGGCAGCATCGCCGAAACCCACTCCTTCAGCAATGCCCTGATCAACGAGTTTCGTTTCGGCGTGAACGTCATCAGCGACTCCCTTGAGAACGTTCCCGTCGCGGGGGCCTCGCCGGCCGAGCTGGGCATCAACAACACATCGGGTGCGCCGGACATGTACAGGTTCCATTTCAGCAGCGGCCTGGAAATTGGACCTTTCCCCAACCAGCTGCAATCGGCGTTATCGGACTCCCTCGTCTATCTCGATACGGTCAGTTGGTCGCACGGGCACCACTCGTTCCGTTTCGGGGGTGAAATCGACCGCACTTCGATTCGCCGCAGCCTCCCCGTGCTGGACAACGGTCTGTTGTTCTTCGTCCCTGGGGCCGACGCCACCATCAATTATTTCCAGAACTTCCTGTTGGGCGAGCCAACTTATGGTGAAGGGGGCAGCGGCGATGCCAATCACGATTACCACATTCCCGCCTATGCCGCTTTCGCGCAGGACGATTACCGGATCAGGCCAGATTTGACGCTGAACCTGGGGCTGCGCATGGAGTGGGTGGGTGCGGCCTCCGACAGCCTCTGCCACTTGGGCAACACGATTCCTAACAATGCCAACACGATCGGCGATGCATTCGTGTATCCGAGCTGTGTGAGTAAGTACGGTGTTTCAGGCTTCACCGGTAACCTGAACAGTGCCGCCCTGAGTAATGAGTACGCCACGGTGCCAGAACCGCGCATCGGCCTCGCCTATGACGTGGGTGGCAAGCACAGCACGGTGATTCGTGCCGGCTACGGCATCTACAGCGTCCGCGAAGATATTGGCGCCGTCGACAACCTGTCGTTTTCGCCCCCGTTTTACCCGATATTTGTGAGCGCCAATCCGCCAGATCAAATGGGCAGCCTCTTCTCCGCGCTACCGCCCCTGGGCAAGGTACCCCTTGGCTTGGTGCCGACGCCCTCCTTTTTTCAAGGTTTTACGGGAGCCCCGGCCGGGCAGCCTGCCTCGAACGGGAGTCCAATGTTCTCCGGAACCGCCGCCGGCTACTTTCAGCTCGCCACTCCCCTGCACTGGGTTGCGCCCACCACGCAGCAGTGGAACTTGACTGTGCAACGCCAGTTGGGTGGAAATTGGGTTCTCGAACTCGGATACGTGGGCACCAAGGGCACACGTCTACGCTCGACCTTTGATCCTGATCAACCGAGGCTGGCTAGCCTCTCCAACCCTATCAACGTGGTTTGCGGCAACATCGCCGCTGGAGTGCAATGTCTACAACCAGGAGTAGCGACTGGAGCAACGATTTCAATTACGCAGAACTCAGCAGCGAATTCCACGGCGCGAGTGCCCTTCCTCGGAATTAATCCTTCTGCGTTTGAGGCGTTCTATCCCAACTCGGATTCCCACTACAGCGGTTTGCAAGCCACCGTTTCGCACCACTTCTCGAAAGGACTGTACTTTCAAAGCGCGTATACCTATTCCAAGTCGATCGACGACGTCTCCACCGCCAGCGTGGCCTTCCTCACGCGCGTCAATGATCAGGACAGTGGGGCGGCCTCGCGGGGTCTTTCCGACTTCGATCATCGCCAGCGTTTTGTCACCAGCTTCAATTATGCCCTGCCTTTCCTCGCCGACCGCCACGATGCCGTGGGATATGTGCTCGGTAGCTGGGAGGTAAACAGTGTGATCGTAGCGCAATCGGGTTCGCCGATCACGATTGCGGATGGGAGTGGCGGGACGAACTATAATCTGGCGGACTACCCCAATGCTACAGCCAGTTTCGCTAAAGGCTTCAATTGCAGCAACGCTTTGAATTCGGGTAGCCTCGCCACCAAGATTGCAAATTGGGTCAACCCCGCTGCCTATGTACCGGACGGCCCTGTCCAAAATGGAACGGGGGATGGCTCCACCGGTTTTGGGAACTCTCCGCGCAACTGCATCATCGGCCCGAAGCAGGTGAACGTCGACTTCACGCTCGGCAAGACGTTTAAGCTGGGCGAACGGCAGAGCCTGAAATTCCGCACCGAGTTCTTTAATCTGTTCAACCATCCGTCATTCCAAAACCCATTGTTTACTGGGACTGCGAACGTTGAAGCAGTAGCGCCCAACGGTAGCAGCGGAATTGGCCAGATCACTCAAACCAACGGCACGCCGCGGCTGATTCAGTTCTCGTTGAAGTATTCGTTCTGATAGGTTTCGAAGGCGGCCAGGGGAGCGCACACGTGCATGCGCTCCCTTGCCCCGCTCGAACTAACGGGAATTAGGCCGCCATGGGCGACGGAGAAGTCGGCGGCAGACACAACACCAAGAGAATTCCCGTTCATCTTCATTTGCGTTTCTCTTCCTCGCCCTGCTCCTTGGGCCAGACCGCGAGCCGAGATGCCTCACTATACGGATCTATACCTGCGATCCATGCTTTTAGTCTGCACATACATAGACAAGACATCGGCTTGATCCTTGTAATAGGTGGCTCGGCGGAAGGGACCTCGTCCATGAATCGCCAATACGACGAATGCAGCAAACAATAAACAGACGAAGAGAATGTTCCACCGCGTTTCAAAGAACGCGACCAACCGATCAAGCCTTACGGGCCAATCGTTCACCGACTGTTCCTCCATTTGCTTTCCGGCAGACTCCGTGGTCCTCAGATCTTCTGTAATCTCTGCACGTCGTGGACGCCGGGGATTTGGCGGACGCCATCCATGATTTTCTGGAGGTGTTTCAGGTCGGCGATTTCTAAGACTACGTCTATGCTGGCTCGGCCGTTCTGGCTGCGGGACTCCATGTTGCGGATGTTGGTGTTGGTGTCGCTGATGACGGCGGTAATTTGTTTCAACATGCCGAAGCGATCGTCGCAGAGAAGCGTGAGTTTCACGGGATAGGAAACCGGCTGGCCGTCTTTGTCGCCGGCCCACAACACGTCGATGCGGCGCTCGGGTTCGTAGAGAAGATTGGTGACGTTGGGACAATTGATGGAGTGGACGGCAACGCCTTTGCCGCGGGTGACGTAGCCGACGATGCCCTCGCCGCGAATGGGGTTGCAACAGCGGGCGCGATAGACGAGCAGGTCGCCCTGTCCGCGGACGACGATGGCGTTCGTGTCTCCGCCAAAGACGCGGCGGACAACGCTCGATATGCCGCTGGTGAAGCCGTGGGATGAAGCCTGCTCTTCGCTTTCGGACATCGGTTCAGCGCCGGCGGGCGCGAATTTCGCGAGCACCTGGCGGGCCGAGTACTTGCCATAGCCAATGCCGGCCATCAGGTCGTCGGGACGGCCGAGTCCGTATTCGGTGGCTACTCTTTGCATGTCGGTGTCTTTGATTTCCTTCAGCGAGATGCGGTATTTGCGCGCTTCTTTTTCGATCAGCTTCTTTCCGATTTCAATGGCGCGCTCGCGCTGGTGGACATTGAGCCAGTGTTTAATTTTATTGCGGGCGCGGGAGGACTTGACGACGGCGAGCCAGTCGCGGCTGGGCTTGTGTCCGGGCTGGGTGATGACTTCGACGATGTCGCCGGAATGAAGCTTGTGGCGCAGGGGCACCATGCGTCCGTTGACCTTGGCGCCGGTGCAACTGTGGCCAACCTCGGTGTGAATCGAATAGGCGAAGTCGATCGGGGTGGACTCGCGCGGCAGTACCAGGACCTTGCCCTTGGGCGTGAAGGTGTAAACCTCTTCGGGGTAGAGGTCGACTTTCAGGGTGGAGAGGAATTCGTTGGGATCGGAGACGTCGCGCTGCCACTCTACGACTTGGCGGAGCCATGCCAGGCGCTGCTCGTCCTCGGCGGAGACGGCGCCGTCTTTGTATTTCCAGTGGGCGGCGATGCCTTCTTCGCACATCTTGTGCATTTCTTCGGTGCGAATCTGGATTTCGAAGGTCTCGCCGGTCTCGGTGATGACGGAGGTGTGCAACGACTGGTAGAGGTTGGGCCGAGGCATGGCGATGAAGTCCTTGATACGGCCGGGCACGGGGCGCCAGAGGTTGTGAATGATGCCGAGAACGGCATAGCAATCCTGCACGGAGTTGGTAATGACGCGCATGGCGTAGAGGTCGTAAACCTGGTCGACGCTGATGCGCTGGCGAAGCAATTTTTTGTGGATGCTATAGAGGCGCTTGATGCGACTCTCGACGCGGCCGGTGATGCCGGCTTCCTTGAGGCCGTCGCGCAGCACGCCTTCGACACGCGCCATGAAGGCTTCGCCCTCTTTACGACGCGACTCGACGGCGGCGCGGACCTGCTCGTAGCCTATGGGATCGACGTATTTGAAGCCAAGGTCTTCCAGTTCGCCGCGAATCTTGCCCATGCCGAGACGGTGCGCGATGGGGGCATAGATATCGAGCGTCTCGCGGGCAATTTTCTGCTGGCGTTCGGGATCCAGATGTTCGAGGGTGCGCATGTTGTGCAGGCGGTCGGCGAGCTTGATGAGGACGACGCGGATGTCGTCGACCATGGCAAGCATCATTTTGCGGAGGTTCTCGGCTTGCGCTTCTTCTCGGGAAGAGAAATCGATTTTGCTGATCTTGGTGACGCCCTCGACGATGTGGGCAACCTGTTCGCCAAATTCCTGACGGATTTCAACGGCGGTAACCGAGGTGTCTTCGACGGAGTCGTGGAGGAGGCCAGCGGCGATGGAGACGGAGTCCATTTTCATGTCGGCGAGAACGTTGCCGACTTCGAGCGGATGCACGAGGTAGGGTTCGCCGGAAGCGCGGGACTGTCCGGCGTGGTGCTTCTGGGAGAATTCATAGGCTCTTTTGACGAGGTCGAGGTCGTCGTTGGGACGGTTCTCGCGCAGCTTCCGCATGAGCTCGCGGAAGCGGGTCACCGTGAGCACGTTGGTCGCGATCTGTTGACGCAACGTCGCCATGATCGATTTTAACCCAGCGGGAGCGGGGAATTCACCGCCGAGACGCCGAGGTCGCCGAGAAAGGCGCTCGGGCTGGTAGAGTACGGGGTACGGAGCTGCTTCGCCTATTATTAAGTTGTGCAGCGAAGGGCACGCGGGCGAGACGCCCGCGTCCACACGGGCTTCGGGAGGCATTGGCTTGGAACGGGTATTGGTGAGTGGGGTTTCGGGGCCAATTGGGACGGCGCTTTTGGCTTCGTTCGATCCTCAGAGTACGCAGATTGTGCGGCTGGTGCGGGGACGCGCCCAGAATTCGGCGCAGGTTTCATGGAATCCGCTGACCCCGCTGCCGCCCGCTGCTGTGTCGGGGTTCGATGCGGTGGTCCATCTGGCTGGGGAGAGCGTGGTGGGACGCTGGACCGACAAAAAAAAGAATGCGATTCGCGACAGTCGTGTGCTGGGAACGCGCCACCTGATTGCGGCGTTGGCCCAGACTGAGGTGAAGCCGCGCCTGCTAGTGTGTGCGTCGGCGATTGGGTTCTACGGGGATCGGGGGGATGAAGTTCTGGAAGAAAAGAGTCCGATTGGGCGAGGATTTCTGCCTGAGGTTTGTAGCGAGTGGGAAGAAGCCACCCAGGCTGCGCCCGAGGCTGGCATCCGGGTGGTGAACATTCGCATTGGGCTGGTCTTGAGCGCGAAAGGCGGGGCGCTGGCAAAGATGCTAACCCCGTTCAAACTGGGGCTGGGTGGGCGAATTGGATCTGGCCGGCAGTGGTGGAGTTGGATTCATGTGGATGACATCGTGGGGGGAATACATCACGCGATGCGCACGGAGTCGCTAGCTGGTCCAGTGAATCTGGTAGCGCCCAATGCAGTGCGGAACGCTGAGTTCACAAAGGTGCTGGCGGCAGTGCTGAGACGTCCGGCGATTTTTCCGGTGCCGGAGTTCGCGCTGCGGCTGGCTTTCGGGAAGCAAGCGGCGGACGAAATGTTGCTCGCGAGCCAGCGCGTTCAGCCGGGGAAGCTCGGGGCCAGTGGATATAGGTTTCGTTTCCGCGAGTTGAGGGCGGCGCTGGAGAATCTGGTGGGATAGCCTCGTCGTTCGCATCAAATATTCGCTGGAGTCACAGATGTGATCGTCGTCACATCATGGCTGTCCTCGGTCTGCCACACTAAAACGGCATGGTGAAGAAGTCCATTGCGGCGGCCCTGCTTGTGGCCATGGTGGCCTGGGCGGAGATGGCCCTGGCCCCGATGTTGGCCATGCGTGACGGGCACGTGCATGCGGCGCATGAAATCGCCGAGCATTCGGCTGCACACCATCACGTCATGCCTGCGGGCCATCCGTGCTGTCCAAAAATTGGCAAGACTCAGACCGAGGATGCGGCTCCGCTCGAGTTCGCCGCCGGCAGTCTTCCGTGCCAGGATGAGCATCGCTGCTGCTTCCGGCAAGGGCCGCAGAGCGTACCCGCACCCGTCAGTGCTGGACACCGACTTTCGCAAGAGATTGCCCCCGCGGAGATTGCCGAACTCAGCCCGGCTCATGATGTAGAGTCGCACGTTTCCCCGGCGACTGCGATTGCGCTTGGTCCTCCACCAGGCGTGCTTGGAATGGTGCTCCGAGTCTAGACGCTTTCCTTTCTTCTGATACCTCTTTCCGCGGCCGTTACGCTGACCGCACATCTCAACGGTTCTCGTAACTTTAATAAGGAGATCTTATGAAATTCAGACTGTTTGCTTTGATCCTCATCCTTGCCCTGTCGCTGGTTGGCTGGGCGCAGGAGACGCCGGCAGCACCGAACTCGACGCCGGCCCCGCAAGCCAAGGGGTGCTGTCATCACAACATGGCCGGAAAAGACGACAAAGGTTGTTGCTGCCATCACGCCGCAGCCGATGCCAAGGATGCCGCGGCCTGTTGCAGCAAAGACAAGTGTGAAATGAAAGATGGCAAGTCCTGCTGCGATGGTAAAGACATGAAAGCGGCGATGAAGGAATGCAAGAAAAGCGGCTGCTGCACAGACGGCAAGTGTTGCGCCGAAGGCAAAAGCTGCGGCGAGGCCAAGGGTGACAAAACCGCCATGGGCTGCTGCGGCAGTAAGTGCGAACGCCATCCGCACACGCCAGCAGAGAGCTAGTTCAACCTGGTTACGCTCGCGCCCCGGTCGCTCGACGGCCGGGGCTTTTCTTATTCTGGGTGACTTTCGGACTGGATATGGGTGCGCGTGATACGGTCGTGCCAGCACAATCCGTCCTGGTCAAGGAAGCACCAGAGATAGCCGAGTCCGGCAGACAAAGCGGAGAGAAACGACGCCAGCACGCGCCAGCGACGCAAGCGACGATTGGGTGGTGAGCCGTCAAACGCTGCTAGCCTCAGCCGGGCGGCGCGCAGTCCGGGAGTCGAGCCGGTGTACACCACAAACAAGAATTCGTAAGCCGCCCAGAGCAGGACAGCAACCACGCCGAGCGCACCGGCGAGCGTTGGTCCGGCAAGCATTGGTCCGGCAAGCATTGGTCGGGCGAGCATTGGGAGCGGTCCGCGAATGGGGTTGAGGCTGGGGTTCAGACGAAGAAAGATTGCGACAAAGACCACAAGAGCCGTCGCCAAGACGACGCCATCCACGAGGGCAGCCAGTGCGCGCCGGACAATGGAAACTGATGGAGATGCGGATGGCAGGGGATAGTCGGCGCCGGCTCGCCTTTCGGCCGGCTCTTGCTGGGCGGGTTCTATCAGCATTCCACCCAATGCGGGTGGCGGCGGCAGAATCTCCGGGGCTTCCACTATGCGCGGACGATCGAAAATGGGATCAGCAAGTTCACTGGCGCAAAAAACCGGAATTGCTGCGGAACGAGGGAACTCGATTACCCTGGCGGATGGCTCCGGGGGTTGTTCCGGATGTCGGTCCGGGCCTTGCTCCGGGGTCTCCTCCGAAATCTGCTGCGATGTCTGGCGAGGTTCGGCGAGGCTGGGCCCGGCGACTGCCGCCGGTTCCTCCTTAGTATAGAATGCAAAGTCTGGCTCGGCTCGCGCTGAAGCAGTCGCAACTGCCGCCAATCCGGTTCCTGCCGAACCAGTTGGCGGCGCAGGACGGGACCAGCTCTCGGGCGCATCAAAAGGCAGGAGCAGTGAGGGATAGCGCGGAGTCCGGGGCTTGCGCCGCGTGCGATAGCGTTCGAGGCGAGCGGCCACCTCGACGCGCCAGGAATCAGAGTTCGATTCAACGCTCGGTTCCGACGCCGCAATTTCAGGGGCGCCGGTGTTAAGCGCTCGCTCGACGGCAGGGGTGGCGCAGAGGTGCGCTTGCATGGCGGGATCCCCGCCGGTCGGACAGTTCGTCAATCCAGTCGTCATCGGTCCGGCCTTCATCAATCCGGTGGTCGCAAGTCAAGTCGTCGAAGAATGCCAGTAGCCAGAGCCAGGCAAGCACGAATGCCGGAGACCACAACAACGCGCAGCTTTGCTTCGCCTGCCGCTCGCGTGCTAAGGTCAGTTGGTTCCCGTTGGCAGACCGGCTGGCGGAGCGCACGCGCGCTGGCAGATCACCCGCTAATGGTCATCCATTAATGATCATCCGCTCTCGAATCTTTATCACGGCCGCATTGGTCTGTCATCTGCTTCTCGCTTCCGGGATAGTAACCAGCCAGACGCTGCCCCCTGCCGCCGCGACGGTTTCTGCTCCTGCGAGCACCCCTGCTATGGCCCCGGCTCTACCGACAGCCCCTGCCCGCCAGACGGAAGAAGAGGTTACGATGTGGGCGCTGCAACAGGAGAAGGACGGATCCATCTACCACCTGCGAGGCGAGGTGGAAATTCGCTACCGCACCTACATCCTGCACGCGGATCAAGCCACCTACCACGCGGACACGGGAGATAGCGAACTAGAGGGCCACGTCGTGTTGGACGGCGGGCCTTACGACGAGCACATCGAAGCCAGTCATGGCACTTACAATATCCGCACGGAAACGGGAACGTTCTATAGCGTGATCGGAACGGTGGGATTTCGGATGCGGAAGTCTCGCTACGTGCTTACCACCTCCAATCCATTCGCCTTTACCGGAAAGATTGTGGAGAAACACGGGCCCGACCACTACCTGGTGCGGCAGGGCACGGTTACGACCTGCGAGTTGCCGCATCCGAAGTGGCTATTCAACGCGAGGCGCATTTCGGTGGATGTGGATAGCACCGCCAAAATCTACCACAGCGACTTTCGGCTGATGGGCATGCCGGTGTTCTATTTTCCATTTGTCACGTATCCAGTTCAGAAAGAGCGGCAGAGCGGGCTGTTGATTCCGAGCTTCGGCAACTCATCCACCAAGGGATATATTGCCGGCGAATCTCTGTACTGGGTCTTCAATCGCAGCATGGACGCCACTGTGGCCGTCGAATACTATTCCAAACGCGGCTGGTTTCAACGCGGAGAATTCCGCGCTCGTCCGAGCGACAGCTCCTATCTGTACTTCAACTATGTAGGAATCGCAGATCGCGGCATCGGCACTCCACGCCAGAATCAAGGCGGCGAGGATGCACGTTTTATGGCCGAGCGTCCTTTCGGGGACTTCCGCGGCGTCGCGAATGTCGATTATTTGAGTTCCTTCGTCTTCCGCATTGCCTTCACCGATGTGTACACCCAGGCGATCGACTCGGAAGTGAGGTCGCAGATTTTTCTCTCCAATACGACCAACGGATTTCATTTCAATGCCCTGACGGAGCGCTACCAGAACTTCGAAGTTTGCAATCCGGCAACGGAGGTTACTTGCCTCACGCTTACGCAGACGGAGCTGGTCCGGATTCTGCATACGCCCAGTTTCTTTCTCTCGGGTGAAGAGCGGCAGTTGGGAAATACGCCGCTGTACTGGTCGTTCGAGAGCGCGGCGGAGGGCTTGCAGCGGCGCGAGCTTGGGTTCCGCACCGCTCCGCTGGTGGGAAGATTCGATCTGGCGCCGTCGCTTACGATGCCGGTGCAATGGCGGGGATGGTCGTTCCGTCCCGCGCTTACGTTGCGGGACACGTTCTACACGCAGGAGTTCAACCCGGCATTGGCTGCGGCGACGGGCAGAGCTGACGACGACATTCTGAACCGAAAATCGCTGGAGGCTTCGTTCGAGTTGCGCCCACCGGCATTGTCGCGGGTCTTCGATCGTCCCTGGCTCGGACGCAAATGGAAGCACGTGATTGAGCCGCGCATGCGCTACGACTACGTAACCGGCATAAATAACTTCGCCGACATTCTGCGTTTCGATGCCACCGATGTACTGACCAACACCAATGAAGTCGAATACTCACTGGTGAATCGTCTTTACGCCAAGCACCTGGATCCGAGCGTCAAGGATTGCGATGTGCAGGGCATGAGCACGCTGATCATCGGCGGTGTCCCGCAAGTCGGCGCGGTTCCGTGGGAAGCGCCTCCGAGTCCAGATGCTCAACCGTGCGCCTCTGGCCCGCGGGAAATCTTGAGTTGGGAGATCGGACAGAAGTATTTTTTCGATCCTACGTTTGGAAACGCGCTGGTTGCAGGGCAGCGGAACGTGTTTACGACGACCGCGGATTTCACCGGCATCGCGTTTCTGGATCAAGTGCAGCGCTTCGCTCCCATCATTTCCCGCTTGCGCATCGAAACCAGCCCGCGCACCAACACCGAGTGGGACTTGGATTACGACCTCAAGACCGGCCAAATCGATTCCAGCCTGGCGCTGGTGAACTACCACTACGGCCCATTTACCATTGGGGGAGGCGATGCCTTCCTGCGCGTGATCGACACTCCGACGGCGACGACGGGAACCACGGGAACGCCGCCGCCCAACGAGTTCCACCAGTTTCGGGTGTTGTTTGGCTACGGTCAACTCAACAAGCGTGGCTTAAGCGCCGCCAGCAGCTTCGGCTTTGACGCGAATCTTGGGTCGCTGCAGTATGCGACGGCACAGACGAGTTACACCTGGGACTGTTGCGGCCTGAGCCTGGAATACAGGCGCTTTGCGCTGGGATCGGTGCGTAACGAAAATCAATATCGTTTCTCGTTTACGCTGGCGAACGTGGGAACGTTCGGCAACCTCAGACGGCAGGAGCGGCTTTACTAGCCGGCTCCGCGTCCAGCCGACGGCCTCCCATTGGGTTAGATTTAGCAGGACTCGACACGGATTCTTGACATTCGCCTTACATTCGCCTATGCTGCACGCATGGCGATCACTCGGCGTCAACGCGAGTTGTATGACTTCATTTCGCGCTTTGTGGCGGAGAAGCAATACTGCCCTTCGTTTGAAGAAATCAAGGAGGGCATGGGGCTGAGTTCTTTGGCCACAGTGCACAAGCACGTCACCAATCTGGAGAAAAAAGGGCTGCTGACGCGGGACTATAACCGCAGCCGCTCGATTGATCTACTGCCGCCAAAGGGAAAGTTGAAGCAGTCGATGGCGGTGAACACGGCGGTAGTGCTGCCGCTGGTAGGAAGGATTGCGGCGGGGCGTCCGATTGAGGCGGTGGAGCACAACGAAACGATCTCGCTGGCGGATTTTGTGCGCTCGAAGGAAGTGTTCGTGCTCGAAGTGCGCGGCGAATCGATGCAGGACGAAGCGATTCTCGATGGCGACTACGTGCTGGTCGAGAAGACGAAAACGGCGCACAACGGGGATATTGTGGTGGCGCTGCTTGAGTCGGCGGACGCAACGCTTAAACGGTTCTTTCGCGAGGGAGACAACATTCGTCTGCAGCCTTCGAACGCCGCGATGAAGCCGATCATTGTGCCTGCGGCGTCGGTAGAAATTCAGGGACGGGTGATTGGCGTGTTGCGAAAGTACTGAAGCAGTGGATAGTGGTCAGGAGTCAGTGAATAGAAATCCGCTATTACTTTGGCGGCGAAAGGCCCGGGTGTGCGCCCGGGCCTTGCGAGTTTGAGAGTTGATCGCTGACGGCTTAGCTACTTGGCGATCCTAGCCTACGTGACGATCCAGGGCTTTTTGAATGTCGTCTTTGGAGCGGTAGCCGACGAGTTGTTCTACGACCTGTCCGTTCTTGAAGAAGAGCAGGGTAGGAATGCCGGTGACTTTGTAGCGCATGGGCGTGGCGGCATTGCGGTCGACGTCCATTTTGCCGACCTTGACTTTGCCCTGATATTCGCCGGCGAGTTCTTCGACAATCGGAGCGATCGCGCGGCAGGGACCACACCATGCGGCCCAGAAATCGATCAGCACGGGCTTATCGGACTTCAATACATCGGAATCGAAATTAGCGTCGGTGACTTCGACGATGGTGCTGCTTGCCATTCATCCTCCAGAGTTCTCAGTTAGCTGCCAGTTCCCCGCCCGGGTGGACCGTTTGGTCCGCTTGGGGCGGAACCTCTATCCTAGCACTGTTGATTGGATGCTCAGCAAGGGCGGAAGTCGCAGGAGTTGCCGCGAGAGTGGATGCGGGCGCAGAGCGCCGTAGAATGGCTGCTTGGGAATCACGGTTTTGGAATCTGGGTTTTGGAATCTGGGTTTTGCAATTATGACTGGCGATCTCGATAATCTCTGCGTTGTGCTCGTGGCAACGCGGAATCCGCTGAATATTGGGGCGGCGGCGCGGGCCATGAGCAATTTTGGAGTTCGTCGATTGCGGGTGGTAAATCCCTACGAGGTGGCGTTTCGGCAGGCGCGGTCGGCGGTGGGCGCGTCGGGATTACTGGCGAAGGCGGAACAGTTAGAGAGCGTGGCCGAGGCGGTCGCAGACTGCAAGTTGGTGGTCGGCACGACCGTGGCCGGGGCCCGGCGAGATTTGCAGCATCGGTTGCAGCGACTGGAGGACGGCGCGCGAGCGATCAAACGGCAACTGAAGATGGCGCGCGTGGCATTGCTGTTTGGCTCGGAAAGATACGGGCTATCGAATCGGGAACTGAGCCACTGCCATTGGGTGATGCGGATTCCGACGCGAGAAGAGCACGGTTCGATGAATCTAGGGCAGGCCGTGGCAGTCTGCCTGTATGAACTGGTGCGAGGACAGAAGACCGCGCCGGCAAAAGCCATGCCGGCGAAAAAAGAGAAGACTTCCGCCACGTCGGGAGAGCTGGAGCGGCTGACGCACGTGCTGCTTGAGGTTCTGCGCGCCAGCGGGTACGTGAAGCCGCGAACAGCGGCAGCTGAAGAAAAGTTGCGGCGCCTGGTCCGGCGCATGGAGTTGAACGCCAATGACGCCGAGGTAATGTTGGGAATGGTGCGGCAGATAGCGTGGAAGCTGGGCGCGGGTGGTTAAGGCTTATCGCGCCTGCTGCATCGAATCTGCGATGACTTTGCCGATCGCGAGCACCGTCATCAGAGTAATCACACCCAGCGATATGACGCAGTAGATGCACCAGACGCCCAGCACCATGGATTCGACATCCGCCAGGTGGACTGCAAATGCGAAGGCCACCGTCACCAGCGGCAGCATCCACGGGTATGCTTTTCTGAAGGCGAGCACGCCGAGGAGCAGATATCCGGCGATGCCAATCGCGGCCACGGGAACTCTGAACAGCATCGCGTACGGACTGTGATTCACGATGCCGCAGTCCCAGCGTTCATTGATGCTGCAAGGTGAAGTGTCGGTGCGGTAATGCTCGCGCAAGGCGAGTGAAGAAACGACGATACCGACGACGGCAAGCACAATCAGCGCCCATCTCATGCAGGACTCCCACCCCACCGTAAACGCAGTTGCATTCCTGAAATGGATATCATCTGCGATTTCGGCAAGTTTTAACAGTCCTAGCGGGGATCGAATTTTGCAACGCTTGCTCGCCCTGCCTTACAGGTAGATTCGCGAACCACCAACTCGGGCTCGACGGTGATCTGCTTGGGATGGTCGGTGCCGTCACGAGCGATGTGCCGCAGAACGGTCTCGGCGGCAATCTTCCCCATCTTGCGCAGGGGTTGCCGCACGGTGGTGAGCCCGGGGTTTTGGAACGCGGCGCTCTGGATGTCGTCGAAGCCGACGACGGAGACGTCTTCCGGCACCCGCAAGTCCTTTTCCCGTAGGGCGCGAATTGCGCCAATCGCGGAAATGTCATTGAACGCAAATATTGCTGAGAAGGGTTCGTGTCTCGCCAGCAGGCGGCGAGTGACCTGATAACCCAGATCGGGAGAGGGTACATTTCCCTGCAACTGGGTTGTCAGTTTCGCATGAATCGTGAGGCCAAGCTTGGTTGCCGCCTGAACAATCGCGTTCCAGCGTGCTTCCGTATCCGAACTGAACTCTTGACCTTTGATAAAGGCTACGCGGCGGTGTCCTAGCTTGAACAGGTGTTCCAATGCCAGTTCGGCGGCACGGCTGTGATCGAGCAGGATGTTGGTCACCTTGTTGACTTCGTTATGTCCGGAAACGGTAACCACAGGGATGGATAAATCGTGGTGCCAGGGAGTATCCACGGCGATGAATCCCTCAACCGATCGCGCCAGCAGCAGCTTGGGGTACTCGTCGATCAAATCGGGCCGGTGGTGATGGCTAGCCACAAAATAAAAATAGCCTTCCCTCAACAGGTGCTCTTCGATGCCGCTCAGCACTAGGGTCTCGTAGCCCTCGCTTACTTCCGGCACGATCACGCCGATGGTGAAGGTGCGCTGGGTGCGCAAGGAGCGGGCCAGGAAGTTAGGGCGATAGTTGAACTTGCGCGCCGCGGCGAAAATCTGATCCTGAGTCGCCTTAGGAATGGAGTCGGCCACCGCCGAGCGGTTCATCACCAGCGACAGTGTAGCCGGGGAAAGGCCGAGGTGATCGGCGAGGAACTTCAAGCTGACTTTCTGTCCTGGGTGGCGGGCGGCGGGTGTTCCGGTCTTTTTCTGCTTGCTCATCGCCATGTGCAGTCTCCCACAAGCGCGGGCGAGAGGCAACCATCGAAAATTCCGGTCGCATTCGTTTGGCGCTTGACATGCGCTGGACACCATGCTATACCGCTCTCGACAACTAAAGCGATTTAGTTATGATTTAGTAGGCAAGCCAGTTTTGGCGCCGGGAGGCATGGCCAAGACCGGTTTGCGGCTTCATGTGGATCGCTTTAGAAAAGCAGCGCGACTTCCGTGCCTTGGAGGCAAGTCATGTTCCACTCGACTCCTGTCCGTGCTCTCCTGCTCTCGACGATTCTTTTCTTCCTGACCTCATCCGCCTTGGCCCAGTATCGAACTTCCATTCAGGGCGTGGTGACCGATCCCACAGGCGCAGTGATTCCAGGCGCCACCCTCACGCTGACGAATCCTGCAACCGGCGAAAAGCAGGTCAGGGTCAGCAATGATGACGGTGTGTTCAACTTCAATGCGCTGCCGGCTGCCGCAACTTTCCGCTTGGAAGTGGAAAGGACGGGCTTCGAAAAGAAAGTCCTCGACCATGTCGAACTGATTCCCGATCAGTCCAACGCTCTCAACGTGCAGCTTGTCATCGGAGCCCAAGCGACGATCGTCAACGTGGATGCTTCGTTGGCGCCATTAATGGATACCGAAACCGCTTCCATCAACGGAGTTGTCTCTGACAATGAGGTTCAGCACATGCCATCCTTCGGGCGCGATGTCACGAAACTCGCGCAACTGGCTCCCGGCATGTTCGCCGACGGTTCGCAAAACGGCGGCGGCGGTGAGGGCAATCTTCCCGGCACCCAGAGTGCGCCCACGCCGTCGGGTGGCGCGACCGGAATCTTCAGGACCGAAAACCTTGTCCAGGGTTATTCCAATGGCAACCAGGCTCAGAACAACGGTGTTGCAATTGACGGAATCAGCACCACCAGCGCCGTCTGGGGCGGTGCTACGGTCATCACGCCGTCTGAAGATTCCGTTGACAGCGTGAAGATAGTCACCAATAGCTATGACGCTGAGGATGGTCGCTTCACCGGCGCCCAGGTTCAAATCACTTCCAAGAGTGGCACCAATAACTTCCACGGCAGTCTGTTCTTCACCACTCACCAACCGAACCTGAACGCCTATCAGCCGTACTTCGGCGTGGGCACGCACTCTCTCAGAGACGACAATAAGTTCAATCAATTCGGCGGCAGCGTCGGCGGTCCGATCTGGAAGAATAAGATCTTCTTCTTCTTCAATTATGAGGCGGTGCCCACAGCCAGCTACGACACCCCAGGCACCGGCTGGTACGATACCGCGGCTTTCGACGCCCTGGCGCCCGCCGGAAGCAACGCGGCAACTTATCTCAGTTTCCCCGGCAATGGCGTTGTTAACAAAGGCCTCGTTGCTAACGTGACCTGCGGCACCGCTGGTCTGCTCGACGTCGCCACATATCCCACCACCGGCAACTGCGCAACTGTTGCGGGCGGCCTAAATATCGGCACGCCGTTGAATCCTATGAAATTCCCGCTGGGCCAAATCGGATCGAGCACGGGCTTCCCCAGCGGCGGTATGGACCCCGGCTGGACCGAGCCCAGCCACCCCGGCACTGGCGGGGATGGCAGCGGCGGCCCTGAGAACTTGGGCACCATAGCTGACATTGCGGAGTACATAACTTCGAATCCGACCACTCACTCCGCTAGGCAGTACAATGGCCGCCTTGATGCGGATGTCACCAGCAAAGACCGCATCGGCTTTGCCATTTACTGGGTTCCCCAGTCGACGGATGACTACAACGGCAACCGCGCCTACGACATCTTCCATCATCAACAAGTCAACGATGCGTTTTCCCTCATCTGGAATCACACCTTCTCGCCCACCCTGCTCAACGAGCTTCGTGCCAACGCTGCGGGATGGCGCTATAACGAAATCAAGGAAAACCCGCAAACGCCGATCGGATTACCGCTAGACGGCATCGGTACGATCGGCAGCATCACTATTGGTAATTTTGGAGGGAACGTCGGTGCCGACCTAGACCAGTGGACTTACAGCTACAAGGACGTCGCCACCAAGATTTTCGGAAGACACACCATAAAATTTGGTGGAGAGGCTACGCGACTTTTTTATCTGGACGCGTGTTACCCGTGCGGCGTGCCCAGCTACGGCTTCTTTAATCTCTGGGATTTCCTCAATGACGCGCCTCAACGCGAGGGCTATCTCACCGCCGATCCTCATACCGGACTACCTACAACGCAGCGACAGGACCAACGCGAAAACATCATGGGTTTCTTTGTCCAGGATGATTGGAAAGTCCGACCGAATCTAACTGTCAACCTCGGCCTGCGCTGGTCCTACTTCGGTCCACTCTCCTCCAAGCAGGACAACATGTATGTAGCTAATCCAGGCCCGGGATCAGATTACTTGACACTCTTGACCGTTAGTAAGGGAGATTCCTGGAACGCGCAGAAAAATAACTTCGGGCCCGAAATCGGTTTTGCCTGGAGTCCGACTAAATTCAACAACCGACTCGTGTTCCGCGGCGGTTACGGCCTCAACTACAATCAGGAGGAAATCGCGATTTCCGCCAATATCAGCGGAAATCCCGGATTGAGCATTGGGGAGTACCTGTCGCTCTCATCGCCGACTGCACCGAATAATCTCGGCCTTGAGTATGGAATTTCAACGAACCCACACAGTATCGTTGGGTATCCGTCGAACCCCAACTTTATCTTGCCCTTTGGGGCCAACGGACTGCCCACAGGTACGAACGCGGCCGGTCAGCCCAACGCGGCCGGTGTAGACCTCTTCCCCCATACCATGCCCACCCAGCGTACCCACCACTACTCGTTCGACATGCAATACGATCTGGGTCACCAGTACATAATGAGCGTGGGATATCAGGGCAGCTTGTCGCGGGACATCTTCTTCAACGAGAACCCGCTTGCCGTTCCCGCGACCTTGGGCTACGCCCAGAATCCAAATATCAATGGCGGAGATTTATATAACTCTAACGGCCGCGGCAACTACAATGCTTTGCTTGCGGACGTGAATCATCAGTTCTCCCACCAGTTCATGGCCGAGGCTCAATACACCTGGTCTAGGAGCATGGATACAAGCTCCGCGCCTTACTCCGAACAGCCCTACCCATACGATCTCAGCCTCGACTACGGACGCTCTGACTATAACGTCACCAACGCCTTCAAGCTGTTTGGCATGTGGCAGCCGGTATTCTTCCGCGGAAGCAGTAACAGCTGGATGGAAAGGATTGTCGGCGGCTGGTCGCTCAGCGGCATCTGGAATTGGCACTCCGGATTTCCCTGGACTCAGTTTGTAAGCGTCCAGAACGGAAACCTCTATTGTGCAAACTGCGGTTACAGCAGTATGTTTCCTGCCGCTTACCTGGGCGGCGCCGGCACCGGCACCAGCAATAAAGACTTCGAACAAACCGCAGCGGGTCCCAGCGCAAGCTTTCCTCTCGGTGGCGCGGCATATTTCTCGACGCCAACCTATACTGCCTACGAGTGCAAACCAGCCTGCGCCGGGACCTCGCTTCCGCAATCCCCTGGTGTTGCGCGCAACTATCTCACCCTGCCGGGATATAAGGATGTGGACTTGACGATCTCCAAGGGCTTTGGCCTTCCGAAAATGCCGGTACTCGGAGAAAACGCCAGGTTTGAACTTCGGATGGATGCCTTCAACGTCTTCAACAATTTGAACCTGAACGGGAATCAAATCTCGAACAATATTGGAAACCATAACTTCGGCACGATTTCGGGTGCTCTAGCTGCCCGCGTCCTCTCGCTGGGGGCGCGCTTCAGCTTCTAGACTTTCCCATCTGGAATTCTGGGCGGTGGGTCATCGATCCACCGTCCAGCGCTTTACAGCCGCAAGGATCATCGCTAATGGGAATTAAGACGCGATTTGTCCTTCTCGCCGTGCTGTCGCTGGCGTTGACGAGGCCCCGAGTTTCCGCGCAGACGGTGAACGGCCCGCAGGATTCCCGTGTAGTTATCGTCGATACTTCTGCCCCCGCTCATCCTTTTCCCCACTTCTGGGAGAAAATGTTTGGTTCCGAGCGCGCCATCGTTACTTTGCGCGAGAGCTATCGCAACGATCTCCGCGACGTAAAGAAGATTACCGGCTTCGAATACGTGCGCTTCCACGCCATCTTTCATGACGAGGTTGGGATCTACGACGAGGACGCCCAGGGTAATCCCCTGTACAACTTCTCTTATGTCGATCAGGTCTATGACGGCTTGCGGGCCAACGGTGTGCGCCCGTTCATCGAACTGAGCTTCATGCCTAAGAAACTGGCCGCGCGGGATGTCCTGCATCCCTTTTGGTACAAGCAGAACATCTCCCCACCCAAAGACTGGGACAAGTGGGACGATCTCATCGCCCAGTTCGCCAAGCACCTCGTGGACCGTTACGGCATCGACGAGGTCGCGCAGTGGTACTTTGAAGTCTGGAACGAACCGAATCTTGATTTTTGGGCGGGCGAACCGAAACAGGCCACCTACTGGCAGCTTTACGATCACACCGCGCGCTCCCTCAAGCAGGTAAGCCCGCGCCTGCGCGTGGGTGGACCCGCCACCGCACAGGCCGCCTGGGCGGATGCCTTCATTCGACACTGCGCCGAAAACAAGGTTCCCGTGGATTTCGTCTCCTCTCACGTTTACGGCAACGACCGCGCACAAGATGTCTTTGGCACTGACGAGAAAATCCCGCGCGACCAGATGGTGTGCCGCGCGGTACAAAAAGTCCACGATCAGATTCGGTCGTCCACCATGCCCGACCTGCCCCTGATCTGGACCGAGTACAACGCCAGTTACTTCAATGAGCCCGCCGTCACCGACTCGACCTACATGGGCCCGTGGCTGGCCGACACCATCCGCCAGTGCGACGGCTTGGTGGATGCGATGTCCTACTGGACGTTTTCCGATGTCTTCGAAGAACAGGGCGTGGTGAAGCAGCCGTTCTACGGCGGTTTTGGCCTGATTGCGGCCGGCGGTATTCCCAAACCGTCTTACAACGCGTTCAAACTGCTACACCAACTGGGCGACGAACGAATTCCCGTGGACTCCCGCTCCGTGCTGGTGACGCGCCAGAAAGACGGTTCGCTGGTGGTCGCGGCGTGGAACCTCGTTCCTCCAAGCCAGGTTCCTCCGGACCAGACTGGCCTGTCAAAAACAATTCATCTGCGCTTCGAACATCTCGCCGGAAGTCGCCGGGCTTATATCTCGCGCGTTGACCGCGACCACGGGGACGTGCATCCGGCCTATGAAAAGATGGGACAGCCGCGCTACCCGACCCAGGAACAGCTCAAGGCGCTGCAACAAGCCGCGCAATTGCCTCCCGCTGAAATCCGCGAGTTGACCAGTGGCGACTTGACTCTCGACCTCGCTCCGGATGGTCTGGCAGTCATTGAGGTGAAATAAGAACAGCCTCACTCACACATCTGCCGGAGACTGCGTGACCACGTGTTAGCCGGACCGTGACGCTATAATCGCGAGGCAATATCCTGCTGCTTTTGGAGTCATGTTCATGAGTTGTCCTACCCCAACCACACCTCTAAGCCGCCGGGAGTTGCTTGCGCGGTTGGGCAAGACGATGCTGGCATCTCCCTTGCTGAACATGGCCATGATTAGCATGTCCTGTGGCAGGTCCAAGACCAGCAATAATTCCGGGCCACCTCCGTTGTCCGACGACCAATTTCTGGATGAAATCGAGCGTGCCATCTTCCTCTACTTCTGGGAGCAGGCCAGTTCGACTACGGGACAAGTCAAGGACCGTGCCTTCGCCGCTGGAAACGACAATCGTACGGTCTCAAGCATCTCGGCCACAGGCTTTGGTCTAACCGCTCTGTGCATCGCGGACCAGCGCGGCTACATGACCAGCGCCAACATCATCGCGCGCGTCCAGGCGACATTGAGTTTCCTTCTCAACCAGATGCCGAACCAGAACGGTTTCTTCTACCACTTCGTGGATATGAGTACCGGGCAGAGGGCACGCAACTCCGAGGTTTCGTCGATTGATACCGCAATCCTGCTCTGCGGTATACTCACCTGTCGGCAACACTTTCAGGACCAGCAGATCGTAGACCTGGCGACGCAGCTCTACCAGCGCGTCAACTGGCCGTGGATGCTCAACGGCGGTAGTACGTTCTCCATGGGCTGGATGCCGAAGAACGGATTCCTGACTGCGCGCTGGAACCCCTATTCTGAGTTGATGATGTTGTATCTGTTGGCGATTGGCGCGACGGTGAACCCGGTCTCGGCGAGAACATGGCAAGCATTCGCGCGCCCGTCGCTGACCTACCAGGGTTTGACGTACATTACGAATACCAGCGCGCCCCTGTTCATCCACCAGTACTCCCACGCCTGGTTCGACTTTCGCAACAAGCAGGACGCCTACGCCAATTACTTCAACAACTCCATCACGGCCACGCAGGCCCACAAGCTGTTCTGTCTGTCGCTCGCCAGTCAATTTTCTGATTATTCGAACAATCTGTGGGGAATCACAGCGTCGGACTCGGTGAACGGCTATGTGGTATGGGGCGGGCCACCGGCGATGGGGCCAATTGACGGTTCCATCGTTCCCTGTGCCGCTGGCGGATCCATTCCGTTTCTTTCCTCCGACTGCATTGCGGTGCTGCGCAGCATCCAGAGCGGATTCCCGAAGACGTGGCAGAGGTACAGCTTCGTGGACGCGTTTAATCCGCTATCGGGCTGGTATGACACGGATGTGGTCGGGATTGATTTGGGCATCATGATGTTGATGGCGGAGAACCAGCGTACCGGCTTCGTCTGGAACACGTTCATGAAGAACCCTGAAGCCGGGGCCGCAATGACGGCTGTCGGATTCCACTGACCCGAGGCGGCTCGGCGGCAGCGGCGTATGCACTCCGCGCCATTTCGCGAAGTCTAGCCGGACTCGTACTGCTGATAGCCATAGAGAAATTTTTGAGAAGATTGCAGCTCTTCATGTTCTGGCGTTCATACGTAGTCGAATAGTGTCATGAAGCCGAAATCCATGTGCAGTTGCTGGTGGCAGTGGAATAGTGTCAGTCCTAGGTTGTCGGCGATAAAGTCGATTTCGGCCTCCTGGTAGCCGCCCAGCATGACCACATCTTTCAGAATTCTGGATGTGGGCCTCCCTGCCAAGCTCGTGAGTTCAAAGCTATGCCGATGAAGATGAATGGGATGGATATCGTCGCTCGCGTTGCGCATACGGATTCGGTAGCGCTTGCCTTGCTTCAAGTGAAACGAGGCAGGCATGGGCTGGCCGCTCATCGGATATGCCACTCCGTTGATCGTCCATCGGTTGAAGCCCTCTTCGGCGGCATTGTCCTTCGCAAAGATCATCTCGAACTTTTCGTCGGGCGGTTCGGCGGTAGTACCGGGCTTGGCGAAGAGCCTGTAGTTCCAGCGATAGGGCAGCGGGGCAATCCATTGTCTCTTGCCCTTGGACCCCGCGTATTCGACGACGATTCCCATGCCATGTTGACGATCGTCATCCAATAGATCGCCCATGATCCAGACACCAGGGTGTTTCATTTCAACGATGGCAGAAACGCGCTCCGCAGTGCCCAGCCAGAGCGCCGGCACCGTCACCGGATTGGGCACAGGATTTCCGTCCAGCGCCACGACCTGGAAGGAATGACCAGGCAAGGCAAGGCTGCGAATCTCGGTCGCGCTTCCATTCAGAATGTGAAACAGGACTCGTTCGCCCCGCTTGACGCGGATCGGTTCCCCGTGACCGAGCATGCGTCCGTTGATCGTGAACGACCCATAGCCGACTTCATAGCCATGCGGCATCCCCTTGGCGAGCGAGGCTTTCATGGCAGACTCGCCTTGTTCTTCGAGTGCCTTGACTTTCGTCGGCGGCAGGAAATCCAGGGGCATGTCTCCACCGCGGCTGAAAGTTGGCTCAAACTCCTTGAGCACAAGAAATACCTCGCGATCGTATCTACCCGGCTCATGCCTGGGCTCGATGTACACGGGCCCAACTTCGCCGCTGTATTGGTGAACACGATCCGCCGCTTGCCATGCGCAGGAATGAACGGAGTGCCTTCCTCGGACGCTCCGTCTACGTCGGCCGGTATCATTTGACCGTGCCAATGCAGTTGCTCTGGCGTGTCGGTGTCGTTGTACACGTCTACTGCGACCTGCTGGCCTTCCTTAAAGCGAAGCAGTGGCCCCGGGAACTGCCCGTTGTATGTAGCCGCCGAAATGATCCGGTTGGGCGCGATCTCGACAGCAGACGTTTTGATGTGCAGCGTGTAGTCGGCGGAACTGGGCTCCGGCGAGGCAGCAGGAGAGTGGCCGCTCGGCGCGGGCAGGCCCAATTCACCAACGACATTGCCGGACGAGACCAAAACCGCTCCGGCCGTTAGACCCGCTCCTTTTAGAAACCGGCGCCTGGATTCAGACAATTCCTTCATCGTTAGTTGCAAGCTGTAGAACTCCCCAAAAACTGGAGGCGCGGGCCGGAATCGAACCGGCGTATAAAGGTTTTGCAGACCTCTCCCTTACCACTTGGGTACCGCGCCCAGTCACTTCACAGTAGAACCTCGGGCGTGGGTTTGTCTAGAAGACCTTGGGGGATTGGTAGCGGCTCGCTTTGTGTGATCACGATTCTTGCGCTCGACATTCTTACCGCCGAGGGCGTGAAGGACTCGCAAGGAACGCCAAGAGATTCTTAACTCTCGCGGCTTTCGAGCGCTTTTCTCGCGACTGGATCTGTGCTACAACACCGGACATGAGTTCGACACTGAGTTCGACTGGGAGTTCGTCCGGTTCCACGACGGCGGCGAGGGCGGTTGAGACAGCGACTGGCGTGGCTGCGAATCTCGTTTCTGCGAGTCTGAAGAAGGATGCGTCCTCGATCTGTCCCAACTGCTCGACCGAGTTGCGCGGACATCGCTGCAAGGTGGTTTGTAAGCAATGCGGCTTCTATTTGAGCTGCTCTGATTTTTACTGAGGTTGGCAACAGTCGCTGATTGGTTGGGGAGACGAATTCGTGTGACTCTGCGCGCGGGCAGTGCACGCGATTTCTTGTTCGAGCTTCTACAATAACGTGGGACTTCGTTTTAATCTTCACATCAGGAGATTGGTATGCAACGGAAAGCGAGTGCAGTTTGGAAGGGTGGTCTTAAGGACGGGAAAGGGACGGTTTCGTCCGCCAGCGGCGTGCTTTCGAATACGCCCTATTCGTTTGCGACGCGGTTTGAAAATACTCCGGGAACGAATCCGGAAGAGCTGATTGCGGCGGCGCATGCGGCGTGTTTTTCGATGGCGCTGTCGGCGCAACTGGGAGGCGCGAAGCTGACTCCGGAGAGCATCAGCACGGCCGCCACGCTTACCATGGAGAACATCGAGGGAGGCTGGACCATCACGGCCGTGCACCTGGATGTGGTCGCGAAGGTGCCCGGCGCGAGCGCAGAAGCCTTCAGCACGGCAGCGCAAAACGCAAAAGCGGGCTGCCCGGTATCGAAGGTGCTGAACGCGAAGATTACGATGGATGCGAAGCTGGGCTAGCGCCTTGGGCCGAGGTGAGACTCCGCCCTTCAATTCCCAATCGCAAGCTCTTGTCATCCCGAACGAAGTCAGGGATCTGCACTTTGTGGCGAGCTACAGATCCCTCACTTCGTTTCGCGATGACGATTCGTGTAAAGAGATAGCTAACTTTGCTCGCGCAAGATCTGGCGCAGCTTGAGATTGATTCTTACCGCTTCCTGCGAGGCCTGATCGATCAGTTCAACCCAGCGGCGCAAGTTCTCGGGCGGGCCCGCCTGCGAAATCAGGTAGGTGGCTTGCACGATGGTTTCGAGCGCATTGCTGAGATCATGCGCCAGTGTTCGAAGCTCCTTCGCCAGTTCCGCGGGGATTTTGTCCGAGGCATTTGCCATGATCTTCGGCGACCTGCGCCCTGCAAGTAACGGAGCGTGAAGCTCATGACGTTTGCGCTCGTTTGACAGCCAGACGCCAGCCAGTAGATATTAGTGTAGTCGCCCTTAAAAAAGGGCCCCTGCCGATTTTTTCTTTTTATGCGGATATGGCGGAACTGGCAGACGCGCTAGGTTCAGGTCCTAGTGGCCGCAAGGTCGTGGAGGTTCGAGTCCTCTTATCCGCACCAAAAACAGCACTTAGCTTTTAGCCGTTAGCTCTTAGCTCGAAGCCCGTAGCTCGCAGCTCGCAGCTTTCCTTCTCATGCTCCAGCGGATAGCCGGTGCGTGCTGCGGCTTTGCGCGATGCCGTACTGGCGGATTTTATAGAGCAAAGCTTTGTAGCTGATCTTCAGCAGCGCTGCTGCTTGTTTGCGATTCCAGTTCGTCTCTTCCAAGGCACGCGCGATAGCTTCCGCCTCCGCTTCATCTTTGGCGTTGCGCGACAGCGACTTCAGGCCGCCGGCGGACTCAGCACCCGAGCTCGCGGTTCTACCGGCCGCATCGGTGTGCAGTCCTCCCCCGCCATCGGGCCGGGGCTGCAGCTCGGATGCGGCCAGCGTTTCGTCTCCGAGAACCAGGTAGCGCTTGATGAAGTTGCTCAGTTCGCGCAGGTTGCCCGGCCAGGAATGCCGCAGGCACGCCTCCATCAACGGGGCCGAAAGCGGCAACGGAGGGCGCGCGTAGGAATCTGACATGCGCGACATAAAATGCTTTAGCAGGATCGGGATTTCTTCCTTGCGCTCGCGCAGCGGAGGCAGGGACAGGGTGAAGGCGTTCAGGCGATAATAAAGGTCCTCACGCAGACGCTTGGTGGCGAGCGCTTCGGGAATGTTGATGTTGGTGGCGGCCAGGATGCGGACGTCGACTTTAATCACGGTGCGGCCGCCGAGGCGGGAGAACGTCTGGTCCTGGAGGACGTGCAGCAGCTTCGCCTGCAGCAGCGGTGGCATTTCGCCGATTTCGTCAAGCAGGATGGTGCCTTTGTTGCAGAGTTCAAACTTGCCGGGCTTGGCGTGCGTGGCGCCCGTGAAGGCTCCCGCTTCGTACCCGAACAGTTCGCTTTCGAGCAGGTCGGCGGGCACCGCCGCACAGTTCACCTTGAGGAAGGTGCGGTGGGCGCGCGGGGAAAGCTTGTGGATCAGGCGGGCGAGCACTTCCTTGCCGGTGCCGCTTTCCCCGAGCAGGAGGACCGGGATTTCAACGTTGGCGACGAGTGCGGCCTGCGAGCGAATTTTCTTCATCGCCGGGCTGGCAGCGACAAAGAACACGTCGTCGCAAAGTTCTTCGATGTCGCCGGCGTAGCTTTCACCCTTGGCCGTGCCGACGCACTGTCCGATGACCGCGTCGAGTTCGGCCTTCTGGAACGGCTTGGTAAGATAATCGATGGCGCCGAGGCGCATGGCCTGCACGACTTTGCGCGTGTCATTCACGCAGGAGAGCATGACGACTTTCAATCCGGGCCGGAGGTGGCGGAGTTGTTCGAGAGTCTGTAACCCGTTGATGCCCGGCATGAGTAGATCGAGCAACACCAGGTCGGGCTGTAGTCCTTTCTGGACGCGCTCGACGGCTTCTTCGCCGGTGCTGGCAGTCTGAACTTTGTGCTCATCCACTTCCAGCAGCGTGCGGATATAGCGAAGCATTCCCGGTTCGTCATCCACCAGCAGGATGTTGGCGGCTTCGCTCATTGGGTTCCTCGTGGCGGAGTGCTCGGAATTGGTTTCATGGGAACGAGAAAAGAAAACTTGCAGCCTGCACCCGGTTCGCTTTCGACCCAGATCTTACCGCCCATGCCTTGCAGAAGGCGGCGGGCAATGGCAAGTCCCAGGCCCATGCCATCGGCCGATTCGCTGCCGGAGAGGCGGAAGAAATCATCGAAGATTTCCAGGTGAAACTCCGGCCGAATTCCCGGGCCGGTATCGGCAACGCTCACTTTGACAGCGTTCGGCACAGTCGTCGCTTGACGGCGGCGCTCTTCATTGGCCGCGGACTTGCTCATGCCACGACGTTCCCACATATGGGGTTCGGCGTGCAGCCACACGGTGCCGCCCTGAGGTGTGTACTTGCAGGCGTTCTCCAGAAGATTGGAAATCACGCGCTGGACCTTGGGCGAATCGAATGCAAATGGCGTCAGTTTGTCATTGGCCAGAAAATACAGTGCGAGACCGCGCTCCTGAAACCGGGCTGACCAGAGCCGGCAAACTTCGGAGAGGCAGGCGTTCATGTCACCTTCCACGAACTGCATGCGCAGTTCGCCGGTTTCGAGCACGCTGAAGGTCAGGAAATCCTGAATGAAGTGCTGCAAACGCTGTCCACTGGAAAACATGTCGCTCATGACTTCGCGCTGGCGGTCATTGAGCGGTCCGAGTTTCTGACTCTGCAGCAGTTGAATATAGCCGTTGAGGATCGCCAAGGGCGTCTTGAGGTCGTGGGCGGCAGAGGCCAGAGCGTTCGTGGTCTTGCGGAAACGATCGCGCAATTGTTCGAGCTCGCGCGCGATATCGTCTGCAGAACTGGGCGCGGAAAACCGAGCCGTGGCGGTTGCAAGCAAACTATCTTTCGGACTAGTGCCAATGGGAGCAGCGGCTGGGTTTTTGTCGGACATTGTAGCCATGGAGATCCAAATAACGAGAGCTAAATCACGCCAGTATGGGGGGGAGGAAAGTCTACTGCCGTCAAAACATGGGGGTAGTTTGAGTTTATGTCAGGTGCACCGGACTGTCAATTGGAAACAGCCTAAACAGCCACCGAAGCGAAAAACGTTGCACTTTCTGGAATGACCCGTAGTCATTATTAAATTCCAAGGCTATGTGATTACTTCTGTAATCTCCCTGTTGGTGGCGAGATTTGGAGTGATTCCAGGCAGGTTCAATTCCTCTCCGAAGTTTGGCCCTTGAGGTGCGACCCAAGGGTGGTTAATACCCCTTAACGGTGGTGCGACACACGTGCCTCGTAGCTTATCGAAGAAGGAAGAACGAAAGTGGGCACGCTTGCAGCTTGCCATTCCGGTTTTTATCCGCACTCGCGACCGAAGCGGCAAGGATTCCCTGGAGTTTGCCACGGCCATTAATATCTCTCCTGGGGGAGCTTTAGTGGCAGTTCGCCGTTCTTTGCCCAAAGCGGCACTGGTTTCACTGGAAATTCCGAGCGCTCCAATCGGGCCCGCCAACGTTTTGAAAACCTCTTCGCGTATCATGCAAGCGAAGGCGGTGTGGGTTGCGCACCTCGATGACTACCATCTTCTGGGTCTGAAGTTCGCCCGCCTCCTAAGCACCGATGCAGCGGCTGTTTCCGGTAAGCATTTGAGGAAAGCAGTTTCTGCCGTGTGAACTATTTTTACCTTCCTTAGTCTCTCCCAGAATGGCACTTTGGTGCCATGTCGCATGTTGTCGCTCCCGGACTACCATCACCCTAAGACATTCATAAGTTGAGCACTTAACGGAGAGCTTCCAGGCCCTTCTGTTCTCTTCTCCGGTTTGGTGCTTGGGGTGCACTTTTAGTGCATGCGGGTGGAACTCACCGCATGGGCATTCAGTCTTATGACGACACTTTCGGTAAGTCCTCTGGCGCAGTCGCTGGGCGAGATTCCTCCTGACAACATAATTTTTGGCCACTCTGAGGTCATGCAGGCGGTTCGTTCGCGGCTGGGCAAAGTAGCCGCAGCCAACGTTCCGGTCCTCATTACCGGCGAGAGCGGCACCGGGAAAGACATCATTGCCCGGCTCATCCATGGGCTGTCTCCGTGGGAAGCTGGGCCGTTTGTAAAGATAAACTGCCCGGCGATTCCCGGGACGCTGCTGGAAAGCGAACTGTTCGGCTACGAAAGAGGAGCCTTTACGGGCGCGGTTGGGTCGAAGCCTGGACGGGTGGAACTGGCCCACCGCGGGACATTGTTTCTCGACGAGATTTCCGAGCTTGACCCGTCGCTGCAATCGAAGCTTTTGCAACTTTTGCAGGATGGGCAGTTCTGCCGGATCGGCGCTCAGGAAGATAAGAAGGTCGAGGTGCGGGTGGTGTGCGCGACCAACCGCAATCTGGAATCCGAGATCGAATCGGGGACTTTCCGACAGGATCTTTACTACCGCATCAACGTGGTGAATCTGCACATGCCGGCGCTGCGGGAACGCCGGGGCGACATTGAAGATTTGTGCAGCTACTTCCTCGAATACTACAACCGCCAGTTCAACTGCCGGGCACGGCCTCTGTCGAATGAAGTGCTGGGGGTGTTGCAGAAATATCACTGGCCGGGAAACATCCGCGAACTGGAAAATCTGATCAAGCGCTATGTGATCCTGGGCCATGAGGAAGTGATCACCAACGACCTGGTGGCACGCGAGCCAGACCTTTTCAATCCCGAGATCTTACTGGACGGGCCGATTTCTCTGAAGAAGCTCACGCGCCAATGCGTGCGCGAACTGGAGCGCAAAGTCATCCTGAAGGTGCTGCAACAGCACCACTGGAATCGCAAGCAGGCAGCCCGCACACTGGGCATCAGCTATCGCGCCCTGCTTTACAAGATCCGCGATGCCGGCTTGCCCTCGAACCGTGCGCTGCGTCTGCGGCAGGCGGAGAAGGACAACAGCGGCAATTCAACTAGCGGGGCGGCGGCCGACTGAGACGGCTTTAAGAGGCCGCGGAAAAACTCCATCCCGCGCTTTTTGGGGGTGGCGCGGCGCTTCAGCGCTGCGGTCAGACTAGGTCAGAAAATACTTTTTCCGCAACCTGCTAAGTTATGATCCATGCGGACGGAGAAAATGTAGCGAAGCCTTAATCGCTGAGCCTTTCCGTCAATTCGCGAAGTGCCGCGTTCCACTCGTTTAGCCCCTCCGCCTCGAGCCACAAGTCTTTGAGTTCGGAGTTGGTTCGCACCCTTTCCACGGCGCGGCGGGCGAGGTCAACTAAATCGGATGGGACAAGGGCCTGGTTCTTACTTGTCCAATTCTTACTTGTCCAATCCATGATTTCCCGCGGTGCCGCGGGCGACGGCGCCTCTTTTGTAGCGACGATCTTTGCAGCGACGACCAGCGCCGCAACCACTTCGGCGGCCGCGACTGCGATGCCGCTCTCCGGCGCTTCCAGATAGTCATCCTGGTCGGCGGCACAGGCCAGTATCCGTCTCAGATCATCGATTCCCAGGGAATGAAGCCGGTCCAGGAAACCCTGCGCGTCCTCGTTTTCGAAGCTGCCTGTTCCCCAACCGCCCATGGAATCCTCCGGCATTCCTTCTTTAATCTTTATGTATCACGTGCCGCTGACCTGTGATTATCTTTTTCCAACGGAAGGAAAGCTCTGGACGGGCAAGGATGCCCGTCCCTCCACAGAACTTCACGCCCAGAACGTGCGGTCCAGCGTTCTGTACTGAATCGCCTCGGCGATGTGTTTGGGTTCGAGTTGCGGAATGGCATCGAGGTCGGCAATCGTGCGTGCGACTTTCAGGATGCGGTCATGAGCGCGGGCGCTCAGTCCTTGCTGGGCCATGGCGCGTTCGAGCAGGCGCTCACAATCGGCGGAGAGCTCGCAGAATTTGCGGATCGACTGCGGCGGCATTTGGGCGTTGCAGTAAAGTTTTTGGCGTTCGGAAGAAAAACGCGCCAGTTGGAGATCACGGGCACGAACCACGCGGTCGAGGATTTTGGCTGAACCTTCCGGCTCCGAGGTGCTGCGCATTTCTTTGTAGTTCACGGCCGGGACATCAATGTGGATGTCGATGCGGTCGAGCAGTGGCCCCGAGATTTTAGAAATGTAGCGCTGGATCATAGGCGGTGTGCAGTGGCATTCGCGGGTGCGGTCGTTGTGAAATCCGCAGGGACAGGGGTTCATGGCGGCGGCGAGCATGAAGCGTGCGGGGAAGGTCAGCGACATGGCGGCCCGTGCGATGCAGACGGTACCGTCTTCGAGCGGCTGGCGCATGACATCAAGAACGTTGCGCGGAAATTCGGGAAATTCGTCGAGGAACAGAACGCCATTGTGAGCGAGCGAAACTTCGCCCGGCCGCGGGATCGCGCCACCGCCGATCAGACCCGCGTCGGAGATGGTGTGATGAGGAGCACGGAACGGCCGCAGCCCGACCAGTCCGGCGCGTGCATCAAGCACGCCGGCCACACTGTGAATCTTGGTGGTCTCGAGCGCTTCTTCGAAGGTAAAGGGTGGCAGGATGGTCGGCATGCGTTTCGCCAGCATCGTTTTTCCGGATCCTGGAGGCCCGATCATCAGAATGTTGTGACCGCCGGCGCAGGCGACTTCGAGCGCGCGCTTGGCAGTTTGCTGGCCGCGAACATCTTTGAAATCCACGTGGAATTGCTGCGCCTGGCTGAGCAGTTGATCGGTGTCGACCTGCAGGCGGGAAACGCCGTTGCCGGAATTGATGAAGTGAATGACGTCGAGCAGTGATTTGACGGGATAGACCTCAACGCCGCCGACCATGGCAGCTTCGCGAGCGTTGACTTCGGGCACGATCAGGCGTTTCACCTTGGTTCGACGGGCCTCGATCGCGATGGGCAAAGCGCCACGGACCCCGCGCAGACTTCCGTCGAGCGAAAGCTCGCCGACAAACAGCGCATCGGGGATCTCCTTCTTATTCAGACCGCCGTATGCGCCGAGGATGCCCAGCGCCATGGGCAGGTCGAAGCCGGAACCTTCTTTGCGGATATCGGCAGGCGCCAGATTAATGGTGATCTGGGTGGGTGGGATGTCGTAGCCGCAGTTTTTCAGCGCCGAGCGGACCCGGTCGCGGCTTTCGCGGACGGCAGCATCGGGCAGGCCGACCGTGTGAAAGTGGTCTTCCGTCATTTTGATGCCAGAAACGTCCACTTCCACTTCGATGATGTTGGCGTCAATGCCGTAAACAGCGGCACTCAGGGTTTTATAAAGCATAGGGACACCAGTGTGCACACGAAGGGGACAATGCAGGATGGGAGATTCCTGCCACCATCATAGCCCTACCATAAACTTGACCGCTGTGACGGTCATCACCCCGTTACCGTGATGGAACGTGATGGAACGTTCTGTCGTGAACGGCTGCTTTCGGTGCTACGCTAGGGGCAATCTGACGGAAAACGATGGACCGTTATGGAGAAATCGTTTTCGCATCAGCGGAGTCCAATGCCCGACGAAGATCCCACTTCAAACCGGCCCGATCCGGTGTCAAACCGTCTGGAACGCGAAGAGAGCCAGTTGTGGCGCTGGGCGCTGGGCCTGCTCGTTTTGTTTGCGGCGGCGGTGGCGGCGTTGTCGTGGCAAGAACTGAAAGACCTGCCTTACCGGCTGTGGGCAATTCCGGCCGGTCTCTTCTTGCTTGCCATCTTGTTTGCCACCTATGCTTTCGGGCGCAAGCGCGAGGTCTCGGAGCTCAAGCAGATTCTTAAGAGCTTTCAGAATCAGGCGGCAGTCACCCCTTCAGAAGAGCAACTCGATCAGTTGAGCCAATTGATTATGCGTTCGCAGCGCAACTTCAAGGAGCTGATCGATTCTATAGATGAAGTGGCGCTCGCGATCTCACTTGATGGAACCTTAAAAACGGTAAACCGCCGAACCACGGAAATTCTCGATGTTCCTTTTGTCCAGGTGGTTGGTCACAAACTAGAGGAATTCCTGGGCGCGCCGCTGCAGGCGGAGGCGCCCGCGAGTCTGGAACGGTTCCTGGAGAAGCGGAGCTGGTCGGGAGTGGTCGAGGTCCACCTTAAGAAAGACTCCCGGCGGCTTTACTACGACTGCGTGGTCAACGCCATCGTCAAGGGCGACGAGGTGACCGGGGCGAGTGTGCTGGCGCGCGACATCACCGGGCATCGCGAGAAGGAACAGCGCTTCACGCAGTTGTTCGAATCTCTGCAGGAAGGTGTGTACATCAGCAATCCGGAAGGCAAGCTGCTCGAGGTGAATCCGGCGCTGGTGACGATTTTGGGATACGAGAACAAAGCAGATTTGTTGAACCTGCCGCCGGAGCAACTGAGTGCTGATGCCGGTCTGGATCCGGTGCTGGGACGCGGGGGAAGCCAGAGCGGCCGCACTCGCACTCGAGAGGTTCGACTGCGAAGAAAAGATGGCGGAGTCGCAGTGTGCGTGGATACCTCGACCGGGGTGATAGAAGCGGGTCGGATTGTCCGTTACCAGGGCACGCTGGTGGACGTCACGGAGAAGCGCGCGCTGGAGCGGCAGTTGCGCCGGCAGGAAGAGTTCCGACGCCATCTGCTGGAGAGCTTTCCGGACCTGATTCTGGTGCTCGATCTGAAGGGGCAGTACACGTTCGTCAGCGCGCGCATAGGCGAGCTCCTCGGTTACGGGCCAGAACACCTCATGGGCAAGAACGTCGACGATGAGGAGAATACTTCGCCGGAATTGGCCGCACTCTACCGAACGGTCGCGACTGGACAGAAGGCGCGGACCTCGTGCGAATACGGTTCCCGGCACCACGATGGCAGCTGGCGCACGATGCTGGGCATGGCGAGTCCACTGCTCGATGCCGAAGGCAAACCAGCGGGTGTGATCATCTCCGTCCGCGATGTGACGACGGAGAAGAAACTGGAGCAGCAGATTATTCAGAGCGAACGTCTCGCGGCCATGGGGCAGATGATCGGCGGCTTCGCACACGAACTCAATAATCCGCTGACCAGCATTCTGGGCATAGCGGAACTGCTGCAGGAAGGCGATGCCAGCGAAGCCACTCGCAAACAAATCGTCGTTCTGCACCAGCAGGCGCGGCGCGCGGCTGAAATCGTGCAGAACCTGCAATACTTCGCCCGGCCGCCGGCTCCGGGACGCAGTCAAGTCAATTTGAATGAGCTTGTGCAGCGTACCGTGCAGATGCAGGCATATCCGCTGCGCAAGAGCAACATCACAGTGGACTTTCTGCCAGAACCGGCGATACCCGCGATCGTGGCCGATCCCAATCAGTTGATGCAGGTGTTCTTGAACCTCTTGCTGAATGCGGAGCAGGCGATCCGTGAAAGCCGGGAGAAAGGCACGATTCGGGTGCGCATCGGACGCACCCCCGACTCTGTATGGGTCGTGTTTCAGGATGATGGTCCGGGAATCGCCCCCGAAAACCTGCCGCACATTTTTGATCCGTTCTTCACCACCAGGCGCCCCGGCCGCGGAACGGGCCTCGGACTGAGCATCTGCAAGACCGTGCTGCGCGAGCATGGAGGGAATATCGAAGCCGCCTCAGCGCCGGGTGGAGGCGCCGTGTTCACAATCACGCTGCCGGTGACGGCGGCGGCAGAGTCGGTCCCACCGGCGGGTTCGTAGAGATCGACATCATCTTCTTCAGCCCGCCGTCCTATTGAAACGTGCGAGTGCAGACAACAACGTGATGGGTGAACACGCAAGAGTGAGCTGTAACGTCACGCGAACTTTTCTTCGCGTGCGAGTCGCGCATGTGACTTTGGTACAGCATTGCATGCACCGGTTTCAATCATTTTTCTCTTGACTTCGTTCTGCGTTGACTCTATACATTCAAACAGTTGCAACAAAAGACCGTTGCGAAATTCCATGCAGAATGGAAAGGGAGAATAGATCCATGGCAACCAAAAAGAAAGCAAAGAAGAAAAGCAGCAAGAAGCACTAAGAACCGGCAACAGGCAACGACAAAGGGGACGCGATGAGCGTCCCCAAAGTTTTTTGCGGCATTTTCAGCTAATTAGCGCGTTCCTTCTGCGGGGCTGTGACCATCTTCTCGGTCGCGGGACAAAGATTGCGGTAGGGACAAAACGCGCAATGATAACCGAGCTTTGGTTGAAACTTTCCTTGTGCGATTCCGTCCGCCGCGTCCTGCACGCGCAGTTTCGCCGCTTCCAACTCGGCATCGGTTCGGGTGGTGAAGACGGGCGTATTGTTTTCGAGGTTATGGAAGATCAAGCGGTCAGCGTGCTTTCCCCACGTCTCCCTGGCCGCGAGCGCATACAAGGAGAGTTGCAGGCTCTCATCCGCATCCTCTTGCGACCGCGGCTTGCCCGTCTTGTAGTCCACTATGGCAACCGTGTCCGGGCCCGTGCGATCTATGCGATCCACGCGTCCGGCCAGCTTCGCCGAGCCCACTTGCAGTTCAAATCTGCGTTCGGTTTCGATGACTTCGGGCGGCGGGGCACTGCGAGCAAACTCGAAAAACTGCCGCAACTGGTCAATTCCCTGCCGCAGATACAGCTCATACTGATAGCGGTCGGCGATGCCCGCGGAAGCCAGGTCAGACCGAAACTGTTCGAGCAGGTCGTCGTCGCCGATCTCGCGCCCGTAGCGCTGCGCATCGTAGAAGGTGTGCAGGATGCGGTGCATAGCTGCTCCATAGTGCAGTGATGCGGGGACGTCGCGCGGCAGGTTCCACTCCCTTTCGAGCTTGAAGCGGAGCGGGCACTCTTCGTAGATTTCAATGGCCGACGCGCTCAGGCCGGTGACGAAGCTCGCTGACGGCGGCATCAGCAGCCAAGCGGCAACATTCGATTGCGGCACGGCGATTCTCTGTTCCTCCTCGGCAAACAAGGTATCCTGCACGGCCGCCGCTGGGTGGGTGGACCAGAACCTTTTGTAAGCCGGGTGAACCATGAACTCGCGCAGAAACTGGGTCGGCTTCGGGTCCTTCTTGCTCCTGCCCTGATGCGCATAGATCGCGAGTGTGTCTTTGGCGCGCGTCATGGCCACGTAGAAAAGGCGGCGCTCTTCTTCTTCATGCAAAGCTTTGTCGTCATTCGAGGACGCGTCCGACCTGCGCAGTTCCGGAGGAAAAGCAATGAGCGGCTCCTTGTGTGCAGTCGGGAACCAGGTTGATGAACCGCGAATGATGGCCACGTGCCGGAACTCAAGTCCCTTGGCAGCATGCGCGGTCAGCAGGCGCACGGCATCGTCCTCGATGCGCGGAAGCGGAATCGTGCCTCCCGCCTGCACAAAATAATCGAGGTACTCGAGAAATTCGGACGGGCTGCCAGTTTCGGCAATTGCTTTCTTGCGCCAGTCTTCTACAAACTTCAGAAACGCGACTATCAAAGCCGACCGCTGCAGGTCGAAATGCTGGATCACAACCTTCACCGCATCGTCTGCGCCAACGCCGTCTTTCCCGACTTCCCGGTGCACTTTCTCCACGCTTTCCAGCACCGCCGAACCGCCCGCGAGCCTTCCCAAGACGGTGCGGAGATCGAGTTCCTGCCGCCGCACCGCCCTCATCGCTGCCCGCAATTCCATTGCATTGATGCCGAATTGCGGCACCGCCGCCACGCGAAACAGGCTGGCGGCATCGTTGGGGGACACAGCGGCGGTCAGGCAGGCCACTACGTCGCGGACCTCGGGCGTGTCGAGGACGTCCAGACCTTCGATGGAGAATGGAATACCCCGCTCGGCAAGTTCATGGACTAGTTCATCGCGATGGTTGTGCAGGCGATAGAGGACGGCAAAATCGCTCCACCGGCAGCGCTGGTCTTTGTCCCTGTCCTTGCGCTTCTTCTGGATTCGACGGGCAAGGTCGGCGGCCTCGACTTCTTTATGCATCCAGGTAACAATTTCGACCGGCGGCGCGGCCATGGTCTCCCCTTTTTGCTTCGCCTCCTCGTCGCGCAGCGATTCAAGGGGCGCCCGCTGGTAGGAAATTGAAGCTTCTTTTTGCGCGAACGTTTGTCCGAACACTGCCGGGTTGTCATTCACAATGCCAAAAGCGCAGCGCAGGATCGGCAAGAGCGAGCGGCGATTTTTTTCCAGGGCAACGACTCGCGCCGCAGGAAAGTTCCTGATAAACAGGGTGAACGCTTCGCTCGAAGCGCCGCGAAACTGATAGATCGCCTGATCCGGATCGCCCACGGCAAAAACATTTGCCGCCGGTCCGGCAAGCAATGAGAGTATCTCGACCTGGGCAAAGTTCGCGTCCTGGAATTCATCCACTAACACGAAGCGAGTGCGCCGCCGCTCTTCTTCGAGCAATGTGGGATCGTCCTTCAGCAACTGATAGGCCTTGGTGATCATGTGGCCGAAGGTGCCGAGGTTTCTTGCCAGAAGCATGTTTTCCACGGTGGCGAAAACGCGAGCGATTTCCTGGCAGCGCTCCAGGATCTCCGAATCTTCCAATTCCGTTTGCTTCTTCGACCGCGCAACCCGGGGAAGCGGAATCTCGCCGCGTTCGACGCGCTCTACATAACGGGCGTATTCGGCGGGGCCAACCAGTTCGTCCTGGCAACGACGCATGAAATCGAGCAAGCTGTCGAGGAACTGACCGACATTGGCAGCGCGCACGAAGTGCTTGAGACGCAGATCGCGGATACGGCGGCGCAAGTACACCCAGAGATCTTTGTCGTCGAGCACACCAAAATCGGCGCCGCGACGCTGGAGCAGTCCGATGCACCAGGCATGAAATGTACAGGTCTGCAGGCCGTCGATGGCGGTACCCTTCAGTTCCCCGCGGACGCGTGCCATCATTTCCGCAGCAGAATTGTCGGTATAGGTGAGCGCAAGAATTTCGTCGGGGCGGGCGTGCCCTTCGCGGATGAGGTTGGCCACGCGCTGCGTGAGTACAGTGGTCTTCCCGGTACCGGCGCCGGCGATCACCAGCATCGGGCCGTGAACGTGTCCGATAGCTTGCCGCTGGCGTTCATCGGGAACGATCTTCGTCGCACTAGAGGCAGTCGCAGTCACTTGAGCAGTCACTTGCCGGAGAATATCAGAGGTGGTTGTGGAATGCTGTGCGCAAGCAGGTAGGAAACTCCCGCTTTGTCGTCCTGCCTCGCATCAGGGCATCGCTTTTAGCGATGCCGATAGTCTTTGGGAATCCGGTGCCCCTTAGGGATTGAGTGGCAGCCGATTAGGAAATTTAACCCAGCGCGTCGAGAGCGATGGCAGTGGCGACAATCGCCGCAGTCTCGGCTCGAAGGATTGTATCGCCGAGCGAAGCCGCGACCCACCCTGTTTCGCGAAACCATGCGAGCTCACCGGAGGCCCATCCGCCTTCGGGGCCCACGGCGAGCACTACTTCGACTTCGGACGACCGGGATTGCAAAATTTCTCCCAGCCGAGTGTCCTCTTCAGACCCAGCGAGAGACTCGGCGAGAACGACGCGCAGCGCGTCAGCAGCCAGCACACCATCGTCCGCAAGATTTTTCAGTTTGACCGGGGCCACAATCTCAGGCGGCGCCGTCCTTCGCGACTGTTCAGCCGCCTGGCGAACGATGCGCTGCCAGCGTTCGTGGCGCTTCACCGCGGCAGTGGCCAGATGAGCATCGCTCCGGCGGGCGATTACGGGAATGATGCGAGCGACCCCGATCTCCGTGCACTTCTCGATCGCCCACTCCATGCGGTCGAACTTGAAGATGGCGAGGGCCAGCGTGATCTTCGGAGCGTCAAACGGCTTGGACCTTAGCCGGTGGTATTGCTTCCTGCCGAGAGCGAACTCAACGCGATCATAGGAGATCGTGGTGATGGTTCCGCGGCGAATTTCGTCCCCGGTTACGATGTCGAACTCCTGCCCGACTTCGGCGCGCAGGACGCGAGCGAGATGAGCGGCATGGTCGCCCACCAAAGCGGCAGTGTTCCCTGTTACCTCGTCGGCAATCCAGCGGCGGCGCGTCATGGTTCAGGTCTCAGGTTTTAGGTCTCAGGTCTCAGAAAAAGCTCATGCGTCGATTGAAATGGCAAGGAGCTTGACCTGAGACCTGACACCTGAGACCTGCTCTACGCGAACATGTCCTTCACGCGTCCCAATAGCGATCGGTGTTGCGGTTTGTTTTCCACCGGAGACAGTTCTCCCAGTTCAGTCAACAGTTCGCGCTGGCGCTTATTCAGTTTTCCGGGGGTTTGGATTCGCACCTCGACGTAAAGATCGCCCTTGCCGTGCCCGTTGAGCACCGGCACGCCTTTGTTCCGGATGCGAAATGTGGTCCCCGACTGCGTGCCTTCGGGAACTTTCATCTTGTGTTCGCCTTCAAGCGTCGGAACCATGATCTCGATGCCAAGGGCAGCCTGCGGAAACGAGATCGGGACCACGCAGTGGAGGTCGTTTCCCTCGCGCTCAAAAAAGGCGTGCTCTTTGACGTGCAGGACCACATACAAATCGCCGGCTGGCCCGCCGAACGCGCCCGCTTCGCCCAGGCCGGTGAAACGAATTCGTGTGCCGTCCTCCACTCCCGCGGGCACCTTGGCTTCGACCACGCGATCGCGCAGCAAACGGCCTTCGCCTTTGCACTTCGGGCAGGGATCGGTGATCACGCTGCCCGCGCCCTGGCAGGTTGGGCAGGTTCGAGCGATGCTGAAGAAGCCTTGCTGATACCGCACCTGCCCCCGGCCATTGCACGACCGGCAGCTAACCGGAGCTTTGCCGGGCGCTGCGCCGGTTCCGCGGCACGCGTCGCAGGTCTCATGGCGCCGGACATTCACTTGCTTCTCGGTGCCGAAGACCGCCTCGTCAAATTCGAGATGCAAGTCTTCGCGAAGGTCGGCTCCGCGCTGGGCGCGGCTGCGACGGCGGCTGCCCTGACCGAACATGTCGCCGAAGCCGAAAATGTCACCGAAGATGTCGCCGAAATCCTGGAAGATGGCGGGATCGAATCCGGCCGGAGCTCCACTGCCGCCCACGCCCGCGTGCCCGAAGCGATCGTACAGAGATCGCTTCTCGCCGTCGGCGAGGATTGCGTACGCCTCGGTGATCTCCTTGAACTTTTCTTCCGAGTCCGGATTGTTGGGGTTACGGTCAGGATGGTGCGTCATCGCGAGCTTGCGGTAAGCGCTCTTGATTTCAACCTCGGTGGCCGCACGAGTGACACCGAGGACCTCGTAATAATCGCGTTTTGTGTTGGCGGCCAGAAACTCCCCCCATTCTTTAGTTAAGCAATAAAGTTAAGCAATCAGCAAAGTAAATCCAAGCTGTCTCGCAAATCCCTTTGGGAAGGGCACGACTTCAGCCGTGCCGCCGAGAACCAAATACGCGGGCTTTAGCCCCTGAGCGTCCCGGCGCTATGCGTGGCTATTGCGAGCGACCCGCACCATCGCGGGACGCAGCAGGCGGTCCTTGTACTTGTAGCCGCGCTGTAGTTCGTCGAGGACATAGTGGTCCGGGACTTCGCCGGTATCCACCACTTCGACGGCTTCGTGAACCCGGGGATCGAAAGGCTGCCCCACCGCAACAATCGGCCGCACTCCGATCTTCTCCAGCGCATCCTGAAACTGACGGTAGATGAGCTCAATGCCGTTGCGGAAATCGGTGGGGTCGGCGCTAGCTTTCAATGCGCGCTCGAAGCTGTCGAGGATTGGCAGAATATTCTTGACGACGTCGGCCGCGGCAAATTCGCGGAATTCCTGCTGTTCACGCACCGCGCGCTTGCGGGCATTGTCGAACTCCGCCTGCTGCCGGGCAAGACGATCAAGGAGCGCGTCACGCTCGGCCTTGAGCTTGTCCGTTTCCGATGCCGCTGCTCCTGGCTCAATAACCTGCGCTGGTCTGGCCGCGACCGAGGCGGGCGCAGCTTCTTCTCCGCCTTCCGCGGCCGAAAGCTCGTGTTCAAGATCCTCGCGCCGCAGATCAAAGCGCCTGTCGGTTTTTCCGTTTCCTTTATGCATACTGCTGCCTTATTCCGATTCGTTCAAAAGTTTGTCGAACAGCCGCGCGATGTACGACACGGCCGACATGGTGTGTTGATAATCCAGCCGCGTAGGTCCAATCACGGCCAGCGACCCCATCACTTCGCCGCCGACGCGGGCGGGAGCGCCAATGAGGACGAAATTCTGCATCGACGGCAAAGCCTCGTCGAGCCCGATGACAACGCGCACCGCTTCCTGCCGCGTGTCGAGATAAGCGCTGAGCAGCTTCACAACTTTTTCTTTTTCCTCAAGCGTTCGCAGCATTTCTTGCAGGCGGTGGCGATCTTCCTCACCGGCCACGTTGTTCATTACGAGGTTCGCAGCTCCTTCCACGAACACAGCCTGGGTGTCGTCGCTCGAAGCCAGCGCGCCCTGCTGATAGAGCTGCTCGATGGACTTCATCAGCCGGTCGTACTCGCTGCGTTCCTGTTCGAGGCGGCGGGCAAGTTCGGCGCGCATGTCGCCCATCGTCCAGCCGCGAAAATTGTCGTTGATGTAGCGCGCCGCCAGGTCGAGATCGGATTGAGGAATATCAAGCCGAAGCACGCGGTCCCGCACCACCCCCGAGCGCGTCACCACGACCGCCAGCACCTTCTGATCGCCCAGGCGCGAGAAGTAAACGTGCTCAAGCGCGTTCTGCGGGCCGCTGGTAGCCACGGTAACACCGACGCTATGCGAGATCAGGGAGAGCACATGCGAGGTGCGCTCCATGAACTCCTCCACGTCGGTAACGCCAGTCAAAGTGTCCTGGATGATGCTCTGGTTCTCGTGCGAGAGATGCGCCTCGCCACTAAGCTGCTCGACGTAATAGCGATAAGCCTCAGCCGTCGGAACGCGCCCCGCCGAAGCGTGCGGCTGCTCAAGAAATCCAGCATCGGCAAGGTCAGCCATCACGTTGCGGATCGTAGCCGCACTCAGCCCTTCGCGGCTGGAGCGCGCAAGCGTGCGCGACCCCACCGGCTCTCCGCTGGCGATGAACGTCTCGACGATAGCGGTAAGGATTTCGCGTTCCCGTACGCCCGCTGGCCCTGCTGGCATATCTATCCAACTCGGAGCTGAATTGCCCCTCTAAATTCTTTAGATGCAGTGGCTTAGATTAAGATTCCACCACTCCTAATGGAATTCTAGGGAGCGCTGGCGAGGGTGTCAAGGATAGGGACGGGATGAGCTACTTGGCGTCTTGGATTACTGAATCTGAATCACGCTTTCCGAGCTGCCGGCTTTGATCTCCTCCACCCGCGCCGCCACATTGCGGGCAAATGCGAACAGCGACTTCGCATGAGGCGAGTCTTCTCCCTGGAGCACGGCCGGAGCGCCGCTGTCGCCCGATTTGCGAATTTCCGGATCGAGCTCGACGCTTCCGAGGTAGGCGATGCCGAACTGTTTTGCCGTCTTTTCCGCGCCGCCCCGCGAAAAAATATCGATCTCGTGCTGGCAGTGCGGACAGATGAAATAACTCATGTTTTCGACCATGCCGACGATGTCCACCTTCATCTGCCGGAACATCTCGATGGCCTTGCGAGCATCCTGCAGCGCAACGTCGGAGGGTGTGGAGACCACGATGGCGCCGGTCAATGGAACAGTCTGAATCAGCGAAAGCGCAACGTCGCCGGTTCCCGGAGGCAGGTCAATGACAAGATAATCAAGCAGCCCCCACTGCACCGATCCCAGGAACTGCCTGATGATCGAATGCAGCATGGGACCGCGCCAAATGAGCGGCTTGTCTCCAGGGTTAAGAAAGCCGACCGAGATGACCTTGAGCCCGTGCGAATTGATGGGCGCGATCTGGCCTTCGCCCATCACTTTCGGTTGCTCGTTGGTGCCGAGCATGAGCGGGACGTTCGGACCATAGACGTCGCCGTCGAGCAATCCTACTTTGTGGCCCATCTTGCTGAGGGCGATGGCCAGATTGACCGAGAGCGTGGTTTTGCCGACTCCGCCCTTGCCGGAACCGACGGCGATGATGGCGTTGACGCCGGGTAGAGGTTGGGGCGTGGGCTGTTGCTGGCCAGGATGATGGGAGTGAGCGCTCATCCGACGATTATACGGGAAGGGGAGGACCAGCAATGACACAGCGCGATGTCGAATTGCAGAGATCAGAGGTCAGAGGTCAGATTGCAGAGGTAAGAGCTCTGGGACCCACAGTGCCGTTTGCGTTAAAGGTGTTCACTTCTGCAATCTGACTTCTAACTTCTGCAATCGCTAGTAGTGTCCTTCTCCCAGTTGCACCTTGCCGCGAAACTTGCGGTAGACGAACACAAAATAGGCCACCGCCAGCGCTGCGCCGAACGTCCACCAAGCCAAACCGACGTCCAGTCCGTGACTGCCGGCGGCGGTGTTGTAGATGGTGAGGTCGTATTGGTGATCGCGGGCAGGCAGCACGACGGGATAGAGCGCAAACGCCGCGCCCACCAGCATAGCGGTGATATACAGGCTGGAGGCAACGAACGCGAGTTTCTCTTTGCCCTTGGGATTGGCCCAGAGCATGACTCCGAGGCTGGCGACAACGACGATCGGAACCAGCATCCCGACCTTGTGCTTCCCGTAGTTCACCATGATTTCGGGCCGGATGAAGTAAGTCGCAACCAGGCTACTGAAGGTCAGAAAGAACTGCACGGGCCAGCAGAGCAAAGCGAACCCGCGGGCCCGCCGTTCGAGGTCCTCGTCGGTTTTGAGTGCAACGTAGTAAGAACCGTGCGCGGCCAGGGTCACCAAAGCCATCACCCCGATGAGTACCGTGTACCAATCCAGGATGCCAGTCTGCGGGCTGAGTTTGAAGTGGGTCCAGAGCGGCTCAAAGAAATAGCCGGTTGAATCCAGCGGAACTCCGCGCACCACGTTGCCCAGCGCTGCCCCGAAAAACACAGCCAGCAGAATGCTGGAAATGCTGAAGGTCACGTCGAAGAAGTCCTGCCAGACCTGGGTTTCGACGCGAGCGCGGAATTCAATGCCGATGGCGCGCAGAATGAGCAGCCACAGGACAATCGTCAGCGGAAGGTAAAACCCGCTGAAGCTCGACGCGTAGAGTCGAGGGAATGCAAAGTAGAGGGTGCCCCCAGCAGCGAGCAAGCAGACTTCGTTGCCATCCCAGACGGGACCGATGGCGCCGAGTATCCGGCGTCGCTCGTCGTTGGTCTTGGCCGCGATCAGATAAATCGCACCTGCGCCAAGATCGAATCCGTCGAGCACGACGTAGGTCGCGATCATTGCTGCGACAATCCAGAACCAAAGGCTCGCCATGTTTACCTTGCCCTCGTCGCCCGATGGAGATTGGACACGGATTCGTGTTCGGCCACAGGGCCGTGCTCAATTTCCCGCCAGATCAGGAACAGGCCCAGAATGCCCAGGACCATATAAATGCCCATGAATCCCAAAAGAGTAAACATGCCATTACCGGCCGAGACGAGCTTGGAGTAGCCATCTTCGGTGCGCATCAGCCCATAGACCAGCCAGGGCTGGCGGCCAAGCTCGGCGGTCATCCATCCGGCGGTATTGGCGATGTAAGGAAAAGGCGCCGCGAGCATCAGGATCCAGAGCATCCACTTGGCGTTGAAGAGCTTGCCGCGCCACAGCAGGAACACTGCGACGATCATGACGGCGATGAAGAACGTCCCGAGGCCAACCATGATGTGATAGCTGTAATAAAGCAACGGAATGTTACCCGGCCAGTCTTGTTTAGGGAAAGCGTCGAGTCCGCGGACGTTGGCGTTCCATCGTTTGTAAGTCAGCATGCTCAACATTTTCGGGACTTCGAGCGGGTTATCGATTCTGCCTTGCTGATCGTTAGGCTGACCTAAAATGACTAATGGCGCGCCGGACTCGCCCTGAAACAATCCCTCCATCGCCGCCAGAGTCACGGGTTGCAGGTCGGCAACCATTTTTCCTTGTCCGTCGCCGGTCGGAAAAATCTGCAGAACGCTGAACAGGCACCCTGCGATCACGCCTGCCTTGACGAAGATGCGGGCGTGCGCGGTCCACTTGCCTGAGAGCAGATAGAACGCGCCCACCGCCGTCATGATGAACGCGCTGGTGATCGCCGCTCCGCTCATGTTGTGTGCGTATTGCCATCCGGCCCAGGGATTCAGGACGAAATCCCAGAAGCTCGCCAGCTGCAAGCTCCCGTCTGCAGCCGTGAAATAGCCGACGGGATGCTGCATGAAAGCGTCAGTGGCGATGATGAAATAACCCGACAACCACGAACCCACAAAGACCGCAACGGCCGACAGCCAGTGTGCTTTCGGGCTTAGCCGCTTCTCTCCGTAGAGGAATAGTCCGAGGAACGCCGATTCGAGGAAGAAGGCAAACATGCCTTCCATGGCCAGCGTCTGGCCGATGACGCCGCCCGCGAATCGCGAAAAGATTGACCAGTTCGTGCCGAACTGGAATTCCATCGGAATGCCGGTTACGACACCTAACACGAAATTGATGCCAAAAATCTTTCCCCAGAAGCGGGCTGCCTCGTGGTACATGGGGTCATTGCGCCGCAAGCCGATCGTCTTGAGCACGACGATCAGCAGGGCGAGCCCCATGGTGAGCTGCGGAAAGAGATAGTGAAACGTCGCGGTGAAGGCGAAGTGAAAGCGGTGAACGAAAAGTGCGCTGTCCATAAACCAGGTCTCAGTTGCCAGGTTTCAACTTTGAGCCGTCCAGCTTAGCAGCAATGCAGCATTAAGTCGTCCGTTAGTTAGCAAGCAATAGTGTCTAACTCCGAACCTCGTTTCTGCGCGCCGACTCCTTACGGCGTATCTCCCGGCGGTGCGCGGCATCTTCGTAGCGACGCTTTTCATCTTCGGTCTCGGGAACGACGGGCGGAACCGCCATGCGATTTCCGGCAGCATCTACGGCAACAAATGTCAGATAGGCGGAGCTGACGTGTCGGCTCTCTTCGGAGCGATAATACTCCACCCAGACCTTCACGCCCACCTCCATCGAAGTGTGGAAGGCGCGATTGACCGACGAGCGCAGGATAACGAAATCTCCGACCCGAACGGGCACGAGAAAGTCCAGATGATCGATGGAAGCCGTCACCACGTACTGGCGCGAGTGGCGGTGTGCGGCCATGGCGCCGGCGAGGTCGATCCAGTGCATGAGGCGTCCGCCAAGAAGCGAGTTCAGCGGATTGGCATCGTTCGGCAGAACGATCTCGGCCATTTCAGAGATCGATTCGCGCACTGGCCGGGCGCGGATTGACTTCGCTTTGTCGTCGTCGTTCATAGAGTGTCAGTTCGTCGATCGTTCGCTCAATCGACGTTCACAAATCGTTAGATGAGAACAGCGCTCCGCCGGGCGCGATATGTTTGGAGATAGCAGGTTGCGAGTCTGAGCACACGAGGGTCCGGGTGTGCGTTGAGCCAAACCTCGCTCGCCAGATCGAAGGTCAATTCCCCATGTTCGATCGGAGCGTGGGCTAATTCGCAGACAAAGCCGATCGTGACCTGATCCTGGCCAGCGCGGGCAATCGAAAAACGGACCGCATCCCAGTCACGGCGCCGGGGAAGATGCGGACAGGCGGCTGCATAACCAAGGTTGCAGAATTCCCGTATGTGGGTGTCTGGTGCCGCTAGTTCCTGCCCCGAGGCGCGGCAGTTTCCCGTCCATCCCGCTCCCAGTGGCAAACGCGAAGGATGCGGCCAGGAGCCGTCGTTCACGATTTCAAGCGGCACAAAAAAGGGACACGCCAAGTGGTTCCTCGGAGAAAAGCCATTGTAACGCGGGGCATGATATGAATGGGAAGCAGCTTCTGGCTTCTGGTTTTTAGTTCTTGGCGTTTACTGAGAACTGACAACTGAGAACTTCCCTATGGACCGCATTGCCATATTGAGCGAAATTCTTACCGCGAATCCCGAGGATTCGTTTGCCCGCTATGGACTGGCTATGGAGTACTCGAAGGCCGGGCAAGTCGAGCAGGCGCTTCAGGAATTCAAAACGCTGATCGCGAAAAATCCGGACTACACGCCCGCATATTTCATGGCCGCGCAAACGCTGGCCAGCGCGAGCCGCGTCGAGGAGGCAAAGCGCATGCTTGTGGATGGCATCTCCTGCGCACGCCGCACCGGCAACGCGCACGCCCAATCCGAGATGACGGCGATGCTGGAAGAACTGAGCAACTAAACTGCCCATGGAGAGACGGGCGTCCCCGCCCGTCCAGCGGAGCGAAGCTCCGCAGCGTTGGCGCTGACGGCTGAGAGCTGACAGCCGTAATGCTACACTTTTTGGTTCCGCGGAGGCCCCTCATGCGCCGTTTGGTTTTTCTTCTCGTTCTCCTCTTCTCTCTTCCCGCATTCGCTCAAGCCAAACATCCCTTCACTTTCGAAGACATGATGAAGCTGAAGCGCGTAGGCGAACCCGTGCCGTCGCCCGACGGCAAGTGGGTGCTGTTCAGCGCGGTCGATGTGGATCTGGCCGCGAACAGAAAGACGCCGCACATCTGGATCGTCCCGCTGAATACTGGAGCGACAAGTGTGGGGACGGGCGACTCGCCCGTCCAAGCCGAGCATATCCTCATCGCGGATCAGGATGGCGACCGCCCGCGCTGGGCGCCGGACGGCAAGCGCTTCGCGTTCATCTCGACAAAAGACGGCGGATCGCAGGTTTGGATTGCGGGTTTCGATGGCGGCGCTGGCAATGTAACCGGCATCCACAAGCTGACCTCGATCGCGACGGAAGCCGCCGGTGAACTCTGGTCGCCCGACGGTGCCCACATTCTTTTCACCTCAGATGTATATCCCGAGTGCGACGGCGCGCCCGCCGCAGAAGAGGCCTGCAACGCCAGGAAGTCGAAAGAAGCCGAAGAATCGAAAGTCAAGGCCATCATCTTCGACCGACTGCTCTATCGGCATTGGGACGCCTACAAGAGAGGGAAGCGCAGCCACATTTTCGTAGTTGAAGCTCCTCCCGAGGTTTATCCGACAGCAGTTGCCGGTCTGATCCATAGAGCCCCTCTGGACCTAACGCCCGGCGACTACGACGCGCCCGTGTTCTCGCTCGGCGGTCAGGATGATTATGCCTTCTCGCCCGACGGGCAGGAGATTTGCTACACCTCGAACCACGACAAGGTCGAAGCCACGTCCACCAACAACGATCTCTGGATCGTCCCGGTCAGTGTGGGAGCGGGCGACTCGCCCGCTCAGGTCTTAGCCCAAGCCAAGAACATCACCGCCGACAATCCCGCCAGCGACTCGACTCCGCTCTATTCGCCCGATGGCAAGTACATCGCCTACCGCGCCCAGCAGCGTCCGGGATACGAGAGCGACCGCTTCCGCCTGATGCTCTACGACCGGAAGACGGGGAAGAAGACCAATTTGACCGAAAACTTCGACCGGTGGGTTGGGTCGTTTGGTTGGATCGGAGCACGTGAAATTTACTTGACCGCCGAGAATGCGGGCGAGTCCCCAATTTACTGGATTATGCCGGAAATGTGTCTTGAAGGCTGCCATCCGATCAAACTCGTCGATGGCTACAACGACGACATCGCGCTTGTAGTTGAGACCGGGCCCGTACACGGAAACATTCCCTTGAGCACCGTTCTCTTTAGCCGAGTATCCGTCCAAGCGCCGACAGAGCTCTTTATCGCCGAGCCTGGGCCTGGGTCTTGCGTACTTGGTCTTGAAAAGATCAAGGCGATGCTCCTCGGAGAGTCCAAAGCACCGCCGCCACAGTGTGCGGTAGCAAACGCACGTCAGTTCACTCACCTCAACGATGCCGTCCTCTCCCAAGTCGCCATGTCCCCGCTCGAACCCTTCTGGTTCGAAGGAGCAAAGGGCGACAAGGTTCAAGGCTTCCTCGTCAAGCCGCCGAACTTCGATCCCACCAAGAAATATCCCGTAAAGTTCCTCATCCACGGCGGCCCGCAGGGCGCCTGGGGAGACGACTGGTCCTATCGCTGGAATCCCGAACTCTTCGCCGCCAACGGATACGTGGTCATCATGATCAACTTCCACGGCTCGACCGGCTACGGGCAGAAGTTCATTGACGCGATCAACGGCGACTGGGGCGGCGCTCCGTTTGACGACCTGATGAAGGGCCTCGATTATGCGGAGAGGACTTACCCGTTCATCGACAAAGACCGCGAGTGCGCGCTGGGCGCAAGCTTTGGCGGATACATGGCCAACTGGGTGCTCGGCCACACCGATCGCTTCAAGTGCATCGTCTCGCACGATGGCACGTTCAACAATGAGTCAGACTGGGGAACGACGGAAGAGCTGTGGTTTAACGAATGGGAATTTCACGGCACGCCATACACGAACCGCGAGTTGTATCGGAAGTGGTCTCCA
>Ga0181539_1000296_pt1 | contig 60893 bp, 52 predicted proteins | sample PEATcosm2014_Bin_46_FD_119767 | JGI IMG/M metagenome (GOLD analysis project Ga0181539, IMG submission 119767) | Peatland microbial communities from MTU Mesocosm Facility, Houghton, MI, USA - PEATcosm2014_Bin23_60_metaG | ecosystem: Environmental > Terrestrial > Soil > Wetlands > Peat | place...
CGGGGCCAGAGCACCCCGAGCCCGAGCAGAACTCGATGTTGGTACATTGGCTATCATCCACACAGGAGATCGTCGTCCCCGGAGGAGGTGACGTACACAGGTATGGGATACTCGCATCGTAGCGCCTCTCGTGGAACACACGCTTTGCGGCCAGCGGAGCGATGCAGTGTGCCGCAGAAATACTAATCTTTGTGGCGATGAGGCGTGGATGTGATACAAATTGGCATCGTAGTCGTCATGTTTCTGTGGATATTCGGGGTGAGATCTGACGATTTATGAGAAAAAAGGCAAAGATGGCAAAGACGGCAGTGAAGAAGAAGACAAAGTCGCGCCAGAATACGCAACTTCGAGGCAAGCCCGCCACTGCGGCTCAAGCCCAGGAGAAGATTCCCACTGGCGGCGAGAAGGTCGTGCAGTGCCTGGAGCGCGAAGGCGTGGAGATCATCTTCGGGTTGCCGGGCGGCGCCGCCATCCCGCTCTTCGACGCGCTCATCGGGTCGAAGATCAAGCTGGTCCGGGTTCGCCACGAGCAGGGCGCGACCCACATGGCCGACGGCTACGCGCGCGCGACCGGCAAGCCGGGCGTCGTGTTGGTGACCTCGGGTCCGGGCGCCACCAACACCATCACCGGCCTGTACACCGCGCTCATGGACTCGGTGCCCATGGTGGTCATCACCGCGCAGGTAGTGCGGTCGCTGCTGGGCAAAGACGCCTTCCAGGAAGCGGACATGACCGGCATCACCTATCCCGTGGTCAAGCACAGCTATCTCGTGCGCCAGGCCGCCGACATCCCGCGCATCATCAAAGAGGCTTTCTACATTGCCACCACCGGCCGGCCTGGCCCGGTGCTGGTTGACCTGCCCAAGGATCTGGCGGCCGGCCCCTGTGACGCTCCCTTTGTCGATTCGGTCGACCTGCCCGGCTACCACGTGCCCAGCCGGGCGGAGGCGCAGGACCTCGCGCGGGCCGCGCAGTTTCTCGGCAAGAGCCGCCGGCCTGTGCTTTACGTCGGGCACGGCGCAGTCATGTCCGACGCGGGCCCGGCGATCCTCGAACTCGCCGAGAAGCTGCAAGCGCCGGTGGTCACCACCCTTTTGGGTAAGGGTGCGGTGCCCGAGGATCAGCCCTTGCACCTCGGAATGCTGGGCATGCACGGCACTGCCTATGCCAACAAGGCGGTGGCCGACTGCGATCTCATCATGGCTATCGGTGCACGCTGGGACGATCGCATCACCGGCAAGCTGTCCGAGTTCTGCCGGGACGCCGTCAAGATTCACGTGGACGTGGACCGGGCTGAGTTCGGCAAGATCCTGGTGCCCGACCTGGCCCTGTCCGGTGATGCGCGCCTGGTGATCGAGGATCTCATCCCGCTGGTCGACAAAGGCGAGCGGACCGAATGGTTGGAGCAGATCGCGGCTTGGCGCCTGGAATTCCCGCTGCACTACCCGAAGAAGGGTGGCTTGCGACCGCAACACATTTTGGATCGGTTGGACAAGCTGGGCGGCCGCGACTCGATCGTGGTCACCGACGTGGGTCAGCACCAGATGTGGGCCGCCCAGTTCCTGCGCACCACGTGCAATCGTCATTGGTTGTCATCGGGCGGCGCCGGGACCATGGGTTTCGGCTTCCCGGCGGCCATCGGCGCCAAGCTGGGCCATCCCGAACGGCCGGTATGGGCCGTCGTCGGCGACGGCGGGTTCCAGATGACGCTGTCCGAGCTGGCCACGGCCGTGGTGCACAAGCTGGCGGTCAAGGTCATCATCATGAACAACCACTACCTGGGCATGGTTCGTCAGTGGCAGGAGATGTTCTACGACAACCGCCTGTCGGGCATCGACCTCGACGGCAATCCCGATTTCGTCAAGCTGGCCGAGGCCTACGGGGCTAAGGGTCTGCACCTGCGTCGGGCCGCCGACGTGGACCGCGTGCTCCAGGCGGCCATGGAATACGATGCTGGTCCCTGCCTCATCGACGCCGAGGTGGTGAAGGAAGGCAACGTATTCCCCATGGTGCCCGCGGGCGCCAGCTTCCGCGAGATGATCATCGATCCGCCGCGCGCCGAACCCGACGAAAGCGAGGAGCCGTCATGACCGCACCTGCGTGCCTGCCATCGACCCTGAGCGAGAGGAAATCATGAGTGCCGCACTTGCCGCCCCCGTGGCCGTGGCTGAAGCCAATCCTTTGCACACCATCTCGGTGCTGGTGCGCAACCAGCCCGGTGTGCTGGTGCGCGTGGCCCTGGTGTTCGCTCGCCGCGGCTACAACATCGAGAGCCTGGTGGTCAGCCCCGACCCAAGCGACGCCGGCTTTTCGCGCATGACCATCACCTGCCGGGGCGCGGCCGACACCCTGGAACAGATGATCCGGCAGGTGGCCAAGCTGGTCGACGTGGTACACGCCATCGATCACACCGGCCAGTCGGTGGTGGAGACCGAGATCGCGCTCATCAAACTGCAGGCCGAGGTGAGCGAGCGAACCGAGATCTTGCAGATCGCCGAGCACTACAAGGCCAAGGTGGTTGACTGCGGGACCGGCTCGCTCATTCTGCGGGTGACCGGCGGCAGCGAGAAACTGGACAGCTTCATCTCGCTGCTGCGCCCCTTCGGCCTGGTCGAACTGGTCCGCTCCGGCAAGATCCTGATGACCCGCGGGCCAGAGACGACATAGAGACGATTCGGTGACTACAATAGCACGGTGACTGCTGAGGTCCCTGCCGAAGCTGCCGTGCGCGTGTCGCCCAGTCGCGCGCAGGCGGAGGCGTGGGATTTCGTCCTCGAAGCCGTAGGCATTGCCCACCGGATGGGAATAACCGAGGAGGGCTGGGCCGTGCTGGTGCCGCCCCCGCTGGTGGCCACGGCGCTGGCCGCGCTCGATGCCGCCGACCGGGAGGCCAGCGAGGAGCCGGCGCGCGAGCCGCAGGCACCCGACCACGGGCGATCCTTTGTCGGGCTGGCCGCGGCGGCGACCATCGCGGCCTTCTTCTGGGTGTCAGGGCCGCGCGCTGGCGCCGATGCCGGCGGTTGGTTTCGCGCCGGCAGTGGCATCGCGGGTTCGATCGTGCACGGGCAGTGGTGGCGGGCCGTGACCGCGCTCACCCTGCACACCGATTTCATGCATGTCACGGGCAACGCAGTGGCGTTCCTGGTGTTCCTTTCGGCGCTAGGGCGCTGGCTGGGCGGGGGTCTGGCGCTCCTCGCGACTCTGCTGGCGGGTGCGGCCGGCAACCTTCTCACTGCGTACGTCTATGGCAATCCCCACAACGTGGTGGGGGCGTCCACCGCAACCTTTGCGGCTTTGGGGTTGCTGGCTGGCCTGCAGTTCCTACGGCGCTACAGTGCACGAACAGTGGGTCGCTTCAAGCGCGCCTTTCTTCTGGCCATCGCGGCCAGCCTGGGCCTTTTCGCCATGCTGGGCGTGGGTGACCGATCCGACATGCTGGCCCATGCCGCGGGCCTGCTCTTCGGCCTGGGCTTTGGTCTGTTTCTCGGACACTTCGTGCGACGGCCGGTGAGACAGCCAGCACAGGCCCTCTGCCTGATCGCGACCGTGGCCACGGTCGCGGGTGCGTGGCTTCTGGCCTTCAGGCATTAGGTGCCGCCGATCGAGAATTCGTAGCTGGTTGACCGACCGCGGCCCCGGCGCGCGGATCCGTTTCCGGCCCCGGCCCACCGGCCTCCGGCTTCCGGCTCCGGTGCTGCGAGGTCGCGCGGCCCATGGTATGTCAGCTGGCCATGAGCAAGCGAAAGTCGTTCTCGCAGTCGGAGCTACGCGACCGCAGCGCCGGCCTGCGCCGCGAGTTCGAGGAGAAACTGGCCGCCTTGGTCGAGATCCCGTCGGTGAGCATGGATCCCGGCCGCCGGACCGACATGGAGAAGGTCGCGCAGCAGGGCTGCGCGCTTCTGCGCGAGATGGGTGCGCAGGTCGAATGCATCGGGACCGCGGGACTCCCCCTGGTGCTCGGGCGCCTGGTGCAAGACGCGAAGTACCCGACGGTGACCATCTACAATCACCTCGACGTGCAACCCGCGGAAGCCAACGAGTGGCACAGCCCGCCCTTCAAGCTGGTCCGCGACGGTGACAGATGGCACGGCCGCGGCGCTACCGACGACAAGGGGCCAGCCCTGGCCGCGCTCTTCGGCGCGCGACTGGCTTTGCAGGACGGCGTCCGCCTCAACTTCCAGTTCCTCTGGGAAACCGAGGAGGAGGTGGGCAGTCCCAGTTTCGAGGGTGCACTTCGCAAGCTTGCCAGGGGCGGCAAGCAACGGACCCCGCTGCGTACGGATTCCATCGTGGTCTCCGACACGCTGTGGCCGCAGGCGGGTCGTCCGGCAATCCCGTATGGTCTGCGCGGCCTTCTCGGTTTCTGCGTGCGACTGCAGACCGGCGACAAGGACGTACATTCGGGGACGACCGGCGGTGCTGCCCGCAATCCGTTGGGCGAATTGTGCGCGCTCATCAACGATTGCTACGACGCCCGCACCGGCAGGGTGAAGATTCCTGGCTTCTACCGCGACGTTCGTCGCGTCGGTGCGACCGAGCGCCGTCGGCTCGCCAGCGCCGGCTTTTCTCGTCGCCGCTTCCAGCGTGCGCACGGCCTTTCTAGCGTGCGCTTTGCCGACGACGCTCACCTGCGCGAGGCCATCATGACCGCGCCCACCTTCGAGGTTCACGGCCTGACCGGCGGCTACACCGGGGCTGGCATCAAGACCATCGTGCCCCATCGGGCCGAGGCCAAGCTGTCCTGCCGGCTGGTGCCCGACCAGATCCCGGCGCGCATGTTTCGTCTGATTGAAGGTTTCGTGCGGCACCACTGCCCCGACGCCCAGGTGATTCACGAATCCTCGCTGTCGCCCTATCTCGTCGATCCGTCGGGTCCGCACTTGGAAGCCGCCCAGCAGGCCATGTACGAAGCCTTCGGCAAGCGGCCCGCGCTCACCCGCGAGGGTGGCTCGATCGGCGCGGTGGTGACCATGGATCGAATCCTGCGCGCGCCCGTAGTGTTGCTCGGACTGGCGTTGCCCGAGCACGGCTACCACGCCATCGACGAGAACTTCGACTGGGGCCAGGCCGGTCGGGGCATGGAGATGTTCTGTCGCTACTTTCACAAGTTGGCCGATCTCCCTCGACGTTGATGACGGGCGGCTGTCCGTGCGTCGAGCTTCGGCGCGCCTCATGGCGAGCGCCATGGCACCGCGCACGCCCGGCGCTATGCTTTGCGAATGTCTTCCCCCGACAGCCGACTCGCTGGTGACGAGCGCGCAAAGCCGCAGATGACGGCAACGCAGAGCCGTGGCGCCTGGAAGATTGTCATCTCCGTGGTCGTCGTGGCCGCAGCCCTGGGCGGACTCTTGTGGGCATCGACGCGGGAAGGCGCCGAGTACTACAAGTACGTCGACGAGGTCCTGGCGGACGCCGCCCGCTATCAAGGCAAACGCCTGCGCGTGCACGGCGACGTGGTGGAGGGCTCGCTGGAATCGGACAAGGCGTCGCTGCGCTATCGTTTCAAGCTGACCAGCCGGGCCCCGCGCGCGCCTGCCGTCATCGGCGCCGAGTTTCACGGCATTCCACCCGATACCTTCAAGGCAGGCGCGGAAGTCATCGCCGCCGGTGTGCTCGCGCCTGACGGACGCCTGTTGGCCGACAAGATCGAGACCAAGTGTCCGTCGAAGTACGAGGCAAAGTAGGCTACAGGTAGCGCAACCCATCGACCACGCGCAGCCGGGCGGCGCGCACCGCTGGGTAGAGAGTGGCTACGAAACAGATGAGCTGGGTGGCGGCCGCCACCAGCAGGATCTCGGGCAGGGAGATCTGCACCGGCAGGCGCGCAATCAGGTACACCTTGGGATCCAAGGGATAGCCGTAGAGCCCGGCCAGGCCGCAGATGGCCAGGCCGTACAGGATACCGAGACCGGTACCCGCGAAACCCACGAAGGTTCCCGCGGCCAAGAAGACCCGCAGCAGCGTCGAGGAGCGCGCGCCCATGGAAGCGAGAATCGCGATCTCGCGCACCTTGGACAGCACGATGAGCATGAGCGAGGCGATGATGTTGAACGCGGCCACCACGATGATGAAGAAGAGCAGGATGGCAATCACCAGCTTCTGCATCGACAGCGCCGCGAACAGATTGCGGTTGAGCGTCTTCCAGTCGATCACGCGCGCCTCTGGGCCCAGGCGGCGTTCAACCTCGGGCTCGATGCGGACGGCCTGCATCGGGTCGGCAAAGCGCAACTCCACTCCAAAAATCGACTGGCGCGCGTTGCCCATGCGGCGCGCATCCTCCAGGTTGATGTAGGCGAGGCGCGCGTCGTACTCGTGAAAGCCCAGCGACGAGATGCCGACCACGCGGAAGGTGTAGGCGCTGGGCGCCGAGTCGATGCCCCCGGAGAAGGGCACCAGGACCTGCAGGCAATCGCCTACGCGGCTGTGCAGGCGATGCGCCAGCTCGCTGCCCAGCACGATCCGGCCCACTGGTTCGGCCGCGGCCGGGTCCTGAACCGGCTGCGCCTCCGCGCAGTGGGCCGGCCGTCCCAGGTCATCCAGAGAGCCGGCCACCATGATCCGTCGCAGTTCGGGTGCGCCATCGGAGAGGTCGACACCTTTGAGGTTGGCGCCTACCTTGCCAATCATGACTTCGCCGGCTGTGAAGCTGAAGGTGGACATGCGCTCCAGCCCGGGCAGGCCCGCCAGTTTCTTCTTGATGACCTCCGCGTCCCGCTCTGCCTCCGCCATGTCCCGTTCCAGCCCATACGAGGTCACGATGAGGTGGGCGTTGACCGCCAGGACCTTGTCCTGAAACTCGTGCTCGAAGCCGCTGGTCACGGCCAGCACCACCACCAGCGACGCGACTCCCAGGACAACTCCCATGGTCGAAACCGTGGTGAAGACGGAGAACACCCGTAGCAGGACGAACAAGAGCATGGCCAGGGCAGCCACCAGCGCGAGGACCACGCCCGCAGTCTCCAGGCCACGCACCTGACCGCGAGCCGCCGCCATCATCCCGAGGCCGGCCAAGACTCCCGCCACGGTTGCGTACAGGCCGACCCGGATGGCACGCGAGGGTGACGTGCGCTGCAGGTAGCGCACGGCCACGAAGCGCTCGAAGCGGTATGCGAAGAAAAGGGAAACGATCGCGACCAGGATGGCGAGCCCCGCCCCGATGGGGCCGAGCAGGGAAAGGGACTCGCCGAACAATCTGGTCACCAGGGGGACAGGGGACATGTGCCCCGCAAGCTACGGGACGAAGACCATGTGGTCAAACCCGAGCGAGCGGCGCGTGCCCGTGCGATCCGGCGGCTGTCGTCGACCCCGAGACCTTCCTTGACAGAGCTGACCAGCAAAACTTACCGTTGCACCTTGATGGGCTTGGTTCGTTCTCATCTTGCCGCGTCAGTCGTGATGCTCGTGATGGCCACGTTCGCCTCTCGCGCGTGGGCAGGAAGGAACGACCTCCAGCTGCTCAACCTGTGCCCCCAGGCGCCGTCCAGCCTGCCTGGCGGGGTTCCGGAGTGCTCGTGGGTGCAGCGCGGAGCCGACGGTTCGATCACGGGCCCGGTCGTGCCGGACCTGAATGGCAGGCAGGACTTCCGCAGCCTGATGTCCGAGTTGGGCGTCGTGCTCGCACCCCGCATCCCCATGGTGGCTGACACGGCAGGGATCGCCGGGTTCCAGCTTTCCGCCGAGCTCGGCCTGACGGGGATCAGCAACAACCAGAGGTTCTGGAACGGCGTCGAGGGCGTGTCAGCGAACAATCCCATGGCCACACGACCCGATGCCATGCTGACGACGGTGGGGGCGTTTGTGCGCAAGGGGATCCTGTTGCCCGTGCCGACCATCGAGTTGGGTTTCGGGGTCATGCACCTTCTCGACTCCCAGCTCCTGGCTTGGCAAAGCTACGCGAAGGTGGCAATCCACGAGGGGTTTCACGACTGGCCTGTCCCCTCCTTCGCGGTGCGCGGAGCGGTTTCATACCTGACCGGCACGGATCAGGTGACTATGACAACCACCAGCCTCGACTTTCTGGTGTCGAAGGGATTCGGCCTCCTCGGGACGGCTCGGCTCGAGCCCTTTGCCGGCTGGAGCTGGATTTCAATCTTCGCCCATAGCGGACGTCTGGATGCCACGCCCTCGTGCGATGCCACCCAGCTTGCGGCTTTGCCCGCTGGCAGCGATCCGGGAAACCCGTACTGCGCCCCGTCTCAGTCCGGAACGAAGAACGATTTCAACGCGAACTTCAGTTTCCCGGATCAAAACGTCATCACTCGTTACCGATTGTTCGCCGGATTCAAGCTTCGGTTCGCAATCGTATTCTTTGCCGCGCAATATGAGGTCTTCTTCGCCGGCTCAAGCCGAGACGGAAGCGCATACAGCGCTAAAGATCAGAGCGGCACGCAGAACGCCATGTCGCTCAGCACCGGCCTGGACTTCTGACAGTCGTGTAACTCCTCCTAGGGGGCTCGCATGATCGCGTAGGCGAAGGCGGGCTTTGCCCGCCAGAGCCAGAGCGCGGGAGGGCATGGCGAGGCCGAGCGCAGCGAGCGGGGTAGGTGTGGGGCGTGGGGGGCCGAAGGGCAGAGCGAACCCCTCCCAGGGTTCCCACGTTAGTGAGCCGTCAGGCCACTGCGGATGATACGACGCAGCCCTTCGGCCGGGAGGCGGGGTCCCCGCTTCTCCTCTTCGAAGATGATCTGCGCCATTGTGGCAGCCGTCAGATCCTGCTGAGTCGTCTTGTCGATGACCCGGATCTCGTCGCCGTTGCGAATCAGAGCGGCAATCTGTTGCAGGGTGACATAGTGGCTGTCATGGGTGTCATACAGCTTCCGATTTGAATACCGTTTGATCGTGCGTGCAGTCATGGCTTTAATCTGCCCCGCACGTGTGGCGCGTCAAGGACTAAGTCATAATTCGGCGTTATCAAAGCGGAATTCATCGGAAGAACCGGCCGCAGAGCAGGCGTTCTGCGGCACTAGAAGTCTTTAGATTTGCTAGCCATCCGGTCTTCGCGGGGCTACGGCTTGGGCGCCGGCTCACTTGACTGAGCAGAACCGGGCTTGGTCTGCTCACCAGGAATCTCGCTCTTTTTCGGCGAAACTTCGATCTCGTTTGCGCTCGTGACGGCCCGCTTAAAGTTCTTGATAGCGCGGCCCAATCCATCACCGAGTTGGGGGAGCTTGCTTGCGCCAAACACCACCAGGATGACGAGAAGAATGAGAACCCATTCGCCAGCGCCTATTCCAAACATTTGTGCACCGGCCCTCTCTATACCACCGCACATCCATGGGGGCAATCGAGCGAACGGGCCATTTCTTGGTCCCCTGTGAGTGATCCTGTACGATCCAGTCCCATGCGGCTGACCGCGCGCGCTGCCTTGATTCTGGTCCCGATCGGCGTGGCCGCATCTGCGCCTTCCGCGCTGGCAGGCCAACCCTCGGGGCGCGGCCCTGGGCCAGCGGCAACGAAGAACGCCGGCAAGGCCGCCGAGTCTGGCGCGGATCCGATCCAGGAGAACCCGGCCGAGCGCAAGGCCGTGCGTGGCAGCCCACTCGACGATTTGGACGCCAACGAAAGCCCCGAATTGCGCGAGGTACACCGTTTCGAGGCGCGAGCCTTTCCGCGCCTTGGCGCGCCCGAGCTGCTGGACGTCGAGCCTGACGATGTGGCCGCACCACTGCCGCCCGGGCTGACCGGCCGCTGGGGCGGGACAGGAGATCTTCCCTGGCAGCTGCGCAGCCCCGAGATCGCGGCCCGGGGCGACAAGGCGGCTTCCTCCTCAAGACCCGAGTGGGCACAGGCTCTGGTGCTGCCCGATCTCCCCGTGCGCTGGGCGCCCCAGGTGATTCGCTACCTGGACTTCTTCAAGAGCGATCCCAAAGGCCACGCCATCATGGCCTCGTGGCTGCGCAAGATGGAGCGCTTCCGCGCAGCCTTCGAGGCCGTGCTCGTGCGCAACGAGTTGCCCAAGGATCTCATCTACCTCGCCATGGTCGAAAGCGGTTTCGAGCCTGGCGCAACTTCCAACAAGAGCGCGGGCGGAGTGTGGCAGTTCATGCCGCAGGTGGCTCGGGCCTACGGCCTGGAAGTTAGCCACTGGGTCGATGGTCGCCGCGATCCCGAGCGAGCCGCCGAATCGGCCGCGCGCTACCTCAAGGATCTCTACGTTCGTTTTGGCTCGTGGCACCTGGCCTTCGCTGCCTACAACGCGGGGTACGGCGCTGTCCTCCGGTCCATCGCCCGCTACAACACCAACGACTACTGGGAGCTCTGTCGTCACGAATCAGGACTACCCTGGGAGACGACGCTCTACGTGCCGAAGATCCTGGCCGCGGCTATCGTGGGTCACAATCGGGCCGCATTTGGATTTGCCGACGTGGCACCCGATCCGCCCTGGGCGTACGACACCATCCAAGTCCCGGCCGGGACGTCGTTCACCAGCCTGGCACGGGCAGCAGGCACCAGCCCCGAGGTCATCGAGGCGCTCAATCCTGAGCTCCTGCGCGATCGCGCGCCGCCCGATCGTGGTCCCTGCACGGTTCGCATCCCGCTCGGCTCGTCCGGGCTTTATGCCCAGGCGGTCGCGCAACTTCGCAGATCGAGCGAACGGGTCGAAACACTGGTTTTGCGTTTCGGCGAGACGCTGGAAAGCGTGGCCAAGGCGCGCGGTGTTTCGCTGCGCGAACTCAAGCGCCTCAACGGCGTGGGTGACACCGCCGATCTGCGCGGGGGAACCACCATCCTAGTCCCGGCCCGGTCCGGGGCCCCGGCGCCAGCGTCCAGTGCAGGCGAGGAGAGCGACGACACCATCCTGGTCGCGGTGCCCGATCACACGTTTGGCATCCCTGGCAGCGAACGCGTCTTCTATCGCACCAGGGATGGCGACACGTTGGACGAGATCGCCGATGTCTTCCACGTGAGCGTCGACAATCTGGTCGAGTGGAACAACCTCGACCCGGAGGCGAAGCTACAGCCCAAGCTGGTGTTGCAGATCTTCGTGCGGGACGGCTTCGACCGCGCGAACGTGGCCTTGCTCGACCCTGACAAGATTCGCGTGGTCACGTTGGGCTCGCAGGAGTTCTTGGACCTGGAGGCGGCCCGCCGGGGCAAGACGCGACTGCAATACACGGCGCGCGCGGGCGACACGCTGGCCAAGATCGCGAAGCGCTACGGTTTGGCGCCAGGCGACCTCGCGCGCATCAACCGGCTCTCGGCCACCAGCGAGCTTGGCGAGGGCCAGAAGATCGTCGTGTATTCCCCGACACCGGAGCTACCACGCGAGATCACTGCGGCCCGCAGCGCGACTCCCAAGCGCCCCGCTCCGATGGGCAAGCCCATCCTGGCCAAGAATACCTCGACGCACGCGACGCCCAAGGCGACGCCGACGGCCCACGGCCCGGTCAAGACCGTGGCCAGCGTTGCGCGGCCGGTGCCGGCGGCGCCGGCCGCAAGGCCCGGCGCCAAGAGCGACGCGAAACCGGGGACGAAGTCATCGGTCAAGAGCGGCCCAGCCTCGCGCCCGCCGTCTACCTCCACAAAGACTGCGGCGAGCAAGCGGTAGGTTTTGCACCCATGCGTTTCGTTGTGGGCACGGCAGAGGCAGGGTTGCGCCTGGATGCATTCCTGTTGCGGCAGAAGGTGGTGCCCAGTGCCACCGCTGCCCGGCGCGCGATCGCCGAGAGAGTCGTATTCGTGGGCGGGCGTCCCGGGAAGAAGGGGTTGCGCCTGGGCGAGGGTCAGGTAGTGGAGATGGCCGGCCCCATCCAGGATCGGGTCGTACCCACGCCCGCGGCCGAGATTCCGCTTTCCGTGTTGTACGCCGACGATGACCTGGTGGTCGTGGACAAGCCCGCTGACTTGCCCTCGCACCCGCTGCGCGCCGGTGAAGGGCCCAGCCTGGCCGGTGCTCTGGTGGCTCGCTTCCCCGAGTGCGCGGCGGCCTCGCCCGATCCCAGGGAGGGAGGGCTGGTACAGCGCCTGGATCGCGGCACGACCGGCGTGCTGGTGGCTGCACGCCGTCTCGCCGTCTGGCAAGGCCTGCGTGACGCCCTTGCGGCGCCGGACTGTGAGAAGACCTACCGCGCTGAGGTGGTAGGTCGCTTTCCTGAACTTGGCGCCGGTCAGAAAGACTTCGTGAGCCCAGGCGTCGAGCCTGGCACTCTGTTGGTGGCGGTGCCCATCGGCCGCGTGGGCCGTCGCGGATCGCGGGTGAAACTGGGCGGTGGCCGCCAGCCATTGCCCGCAGTCACCGAGGTGGCTCTGCTAGAACAAAGATCCGGGAGCGCGCTCATCCAAACGCGGCTTTGCAAGGGCCGAACCCACCAGGTGCGAGCGCACTTGGCCTATCTCGGCATACCGGTCGTGGGTGACACCACCTATGGCGAACCCAGCCCGAGTGTCGAACCTCCAGCGGTCTTGCACTTGCACGCCGCCACCATCGTGTTCAAACACCCCACGACCGGCCAACTCCTGCGCATCGAAGCTCCTCTTCCCGATTGGGCCCGTCCGGCTCTGTGATCTCCCCTCTCCCCTTTGTGTTCTCAACCTCCGCCCCTACGAGCCACCGTCTTCGCAACCCGCACAATGTCGCTACTCGAATTGTGCGAGGCTGGTCTCCACCAGCAGGTGCAGCGTTCGGTAGAACGTCAGCAGCTCATCCGCCGAGCCGAAGCTGTCGGTCCATTCACCAAGGGTGCGGGTGCCGTCGAGAAGACCCCAAACCTCGCGCGGAGTGGGCCCGAGACGAAAGGCCTCGGGGTTGATGCGTGGGTTGGGCATCGCGCGCGGCCGGAAGCCGGTGAGCGGCGCGAACCGGTTGGCCAGGAAGTCGTAGCTCAGGGCCAGCACACCCGCGCCCAGGATTTCGAAGCTGTTCAGTCCGAGCGGGAACGCGGCCACAGGGTTTTGCAGGCCGCGGAAGAAGCTGAAATCGCCCTCGGTCCAGGTGAACAACTCCATCACGCGCTCGCGCACCTGCTGTGACAAGAGCCGGAATACGTCGAGTGGCCGCATGAAGCCGAGCCCAACCAAGGCTTCGCCCAGCTTGCCCGAGAAGTGATGCATCTCGGCGAGCGCACGCTCGAGATCGGACGGACGCAGAAAGCCGCGCGTGACAAGGTATTCGCCGAAACGATCGCCAGACGTGTTGGAGTTGACCGACTCGGGCGCCCCGTGCACGAGGTAGACGTCTTTCACCAGATTGCCGCGGGCGAAACGGATCAGGCCGGTTTCGGAGGTCACCGCCAGGTCGGCGATGACCCGCATGGTGGAAATCAGCACCAGATCCCCGGTATTGTCCGGCGGCACCGACGGATCACCGCCCGGCACCGCAGCGTGGGCCGCACCGGCCGCCTGGCTCGCCTGGTGCTCGCTTGAGGCAATGCCGACCAGGATTGGCCGCAGCCCACTCCCGCCCTTCGCGCGGTAGGTGGAGGTGTTGGGAAGCGGCGTCGTATTGCCGAGAGGAGACGGGGTGTCCAGCCCGCCCGCCAGATGATCGATCGAGATCGGGTCCAAGCCCGGCCCGGGACCGGACGCCGGGGTGGCGTACTGGTCCAACTCGACCAGCGACATCGACTTGGCCAGCGCGTCGTCGAGGGCGGCGACCACCACGGTGGCGGCGGGAGTTGAACCGTCCTCGTCCGAAGAACCCGTCTCCGTGCCGTCCATGTCGATCGGGATGGAGGTTTCCCCGGCCTGGACGCCCTGCCCCTTGTGTGGCGGGATCTGGCTGCGGCCAGGCTGGGAGCCCGCGCCGTGCCGCCGCGCATGGGCGGCCTCTGACTTGATCTCCCACCTCCGTGAGTGCTCCTTCAGCCGCTCCATGGCCTCGGGGCGCTTGTCGAAAAGGTCAGAGGCCAGCAGGCCGACGTCGGCGGGGCCCACGCGCAGGCCGAATTCGAATTCCAGGTCATGGAGAGCGTCGCGGAACTCGGCGGCGGATTGGAAACGTTCGTCCACGTTTTTGGCCAGCCCCCTTCGGACGATGGCTTCGAGTGCCTGGGGGATGTCCTTGCCGTATTTTTCGAAGCGATCCAGACGGCCATCGCGCACCATGAGCAGAACGTCGAGATCGTTCTGTGCGGTGAACAAACGCTTGCCCATGAGCGTCTCCGCCAGCACGATGCCCACGGCGAAGAGGTCGCTCCGACAGTCCAGTTCCGCGCCCGCAACCTGTTCAGGCGACATGTAGCCGTACTTGCCCTTCAGCGTGCCAGCCTGGGTCTTGGACTCGCGCTCCTGCGCGTGAGCGATGCCGAAGTCCCCCAGCTTGACGTCGCCACGCTGGGAGATGAACACGTTGGATGGCGAAATGTCGCGGTGAACCAGGTGCATCGGCTTGCCCTCGATGTCTTTGGCATTGTGCGCATAGTCGAGCGCGTCGAGAACCTCCATGGCTATGAACATGCAGATGGGAACGGGCAGGCGAACCTGCTTCTGTGCAGCCGAACGGAGCAGGGCCAGGCCGTCGAACCCGTCCACGAATTCCAGGGCGATGAAGTACTGGCCGTTGACCTCGCCGAAGTCGGTGACCTGGACGATCTTCGGGTGCACGAGCTGCGCGGTCAGCTTCGCCTCGTCGATAAACATGGACACGAAGGTCTTGTCCGCGGCCAGGTTGGGCAGGATGCGTTTGATGACCAGCAGCTTCTCGAAGCCGTGGCCAGAGAGGATCTTGGCCTTGAACACCTCGGCCATACCTCCGGTGGCCAGGCGCTGCACCAGGGTGTAGCGCCCGAACTGCGAGGGAAATGTGGTGTCCTTTCCCTCGTCTGGCATCAAGCCCTCATTTTATCATGTGAAGATCGCACGGAGAACCTGGGCGCTGCTGGAGTTTCGTAGTACCATGATTTCGCCCGCATGCGTATCCACTCGTCAGGCCAGTCGGACGTCGGCCGTCGGCGCCCTCATAACGAAGACGCTTTTCTTTGCGACGATGAACTGGGCTTGTACATCGTCTGCGACGGCGTGGGAGGCAACGCGAAGGGCGAGGTGGCCAGCGCCGAATCCGTGGATCTTGTGCTCTCCTGGGTCAAACGGGGACGCAAGACGCTGGACGCCTTTGCCGCGGCATCCACCGAGGAGAACTCTGGTCTGGTTCGCCGCCTGCTGGAAAGCGCCGTGCAGTCGGCCTGCTATATGGTCTTCGGCATGGGCCAGCTCGATCCACGGCAGAAGGGCATGTCGAGCACCCTGTCTTCCCTGCTGGTGACATCCAGCAAGGCATTCATCGCCCAGGTGGGCGACAGCCGGGTCTATCTTTCGCGTGACGGCAAGACGGTTCAGCTCACCGAAGACCACACCCTGGTCAATTTCCGCCTCAAGCTGGGGCTGATCACGCCGGAGGAGGCCGCATCGTCGCCCGGCAAGAATGTCATCACGCGGGCGGTTGGCCACCAGGACTACGTCGAGGTGGACACCATCGATCTGGATGTGAAGGCGGGCGATCGCTTCATGTTGTGCTCCGACGGGCTGCACGGCTACCTGGAGGACGGTGAGGTCCACAGTTTCCTGCAAGGCGACCGGCAGACCGTGGTGACACAGCTTATCGATATGGCCAACGACCGCGGCGGCCGCGATAACATCACGGTGATCGTCTGCGACGTGGAGTAGCGGACGATCACGTCTGGGCCGCGCAACCCTGGCTTCCGGTTTCCCGCGAGCTGGCCGGGCCGGACGGCTACTTGCGCGCCAGGCCTCGCCCGCTGAGCTTGCGGAACATGGCGGGATCATACATCTCGGTGAGAAGCTCAACGGTCTTGTAGGACGCGCGGCGCGCCCGGGCCTGGGTTTCGTCGGCCGTGACCAGGGCGACCAGTGTGTCGCGACCCAGCTCCACACGGCGTTCCTCGTCGGGCAGGACGGAATCACGCAGCAAACGCGCGGTGTCCTCGTCGCCCTTGTCCTCACAGAAGGAGGCCAGCGCGCCCAGCCGGGTTGCACTCATGCCCGCCACGGTCAAGAACCCCGCCGCCGCGCGCTCCTCGCTGGTCTGCAGCGAGCGCAGAAACCCGAAGAGCCGCGAGTAGCCGCCCTGGCGCGGGTCGTATGAACCAGGCGCGAGGCCCAGGTCTGCCAGCCGCTCGGAAAGCACGCGAAAGTGGCGTGCCCTGTCCCCGCAGTACGAAGCGCAACTGAGCTTCAAAGCCAGCGAGTCGGTGTCGGCCAGCCACAGCGCCGCAATCTCAATGGTTTCCACCACCATCTTGCTTTCCCACCGCAGGGCCTCTGCCACAGTGACGCCCTCGCTGGTTAAAGCCGGCAGGTAGCGGGACGAGACGAGTCCGCGGAAGGACTCCTGGTTCTTGAATTCCAGCTCGGAAACGTAGACGTCAGCAGTCACCATGAGGATCCGGCGGGATGTTCCTCCCCGGGATGCCGACTCGTCAAGGGACAAGGAATCAAACTGGGAGCCGGGGTGCAGCAGATGTGCGCAGCCACTCAATGTGTCGGGTACGCCCACCTCCCGACTCTGGCCGTTGACCTTTGCGTCTGTCAATGAAAAATCTGTGTTAGCCGCATAATATTCATGGTACGGAAATGGCATGCTGGGACGCAAGAGCCACGTCGTTGCAATCGGACGCCTGTTCCACTCGCATCCGGTGGTTGCGATCTTGGGGCCACGACAGGTCGGCAAGACCACGCTGGCCCGCCTCTACGCCTCGGCGGCGGCATCCGACGTCCAGCATTTTGACTTGGAAGACGCGGACGACCTCGGTCGCCTGGGTGAGCCCATGCTCGCGCTGGGCGCTCTGCGCGGACTCACCATCATCGATGAGGTGCAACGGCGGCCTGAGCTGTTTTCTGCCCTGCGCGTTCTGGTGGATCGGCCTGGTGCGCACCAGCGCTTTCTGGTGCTTGGCAGCGCGTCTCCCGAGCTGCTGCGACAGTCGTCGGAGACACTCGCGGGTCGGATCGCCTACCACGAACTGCCGGGGTTCTCACTCGCCGAGGTGGGGACGGGCGCCCTGATGAAGTTGTGGTTGCGCGGGGGGTTTCCGCGGTCGTTCCTGGCCAAGTCGGAAGCGAACAGCCTCGACTGGCGCAAGAGTTTTGTGCGGACGTTTCTCGAACGGGATATCCCGCAGCTCGGTTTGCGGCTCCCAGCCATCACGCTGCGCCGGTTCTGGACCATGGTGGCCCACTACCACGGTCAGATCTGGAACGCCTCGGAGATCGGGGCTTCGCTGGCGCTGGCCGACACGACGGTGCGACGCTACCTCGACCTGATGACCGCCACGTTCATGGTCAGACAACTGGCGCCATGGTTCGAGAACTTGGGCAAGCGCCAGGTGAAGTCGCCCAAGGTGTATGTGACGGACAGCGGCCTGCTACACACGCTGCTCGGTCTGCCCGATCTGCGTGCGTTGGAGGCGCACCCGAAACTGGGGTCTTCCTGGGAGGGCTTTCTCGTCGAGCAGGTGGTGCAGCGTCTGGGCGTGGAACGCGATGAGTGCTTTTTCTGGGCGACTCACCAGGGCGCTGAATTGGACCTGCTCGTGATACGCGGCGGGCGGCGCTACGGTTTCGAGTTCAAGCGCACCTCGGCGCCGACGGTGACCAAGTCCATGCGCATTGCCCTGGAAGACCTAGCCCTGCAAAGCCTTGACGTCATCCATGCGGGCGCGCACAGCTTCCCGATGGACAAGAAGATCCGGGCCGTGGCGGCCGGAAGGCTGTTGCACGATCTGAAGCCCCTGCGGTAGTCGGCCAGGCTCGGTGTCGCCCATCTTGGACGCCTTCTCGATCAGGCCGTCGACCGGCCAGGTTTAGGGGACGTCGCTGATACATTGGGTATGATTCGGACAGTTGGAGGCGAGATGCGACATGGAGAAAGACTGGCTTGTTCTCCTATCGCGCTATCGCCCAACGGGTGGCAAGAGGTCGCCGACCAAGCGCTCGAAGTCGCTGCGGCTGATATTGCCGACTAGGGTGCGGCGCAGGTGGCCCTCGCGGTCGTAGGCGAAGAACGCTGGGATCTCACCCTCCCAGCTCGGAACCAGATCGGCGACGAAATCCTCGGGATGGTCCGCCTTCAAGATGGGACTCCATTGCGGGTTGCCGGTCTTGGCGGCGAGCACGCGTCCCACCCGCGCCGCGCTCCGCTCGGTCGGGTCATCGAGCGACACCGCCAGAAAATCGATGCTCCGGCTGCTGCCCTCACTCGCCAGCTTGGCCAGTAAGGGCAGCTCCTTCAGGCAGGGCAGGCACCAGGTGGCCCACAGGTGCAGCACCACTACGCGGCCCTTGTGGCTGGCAAGAGTCGCCTTGAGTTGCGCCGGAGTGATGAAGCGCGCTGACGGGGCCTGCGCGGGAGCCGGGCTTGTGTGCGTGAGAAACACGCTCAGAACCGAAAACAGCCAGAGTCGCCGCTTCATGTGCCAATGCGGGGCAGCGACGCCCCGATTCCGTCCGGGACAAAGTTGCCGCCCGAGACCACGCACTTCAACGCTTCGCGGGTGGGCACGTTCAGAAAGCGGGACTCGGCCTGGGGCACGAAGTACAGGCGGCCGACGATGGGGTTGGGCGAGTTGGGCACGAACACGCAAAGAACATCCGTGCTGCCCGGGACAGGCCGTCCCGAAGTGAAGCCCAGCAAGCGCACGCGCCCCGACTCGTCGGGGATCAGCACCACGCGGGCAAATACGCCCAGGTTCACGTCCGGCGTGACCACCACCTGCTTCCAGGTGCGATAGAAGTCGCGCAGGCCGGGCAGCCGGCCCAGCACGCGGTCGAAGACTTGCAGGACGTGGCGGCCCACCAGGCTGGTGACGAAGATGCCGAGGAAGTAGATGAACACCAGCCCGACCACGATCCCAGCGAACGGGTAGCGCAAGGGCAGGATCCGCTGCGTGATCGCGTCCACGTAGAGCACGACGAAGATGGTGATGCCGAGGGGAATGGCGGCCAGAACGCCCGCCAGGAATTTCGAACGGAAATGTGCAGTCAGGCGATTCATGATGGTCCCCCGAGGCTGAGCATACTACGCGACCCGCGCCGGCCCCATGCGACCAGGAATTGGGTTTGACAGCCCGGCTGGCGGTTCCTACGCTGCTAGTCCAGTGAGCAGAAAAGGCTTCCTTTTGGCCGCGTGGTGGCTGGGCGCGGTGGCTGGCTCGGCCGTGCTTCCGCGCTCCGCGTGGCCTCAATCACCGCCCTCGCAGGCTGCGCCCGCCATCCTGCCCCTGTCCCAGGTGCGCCCCGGCCAGGTGGGTGAGGTACTCACTGTCTTCCAGGGCGTCAAGCCCGAACCTTTCAAGGTGCGCGTGCTGTCGGTGGTGCCGAACTTCCTGCCCAAGCAGGACATCATCCTGGTGCGTGCCGAGGATCCGCGCGTCGCGACCTGCGGCATCGCCGCGGGCATGAGCGGGAGCCCGGTCTACGTCGACGGAAGGCTCATGGGCGCGATCTCGTATGGCTGGAGTTTCGCCAAGGAAGGCCTGGCCGGCGTGACGCCCATCGAGAACATGCTGGCAGGAACGCAACGGCCGCGCCGTCCGCCCGGCGATCCCTTCCTGGTCGACCAGGAACCTGTCCTGGTGCCTGGGCAGGCGGCCCAACCGGCTGCCGCCTCTCTCTTTCCTGACGGCGAACCGCGCCTGCAGCCCGCGTCCCTGCCCCTGGCCGTGTCCGGGATCTCCGACGCGTCTTTGCGCGAGCTGGGCGAGACCCTGCGTCCCTTCGGACTGGTTCCGGTGCGCGCGGGCGGCACGGGTGGGACAAAGCAGGCGGGGACGCTGGCCGAGGCCGCGCAACCAGGGGCGACGGTGGGCGTGGCCCTGATTCGCGGGGACCTGACCGCCGTGGCCATGGGCACCCTGACCCAAGCGGACGGGGCAACCGTAGTCGCGTTCGGCCACCCGCTGATGGGCCTGGGCGAGGTGAATCTGCCGCTGGTTTCCGGAGAAGTGCACGCCATCGTGGCCAGCCTGGCCAGCTCCATGAAGCTGGTCTCGCCGTTGACCGAGATCGGCGCGGTGGTGCAGGATCTTCCGTCCGGCATCGTGGCAGAGTTGGGCCACCACGCCCCTTCGGTTCCCGTGGATGTTGTGGTCACCGCACGCGGCGAGAAGAAGACCAGCTTCCATACTCAGGTGGCGCTGCACCGCCGGCTTTTGCCTCTGCTTGCGGCCACGGTGATTGGCAGCGCACTCGGCGAGGCCGAGCCGGACGTGACTGACATGGTGATCGCCATGAATAGTCGTCTGGCTGTCCGCGGCGTTGGCAGCGTTGAGATTCGCGACCAACTCTTCTCGGGCGAGGGCTTATCGAGCCGAGTCCTGTCGCAGGCCCGTGGCCTAAAGGCGCTGTCGGACCTGCTCGGCAATCCCTTTGAACCCGCGGTGATCGATCGAATCGATGTGGACGTCCGGGTGGAGTACCGCAGCGACGTGGCCGAGATCGTTGGTGCCTCCTTGCCCGACGAGCGGGTACGGCCGGGCGAAACCCTGGCCGTGCGCGTGGTTCTGCGCCCCTACGCGGGCAAGGAATTGGTGGAGATCGTGCCGGTGTTGGTTCCCCGCGCTCTGGCTGGCAGGACCATCAAGATCGACGTCGCCTCGGGCGCGCTGGTGCGTCCCGATGTCCCCAAGCCTGAGAGCCTGCGCGGCCTGATGGAGAACCTGAGCGTCGCCTACCCGAGCAAGTCCATCGTGGTCAGCCTGAGCACGCCGGACAGCGGTGTCTCCTTGCGCGGCTGCTTGCTTCCCAGCCTTCCTGACTCGGCGATGGACACGCTTCGCTCTTCCAACCAGACCCGCCGCGCTGACGCCTACCATGTGGCGGATCGAACCCTGCATCCTTGCGATCGCCTGGTGAGTGGGCGGCAGGAGCTGACCGCACTGGTGCGGCCTGTCGGTAGCCAGTAGCTTACTCCGGCTCCTTCGCCTACTTCACCACGCGTAGCTGGGGGCGCCGACGACGACGGGCCGGCGCGCGCATGAGCATGCCGTCGCTTTCGATCTCGGCTTCGTTCTCTTCGGCCGCTGGCGGGACGGAACGCAACCAGGGTTCGTCAACCGGCAGAAGCTCCGCGCCGCCACCCACTCGCGACATGGCTTGCGGCAAGCAACCACCATCCCCCTGGGTGAAGAAGCACAATTCGCGCGGGACGTCCTCGCGGTAGAGCACGCCGCATCCGTTGGTGCAGGCGACCACGTACACCGCCGACCAAGGCACGTAGGTCCGATGTGGAACGCGGGAAAACGACAGGGTGGAGCTGACCCCGGCGGCAGTGACTTCCAAGTCGGGAATGGGAACGGGCATGCTGCGGCCATACTGCAGAACCAGATGCGCCTGCGAGGAGAACGGGGCCGGCACGACCACACCCGGCCGACGAGCGTCCAGGTGCAAAGACACCCAGCCTTCGCTCAGCAAAGTCAGAAATGCTTCCTGTTTAGATGGTCTCTCACTGCCATCCATGTCTATCCCCACGGGCCAAGGACTCGCCGAAAACCCCGATCTCTTACCTCCCCAAACCGGCCTGTGCCAGGGCCAGATTGAGTCGGGGCGAAAACGAATAGCCCCTGGCCCCCGACGACCTTCTGCGCTACTCTTTCGTACCTAGAGCGTCGGCAGGCTTGTGGCGCCTTCGACTTCCCGCCGCCGGCCGGGCGATTCGCTATAATGCAGTAACTTTGGCATTGGTTATGAATCGGCCGCGACCCTTCCCCACCACGATTCCCATCTCTTCCCCGCCCCGGGCGCTTTCTGGGTGGCGGGCTCGGCTGGCCAGCGATCCCATTCCGCGCTTGCTGCGTGAGGGTACCCCCAGCGTGCTTGCGCGCGTGCGTCGTGACCTCATCGACGACAGCGAGGCACCCACGGCGCGGGAGATTGCCGGCTACCGCGAGGTTCAGGCGGTGCTGCGCAAGATGGAGCGGGACGGCAGCTACCTGCCCCGCGCGCCCGAAAAAGCGATTGGCAGTGGAAAGTTTGCGCGGTGCCTGGCCACGGTGCGCGCCATGGACCGTCTGGCTGACCTGGGCCTGCGGGTCGAGGATGAGAGCGGAGCCACGTCCCAGTTGCGCCGGATGGCGGACGTGATTCTGTCCTCACAGGCAAGCGACGGCGGGATTGCGGATCTCGCGCTGGCCGAGACGCCCACGGCCCGTTCCAAGGTCGTCGCGCTGCACTTTCACGGCTGGGCAATGTCGGCCCTGTGCCGCGCAGGGTTCGAGGCAGACCCGAGGGTCGAGAAGGGTTTTCAGCTTCTCCTGTCCCTGCGTCAGGACGATGGGGGCTGGGCCTGGCGGGGTGTGCGCACGGAGTCGGCCGCGCGGCCATCCAGCCATCTGGTGACCGGCATGGTCCTGCGCGCCTTCGCTTCGTCCAGCCAGCGCTGTACCTCGCGCGACGCGCGCCGGGCGGCGGAGCTCTTGGCCACGCGCTTCTTGCAGCCCGACCGCTATGAGGACCGAAAGGCGCCGTCCTATTGGGAAATCTTGACCGAGCCGCGTCTTTACACCGACGTGCTCGACGCGCTCGACACCATCACCAGCATCGGGCTGGGCAAGGAGAACTCGGGGGTACGCACCGCCGAGGCCTATCTGCGTTCGCGCCAGGCGACAGATGGCTTGTGGTACCCGGGCGCGCCGGTCAAGGGCGAAGTCGTGACCCCGCGGACTGCGGGCAAGGCCGCGGGCAAGGACAAGGACGTGGCGGAAGCCATCTGGCTGACCCTGCGCGTGCTGGTGGTCCTGCGCCGGATCAATTAGTAGATCCAGCCGATGACCGCTCAGCTTCGCCACGACTTTCGGGTCGAGGAGATCCGGGCCATCCACGATCTGGCCCTGCCCGAACTGCTTTTCCGCGCGCAGGATGTGCACCGCCAGCACCATCGTCCCGACGAGGTGCAACTGTGTGCCCTGCTTTCGGTGAAGACCGGTGCGTGCCAGGAAGACTGTGCCTACTGTGCCCAGTCGACACGCTACTCGACGGCGGTGCAGCCGGCTCGCATGCTGAGCCGAGAGGACGTGGTGCAGGCAGCCGAGCGGGCACGGGCCGCAGGGGCCACGCGCTTCTGCATGGGTACTGCCTGGCGCGATGCCAAGGACGGGCCTGCCTTCGAGTCCGTGCTGGAAATGGTGCGCGCCGTGCGGGGCGTGGGCCTGGAGGCGTGCCTGACCATGGGCATGCTGACCGATGAGCAGTGCCGCCGCTTGGCCGAGGCCGGGCTGACCATCTACAACCACAACATCGACACCTCGCCGGCCTTCTATGCTTCGATCATCACGACCCACACGCAGGACGACCGGCTGGCAACGCTAGCGAGGGTTCGGCGCGCAGGCATGCGCATCTGCTCGGGCGGGATCGTGGGCATGGGCGAATCCGTCGACGATCGTTGCGCCATGCTGGCCACGCTGGCCTCTCTGGATCCACATCCAGAAAGTGTGCCAATCAATGCGCTCGTGCCCATCGCGGGCACGCCGCTGGCCAGCCGGCCGCCAGTAGATCCCCTGCAGCTCGTGCGCGTGATCGCCACGGCTCGCATCATCATGCCGCGGTCACAGGTGCGACTCTCGGCCGGTCGCGCGGCCTTGACCCGGGAGGCCCAGGTGATGTGCTTCGTGGCCGGGGCCAATTCGATCTTCTATGGCGAGAAGCTGCTCACCACGGGCAATCCTGACGTGGAGGCCGACCGGCAACTGCTGCGCGACGCGGGCCTGCGGGCCGCGACGCTGGCGCATTGATTGGAAGACTAGGCTCGCAATTCCTCGCCACGCACGAGGCGGCGAAGGTTGTCCTTGTGGCGCCAGAAAACCAGGAGCGTGACCGCGGCGGCGAAGGACAGATTGGCCAGGCTGCCCTCGTGGAACAGCCAGAGGCAGGTGGGGAAGCTGGCCACGGCTGCCAGAGACCCGACGGACGAAATGTGAAATGTGGCAAACAGCGCGATCCAGACTGCCACGCAGACCAGCGCGGGCAGGGGCGCGAGGGCCAGGCCAGCGCCCAGCGAGGTGGCGACGCCTTTGCCGCCATGGCCTTTGAGAAAAATGGAGAAGACCTGCCCCAGCACCGCGACCAGCCCCGCAGCCGCTGGCAGCCAATCGAGATCAAAGAGCTGAGTGGCCAGCACCACCGGAAGCACACCCTTGCCCGCGTCGACCAGGAGCACCCCGGCAGCCCAGCGCCGACCGAGCGCGCGGCCGACATTGGTGGTGCCGATGTTGCCGCTGCCTACCTTGCGCAGATCCACTCCCTTGGCGCGCGCCACCACCAAGCCGGTCGGGAACGAGCCGAGCAGAAAGGCGCCGACCAGCAACAGGATGTGCATGCGCCGCAATTGTAGCCCCGACGCGGCCGAAAGTGGGCTCCGGACGAAAGTAGCACAGGGCTATACCGGCATCTTCGTCCTGGCCAAGGGCAACCCGCAAATCACCAGTTCGACGCTGCAATAGCCTATCCGGCCGTCGAGTCGAAGAACCGCCCTACCTCATTTAGCTCCTCAGTGCGCGGGCACTCGGCGGGCAGGCTGGCGAGCAGCAGGTGCCCGTAGCGGCGCCGGGCGATGCGGCCGTCGAGAATGGCCACCACGCCGCGATCGTGGCGCGTGCGCACCAGGCGGCCGAAGCCTTGCTTGAGCGCCAGCGCTGCGCGCGGAAGCTGGAAACTGTTGAAGGGATCGCCACCGTCCTCGCGGATGCGCTCGATGCGCGCAGCGGTCAGCGGATCGTCGGGCATCGCAAAGGGCAGGCGATCGATCACCACCAGCGAAAGGGCCTCGCCCGGCACGTCCACGCCTTGCCAGAAGCTCTGCGTGGCCAGCAGCACCGAGCCGACCTGCTGGCGGAGCGTGGCCAGCAGCACGTGGCGCGGCCGTTCGCCCTGCACCAGCAAAGGAAATCCACCGTCGGCGCGCAGAAGCTCCTCGGCCACGCGCAGGTTACGGAAGCTGGTGAAGAGCAGCAGCGCCCGGCCGCGCGAGAGCCGACACAGCGCCAAGGCGCGCTCGGCGGCCGCCGTGGCAAACGCCTCGTGGGTCGGATCGGGAAGATCAGCCGCCAGGTAGAGGAGGGCTTGCTCGCTGTAGTGAAAAGGCGAGGGGAAGCTCGATTCGCTGGCCGTGTCGGTCAGGCCCAGCCTGCCGCGGATGTATTCGAAGCGCCCGCCCGCGCTCAGCGTGGCGGAGGTGAAGACGATGGGGCCTGGGTGGCGGTCGAAGCTCTCGCGCAGCAGCGGCGCGGCGTCCACCGGCGAGGCGCGCAGGGTGAGGTTGCGGCGCGATACCACCACCCAGCGGATCGAGTCGCGCCGGGCCGTACCCACTATTTCCGCGAAATCGGCGCGCACGGCATCGGCCCGTCGGGACAGCCCGGCCAGCGCCGCCGCCTTGCTCTGCGAAGGGGGGTGCGGCCGCTCGGCGTCGCTGCCGTCATCTTCGCTCAAACGCCCGCACAGGGCCGCCACTTCTTCGAGGACGTTGTCCAGCTCGTGGTAGCGTTGCAGCACCTCGTCGGCCCACAGGTCGTCGGGCATCTCCACCCGCACCTCTTCGCCGCTGCCGCGCAAAGCCGGCAAACGGCCACGCAGGGCCTCGGCTAGCACGTGGGTCGCGGCTTCCATCCGGCGCGCCACCGACTCCACCCGACCGGCTTCCAGTAACGGCGCCGGCGCGCGCAGCAGGTCGCGGCCCAGAGCGAAGAGCCGAGCGTTGGAAACCTGAACGCCGAAAACCTCAGTGGCCACGTCTTCGATCTGGTGGGCTTCGTCGAAGACCACCAGTTCGTAGGGCGGCAGCACCTGGGCATCGGGCCAGCGACTGCGCAGGGCCAGGTCGGCGAGGAACAGGTGATGATTGACCACCACCACCTGGGCGCCCAGCGCGCGCCGCCGCATCTGGGTGATGAAACAGCGCTCGACAAAGGGGCAGCGGTTGCCCAGCCGCATCTCCGGGCTGGACGCGATCTCGCGCCAGATGGGGGAGCTGTCGGGAACACCGTCGAGATCCGCCCGGTCGCCGGTCGTGGTGGTCGTGGCCCAGGCGCGCACCCGCTCGGTCTCGTGCGATTTTGTCGCCGCGATTTCGAGCTGCTTGCTGTGCTCGTCGAAGCGGCGCAGGCACAGGTAGTTGGCCAGCCCCTTCATCACGGCGAAGGAAAACCGCTCGGGCAGCACACGCTGCAGGCGCGGCAGATCCACCTCCGCGATCTGGTCCTGCAAAGTGCGCGTGCCGGTGCTGACCACCACCTTGCGGCCGGAAAGAATCGCCGGCACCAGATAGGCGATGGTCTTGCCGGTTCCGGTGCCTGCTTCGGCCAACAAGCGCTCGTCCATGTCGATGGCCTGCGCCACCCGCTCGGCCATGGCGAGCTGGCCAGGGCGTGGCTCGAAGCCCGGCAATTGGTCGGCCAGCAGGCCGCCGGGTCGTAGGATCCGGGCAACGGCTTTTTCGAGCGTCACGGCCTCCGCGTCGCTATTTCGCAGCCACCGGCGCCGGGCCGTCGTCGGCAGACAGCCCGCTTGCGGTCACGCTGCGGAAGAAGCAAGAGGTGGCGTTGGTGTGGCACGACGGCCCGTTGGCGTCGACGATATAGAGGACGGCGTCGCCGTCGCAGTCCAGGCGCACATCGTGGACGCGCATGGAATTCCCCGAGGTCTTGCCCTTTTCCCACAATTCGTTGCGCGACCGGCTCCAGAACGTGGCCAGGCCGTTGCACACCGTGGCCCGCAGCGCCTCGGCATTTGCCCAGGCCAGCATGCGCACCACGCCGGTGGTACGGTCCTGGGCGATCACGGGTACCAGGCCCTTCGAGTCGAACTTCACGGCTGACAGCAGTGCGTCGGCGTTTCCCATCATGGCGGTAAGGTCTAGCGCACTTACGTGCATCTGGTTACCACGAACGAATTCTCCCTGGTATCGGCCGAGGCGGCGCGGCAAAGCGTCCGGCACTTCGTCGCGCCTACACCCGTTACCGCGAGTCGCGGCCATCGCTCACGCGCGTCGGCGCGTGAATCACGAGCCCTGTGAAGCTGTGCTGGTTCCGGTGGAAGTTGTGGCCGAGGTATCGGTGCTGGCTGCGGCTGACGTGTCAGTTCCGGTCGAGGCATTAGTCGTGGTTGTGGCTGACGTGTCGGTGCCGGTTCCGGTCGACGTGCCGGTTCCGGCCGCGGGCGCACAGGTGATGCCATCCGCGCAGGAATAGGTGTCGTCAGGGCACGGCCCACAGTCGGCACCTATCCCACACTGCGTGGAATCACCATTGGGGGCACAGGAGGCCGTCCCACAAAGGTGATAGCCGCTGTTGCACGTGAAGCCACACACAGTCCCATTGCAGGTGGGGGTGGCGTTGGGGTCATCGGCGCTGCACGGGTTGCTGCAGCCATCTCCGCAAGTCAGCGTGCAGTCAGGCGCGCCCGCTGTTCCGCATTGCTCGTAGCCAGTGTCACAGTTGACCCCGCAAACGCCTCCGGCACAGATCGCAGAACCGTTGCTGTCAGGAACTGGGCACGGCGAGCAAGCACTGCCGCAGGTTTCCGGATCGCTATTGGAGACGCAGCTTGGGTCCGCGGCCCCGTCCGCACGACAATCGTGATACTGATCCAGACAGACGATACTGCAATCGCCGCTGCTGGAACACGCCGCCTGGGCATTCGGAATGTCTCCGGGGCCCGGGCACAGGTCGCAACTCGGGCCACACTGAGTGACACTTTGCGGAACGCAGGCGTTGCCGCAGACATGCTGTCCGGAAGGGCAGTCCCAGTTCAGCCCGCAGGCCGGCGGGTTTCCCGTACACGTGGCAGACGACCCGTCCGGCTGATCGCAAGCAGTACAGAGACTGCCACAGGTAGCGGGCGACGTGTTGCTGACACACTGGCCATTGCACAAATGGAATCCGGTGTTGCAGATCACGCTACATGCCGGGGGCGTCCCGGCGCAGGTGGCTTGCGCGTTTGTCGTATTCAGAGGACAAGGCGTACACGAAGCGCCGCAGGTGGATACGCTGGTATTTGAGACACACTTGTTGCCGCATTGGTGGTACCCGGTATCACAGACAAGGCCGCACACGGGGGTCGCTCCGGTGCAGGTTGGCGTGCTATGGGCCGGGGACGGACACGCCGTGCACGAGGCGCCACACCCACTGACGCTGTTGTTCGCAATGCAGATGGTGCCGCACAGGTGATAGCCGCTGTTGCACGAGGCGACGCAGGTTCTCCCGTCGCAGGTGACCGTGCCGTTGGCCGGAGCCTGGCAGACGGTGCAGTTGTTCCCGCACGAGTTCACGTCGGTACTGCGATTCACCACGCAGGTACTGCTGCCGCAGAGGTGGTAGCCTGCATTGCAACTGAATCCGCAGGTGGGGGGAGTGCCGGTGCAGGTGGCGCTTGCGCTCGCCGGCGCCGCAGGACAGGGGGCGCAGGCATTGCCACAGGTGTTGACGCTGGTGTTCAGAGCACAGGTGGCGCCGCAGAGATGATAGCCAGCGTTGCACGTGATGCCGCACGCACCGTTCTGGCAGACTGCGGTCCCATTCCCCGACGTCGGAGCTGGACAGGAACTGGCTACTGTGCAGGCCGGCGCATCTGCCGCAGCGTCCGCGGGCCGATCGATAGCCCCGTCGTGCACGGCCCCGTCCGGTTGCGGCTGGGTGCTTCCAGCGCCGCCGCTGCCCCCGCGACTCCCGGCCGTACTGCTGACACCACCAGCACCGCCGCCACTGCCGGCAGAACCGCCGCTGCCGCTCCCAGCCGCTCCGCCGGTTCCTCCGGCGGGAGATGGCTGGGGAGCGTCGACGATTGCCGCATCATTGAAACGGGTACCCGGACTAATCGTGCCTCCGGTTCCGCCGGCCCCGGCAGTACCGCCGGAGCCACCGGTCGCGGCGCCACCTGTGCCCGTTCCGCGAGAATCGACAGTCAGCAGATCCCTGCGTGTATCCGCGCCGCCATCGACAGCCACAGCCTTGCCGTCGCCCGCGCCCGAGTCATGCCGGCCAGCCGAGCCACCCGAACCAACCCCCGACCCGTTGAGGCAGCCGGCGTGAACCATGAGAACCACCACGCCTATGACGAGCCGAAGACACGCTTCCCAGCGACAGGCAATCGACTTTTCCATTCCGCTCTCCCTCGTGAACCGAGGCAACGCGTGGTGCCTCGGTGCTCAATGCGCGGGCAGCCTAGCACTGGGCGCATCAAGGGGCAAAGTGGAAACGTGGCCAGGGTGTGACTGGCCACCTGTGTGCCGACAGCATCGCAGCCTTGCCGTACTATTCATTATATGTCAGACAACTCTACACAGGATAACGTAGGGAGAGCACGTTATTATTGACGCGAACAAAGAACGCCGACGGTGATGAGATGACGGCGGATGTTCGTCGAAATTGACGAGCTGATGCCGTCCTGCTCGGGGTACGGTGGTGTACAATGACTGGGGTTCTTCCCCGCAACGTCGTCGAGAAACAGCGTCTGCGGCAAGGCCCGTATCGCAATTCTGCCCAGATGTCGTTCGGATGCGTCCGCGGTCGCGGAGGCGAGGCTCGCAAGAGCCCGGGACGCTAGCAAGTCACGAAAGGAAGTTGCATGACTAGCGAATCATTGAACACCGTGTCCAGGTTGTTGGCCGGAGCTAGCTTGGTCTTCCTGATGTCCTCGATGGGCTGTAGCCAAGGATCGTCGGGCAAGACCACTGGCAGTTCTGCGGGCTCCACGGCGAGCCAGGGTGGCAGCGGCGGTGCGAGCAGCGTCGTGCCGCCGACGGGCGGTGGCGGGGCGGGTGGGTCCGCGATCGCTAGCGGAAACGGTGGTTCGGCCGGGAACGGCGGTGTTATGACCAGCGCGTCCGGCACCGCCGGGGCCATGGCAGGCGTCACCGCTACCGGCGGCGGGGGAGGCGCGGTCAGCAGCAGTAGCATTGCGGGAGGTGCTGGCGCTGGCGGCAGCGGCGGCATTGCGGGAAGTCCCAGCTCTGGTGGTATCTCAGGGAGCACCGGTTCTGCGACCACGACCAGCACCGCTGTTACTGGTGGAGCAGGAAACACTGGCAGCACTGTTCGCACTGGCGGCACGACAGTAACGGGCGGCACCACGCCAGTTGGTGGCGCGACACCGACCGGCGGCACGACGCCAACCGGCGGAGCAGTGCCGACCGGCGGTACGACGCCAACCGGTGGCACGACGCGCGCCGGCGGTGCCACGGCAACCGGCGGAGCCGCCGGCGGCACGACCGCAACTGGCGGCGCGACTTCGACCGGTGGCAGCACCGGAGCCAGCGGCGTACCGGTGCTGGTGAGCACCATCAACTTGAAGACCTCTGGCGGTTGTCCGGGATTGCGGCTCGGCGACATCAACGGCGATGGCAAAATTGAGATCGTCGTGGGCGAGCCCATGCCCCAACCGGGTGCCTACACTCCCCAGCAAGTGGTCTGCGTCACGGCGTATGACCTCAAGGGCAACCAGTTGTGGCAATACGGCACGCCAGGCACCAACCATACCGCCAGCTCGGACGTTCCGCTGCAGGTGTACGACCTCGACGGGGACGGCAAGTCCGAGGTCTTCGCCAACATGAGCACCACCGAGATGACCGTGCTCGACGGAACCACTGGGAAGTTGGTGCGCACGATTCCCCTGCCACAAGCGGGGGCCAACGACTCCATCGCCTTCGCGAACCTCAGAGGTAAGGCGTGGCCGCAGGACATCATCGTCAAGACGCGCTACTCACAATTCTGGGCGATCACCGGCATCGACGACGCTACCAGCAAGGCTGGCACCTTGCTGTGGCATCATCAGTTGCTTCCCAGTGATACGGGGCTCAACGAGCTTGGCACCGGGCACTATCCGCTGGTCTACGATTGGAACGGTGATGGAAAGGATGAGGTCATGGGCGGCTACTTCTTCTTCTTGAGTGACGGCACGCAGGTATGGACCCTTAACACCACGTCGAACCCGCCACTTACCATGCATGCAGACTCGATCGCCACAGGCGACATGGACGGCAATCCGGCCAACGGATACGAGATAGTCGTCAACGGGAACGTGGCGGCCGCGTTTGACTGGAAGACAGGCACACAGTTGTGGCAGGACACCCACACGACAGAAGCCCAGCAGCTAGGACTGGGCGCCTACCGTACGGACTTGCCGGGTCTCGAGGTGGTCATACTTGACCGTTTGCGCACCGCTGCGGAAGGCTACAAATCCAACAACCTGCTCGTGGACCAAAACGACAACCTCCTGTGGAAGGAAAACCGGCCCAATAACTCCGGCTGGCTGACCGTGACGGAGAACATGAACAACTGGGACGGGAAAGGCAGCGACATGATCTTCTCCTACCGTCGCGACGGTGCGGCGGACGGCAGCGGCGGCACAGGAACCTACATCTACGATGGCTATGATAAGACCGTCGCCAGCTTCCCCTATACCGGCTCCGGTGTGCAGAGTTTCGCTGCCCACGCTGATCTCTGCGGCGACGCCAAAGAGGAAGTCATCATGTACGACGAGACGACCCTCTGGATCTACGCCAATGGTGGCTGTGACCTGAATGCACCGCCGAGTAAGCCCGGCCTGCCCCAGCAGTACCATCTGTACAACTGGAGCATCTACACCGGGTGGATCACTCCTGACGTCAAGTTCTACACCCCAGGGACGCCACAGTAACTCGCGAAGGTCCGTGACTGGCTCAATCAGCCGGACATGCCTTCGCGCACGGGCACGCCGCGGGCGCGTAGATAGTCGCGCGCCTGACCCACCGTGAATTCACCGAAGTGGAAGATCGAGGCGGCCAGCACCGCATCGGCGCCGCCGATGGCCACGCCCTCATAGAGATGTTCCAGCGTGCCCACGCCGCCCGATGCAATGACAGGGATGGGCACGCGGTCGGCCACGGCGCGGGTCAACTCCAGATCGAAGCCGTCGCGCGTGCCGTCGCGATCCATGCTGGTGAGCAGGATTTCCCCCGCGCCCAGCTCGGCCATGCGCGCGCACCAGGCAACCGCATCGATGTCGGTGGGCTTGCGGCCGCCGTGGGTGAAGACCTCCCAGTTGCCGGGACGGTCGGGCCGGTGCCGCGCGTCCACCGCGACCACGATGGCCTGGCTGCCAAAGGCGTCCGAGGCGCGGCGGACCAGTTCGGGATCGGCGACAGCGGCGGTGTTGATACCGGCCTTGTCAGCTCCGGCCAGCAGCAGCTTGCGCACATCCTCCACGCTGCGTACGCCACCGCCCACGGTGAGCGGCAGGAAGACCTGTTCGGCAGTGATGCGCACGACCTCCAGCATGGTGGCGCGGTTGTCCGACGAGGCGGTGATGTCGAGAAAGCAGATCTCGTCGGCGCCCTGCTGGTCATAGGCCGCCGCGACTTCCACTGGATCGCCGGCGTCGCGCAGTTGCTTGAAGCGAATTCCCTTCTTCACGCGGCCCGCGTCCACGTCCAGGCAGGGAATGATCCGTCGCGCCAGCATCAGAGTTTTCCCTGGGCCGCGCGCGCCAGCGCCTCTGCCACGGTGAACACGCCTTCATAGATGGCCTTGCCGATCACGACCGCCTGGGCGCCGGTGGTCTTCACCTGATCGATGTCCTCCAGGCGCGCCACGCCGCCCGAGGCGATCACTGGACAAGGAGCGATCTTGGCCGCAAGTCGCGCTGTGGCCTGCAGATTGGGGCCGCTGCGCATGCCGTCCCGGCCGATGTCGGTGTAGAGCACGGCTGCTGCGCCTGCTTCGGCCACGGCCACGCCGACATCCAGCGCGTCGCTCCTAGTGTCCTCGGTCCAGCCCTCGACTGCAACCTTGCCCTCGCGTGCGTCCACCGCGACCACGATGCGCTTGGAAAAACGGCGGCAAGCCTCGGCCACGAGTTCAGGCGTCTTGATGGCCGCGGTGCCCATGACCGCGAAGCGCGCGCCCAACGCGAACAGCCGCTCGCAGGCCTGCACCGTGCGCACGCCGCCGCCGACTTCCACGTCCATGGTCGTGGCGGCCAGGATGGCTTTGATGGTTTCGTGGTTGTTGTGCGTGCCCCCAGTGAAAGCCGCATCCAGATCCACCACGTGCAGGCGGGGTGCGCCGGCCGCGGCAAAGGCGCGCGCCAGTTCGGGCGGATTGCTGGAGTAGACCTTGGCGCTGTCGCGGCGGCCCTGCTGCAGGCGTACCGCCTGGCCATTCATCAGATCGATTGCGGGAAAAACCAACATACTGGGACTTTCTACAAGGCAACGAAGCGGCTGAGCAAAGCCAAGCCGGCGCGCTGGCTCTTTTCCGGGTGGAACTGGCAGGCGAAAAGGTTGTCGCGCGCGACGGCTGCGCAAAATCTCACGCCATGTTCGGCAGTCAGAGCGATGTCGGCGTCGTTGGCTGGCACCGGGAAATAGCTGTGCACGAAGTAGAAGTAGGTGCCGTCGGGCGTGTCGCGCAACACGGCCACGCGGCCGGCAGCGGCGTCATGGCGGCAGGCGTTCCAGCCCATGTGGGGCACCTTGAGCGGCGGCGCGATGGAGAAGCGGACGACCCGGCCAGGAAAAAGCCCCAGGCCCCTGCAGGATGGATCTTCGTCGCTGCCCTCGAAAAGCATCTGCATGCCGATGCAGATGCCGAGAAAGGGCGTGCCTTTGCCGATGGCTTGCACGACGGCCGCGCGCAAGGCACCGCCCCCGCGGTCCAGCCCGGCCACGCAGCCGCCAAAGGCGCCCTGGCCGGGCACAACGATCTTGTCGGCACGCGCCACCTGATCGGCGTCGCTGGTGATGAAGGCGTCGGCGCTCACGCTCTCCAGCGCCTTTTCCACGCTGCGCAGGTTGCCGCTGCCACTGTCGACGATGGCGATGCGGGGCTTGCCCATTGATAACTTCCGGCCTTCAGCCAGGGCTAGGCGGTCAGCGTTCCCTTGGTTGACGGCACGTCGCGCTCGCGCGGATCCAATTGCACGGCCGCACGTACCGCGCGCGCAAAGGCTTTCCACAGCGCCTCCATCGCGTGATGCGTGTTCTCGCCGTACACGGTTTCCAGGTGCAGGTTGCACAGCGCCGTGGACACGAAACCGGCAAAGAACTCGCGAGCCAGCTCGGCATCGAAGTCGCCGATGCGACGGCCCTTGAGATGGTCGGCACGATAAACCAGGCAGCCGCGGCCACCGAAGTCCACGGCCGCGCGGGCCAGTGCCTCGTCCATCGGGATGGCTGCGTCGCCGAAGCGCGCGATGCCGCGCTTGTCGCCCAGGGCCTCGCGAAAAGCCTGGCCCAGGCAGATCCCCACGTCTTCCACGGTGTGGTGCCCGTCGACCTCGACGTCGCCGCGTGCGTCGATCTCGATGTCGACCAAGCTGTGTCGGCCGAACGAATCCAGCATGTGGTTGAAAAATGGCAGCGGGGTCGCGATCTTGCGCTGCCCGGAGCCGTCCAGGTTCAACACCACGCGGATCTGGGTTTCCTTCGTGTTTCGTTCAACAGTGGCCTGGCGCATGTGTCCCAACTATGGATGCCGCGGGTTGTCCCGTCAAACCCGTGCATGGCAGGCGCTGGGCTGGAGGTGCGTCGAACCATGAATATGGTGGCCGCGGCACGCCAGAGGTAATCTTCGATGACATGAGCCGGGTTTCGACAGCGTCGTCCCCGACGGTTGGGGTGCTGGCGTGTCTGCTGCCGCTGGCTGCAGCCATGCTTGGCTGCCGTGTGTACGCCGTCGGCCTGGCTCCTGACGGCACGGCGGACTCGGTTGCCATCGGTTCTTCGGATTCCGGAGGCGTCGGTGAAGCCACGGCCATCGACGCGCTGGACGCGCCGGCAATCGATCTGGCTGCCTACGGGGGCGATAGCGGAGAACCTGGGGATCTGGCGCCCGCGATCGTCGTCGGATGTTCGGACGGCACACGCGAGGGGTTTCGCGACATGGTGAACTGGCCGGACATTGCCGGATGCGCAGGAGGCTGGCAGTGGCCCGGGTTGATCGACCCATCCACGCGCATACCCCACTGCCTCCGCGTGGCAGGCAACGACAGCCGCAACCCAGCGGGACTTGGCTGCTCCGTAACAGACCTGTGCGCCGCCACCTGGCACGGCTGTCTTGACGGCCCGGACGTGGCGAGCCATTCGCCTACTGGCGGCTGCGAAAGCGCGGTCTCGCCCGGCGACGACGCACTCTTCGTGGTCATGGCGGGCGCCTCGCCCGAGGGTGTGTGCTACCCCGATCCGTCGGCCACGAACGATATTCACGGCTGTGGGTCCATCGGGGAGCCGGAGTCGGATGGATGTCCTCCCCTCGATCGCCGCATGAATTTTGCCGACTGCGCAGCCACGGGCGTGTGGTTGTGTGGGACTTCGGATCACAGCCTGCTCGAGGCCGATGTGGTGACCAAGTCCGGGCCCACTCTGGGCGGCGTGCTTTGTTGCAAGGATCCTCCCCCGCACGACTAGTGGGTGAAGGCGGGGCGCGGCCGATGGCGTTCGACACACTTGCCGCGAGAAACCGAGGTGCGGGACGGTGGCGTGCGGCGCTGGTGGTGTCGTTGTCTTTGCACGGTGCTGTCCTGGTCTACGCGGCGACGGTTTCGCGGGCCCGGCACGCCGAGCCCACAGCCGCGCCACTGGTGGTCACGATCCTGCCAGAGGAGGCAGCGCCCTTGCCATTGCCTGCGCCCGCATCCGTGCTTGCACCGGTGGCGGCCGAGCCTGGGCGTTCCGGCGCGCCGCCAGGAAGGCCGCGATCTGATCGCGCGGCCATTCGGCCGGCACCTCGACCGTTGGCACCTCCATCGGCAGAAGAATCGCTGGCGCTCGCAACCGCACCTGCCGCCGTGCAGGTCGACAGTTTGCAGGGCGATCTGGCTGTCCCGGCGGCAAGTGCGCTGGCCGACAGCGGCGCGGGTCTGGCTGGGACCGTGGCACCTGCCGCGCAGGGGTCCGAGGCAAGTGCTGCGCCCAGAATCCTGGCGCCCGCGGAAGGCAACGGTCAGCTCGCCATTGACCCGAACGAGGCGCGCTATCAACCAGTCATTCCTCCGCCCTTGCGCAAGCCGGGCGCCAGGTTCGCGCTCCTGGTCAAGTTGTGCGTGACAAAGGACGGCTCGGTGGGCGAGGTGACCGTGATGCGTTCCTCGGATCCGGCGGTCGACCTAGCGATAGTCGAGAAGATTCGGCTGTTCAAGTTCAGGCCCTATCTCGACCACGGCCGGCCCATCCCCTTCTGCTTCTTCCGCGAGTATCGACTGTCGGTCGAAGAGTAGTCGCGTGGGGAGCCGGCCGGCTTTGCCGGCAGCGTACCATCGCGGGAGGGTATGGGGACCCTTTCAGGGTTCCCATGACAATGCCTCACCGCAATGCCGGACATTGACCGGAGGACAGGACAGTCAGCCGGCCGAGATTCGCACGGGTGCATGTCCGATCTGCGGGGCGTAAAGCGCAAGTAGCTGGAAAGCCTGCCCTGCCCAGGTGGCACCGTTTTCGCTTTGGGCAAGCGGCGTGCTCGCTCGCGTACTTTCCGCAACCGTCATCGGCATCCAAGCCGCGCCCATCAATGTCGAGGTGGACGTGTCGCAAGGCCTGCCCGGTTGCAACATCGTGGGCTTGCCCGACGCGGGTGTGAAGGAAGGCAGCGTGCGCATCCGCGGCGCACTGGAAAACAGTGGGTTCAAATTCCCTCTGCGCCGGATCACGGTCAACCTGGCGCCTGCCGATCTACGCAAGGACGGTGCCGCCTTCGATGTGCCCATCGCCATGGGCATCCTTTCGGGCGCAGGATTCCTGCCGCCCGAGAGTTTCGACAATGCGCTGTTCGTCGGGGAGCTGGCCCTCGACGGCAGCGTGCGACCGGTCAAGGGCGTGTTGCCCATGGCGGCCTACGCTCGCGCACGCGCCGTGCGGCGGCTGTTCGTGCCCCGGGACAATGCGGGCGAGGCCGCCGTGGTGGGCGGCTGCGACGTCGTGCCCGTGGGCCACCTCAACGATCTGCTGGAGGTTCTGCACGGGCAGCGAGCGGCGACCATTGCGGCGCTGCCGCCTCGGCTCGCATCTGCGGCCACCGCCAACCTCGCCGAGGTGCGCGGGCAGGAAGTCGCCCGTCGCGCCCTGGAGATCGCGGCGGCCGGCGGGCACAACCTGCTCTTCATCGGCCCGCCGGGATCAGGCAAGACCATGCTCGCCCGCCGCTTGCCCGGAATCCTGCCCACCCTGTCGTTCGACGAGTCGCTGGAAACCACGATGATCTACTCGGTTGCGGGATTGCTGGGCGGCCGATCCATGCTGACCGAGCGGCCCTTCCGCGCGCCCCACCACACGGTCAGCGTGGCCGGCTTGGTGGGCGGCGGGCCCATGGTTCGGCCGGGAGAGATTTCACTGGCCCACAACGGGGTGTTGTTTCTCGACGAGCTGCTGGAATTCGGCCGCCACGCCCTGGAGGCCATGCGCCAGCCGCTGGAGGAACGCGAGATCGCCGTGGTGCGCGCCCGCCGCACCGTCACCTTTCCCGCTGACTTCATGCTGGTCTCGGCGCTGAATCCTTGTCCTTGCGGCCATTACGGCAATCCGCTGCGCACCTGCACCTGCTCGCAGTTAGCCATCAACAGCTACCGGGCGAAGCTGTCCGGGCCGCTGTTGGACCGCATCGACATGCACGTCGAGGTGCCGGCCATCTCGTATCGCGAACTGGCCGGGAGCGAAGCCGGCGAAAACAGCGAAACGGTACGCGAGCGGGTGGAGCGGGCGCGGGCACGCCAGATCGAGCGCGGCATCCGTTGCAATGCCCGGCTGTCGCCGAAGGAATTGCAGAGCGCGGCCCGACTGGACAGCGACGGCCACCGCATCATGGAGCGCGCAGTGGAGCGATTGGCGCTTTCGGCGAGAGCGATTGAGCGAGTGAGGAAGTTGGCGAGAACGATTGCTGACCTGGAAGGAAGCGAGGCCGTGCGCGGGCCGCATATCGCCGAGGCATTGCAATATAGATTTCTGGATCGCGAGGTGACGTCGTGATGGAAGAATGCTGTTTCACCAAAGAGGGCATAGAGGACGTTGAGGGCGGCGGGAAGGGGTTGAATGAGATCTCGGGGTCGATCATCGACGCCGCGATCGAGGTGCACAGGTCTCTCGGGCCGGGTTTGCTGGAAGGGGCGTACGAGGCGTGCCTCGGGTACGAGCTGATCGCGCGCGGGCACGCCATTGAGATGCAGAAGTTGTTGCCCATCGTCTACCAGGGCGTGTCCATCGACTGCGCGTATAGCTTGGATCTGGTGGTGGATAAGCAAGTCATCGTGGAGATCAAGGCGGTCGATCACCTGCTGCCGGTTCACCAGTCCCGGATCCTCTCGTGCCTGCGGCTGTCCGGACTTCCCCTTGGCCTGCTCATCAATTTTAACGGCGCAACCCTGAGACAGGGTGTGCGCCGCTTCCGCCGTCCTCAATCCCTCTCTGTGTCCTCCGTGCTCTCTGTGGTGAAGAACAGCTAACCCCAAAGGAGATGACCCATGGCTACCATCAAGGAACAACTGAAAGAGAAACTCAAGGCAGTGACCGCGGCGCTGACCGCGATAGAGAAGCAATTTGGCAAGGGTGCCATCATGTCCCTCGGGGGCACCGACACCAGCGACATCCCGGTCATTCCCACGGGATCGGTCGGGCTCGACCTGGCCCTGGGCGTGGGCGGGCTGCCGCGTGGCCGGGTGGTGGAGATTTTTGGCCCCGAGTCGTCGGGCAAGACCACGCTGACCCTGCACGCCATCGCGCAGGCGCAGAAAGCGGGCGGCATCTGCGCCTTCATCGACGCCGAGCACGCGCTGGACGTGACCTATGCGCGCAAGCTGGGCGTGCGCATCGAGGATCTGCTGGTGTCCCAGCCCGACAACGGCGAGCAGGCGCTGGAAATAGCCGACAAGCTGGTGGGCACCGGCGCCATCGACATGATCGTCGTCGATTCGGTAGCGGCCCTGGTGCCCAAGGCCGAGATCGAAGGCGAAATGGGCGACGCGCACATGGGCCTGCAAGCACGCCTGATGAGCCAGGCCTTGCGCAAGCTGACTGCAGCGACGTCCCGCAATGCGACCTGCGTGGTCTTCATCAATCAACTTCGACAGAAAATTGGCGTGGTCTATGGCAATCCCGAAACCACTACTGGCGGCAACGCGCTAAAATTCTACGCCAGTGTGCGGCTGGATATCCGCAAGATCGGTGTGGTCAAGAACGGCGAACAAGTCGTCGGCAACAAGGCGCGGGTCAAGGTGGTGAAGAACAAGGTGGCGCCGCCCTTCCGCGAGTGCGAGTTCGAGATCCTGTATGGCAGCGGCGTGAACGCCGTCGGAGAAGTAGTGGATCTGGCGAGCGAGGCCGGCCTGCTGGAGAAGTCGGGCGCCTACTATTCGTGGCAGGGCGAACGCATTGCCCAGGGCCGCGACAAGGCTTGCCAGTACCTGGCCGAGCGCCCGGCACTGGTCGATGAGCTAAGGCAGAAGTTGGTCGACCAACGCAAGGCCGAGAATGCGCGCCTGGGTGTCGCCCCTGTGAGCGTGGCGGCTACGAACGCGGACACCGCAGCGGCGTAGGCGTTCCGGTTGCGCTTGCGAGGCTGCACGGGGATCAAGGAGGCAAGCCAGAGCAGGGCGCGACAAGGGAGCATAGTCGCCGACAGACCCACTGCTACCCTAGCCGGCAGACACAAGCACCGCTCCGTTGCCTCACAACGTCGCCGTGTGCCGCGCCCTTCCTACTTCGAAAAATACGTTCTACTCAGGGGCTGCTGGAAGGCCGACTGGTCCGACGGATTGCCCACTGCAAGTTCTTGGAGTCTGCGTAGAGCACTTCGTACTGACCTTCGGCGATCAGCTCCTGTACAGCTTTGTAGACACCGTGATGCGGGTGTGTTCGATCCGGACGCCAGTCGTCGCCGGCAATTACGCCTGATGCTTTCACTTTTCTTTGGAGCAGCTTCAACTCCGTTTTCGTCTGCTCGTACTCGTGACTACTGTCCAGATAAATCCAGTCGAAATACTGGTCAGGAAAAGTCGCCAAGACATCCTGATCAAATCCAATATTAAGGACGACCTGACCCCTAATCAGTTCCTTTTCAAAGTCCCTCAGGATTCCAATCAGGGCATGAATCGTCGAACGGTCTCCGCTCTCCCACGACCACTCCGGTCCCAGAAGATACCAGGGATCTATGAGATGGAGTCTTGCCGGCTTCAAAAACTGTATAATCTGTCGGGAAAAATCGCCTTTCAAAACACCGAGTTCCGCAGTAACTGCATTCTCCATCAAGTAAGGCTTGAGAACCCGTAATCTATCCTCAGCCCGCTTACGTTGGTCCCGCCGCCCGTCTTGCGGAAAATTTCTAATGGCGACAACGATACTCACCGCTGTGACGGCGGTGGCCACACCCAATAGGAACGCTGCAAACCGAGGAGACTTTCGTAGAATCATGAATGCCAGGTCGCATCGTGTAGCATAGATGGATAGGAAGATCAAGCCCAGTTGTTTCCATGGGTTATCGCCCCGTAGTGCACAAGAAGTGGTTGGCGGGCGTCATACAGCTTTACGATGGTAATAGTCTAGGCGTGCGAGGTTTGGCGATGCGGGAAAGAAAAGACCCCATGAAACAACAATACCAATCAATTGGTATTGAAGAGCTGTTTGGTTTTCTTGCCTCGCCGGCCAAGCGTCAATTGCCGGTACGTGGGTAACCTCAAGTCTTGCGCGGATGTGCGGCAGACCAAATTACCCGCGGGCCCAGGCCATGGCGCGGCGAAAGACCGCGGCGAATTCGCCAGCCAGGGCCTTGCGGTCGTAGCGCTCGATGCCGACGGGCGGGGGCTGCGTCGGCACGTGGCCTTCGCGAAAGTCGGCCAGCATTCGCGCTAAATACTCTGAGATGCGTACCTCGTCGCGAGGAGGCAGAAGGTCACCTAGACGGGTGGCGCGTACCAGTTCGGCCAGGGCTCCCTCGGGCGCCAGGGTCAGGCAGGGGCGCCCCAGCACCATCAGTTCGAAAATCTTGGCGGGGTAGATGGGCTGTGCGCCAGAGGTGTCGTCGAGCAGACACAGCAGGAGATGGCTGACCGCCACTTCCTTCATCATGGCGTCGTGAGGAAGATAGCCGACCCGTTCCACGCCCAGCGCCTCGCTGCCTTCGAAGCAAGGCAATTCGGTCTCGACGATACGGCCCAGGAAACGCAAGCGGAGCAGGCGGGCCAGTTCAGGTGACTGTGCGTGCAACCGCCGAACCGCGCCCAGCAGCCCTGCAGGGCTGGTCAGACGAAATATGGTTCCCGCGTAGGTGACCACCAGACGGGCGCCAGTCGGCGCGGGCAGCGACGCCGGCATGTCCTCGCGGTCGTAGCCGTTGGGAATGGCGAACACGCGCTCGGGTCGCAAGAAGGAAAAGCGCGCCAGCAGGTTCTGGCGAAAGGCCTCGGTGGCCGTGGTCACCGCGTGTGCAAGACGAAGCAGCCTCTCTTCCAGAACCTCACCCACTACCCGGGGAAGCCCGCCCGCCACCATCTCGTAGCTCTGGCGCAGAGTGCTCCACTCGTCGCGATAATCGAGCACCAGCGCGGTTCCGCGAGCCAGGCGGGTCAGGGGCGCCAGCAGGAACTGGGAAAATGGCGGGGCCGTGATGAACACGATATCGGGCCTTTGCGCGCCCGCCAGACAGCGCGCTAGCGCGACTTGCGCGCCCGGCTGCCAGAGGATCTGAGGATCAGGAAGCAGCAACTGTCGAGCCGCGGACGTCACCCGCTGCACGGCGCGCTTCCGCCACGAACGGGCCTTCTCGCTCGAAGTTCTCCAGGTTTGCGCCTTGACGGCGTAACTCGGCTCAAGCGTGCGCGCCCGCAGCAGCGGCATATCCGCCGGGATGTCGCGCAGCAAAGACTCGTCGCGCAGAGGGACCGAGGGATTCTGTGCGGTGAGCACAGCCGGAGAGATGTCGTGGGCCGGCAGGTACTTGGCCAGCTTGAGCACGCGGTGGATACCGGCGCCTCCAGTCGGCGGAAACGTGTACGAGACGAGAAGAGCTTTTGGGGAAAGGTGCATCCTATTGAGGTCCAGTGAAAACGAAGCCAGCGCTTGACAGGAATTGCAGGGTGAAGGATGACGAATCTCGTGACTTTGATAGCGCGAGCACGAGGGTTGATGCAAACATTGCGCGAGGATATTCGCGCCAAGGCGGCCTGGAACTACGAAGGTGAGGGTTCCCGCGAGATGCTCAGGGCCTTGTTCAGCGACGGCACGCTGGCCGTCATCCTGTACCGCCTCATGCAGGCGTCGCACCACGCGGGGCTGGCGCCCGCCGAGATGCTGTTCAACAAGATGAACGCCGTGTTCGGCCAATGTATTATCGGTCGCGGCGCGGAATTCGGGCCCGGCCTGGTGCTCATCCATTCGCAAGGGGTGGTCATCAACGGCGCGGTTCGCGCGGGCCAGAACGTACGCATCGAACACCAGGTCACCATCGGTGCCGAGAAGGGCAAGAGTCCCTCGCTGGGCAATAACGTCTTCATAGGATGTGGGGCCAAGATCGTCGGTCCCGTGACGATCGGTGATGGAGCGCGTATCGGCGCGAATGCAGTGGTGCTGCACGACGTGCCTGCCGAGAGCACGGTGGTCGGCATTCCTGCCAAGCCGGTCGAGCGCAGGCCCCCGAAGGCATGAGGGCGCTCGGGGTTCAGAACCTGGCTGACAGCGCGAGGCCCGCGATCGCGTGGCTGTGCGATTCGCCGATGGGCGGGACGAGGAGAAGCGTGACGCCACCCAGGCTGGCTGCTGCGCCTCCTGCCACGAGCAGCCAGCCGGACAGGGCGGTCTGGTGCCTGTACCGGCACTGGCGCCCAGGGGGCGAGCACGCGTCTTGGCCGTCCAGCCAAAGCAGGTAGGCGCCGCTGCCCACGGCTGCCAGACCGGCGAGGGTCGCGCCCGCACCGAGCACCTTCTGCCACAGCGAAAGGCGTGCCCAGCGTGAAGGGGACGACGCGCCCGAGGCGGCATCCTTCGCGGGCGAGTTGCTCGCGACCGGCGCAGGTGCGAGCGCCGGCTGCGCGAGGTCTGCCCCGCCCGCCCAGGCGAGGCCTGGCGCGGCCACCAGCGCCACAACGAGGACCGCGATCAGGGTGCCGACTGCGGCCAAGCCAGTTTCCGAGCGGGCTGGCGCCTGGTCGGTCCTGACGTTGGGCATGGGCGGCTCCGCGCGATCGAGCTGAAACTACGGGACGTCTGACTTCGTCTTGTCGGCGTTGGCCGCTTTGTCGGTCTTGGCTGCCTTGTCAGTCTTACCTGCTTTGTCGGTCTTGACCGCTTTGTCGGTCTTGGCGGCTTTGTCAGTCTTGGCCGCCTTATCGGCCTTGTCAGTCTTGTCGGCGTTTTCGGCCTTTTCACCCTTCTTGGCCTTCTTGCTGTCCTTGCCCTTCTTGTCCTTGGCCTGAGCCTGGTCGTCGGGCTCGCTGCTCTCGGCTTGGCCTTCGGCGACGCCCTCACCTCTGGCGCTCTCCTCTTCCGCCTCTTTCGCCTTGCGCTGCTTTTCGGCCTCTTCTTCCTGTTTCTTCTTCTCGGCCTCTTGCGCGCGCTTGGTCTCCGCTTGAATTTCTCGGTCCAGATCTTTCTCGCGTTTTTCGGCGCAGCCCTTGGGCTCGCACTCGCCCGGACACTCGCACTTGCCCTTCTTTTCGCAGAAGCAAACCCCCGCCAAGTTTCGGTAGCAGCCGCACGCATTGAGCTGATGCTCGTCCGATGTTGTCTTCGACCCCGCGATCGCACACGGCGCGAGCCCCGTCACCGCCAGCATGACCAGCAATCGCCACACGGTTCGCATGTTCTCTCTCCTCGTCTCGTAACATTTGGTTGGCCCGGCCCTCGTCCGGACGAACTGTAGTGTACACGTTCACCGGAGAACGGGGTGGCAGTTTGACATGGTGGCCTGGCCGGTCCCGGGAGGGGGGTATCTTCTTCGCCGAGCGCCACGTGATCGGTCGGATCTTGTCGTCGCAACCACCATCTCCGAAGTCGGGATGTGCAACTACTGGATCCGGTGGCCGGCAGTCGGCTCCGGTGGCCGAATCCGGCTCCGGCAGTCGGTCCCGGCCCTGGAACCGGCACCTAGCCCAGCAGCCGCTGCAGGATTTCGTTTGCGGTCTTGGGATTGGCCTTGCCGCCCATCTCCTTCATCACCTTGCCCACGAAGAAGCCGAGCAGCTTGCCTTGGCCCGCGCGAAAGCGCGCGACCTCGTCCGGGCACGCCGCAACCACCTTCTGGCAGATCTCCTCGATGAGCCCCGCATCGGACACGACCGCCACCGATTCGCTGACCACGATCTCGCCGGCCCGCCGCTTCTCCTGCCACATGCGACCGAACACGTCCTTGGCCAGCTTGCCCGAGAGAGTTCCCTTCTCGACCAGATCCACCAGTTCGGCCAGCGCCACCGGCGGCACGGGCAAATCCGCGGCAGCCAGCGCGCGCGGATCGGCCACGCGGGCCAGCACCTCGTTGATGATCCAGTTGGCCAGTTTCTTGGCCGGCGCCGCGCAGGCACTGGCTGCGGCGTCGAAGTAGTCCGCGATCTCGCGCTCGGAGGTCAGCACGCCGGCGTCTTGAGCGGACAGCCCCAGGGCGCCCGTGTAGCGGCGGTAACGGCTCTCGGGCAACTCGGGCAGCGATGCTCGCGCTTGTTCGATCCAATCCTGGTCCACCGCCAGCGGCGGCAAGTCCGGCTCGGGGAAATAGCGGTAGTCGTGCGCGTGCTCCTTGCTGCGCATGGATTGCGACAGGCCGCGCTCCGGATCCCAGAGCCGCGTCTCCTGCACCACCGCCTCACCGCGATCCAGCACAACAGCCTGGCGCCGGATCTCGTGCTCGATGGCCTCGCGCACGTGCTTGAACGAGTTGATGTTCTTCAGCTCGGCCTTGGTGCCCAGTTTTTCTGCGCCGTGCAATCGCAGCGAGACGTTGGCGTCGCAACGAAGCGATCCTTCCTCCATGTTGCCGTCGCTGATCCCCAGCATGCGCACCAGGGTGCGTAGCGCGCGCATGTACTCGGCCGCTTCTTCCGCCGAGCGAATGTCGGGCTCGCTCACGATCTCGACCAGGGGCACGCCCGCGCGGTTGAAGTCCACGAAGCTGACGCCCGAATCGTCGTGGATGTTCTTGCCCGCGTCGTCTTCCAGGTGGATGCGGGTCAGGCGCACCCGTCGGGATTCGCCCGCGACACGGAACTCAACTGCACCGCCCTCGCACAGGGGTTCCTCGTACTGCGAGATCTGAAACCCCTTGGGCAAGTCCGGGTAGAAGTAGTGCTTGCGCGCGAAACGGCAGCGCGGCCGGATGTGCGAACCCACGGCCAGACCCAGGCGCACCGCCGCGTCCACCACCGCCCGATTGAGCACGGGCAGGGCGCCCGGCAAACCCAGACACACCGGATCGGTGCAGGAATTGGGCTCCTCACCGAACGCGGTCGACGACGAGGAAAAGATTTTAGAACGGCTGGCCAGGTGCACGTGCACCTCCAACCCGATGACGGCCTCATATCGATCGACGCTCATGACGGATCCTCGGGCAGTCGCTTGTGCCAGTCGCTGCGGCGCTGGTACTCGCCCGCGACGCGGAACACGGCTTCTTCTCCCAGTGGCGGCCCGATGAGCTGCAACCCGATGGGCAGGTTGCCTTTGGTGAAGCCGCAGCACTGGGACAGGGCAGGCACGCCAGCCAGCGCCGGTGCCACGGTGTAGATGTCAGCCAGGTACATCTGCAACGGGTCGGCCTGGCGCTCACCCAGCTTGAACGCGGCGGTGGGCGAGGTGGGCGTGGCCAGCACGTCGCACTTGTCGAACACCGCGCGGAAATCGTCGGCGATCTTGCGCCGCACGCGCAGAGCCTTGCCGTAGTAGGCCTCGTAGTAGCCCGAGCGCAGCACGTAGGTTCCCAGGATGATCCGGCGCTTGGGCTCGGTGCCAAACCCCTCGCCGCGTGTTTTGCTGTACAGCTCTTCCAGCGACGAGGCCTCGGCGGTGCGATGGCCGTAGCGAACGCCATCGTAGCGCGCCAGGTTCGACGAGGCCTCGGCTGTGCACACCAGATAGTAGGTCGCGACCGCGTATTGAGTGTGGGGTAGCGAGACCGGCACCAGCTTGGCGCCGGCGCGCGCGATTTCGTCGATGGCCCCACGAACCGCGGCCTCCACCTCGGGATCCATGCCGGCCTGGAGGTACTCCTCGGGCACGCCCACGCGCATGCCGGCCAAACCGGCGTCGCAGGCCTGCCGGTAGCGGCCGACTGGAGAAGGAATCGAGGTCGCGTCGCAGGGGTCGTGGCCCGCGATGACCTCCAGGAGCGTGGCCACGTCCTCGACGGTGCGGCCGAAGGGACCCGGGTGATCCAGCGACGAGGCAAACGCGATCACGCCATAGCGGGACACGCGGCCGTAGGTCGGTTTCATTCCCGCGACGCCGCACAGGGAGGCCGGCTGGCGAATCGATCCGCCGGTGTCAGTGCCCAGGCTGCCCGCGCACAGCGACGCTGCGACGGAAGCTGCCGAGCCGCCCGAGGATCCGCCGGGCACGCGCTCCAGATCCCAAGGATTGTGCACTGGTTTGAAAGCGCTGTTCTCGTTCGACGAGCCCATGGCGAACTCGTCCATGTTCAGTTTGCCCAGGGCAATGGCGCCCGCGGCAGCCAGGCGCGCGGACACCGTCGACTCATAGGGCGGCACGAAGCCGCGCAGGATCTTCGACCCGGCTGTGGTCTGGAGGCCCCGGGTCACGAAAATGTCTTTGAGACCAATCGGCACGCCGGCCAGCAGGCCCGGATCTCGGCCCGCTGCGACCGTGGCATCGATCTGGTCAGCGCGCCGCCGCGCCCCGTCGGCGTCGACCAGCAAGTAGCAGCCCAGCCGGCCATCCAGGCGAGCGATGCGGTCGAGGTAGGACTCGACCAGCTCGCGGGCCTTCCACTTTTGCGCGCGCACCCCATCGGCCAACTCGGCGATGGAGGCGCCCTTCACTTGCGGCGCGGCCATGACTAGGATCCCTCGCCTGCGCCGGGCACGATGCGCGGCACCTCGAAGAAGGAATCGCGTCGCCGGGGCGCGTTCTGCAAAGCCTCCTCCACCGAAAGCGACGGCTTGGGCTTGTCCTGCCGTAAGGGACAGTCGAAGGGCACGGCGTGGGTCATGGGCTCGGTGTTGCCTGTGTCCAGGTTTTTCACCGTGTCGATGTACTCGAGGATGGCGTCCAGCTCATGGGTCATCCGCTCGATCTCCGTCTCGGACAGGCGCAGGCGGGCGAGCGCCGCGATTGTGCGGACCTCGTCGGGTTGAATGCGGGGCATGGCGCACTTCTTCTAGCACCATCGGTTGGCAGAATCTCGCGCCAGTGCTTCAGTACAGCAGCACCCACCTTGCTTCGACGAGCGGGTGCAGCTCTCCGCGCAGGCATCGGCAAACTGACCCGGCAAGGCACGCCCGATCGATCTCGACTGGAAGCAGTTCCGAGCCCCGTTTCGCCTGCTCCGCTGAGAGCTACTGTCGTTGCACGCGTGCCGTGGTGAGGAAGTGATCCTCGACCTCGGTCCAGGAGCCGACGGCAAAAAATGACCCGTCGTCCTCGGATAGGGCCAGTGCAATCGAGGCCGACCCGTCGGGCAAAGGGGTCATGCTGGCTTCATGGAACGCCACATGCCGGCCCACCAGGGGATCGATGGCCTTGTACAGCGCCTCCTTGAGCGAGAAGTGCAAGATGACCGTACGCCGGCGGTTCTCCTCGGGCACGCTCTCGAGCCGAAGCAGCTCATCGTGGGTGAGCACGCGCGTGCGCACGTCCGGCCGGGCCTGGGACTGGGCCTGGTGGGCCGATGCAAAGGCCGGCGGACTGGTTTCCAGGTCCACGCCGATGCTGGCGCCGCCCTCGCGGCGAGCCGCCAACCCGACCGCCAGCATGCGTTTGTGGCTGATGGAGCCGACCAGATCCGAGGGCAGTGCCGGGGCGCCGCGCCGGGTGGCCAGGATCGGGCCGGGCTCGATACCGAGGTCACGAAAGGCTTCGCGCAGGGCGAGCCGGCCGGCGACCCAGCTTGGGTGACGGCCGGGGGCCAAGGTCGATACGAACGTGCGCTCGTCGGGAACCAGCGCCGCCAGGACCGCCTCGTTTACCTGTGCTGGTATGCGAACGCCCACGCACCGGCCGTGCACCAGACTGAGGCGGAACGCGATCTCAGCACCCATCAAACACGCTCTATCCCCTATGGTAACCCAGATTGGGTGCCAGCCAACGTTCCATCTCGTCCAGCGCCAAACCCCGACGGTGGGCATAGTCCTGCACCTGGGCACGGTCGATGCGACCCACGTCGAAGTAGCGCGACAGCGGATGGGCGAGATACAGGCCACACACGCTCGCCGCGGGGATCATGGCGAAGCTTTCCGTCAGGGTGATGCCCACTTCGGGCGCCTGCAGAAGATCGAAGAGCGGCTGCTTCTCGGTGTGGTCCGGCCAGGCGGGATAGCCCACCGCGGGCCGGATGCCGCGGTACCTTTCTGCGATGAGATCCTGGTTACTCAGGTTCTCGTCGGCGCCATAGCTCCATTCGCGCCGCACGCGCTGGTGCAGGCATTCGGCAAACGCCTCGGCCAGCCGGTCGGCCAGGGCCTTGACCATGATGGCGCTGTAATCGTCGCGTGCTTGCTCGAAGCGCTTGACCAGTTCCGGGGCGCCGATGCCAGCCGTCACGGCAAAAGCGCCCACGTGGTCGGCCAGTCCGGCCGATGCGGGCGCCACGAAGTCGGCCAGGCAGTAATAGGGGCCGGACCCGGCTTGCTGGCGTAGCATGGGGAAGCGGCACAGCTCGCGGGTGCGGCTTTCGTCGGAGAAGAGCACGATGTCGCTGCCCTCACTGCAAGCCGGCCACAAGCCGTAGGCCGCGCTGGCAGTGAGCGATTTGTTCTTCACAATCTGTGCGAGAAGCGTCTGGGCTGCGCTGAAGAGATCGCGGGCGGCTGGCCCGTATTTGGGATGGTCGAGGATCTGCGGGTACTTGCTTTTCAGTTCCCAGGCGGTGAAAAAGAAGGTCCAATCGATGAAGCGCGCCAGCTCGTCGAGAGGCTGCCGTTCGATCGCGCGCCGGCCGATGAACGTCGGCGTCGGAACGTCCTCCGGCTGCCACACGATGGCCGGCTTGCCCGCGCTGGCCGCGGCATACGGCACCAGCGGCCGTCGCTGCTTGTCGGCGTGGATCTCGCGGAGCTGTTGCTGCTCACCACGGTTCTTCGTTCCAAGAGCGTCCCGCTGTTTGGGATCCAGCAGCGCAGAAACCACGCCCACCGCGCGCGAGGCATCGAGCACGTGCAGCGTGGGACCGCTGCGCTGGGGCGCAATCTTGACCGCGGTGTGCTCGCGATTGGTGGTGGCACCCCCAATGAGCAAGGGCTGGGCAAGACCACGGCGCTCCATCTCCTGCGCCACGTGCACCATCTTGTCGAGCGACGGCGTGATCAGCCCCGAGAGGCCCACGATGTCGACCTTCTCTTGCACAGCAGCGTCCAGGATCTTTTCGCAGGGGACCATCACGCCCAGATCGATGACCTGGTAGTTGTTGCAGCCGAGCACCACGCCCACGATGTTCTTGCCGATGTCGTGCACGTCGCCCTTGACCGTGGCCATCAGCACGCGGCCGCGCGGCTGCGCCACACCCTGGACTTTTTCCGCCTCCATGAAGGGCTGCAGATAGGCCACCGCCGCCTTCATGGCGCGTGCGCTCTTCACCACTTGGGGCAGGAACATCTTGCCCGCGCCGAAGAGATCGCCCACTACAGCCATGCCGGCCATGAGCGGGCCGGAGATCACGTCGAGCGGTCTTCCCAGTTTCTGCCGCGCCTCCTCGGTGTCGGCTTCGATGAACTCCACCACTCCGTGGACCAGGGCGTGCTCCAGGCGTTTCTCCACGGGCGCCTGTCGCCATGACAGATCCTGGGTTCGCTTGCTGGCGGCGCCCTTCACCTGCCCGGCCATCTCCACCAGGCGCTCGGTGGCGTCGGGCCGCCGGTTGAACAGCACGTCTTCCACGCGCTCGCGCACCTCCGTGGGGACGTCCGCGTACACGCCCAACTGGCCGGCGTTGACGATCCCCATGTCCAGTCCCGCGGCGATGGCGTAGTACAGGAACACCGTGTGCATGGCCTCGCGGATGGCGTCGTTGCCACGGAACGAGAACGACAGGTTGGACACGCCGCCCGACAGATGCACGCCGGGACAGGCCGCCTTGATGAGCGGAAGAGATTCGAGAAAGCTACGCGCGTAGTCGCTGTGCTCGTCCAGGCCGGTGGCCACCGCCAGCACGTTGGGGTCGAAGATGATGTCTTCTGGTGGAAAATCCACCCGCTCGACCAACAAGCGATAGGCGCGCTGGCAGATTTCCAGCCGGCGCGGGGTGGTCACGGCCTGGCCGGCCTCGTCGAAGGCCATCACCACCACGGCGGCGCCGTAGCGGCGGCAGACGCGCGCGCGGGCCAAGAATTCGGCCTCGCCTTCCTTGAGGCTGATGGAATTGACGACGCCCTTGCCTTGCACACACTTGAGGCCCGCCTCGATGACGGCGAAGTTCGAGCTGTCGATCATGATGGGCAGCCGAGCGATCTCGGGCTCACTGGCCACCAGATTGAGGAAGGCGGTCATGGCCTCAGCCGAATCCAGCATGGCCTCGTCCATGTTGACGTCCAGGATGTTGGCCCCGCCGCGCACCTGCTCGATCGCCACTGCGAGCCCGGCCACATAGGAGCCTGCCTTGATGAGGTTGGCGAATTTCTTCGAGCCCGAGACATTGGTGCGTTCGCCGATGAGGATGAAGTTCGCTTCGGGCCGCACGGTCAGCGTGTCCAGCCCGGCCAGGCGCAACGGCCGTGCGCGCTTTTCCGGCCGACGGCGCGGGGACACGCCCTGCACCGCCTGGGCGATGGCGCGAATGTGGTCGGGAGTGGTGCCGCAACATCCACCCACGATGTTGACCAGAGCAGCGCGCGCCAACTCGCCCACCAGGGTCGCCGTGTCCGCGGGCTGCTCGTCGTAGCCGCCGAATGCATTGGGCAGACCCGCGTTGGGGTAGCAGAGGACGTACTCGTCCACTTGTCCGGCCAAATCTTCGATGTAGGGCCGCAATTGCTGTGCCCCGCCCCCGCAGTTGAGACCGACGGCCAGCGGTCGTGCGTGCACGACGGAAACGTAGAATGCGTCGATGGTTTGGCCCGACATGAGGCGGCCGCTCTTGTCGGTGATGGTTCCCGACAGCATGACTGGCAGGCGCAGGTTCTTTTCGGCAAAGATCGCCTCGATGGCGCACAGGCACGCCTTGAGGGTGAGCGTGTCGAACACGGTCTCGGCGAGCAGAATGTCGCAGCCGCCATCGACCAGACCGCGCACCTGTTCCTGGTAGGCGTCCTGCATCTCGGCGAAAGTCACCGCGCGGAAGCCCGGCTCGTTCACTCGCGGCGACAGCGAGAGCGTCTTGTTGGTGGGGCCCAGGGCGCCTGCCACGAAACGCGGCTTGCCGGGTGTTTTCAGCGAAAAGGCGTCCGCCACCTCTCGCGCCAGGCGCGCCCCTGCCAGGTTCAGGTCGTACACGGCCGCTTCCAGCCGGTAATCGGCCTGTGCGATGCGCGTGCTGTTGAAGGTGTTGGTTTCGATGATGTCGGCGCCCGCGTCCAGGTACTGGGCGTGGATGTCGGTCACCACGTCAGGCCGGGTGAGCACCAGCACGTCGTTGTCGCCGCGCAGATCGTGCCCGTGCGAGGCGAAACGCTGGCCGCGAAAATCGAGTTCAGTGAGGCCGCGGCGCTGGATCATGGTGCCCATGGCGCCGTCAATCACCAGGACGCGCTCTTTCAGCGCGGACACAAGCTGCTGGATGCGGTCGTCGCGGGTCATGCGTGCCTCTCTTTCTCTGCGGGCAAACCAGCCTTGGCTGTCGGCCTGGGCTCGCCCGTCCGGCTCGCAGCCTTGCGCGCGAAGGCGCTCACCACGGCGAAATGGGGCGCGCGCTTTTCCCGCGAGGTCATCTCGCAGCTGTCCACCACAAGCCCCGCTTGGGTCAGCCAGTCCCGCAGCGCCTGCGGCCGGAAGCCTGCGTGCACGTGGCCGTAGCCGGCGGTCACGTCGCGATGCTCATGGGCCGCCAGCGTGGTCACGACCAGATCGCCACCTGGCCGCAGCACGCGGGCAGCCTCGGCCAACGCCTGCGCTGGCTCGGTCGCGTAGGTCAGCAAGTTGAGTAGCAGCACCTGGTCAAAGCTCGCGTCGGCGAATCGCAACGTTTGTACGTCACCCAGCACGAACTCCACATTGGCCAGTCCTTGCAGTCGCCTGTGGCAGGCTTGCAGCACCTTGGGGCTGATGTCCAGGCAGGTCACGCGGCGGCTGCGCGGAGCCAGGAGCGCGGCGATGGTTCCGTCGCCCGAGCCGGCGTCCAGCACGTCCCCCAGGTGCAGCAACCCCAGCACGCCGATCGCCGTGGTCTCCCAGGTCCGACCCGGTGAGTAGTGCCGCTCCATCTGGCCGGCCACGGTCTCGGGCCAGTTGGCAACCCCGCGCCGCGCGCGTAACACGGCCTGACAGCGTTCCTGATCGCTGCGCAGAAGCGGCTCGCTGAGTTCTCGACCAAGCAGCGCCCACAGCCTGTGCGCGCTAGCCGGCATGCCGTCATCATTCATGACGTAATAGGCTTGCGCGCCTTCGCGCCGGTCGCGCAGCACGCCGGCTTCGCGCAGTTTTCCCAGATGGGTCGACACCCGCGACTGGGGAAGCTGAGTAATCTGCGTAATCTCCGCAACCGTAAGCTCATTTTTCCCAAGCAAGGACGCCAGCCGCAGACGGGTGGAATCACCAAAAAGGTGAAGCAGATCAACGGCTACTGCTATTGTATCCATCCGGAAATCCTGATTTGAGGATTACTGATAGCCGGTTTTTTGTCAAGCTACCTCAAGCGAGCGAATCTTCGTACCGATTGGGTATGCGTGGAGTCTCGAACATCCGCCAGCGGCACTGACTTCATGGATCGCTTTGAGCTCAAGAGTGAGGCAGGCACGGGCGGGATGGGCACGGTGTACCAGGCAATCGATCGTCAGACAGGGGCCGTGGTTGCGCTCAAGGTGCTTCACGTTCGGACCGCCACCGAAACCGCAAGGTTCGACCAAGAGGCACGCCTCCTGGCGGAGCTGTCACATCCGGGCATCGTTCGCTATTTCGATCGAGGCACGGCGCCCCGTGGATCGCCCTTCATCGTCATGGAGTGGCTTGAGGGGGAAACCCTGGAAGAGCGCCTGTCGCGCGGCACGTTGGGACCTGCGGCTGTCGCGCATCTGGCCCATCATGTGCTGGACGCGCTGGCCGCTGCGCATGAGCGCGGCGTTGTCCACCGCGACATCAAGCCGAGCAACGTCTTCCTGGTGGGCTGGCGGCTCACCGACACGCGCATTCTCGACTTCGGCATAGCCCGCCGGGTGTTCGACCCCAAGCGATTCACGCAGAAGGGCTCCACGGTGGGGACGCCGCTCTACGCATCGCCCGAGCAGGCGCGCGGCCGCCACGACGTGGATGGCCGGGCCGATATCTTCTCCCTCGGGTGCGTGCTGTACGAGGCCCTGACCGGCGATCCGCCCTTCACCGGCGACAATGCGACCGAGGTGATGCAGAAGGTGTGTGCAGGCACGCTGGCGCCGCTGTCGTCGCGCCGTTCGAACGTGCCGCCCGAGCTGGAGCAGACCATCCACCGCATGCTGCAACCGGATCCGAACGCGCGGCCTGTGTCGGCAAGAGTCCTGGCAGGCGACTTCCGCGTTCTTGCGCAGCGCCTAGGCGACCTTGGCGCGGAGACCGCATCGGCCAAGCCGCCTCCCCCGCTGCGCCCCAGCAGCATCAGCGAATCGGAGGAGCGCACAATCTGTGCGATGCTGATTTCGCTGGGGCGGCGACCGGTGGCCGATGGGCCGCGGCGGACGGTGCAGGAGCGCCGGCTCGGGCCTCATGCGGCCTTCCCCTGGCAAGCCACGAACAAGGCGGTTGAGGTCAAGAACGAAAGCCCGGAGCGTTTCGCCGCCCTGGAAACGGCCATACGCGCGCTGGGTTGCGAGATGGACCGCCTGATCGATCGTACCTTCCTGGCGACCGCGCCAGCCGTGGGCACGGCGCGCGAGCAGGCCATGCAGATTGCGCGCGCTGCTCTGGTGCTGCGGGACACGGAGCCGGACGCCAAGATCGCGATCGGGTCGGGCCGGGCGGCTTTCATGGCGCGGGTTCCCGTCGGCCGTCTGATGGACTCCTTGCCCGCGCTCATGCAAGGCCAGCAAGCCGGCACGGTGCGCATCGACGAGACCACGCGGCGTCTCTTGCCTGCCCGCTTTGTCGTGGGCGATGCGGATGGCGGCGCGCTGCTTTTTGCCGAGGCTGGCGGGTCAGGGCCAGAACGGCCCCGCATGGTGGGCGGGCAGGTGACGCCTCTGGTGGGGCGGGAGCGGGAGCTGGACCTGCTCATGTCGCTGCGCGAGGAATGCGTGCGCGAACGGGTGGCGCGCGCGGCGCTGGTGATGGGCGTGTCAGGCATAGGGAAGACGCGTCTGGTGCGCGAATTCTTCTCCCTGACCAGGGAGTTGCCCGGGAACATCATTCGCTGCACGGGAACGCTGGTTCGGTCCGAATCGGATTTCGCGCTGCTGGGCCCCTTGCTGGCTGCTGTGGGAATCCAGACCAGCGGACGCGAGGCGGTCGAGGTCAAGCAAGACCTCGCGCAGTGGTTGCGCGGCAAGTGTGCGGGCGGCGCTCCCATCGTGGCCTTGGAGGATCTACAGTGGGCGGACGCGGCCAGCGTGCAAGTCATGGACGAGGTGCTGGGCCTGCTTTCGGATCAGCCGCTGTTGGTGCTGGCCCTTGGTCGGCCGGAGGTGGAGGAGCACTTCCCCGGTTTGTGGGGCGAACGCATGGTCGAGACCATCCGGCTGGCGCCGTTGTCACGCAAAGCCGGGCAGAGCCTGCTGCGCATGCAGCTTCCCCCGCTGACACCTGATGCCGAGCACTTCGTGCTCGAGCGCTGGGAAGGCAATCCCATGTTTCTGGAAGAGATGGTGGACGCCATTGCAGCGGGCCATCCCGGCGTGCCTGACGTGGTGCTGGCGGCTGTCGAGGCACGTTTCGATTGCTTGTCGCCCGAGGTGCGGCGGGTCTTGCGCGGGGCGAGCCTGTACGGCGACAAGTCCTTCTCGGCGGAGGCGTTGGTCGCTGTGCTGGGTGAGGCGAGTCGGCGCGAAATGGGCGAGTGGCTGGAGAATCTGGTCATGCGCGACCTCGTGCACAGGCAAGCCGATGGCAGCGAAGTGGCGTACCGGCTGCGCAACAAGCTGGTGCGCGAGGCGGCCTACCGGATGCTCACCTCGGCCGACCGCGTGCTCGGTCGGCGGTTGGCACGCGCGTGGTTGCAGGGCGCCGGGCGGACGCTGCCCGACTACCTGATTGCGCCGTCTTCGCAGTCGGGCGTTGGGGCGGCTGGGGAAAGCTAGCAGGCCGTAGGCTGGCGTGACAGGCTGTAGGCTGTAGGTCTTTCTCCGGTCTCCAGCCTCCAGCCTTCTCATGTTCACCCTCGCTCCCCTTCTCGCTCTGCTTCTGCTCGGCGAAACCCCAACCGTCGAAGCATCACCTCCCGAGGTGTGGGCTGGCCATCACATCCTGCGCGGAAAGCGCCATGTGCCCCTGCATGGCGATGTGCCCGTCGAAACTGAGAACTACCTCATCGCCAAGGTGCAGCGTAGGGGCGACCACATCGAGTTGCGCCAGCGCTTCTGTCGGGTCGAGCCCAAGCCGATCAAGGGCGTGACCGTCGCGCTTTCGCCCGCCGGCGTGGCGCGCATGCCTGCCTCGACCGTGAGCATCGACGTGGCCGCCGACGGTGAGGCGAAGATCGCGCCCTGGAACGTGGCCTGGGCAAGCGAGGACATGGACGGCGACGGACATCCTGGTGCGACCTTCACGGTCAGCGGAACTTTCTGCTCGGGTGACGTCTACGTCGCCAGCCAGTCGCACTACACGGTCGAGCGGGCGCAGTTCGACGGGCGCGGTCTTTCCGGCGAGCTCAGGGTCGAGCAGAAGCAGCAGATTCTCGGCGCGAGCGGTCTGTGCCTGCGGGCCATGGCGGGTGACAGCAGCGAGTCCCAGCGCGGGACCTTTGCCTATCGGCCGGTGCCTCTCGGCACCACCTGCCAGTCGCTGGCGGGTAAGCCCTGGCCGGTCAAGGCGCAGAGCAAGCCCGACAAGCCCTAGAGCAGAGGCTGCTTTCCGGCTGGCCGATGGGTCAACCGCGCTCGCTTTCCACTTCGATCACTTCCACCGGACCCGGGCTCTCGGGCAGGGATTGCAAGAGCACCAGCGCGCCCAGGCCCGCCAGGTTGCTGATGATCAGCGCCACGGGCCCGATCATGTTGCCGGGAACCTTCAGCGCCAGACACGCCGGTGCCGTGATGGCCAGGGACGCGATAAAGGCGATGTTGCCGGCCAGGATGGTCGAAGTCCGACGGGTCAACGCGGCCAATCCTTCCCGGTGCGCGCGCAAGCCCGAGGCAAATGGATACCCGAGCAAGAGCAGTGCGGACATCGTGACCAGCGGGAGATCAGCCGGGGGCAGCCGCTGCAAGGAAACGTAGTACCAGTGGGAAAGCGCGGGCAGCAGGAAGAGCAGCGGTACGAACGAGACAATCGCGCTTGCGCGCAGGGCGAAACGGAGTGTCAGCTTGTCCGTGCGGGATTGCGGCGGGAAGTAGAGTACGACGTTCTGCATGCGTGTCGCCGCGTAGGCCATCGGGTTGGCCAGGCCGATGGCCAGATAGTAGGCAGGCAGCATGCGCTCGGGCTGGCCGGACCTGGCGATGACGGCGCCCAACAACAACCCAGACAGGGTCATGAGAAACCCGCCCAGCGAGAGCGGCACGTTGAACCAGATGATGGCGCGCCGTCTTGGGATGTTGTCGTCAGCCTGGGGAAACGCCGAGGCGAACGGACGACTGTAGTAATAGGCGACTGCCACCTCGACGCCGACGGGAATTGCCTGGCAGACGACCGCCCAGCGCGGCCCGACCATGCCCGCCGAAACGAAGAGCGGCGAGAGGACCAGGGTGAGGGCGATGCGGGCGAAGGTGGCGGTGCTGGCGCGCCCGGAGGCGCCGTTGTTGAAGAGCAGAACCTCGTATGGGTTGCGGGCGAAGAACAGAAAATTCAGCAGGATGGTCAGCGGGAAGGCCTGGCGGGCAGGGCCCTCGATGGAAGGCGGCAGGCCGAGCAGGGCACCGAACACAGCATGACCGACAGGCGGAATGCAGATCGCGGTCTGCACCAGCGCCGCAACGGCCGCCATGAGATGGTTGACTGCGGAGAAACGGGCGAATCCCAGGCGGGACTTGCCAAACACCATGCCCGAGGTGACCAGGCCCGCACCGACGGCTCCCACCAGGAACATCACGATGTTCGACTGAGCCACGCCCGCCAGGTTCAGCGTGCCGCCCGGGCCGTGCGAGGCCACCGTGGCGACCAGCGGGTAGGTGAGGCTTTGCGAGGCGGCCTGCAGCGCCAGAGGGATGAAGAAGACCGTCAGTTGTCGGTACGAGGGCGCAGCCGAGTCGTTCATCGGAACGACGAAAGATACACCGTCGTTGCCATCGCGCCCGTGGCGGCGAGTAGGCGGCCGAAGGGCGAAGCAAACCCTCTCACGGTTCCCAGGTCAGCGATCCCGCGCGGCGAAGTCGCTGAGAGGGCCAAGGCCGTTGGTCAGCATGCCCGAATGCGCACACGCGATGGCCTTGACCTCGCCTCCCCAGGGTTCGATCTGTTGCGCCAGTTGGCGCAGCGACGCCCGGTTTTGCGCCGGGTTCGCCGTAAAGAGCCAGCGTCCCGCTGCCAGCTTGCCGTCCTTGGTGGCATCCGCACTGTCGCCCAGGAAGAGCACGCCACGCATGAGAAAGGCCGCGCTGCCTTTCGTATGTCCAGGCACGGCGAAGACACGCACCACGAGACTGCCGAGGGTTAGGCTTTCCCCTCCGTGCAACGGACGCGCGACCTTGATGCCGCTTGGGCGTGGCGGGCCGAGGCGTTTCAAGAAACTGGGAATCTCGCGGCCCTCAATGAGCGGAATGTCGGGCTCCAGGGCCATCACCACGGCCTGCGGGAAAGACGGCACACCGGCAATGTGGTCGCGGTCGCCATGGGTGAGCAGAATGGCCTTGACCGCGTTGGGATCCAACCCGCGCCGGGCCAGCGCCGAAAGGATGGGCTTGGCCTGACGATCATTGCCCGCATCGACCAGGGCTACGTCGTGGTCATCGATATCGACTATGAAGGCCGAGACGATGCTGTCCTTGACCACTTCGACACCGTCCACGCGCTGCCCGTCGCGGATGGGGGCGGCGCCCGAGAAGGTGATGAACAGCAAGGCGGCCAGCGCCACCACCAGTACGCCGACCAGCAATCCGACGATCTTTAGCATCTTGAAGGCAAGTCTCATGGCGACCTCACTGTGTTCGGCGCGGCCAAGGCAGCAGAGCCGGCAAGGAGCGCATAGTTTGCGCCCAGGCCGGATGTCTAAGCAACAGGCGCCGATCCATCCACGGCACGCTCACAAATGCAAACAGCAGGCTGATGGACAGCGGCCCCACGACGGACCATGCCCACGCCGGCTCGGCCGCCAAACCGAATAGATACAGACCCCACCAGAACAAGACCTCGCCCAGATAGTTGGGGTGACGGCAGTACGCCCACAGACCCTTGTCCAGCACGGCCGCGGGATCGCGCCGGGTGCGCAAGAAGGCGCGCAACTGCCAATCGGCCGTGGCCTCGATCGCGATGGCGGCCGCGGTCACGACCAGCGCTGCAACGTCGAGCACCATGATGGGGCTCTGCCGCGCCAGAGCGGGATACAGCGGCAGAAGGCCGAGAAAGACCCAGATGGTCGGCATGAGGTGAATCGAGACCAAGCTGGCGGGCCAGTACAGGCGGCCGGTCCGGCGCCGGATCTCCTGGTAGCGAAAGTCCTCGTCGCCGATCCCGCGCCAGCGCGCCACCCAGTTGCCGGTGAGGCGCACGCCCCACAGGGCAAGCAGAAGCAGTATCAGCACCTGTCGCAGACCCAACCTGCCGACGGACACCCAGTAGAGCGCGATGGGCAGCGGGGCCACGCTCCAGTAGGGATCGTACAGGCTGGAGTTGTCGTACCCGACGCTGAAGCCGAACACGATCGCGGTGGCCAGCAAGTCGGCTACGGCACCAACGACGATTGGGTGCCGATCCCGCAGCCCCCATCCTAGGGCCAACGCTGCCCCGAGCGCTACGGCGTAGGCCAGCGCCACGCGAGCAAGGTCGCGTCTGTGCTGATCAGGATTTGCGGCTGGCATCGCGGCCAGCATACAGCCGTCGCGTGGTGCGGCCCATGATTCGCACCGCCAGCCAGCGCGGCAGCAGGCGATTCATGAAGAAGGCCGAAAATCGGTAAAAGGCACCGGGAACTATGGACGGCTTGCGGCCAAGCGCATCCAGCGTGGCGCGCGCGACATGGTCGGGGTCCAGCAAGGGAACTCGACTCGGCCGAGGTTGCGAAGCCGCATAGCCAGGCGTACGTGTGGCGCCTGCGCGGCAGGCGATGACATCGATGCCTCGCTCGCCCAGTTCGTCCCACAGCCCTTCAGCCAACACCAGATTGAAGGCCTTGGACGCCGCGTACGAGGCCAGCCAGGGCCCGCCCTGCGAGCCGGCCATCGAAGTCATGAGCACGATCCCGCCGCGACCGCGTTCCGCCATGGCCCTGCCCAGGATGTGCGAGAGCACCAGCGGGCCACGGCAATTCACATCCAAGACGTGCAGTTGCTGGTCGAGCGAGTGGTCGACGAAAGGCCCGATCACGGAGTAGGCGGCGTTGTAGACCAGCAGGCCCACGGTCAGGCCAGCCACCGCGTGTTCGACCACCTCGCGCAGATCCGGCTGGCCCAGGTCCGCAGCCAGGGTGCGCACCTCGATGCCGTGCCGGGATCGCAGATCAGAGGCGAGCCGTTCCAGCGCATCTGGCCGGCGCGCAATGAGCAGCAAGTTGAGACCGCGCTCGGCCAGACGGCGCGCGAAGGCTTCGCCCAGCCCGACCGAGGCCCCGGCGATGAGAGCGTACGAACCGTAGCGCTCGCGAAATTCGTTCATGCGGAGCTGCCTGACGATGGGGCGACCTCTTTGGTGAACGGGTGTTCCTTGCGCAGCCGCCACACCACGACGAAGGGCACCAGCAACCAGGCGGCATTCGCCATCACCACCACCGCCGGGTGCGGGCTGGCGTAGGCGCCGCGCAGCTCATCGAAAAGGATGATGAACACGTTGGTGAACATGATGGATGCCCAGATGATGCTGGGAATACGGATCCAGTCGCGGCCGCGGCCAAAGGCGTAGAGCGCGACAGCGTAGAACGGGCCGAACACCAGCACGTCCAGCCAGATGGTGGCGCGGTACCAGGCTGGCCGCGCCCACAGCAAGGGATCAAAGGTCTTCTCCCACCAGTGAATGACCGTCAGCAACGGCCGTGGTGGCCAGGCCGGCGGAGCGTAGGCAAACGGGCTGTCGATGACGATCTGTTCCAGGCTGATCACGTAGGTGACGAAGAGCAGATTGACCGCAAAGAAGCCCAGTAACGCCATGTCGAGAGGGCGTCGCTTGAGCGGGATGGGCTGACGTGTGAATGCCATCACCGCAATCTATCCCAAGCAGCCACGCGAAGCAGATAGCAAAAGGGCCGCGAGGCGTGAACCGCGCGGCCCTTCTTGCTAACGGCAGGAGCCCGCTACTGGACTACGCAGGTGAAGGTGTCTTGCAAACCTTTGGCGTCACTGCCGTTCCAGATCTCGAAGCCAGCGAACACATCCGTCAGGTACCAACTGCTGGAGAAGGCCTCGCTGGTTCCGCCAGCACTCATATCGGCACTGGCGTTCGTCACCGCATCGTCAATGAAGTTCTTGAGATCGAAAGTCAAGCTGCTCAC